>Ga0207665_10000362_pt1 | contig 31478 bp, 27 predicted proteins | sample LARL112metaG_FD_184351 | JGI IMG/M metagenome (GOLD analysis project Ga0207665, IMG submission 184351) | Corn, switchgrass and miscanthus rhizosphere microbial communities from Kellogg Biological Station, Michigan, USA - LAR L11-2 metaG... | ecosystem: Host-associated > Plants > Roots >... | reverse complement strand
GAGCCTCGGGGCCGCGTCGTCGGGGGCGAGCATTGCCACGACCTGGACGGTGAAGCCGGGCGGATCCATCACCGGGAAGGCCAGCAAGCCCGCGCTGAAGGACACGGCCACCGGCACGGTGGTGACCTGCCAGGCCATGACCACCGCCGGCACCGCGAAGTCGGGCAGCGGCCTGACCAACCCCCTCGGGAAGGTCACATCGGTCACGTTCACCAACTGCAAGGGCCCAGGTAGCGTGGCCCTCACCGTGACAGCGTCGGCATCGAAGGCCCACCCGTGGACGCTGGACGCCCTCACCTACAGCCAGGGCGTGACACACGGGAAGCTCACCGGCATCACCGGCAGCCTCAGCGGCTCCGGGTGCACCGCGACCGTGGCCGGCACCAAGTCCACGACTCCCGGCACGGTCAACGGCACGTACACCAACAGCACGCACATCCTGAAAGCCAGCGGCGGCAACCTGCACATCTGGAACGTCGGCGCAGGCTGCCTCGGCCTCGCCCATAACGGCGACCCCGCGACCCTGAAGGGCAACGTCACGATCACTCCCGGGCTGACCATCACCAGCCCTTGAACCGTGACACCCGCTAGTCCCCTGATCCGTTCAGGCGCCGATGACAGATTCGCCGACAGTGAGGAGATAACACGTGATCAAATCGGTATTGAGGTCGGGAACACGCCGCGCGGTAATCGGTTCGGCGGCCGTGCTGCTGGCGGTGGCTGGGGTGGTCGCGAGCACCGGGTCGGCGTCGGCCGACACGACCGTCACCCTCCGGTACCCGGTGACGGGCACCACCCATCTGGCCGCCCCCAACGCCGACGTGCCGCTCGGCCCCGGCAAGCTCACCGCCACCGCCGACCTGACCACGTACACGGTCACCGCGAAACTGTCCCTGCCCAACGCCACCGGCTCGTTCAAGGAGCTGAACGCGATTCCGGTCACGGCGACCACCCAGTTCATCAACGACGGCCCGACCACCGGCACGATAAACTCCAGCACCGGCGCAGTCGCCACCACGTCGAAGATCACGATCAGGATCGTCAGCCTGACCGTGGGCGGCATCCCTCAGTTGATAGGCAACTCGTGCGAGACCGTCACCCCGGCCACGATCCAGGTGTCGAGCCAGCCTGGCTGGAACATCATCAAGGGCGGCAACCTCGCGGGCACCTATACGATGCCGCGGTTCCATCACTGCCTGCTCGATACCCTGCTGATCAACCTGACGCTGCCCGGGCCTGGTAATACCATCACTCTTACGCTCGGCAAGGGAAAGCCGGTCCAGTGACCCGCAGCAGCGTTCAGGTGTGATCGCGGACGACCCACCGCGACACGACGGGATGAGGATGTCAGCATCGTGATCTGGCTGTCGCGCCGGCCCGCCGCCAGGATGACTGCCATGGCGGTCATCCTGGCCGGGACCGGCGTCGTGCTGTCCGGCGCCGCGCCCGCGGCAGGACGCCAGCTGACCAGGCCGAGCCTGGAATTTACCTGCCGGTCCCCGTCGGGGCCCCCGCAGATACCCGCGCAACTGGCGGTCAGCATCCCCGGCACCGCGACCGCCGGCCAGGCCATCCGGCCAGGCGCCCCCGCCGTCACCGTGACGCTCCCGCGCGCCTATGGCAAGCAGCTGGCCAAAGTGAACGCGTCGACGGTGAGCGTCACCGCGCAGCTGCGCAGCGAGGTCACCGAGAACGGCATGTCCGTGGCTGACCCGTGGCTCCTGAAGCCCGTGTCCGCGACCCTGCCCTCCCGCGGCGACCTGTCGCTTCATGTGGCCGGCGCGGTCCAGCCGGTCACTGAGGCAGCCGCGGGGAACGCCACCTTCACCGCCGCGGGCCTGTCCCTGCTGGTCACGCCGCGCACTGCCAGCGGCGCCCCCGCCACCATGCCGGCGACCATGCGCCTGGACTGCACGCTCAACCCGGGCCAGACGAGCACACTGGCCACAGTGCCGGTGGTGGCGGCGACCGGCGGTGCTGCCGCAGCGCCAGGTACCGCGGCCGGGCATTTCCTCAACGGCTCCTGGCAAGCGGCGCCGGGCGGGAACATCTCGGGAAAAGGTAAGCGGGTCACACTCAAGGACGCCACGACGGGCACGACGATCACCTGTACGTCCTCGTCCGTGTCCGGCACGGTCAAGTTCGGTCAGCAACTGCGCCCGGCGGGAATCGGATCGCTCTCATCGGTCACCATCCTGACCTGCACCGGCCCGGGAGGCCGTACCTTCACGGTCGCGACGTCGGCGTCGGCCAGCCATCCCTGGCTGGTGAACGCCCAGTCCTGGGACGCGACCACGACCAATACCACATTGACGATCAGTGGCATCATGGCCGGCATCAGCGGCTCCGGATGCACCGCGACAGTGGCCGGCCCCAGTTCCACGTCTCCCGGCACGGTCGAGGCCACGAACGCCATCGACCAGTTCACCGCTGTGGATACCTTGAGCGTTAGCCCCAGTGGCGGGACCGCGCACCTGTGGAACGTCAGCGGCTGCTCAGGCCTGTTCAATGCAGGCGACGCGCTGGCACTCAGTGCCACCTATACGGTCAGCCCGTCGCAATTCGTGACACCAGCTTTTTGTCCGCCCTTCCCGGTCAAGAACGGATTCCCGTTCAACAAGCACTTCAAGCTCCCGTCGTTTCCCCAGAAAGGTGCGAACGTCACCACCTCGCCTCCCCTGCCGCCGGTAGGGTCATGCGCTTTCATCAAGGGCTTCTCCAATGTCCAGAAGCTCGGCGCGGCCGCGCTGGTGGGTCCCGGATTCGGGAACATCCAGGAAGGCAAACGCACGATAAGCAATCCTTCACACCATCTGTACTTCCAGACTGATTCGACCGGCAAGCTCTACTACAAACCCTGTCCCGGAACGACGCCCCAGTGCAAGCCCGTCGAAGGCCTTCCCCCGGTCCATGCCACATTCCTGAGCTTCGGTTTCGTGCCGACCACGGCAACCCTGCAGGTCACCCAGACGGGAACCCTGAATGTCGCCACTGTGGGTGGGGAGCGGAATGGCGTGGAGGTACTGAAATTTAGCAGGGTACAGTCGCTTGCTTCGATACAGGTCGAGAATGTCCTGGTCAACGGGACCCCGCTCGATGTGGGCAGCGACTGTCACACGGTCAGGCCCTTCCCGCTCGTACTCACCGGCAAGCCGCCGTACGAGCTGCAGACCGGCGGGGTACTGAACGGGACGATCACGGTCCCGCCGTTCACCGGGTGCGGCGTGGGGGAAAATCTCGACCCGATATTCAACGCAAGCGTGTCGGGCCCCGGGAACTTCGTCCAGCTGACCCAGGGCAGCCTGTGCGTGAGCTGGGTCTCGTCGGGCGCCTTCCCCTCCGGGTGCCCGGCCACCGTGCGCAAGCCTATCCGCTAAGCAACGGCCTCAGCGTGCCCGCCCGGGCACGGTTCAGGCGGATGGGGAGATGCCGCGTCGGAGTGGTCCAGGGTGTCTGGGCTGCGGAGGTCTACTCCGTGAATCACCACGGCGAACGAGTAGATCACGGCCGTCATCTCCCATCGGCCCGGTGCGGGCAGTCGCCGACCTGCTCGCGCGGATTCGCCCGCGTGCCAAGCGTGCTCAGGGCGAGTGGAAATTGATCACACGGCGCGAGCCAGGCGCCAAACATGATCGAGGGAGCACCGGCGGGGCGGTGCTCCCTCGACTACTGCTGTGCGATTACGTGCTGCGGTTACCGGCTACTTCATGCCGAGTTGCCGGAGCACACCGTGCAGCTGGCCGCGGGAGATGTGCCGGGCGTGCAGCCGGGTGCCAGCGGTCGTGCTGCTGTCGATGAACGCGGACAGCAGGGTCTTTGCCTGGTTCTTCGAGGCGAAGCAGTCCGCGATCTGGAAGCTGCCGTTGAGCGTGAGGCTGTTCACCCCGGACGCCGAGGGCAGGCCGGTGCCGGCGTCGAGTGCCGCATCGACCGAGATGTTCTTCGCCCCGCCCGGGCCGCAGCCGGTGACGCCGGGCGCGGTGAAGGTGGTGTCGGAAGCGATGGCCGCCGTGATCTTGAGCACGGCGGTGTTCGGGTGCTTGCGCGGGTGCGGGTCGTTCAGCACCAGCAGCTGGCCGCCGGGGGCCAGGGTGATATTCGGGTTGACCACGATCGGCTGATTGGCGTTCCCGATGGAGCAGTTGGGGCCGAGCAGCGGGTTGATCAGCTTGAACGCGATCCGCTGGGTCCACGTGGTCAGGCCGAAGTTCGTGAGTTGTCCCACGTTCTGCGCCAGCGCGAAGACCTGGTTGTTCTTGGGGTTGGCGTTGGCCCTCGCACAGAGACTCAGGACGACCGGGTCCGTGGCGGTGGCGCAGCCCAGCGCGGTGGTGAGGCTCTCCGGGATCAGGTCCGGCTTGGTTTTCAGCATTGCACCCACGCCCCCGGGCGGCGGCAGGATCCCGCCGGCGAACCCGCCGATCCCGCCGGTCCAGTCGCCGCCGAGCGAGGCGTTCGGCGTCTGTACGCCGCCGAACTGCACGTTCACCGGCTCTGTGACCGCCGTGGTGATGTTACCGAGCGTGACCGACCCGCCGGCGACGAGGCCGGCGGTGCATATGACCGCGGTGCCGGATACGGCCTCTTGCATGAGGGGGTTGAGTATCGGGCAGTTGGTGAACGGCTTGTAGATGCCGCCCGGCGGCGGGTAGCCCGCCCCCCCTGCGGTAGTTCCCGCACCCGAGGCCGGGTGCGCGGACAGCGCCATCGCCGGAACTCCGACAGCGATCAGCGCCACCGCGGCGGCGGACGTCGCGGTCCCTACCAGGAACCGCTTGTGGCTCCGCCATCTGGACCAATTCATCGACATTTCTCCTTATGTCTCTCGTCCATCGATCCGCGTCGAAAAGGCCTGCGAGCGGGCATCCGTGAAGGGCCATTCCTGCCCTATCGTGGGTCAGGCCTCTGACCTGCATTTCTCGTCCTTGACGAACGGTTTGGTCCCGGCGCAGGACGCAGCGTATCCGCGCTGGCCGCAGCGATACGGCTCAGCCCCTTGCACCAAGATCAACTTAGGGCTCAGTGGCTCCAGGGCATGTCATATGAAGCCGGGTATACAGCCATATGCCTACCCTTACCGTGTATGTTTTCGCCCTCGGGTTACTGGCAAGTAAAATTAGAGCGCTCTTATACCCGGGTGTCAAGATTCAGCTGCCATCCCAGCGCGGTCAAATCCGCTGGCAGCACAGCTGCTGGGCCCGTAGCCAGACTTTTATCAGCAGATGACAATCTGCCGTCGGCGTTCTTGTCAGCTGGGCACGAACAGGCCGGCTGCCGGGCCGGGCTGATCGCCGCGTCCGGTCGCGCGGTCACGTTAGTCCGGAGTCAGCCGGGCCGTGACTGGTCGCCCGCGACCGCTGGCATGGCGCCACGCATCAAACCCGGCTCGGCCATGATGCCCGGCCGCCGGCCATCACGTTTCGGCCGCCAAATGGTCACAGCTCCGACCTGTGTGCCGGGCGCTCCCGGTCATCTCGCCCGTCCAGTGGCAGCCGCGGGGGGCCCTGGCCCGGCCCGCAACCCGGCAGACCCACGGTACTAACGAGATCGCTGAGGCCAACGGGGTGCCGGTTCCGGGTCTGGTCACGCAACGACACAATGAGGCCGGCGGTGTGTCACCGGTCTGACGAGGACGAGAGATGTGCGCATGCCGAACGGTCTGCTTGACGGCTATGTCACCCGCGGTTAGCATACCGGCCAGTAACCATCAGGAAATCCGAAGCTGACCTGGGATTTTATAGCGAAGCCGCCGATGATGTGCGGGATGCCAGGACGTACCGGTAGTTTTTCGTCCGTTCGGCTATCGTGGCTCCACCCGCTTGGCCGAGCACACGCTGCGGCGAACGCGGGCTCTGACGTGAGAAGGCGGTTGCCATCTCTATCCGGGCGATGCGCGGACTGCGTTGAGCGACGCCGGGAGGTGAGATGGGGATCGAGGTGGTCGTCGAGGGACTGACCAAGTCTTTCGGCCGCCGCGCAGTGTGGCGCGATGTCACGCTGACCTTGCCCCCCGGCGAGGTGTCGGTGATGCTCGGCCCGTCCGGCACCGGCAAGACCGTGTTCCTCAAGTCGCTCATCGGGCTGCTGCGTCCCGAGCGCGGCCGGGTGCTTGTCGAGGGCATCGACACCGTGCACTGCACCGAGCGTCAGCTTTACCAGGTACGCAGGCGGTTCGGCGTGATGTTCCAGGACGGCGCGCTGTTCGGCTCGCTGAACCTGTTCGACAACATCGCCTTCCCGCTGCGCGAGCACACCAAGAAGACCGAGGCCGAGATCCGCCAGATCGTCGGGGACAAGATGGAGATGGTGGGCCTGTCCGGGGAGGAGCGCAAGGTTCCCGGCGAGATCTCGGGCGGGATGCGCAAGCGGGCCGGGCTGGCCCGCGCGCTGGTGCTCGACCCGCAGATCATCCTCTGCGACGAGCCGGACTCCGGCCTGGACCCGGTGCGCACCGCTTACCTGTCGCAGCTGCTGATCGACCTGAACGCGCAGATCGACGCCACCATCCTCATCGTCACCCACAACATCCAGGTGGCCCGTACGGTGCCGGACAACATGGGCATGCTGTTCCGCGGCGACCTGGTCATGTTCGGCCCGCGCGAGGTGCTGCTGACCAGCGAGGTTCCGGCCGTCGCGCAGTTCCTGGACGGCCGCAGGTTCGGGCCGATCGGCATGTCCGAGGAGAAGGACGAAGCCACGATGGCGATGGAGCAGGCGCACGCGGACGCCGGCCATCACGACGGCGGCGCGGGCTCCGACCTGCGCGTGGTGGTGCCACAGCTCGAGCCGACACCGGGGCTGCCGCCGCGCATGGCCGTGGAGCGCAGGAAGTCCCGGGTCATCAGCATCCTGCACACCCTGCCCCGCCCGGCCCAGCAGGCCATCCTGGCCAGCCTGAGCACAGCCGACCTGGAGCGCTACCGGCACGCCTCCGCGCCGCCGTGGGCGCCAGCCGCGCCACCCCCCGCGCCAGCTTCGCCGCCCGCGCCCACCAGGCCGCCCCCCGCGCCCGCCGGGCCGCCACCCGAATCGGACCAGGGCGGCCATACGTGACGGCCCAGGAGCCCGTGGTCCCGGGCCTGGACGTCCAGCGGCCGAAAGAGAAGGAACCGGGCCGGCCGGTCCCCAGGCTCGGCGCGCTGCGCCAGATCGGCGACCTGTTCGCGCTGGCCGCCAGCGTGATCAGGCTGACGTTCAAGCGGCCGTTCCAGATGCGCGAGTTCATCGAGCAGTTCTGGTTCATCGCCAGCGTGACGATCCTGCCGTCGGCTCTGGTGTCGATCCCCTTCGGCGCGGTGATTGCCCTGCAGCTCGGCTCGCTGACCCAGCAGCTTGGCGCGGAGTCGTTCACCGGCGCGGCCAGCGTGCTCGCGGTCGTCCAGCAGGCCAGCCCGCTCATCGTGGCGCTGCTGATCGCGGGTGCGGGCGGATCGGCGATCTGCGCGGACATCGGCGCCCGCACCATCCGCGAGGAGATGGACGCGATGCGGGTGATGGGCGTCTCGCCGGTGCAGCGGCTGATCGTGCCCCGGGTGCTGGCGGCCATGTTCGTCGCGCTGATGCTCAACGGCCTGGTGTCGGTGGTCGGCGTGCTCGGCGGCTACTTCTTCAACGTGTTCCTGCAGCACGGCACCCCCGGCGCCTACCTATCCAGCTTCTCTGCCCTGGCCCAACTTCCCGACCTCTACATCGGTGAGATCAAGGCGCTGATCTTCGGCTTCATCGCCGGGGTGATCGCCGCGCACCGGGGGCTGAACCCGAAGCCGGGGCCGAAGGGCGTCGGTGACGCGGTGAACCAGTCGGTGGTCTTCACCTTCCTGCTGCTGTTCTTCGTCAACCTCGTACTGACCACGATCTACCTGCAGATCGTTCCGCCGAAGGGAGTCGGCTGATGGGCGTGGTGACCAGGCAGCGCTCGCAGCCGGTCATTGGCCCGGGCCGCAGGCCGGCCCGGCTGGCCTCGGTCGCGGACCGCTCGCTGTCCTGGCTCGACATGCTCGGCGATCAGCTGCTGTTCTACCTGCGCGCGCTGCTGTGGATCCCGAGGGCTCTCCGCCGCTACCTCAGGGAAGTGCTCAGGCTGCTCGCCGAGGTGGGATTCGGCAGCGGGGCCCTGGGGCTGATCGGCGGCACGGTGGGCGTGATGATCGGCATGACCCTGTTCACCGGCACGGTCGTCGGGCTGCAGGGTTACGCGGCGCTGAACCAGATCGGCGCGGCCGCGTTCACCGGCTTCGTCTCCGCGTACTTCAACACCAGGGAGATCGCGCCGCTCGTAGCCGGCCTGGCGCTGTCCGCCACGGTCGGTGCCGGGTTCACCGCCCAGCTCGGTTCCATGCGCATCAACGAGGAGGTCGATGCGCTGGAGAGCATGGGCATCCCCAGCCTCCCCTACCTGGTGACCACCCGGATCATCGCCGGCGTGGTCGCGATCATCCCGCTATACGCGATCGGCCTGGTGACCTCCTACTTCGCCTCCGAAGTGGTCACGGTCTACTTCAACGGGCAGTCGCCGGGCACCTATGGCCATTACTTCGGGCTGTTCCTGTCCCCGGTGGATGTGCTCTGGTCGTTCGTGAAGGTGCTGATCTTCAGCACGATGGTGATCCTGATCCACTGCTTCTACGGCTACCGGGCCAGCGGTGGTCCGGCCGGGGTCGGGGTCGCGGTCGGCCGTGCGGTACGGGCCTCGATCGTGGTGATCAACGTCGTCGACTTCTTCATGAGCCTGGCCATCTGGGGCGCGACGACGACGGTCCGGGTGGCCGGATGAGCAAAGCCAGGCTCCGGCTGGTCGGCGTGGCCTTCCTCGCCGTGATCGGCCTGCTGATCTGGCTCTCGCTAGCGCTGTACAACAAGCAGTTCACGCCGGTGGCCACGGTGACCCTGCACACCGGCAGCGTGGGTAACGAAATGCACCCGGGCGGGCAGGTGCTCGTCCGCGGCGTTCAGGTCGGCGAGGTGCGGTCGATCAGCGCAGACGGCGGCGGCGCGGTGCTGACGCTCGCCATCCAGCCCGACATGGTCAGCCAGCTGCCCGCCAACGTAACCGCCGTGATGGTGCCCACCACGCTGTTCGGCGAGCGGTCCGTGGACCTGATCCTGCCGCCGACCGCGGTGACGGCCCGGCTAACCAACGGCAGCGTCATCCAGCAGGACAGATCCAGGGACGCGATCGAGGTCCAGACCGTCCTGAACAACCTGCTGCCCGAGCTCACCGCCGTCCAGCCGCAGAACCTGTCCGTCACCCTCACCGCGATCTCGCAGGCGCTGCAGGGCCGGGGCACCAAGCTGGGCCGGTCGCTGGTGCAGCTCAATGCCTACCTGCACCGGTTCGTCCCCAACCTGCCGGCCCTGGACAACGACATCCGCGAACTCGTCCAGGTGACCAGGACCTACAACCAGGCGGCCCCGGACATAGTGCAGGCGCTCAACGACTTCACCGTCGTGAACCAGACGCTCGTGCAGCAGGAAGCCAACCTCAGCTCGCTGCTCGGCACGCTCACCCAGTCCGACCGGGACCTCACCACGTTCCTGCAGCAGAACAAGAGCAACATCATCGGTCTGTCGGCCAATGGCCTGGCCACGCTGAAGATTCTCGCGCGGTACGCGCCGGAGTTCCCGTGCGTGCTCCGTGACCTGGTCAAGTTCGAGCCGAACATCAACCGGGTGCTCGGCGCGGGCAGCAGCCAGCCCGGCCTGCACGTCCACGTGAACGTCCTGGAGCCGCTGGGGACCGCGACCGCGCCGCTCGGAAACTACGTGCCGGGCAAGGACACGCCGGTCTACGGCGACAACACCGGGCCGCACTGCTACCCGATCCCGTTCCCCGGTATCTCGCTGAACGACGGGGCCAGCCCGGCCACGGCCCGCTCAGCCAGCGCCAAGACCTCGGCGGCCGGCGGCGTCCCGGCGGCCACGAGCAGCACGACCGCGCTGAATACCTCCCTCCCCGGCGGCCTCAGCCTGGCTAACTCGCCGCAGGAGAACGAGTTCGTCAACGAGATATCGGCGCCCGCGCTCCGCGTGCCGCCCGGCTCACTTCCCGGCTGGAGCAGCATGCTGGTCGGCCCGCTGTACCGCGGGAGGCAGGTGCAGCTGCGGTGAGCACTGCGACGGAGCCACACGTCAAGCGGGCCAGCCTGGCCGGGCCGCTGACCAAGTCGATCATCTTCGTCGTGGTGACCGCGCTGGCCACGGCCATCCTGGCCCTGTCCATCGCCTCCACCGGGCCAAACGGCACCGTCGGCTACAACGCCCTGTTCACCGACGTCACCGGCCTGACCGTCGGCTCAGACGTGGACATCGCCGGGGTCCGGATCGGCCAGGTGAACCAGATCCGCGTGGTGGACCGCAACCTCGCCCTGGTCAGCTTCTCGGTGGAGTCCGGCCGCCCGCTGCCGGTCGCGGTGACCGCGACGATCAAGTACCTCAACCTGGTCGGCCAGCGCTACATCAACCTTGAGCAGGGCGCGGGCCCGGTGGACCAGACGCTCAGGCCGGGGGCGACCATCCCGGTGGCCCAGACCACGCCCGCCCTCAACCTCACCGACCTGTTCAACGGCTTCCAGCCGCTCTTCCGGGCGCTGGCCCCGAACGAGGTCAACCAGCTGTCCGGTGAGATCGTCCGGATCCTGCAGGGCGAGGGCTCGACGGTGGGCAGCCTGGTCGCTCACATCGGATCGCTCACCACCACGCTGGCGGCCAAGGACAAGGTGATCGATGAGGTCATCGGCAACCTGAACGCGGTGCTGAAGACCGTCAACTCCCGCGGCAGCGAGCTGTCCGCCCTGGTCACCACGCTGCAGCAGCTGGTCACCGGGCTCGCTGCCGACCGGCAGCCGATCGGCAGCGCGATCAGCGCCATCGGGCAGCTGACCAGTGCCACGGCCGGGCTGCTGCAGGTCGGCCGGGCCCCGCTGAAGGAGGACATCGCCCAGCTCGGCCGGCTGTCCGGCAACCTGGTCGCGGCGACGCCCACGGTCACCACGTTCCTGCGCAACCTGCCGGTCAAGATGACCGAGATCGGCCGGCTGGCTTCCTACGGGTCGTGGCTCAACTTCTACCTGTGCGACGCCACGGTGGCCGGAGCCAAGAGCGCCTTCGGCGCTCCGCCCCCGACCGGAGTGGGGATCACGGCGGGCAGGTGCAAGGGATGAAGTCGCTGTCTGAGCGCAACCCGATCGCCGTCGGCCTGGCGGGCCTGGCCATCCTGGTAGTGATCGCGCTGCTCGCGTTCAACGCCGACAATCTGCCCATCATCGGCGGCGGCACCACCTACACCGCTCTGTTCACCGAGGACGCCGGGCTCAACCCCGGCAACGAGGTCCGGGTGGCGGGGGTCACGGTAGGGAAGGTCACCGGGGTCGCGCTGGACGGAAACCGGGTCAAGGTCTCGTTCCGGGTCAAGGGGGTGTGGGTCGGGAACGCGAGCACGGTCAGCATCCAGATCAAGACCGTGCTCGGCGACAAGTACCTGGCACTGGACCCGCTCGGCACCGGCACGCAGAACCCCGCGGCCACGATCCCGGCTACCCGGACGGCCTCGCCGCTCGACGTGACCGCGGCGTTCCAGAAGCTCGGGTCGACGATCGGGCAGGTCAACACGAAGCAGCTCGCGCAGAGCCTGCAAGCGCTCTCCGGCGCGTTCCGCAACACGCCGCCGTACGTGCACCGGGCGCTGACCGGGCTCTCCGCGCTGTCGGCCACGATCGCGTCAAAGGACGTCCAGCTCGCCCGGCTGTTCGCCGGCACCCGCCAGATCACCCACACCTTGTCGTCGCAGGACAGCGAATTCCGCGCCCTGCTCGGCGACGGCAACCTGCTGCTGGCCGAGCTCAGGCAGCGCCAGCAGGCGATCCACGCGATGCTGACCGGGACCGAGGCGCTGGCCACTCAGCTGTCCGGGCTGGTCAGCGACAACCAGGCCCAGCTCACTCCCGCGCTGCGTTCGCTGAACCAGGTCACGACCGTGCTGGAGCGCAACCAGGCGAACCTGCGGAAGGCGCTCTCGCTGGCCGGACCCTATTACACGCTGCTCGGTAACACGCTGGGCAACGGACGCTGGTTCGATACCTACATCTGCGGCCTGATACCGAAGTCGTACTCACCGCCGGCCGTGGTCCCGGCGACGGGTTGCATTCCGCCGAAACCGAGCGGGGGCGGCTGATGCTGGGACATCTCCGTGACCGGCTGACCCCCGCGACCAGGCGGTCCAGGATCATCGCGATCGCCGCGGTGGCCGCCGTCATCGCGCTGGTCTCGGCTGGGCTCGTGCTCACGTCGGGCGGTTCCGGTAAGCAGGTCACCGCGTACTTCACCGAAACCATCGGTGTATACCCGGGTTCCACGGTCCGGATCCTGGGCGTGTCGGTCGGCACGATCGACTCGGTACAGCCCCAGGGCCGGCTGGTCAAGGTCACCATGACGATCAACGACGGCGTACCGGTCCCGGCCAGCGCCGGTGCCGTGGTGGTCGCGGCCAGCGTGGTTTCCGACCGGTTCATCCAGCTCACCCCGCCGTGGACCTCGGGCCCGCAGCTCGCCAGCGGCGCGGTGATACCGGCCAGCCGCACCGCGACCCCGTTGGAGGTCGACCAGCTCTACGCCAGCCTGACCAAGCTGGCCACCGACCTCGGGCCGAACGGGGCTAACGCGCATGGAGCGCTTTCCAACGCGATCAACACGGGCGCGGCCAACCTCGCGGGCAGCAACGGCAAGGACTTCAACACCATGATCCGTGAGCTGGGCCAGGCGACGCGGACCCTGTCCGGCTCCCGGGGCGACTTCTTCGCCACGATCAACAACCTGCAGCAGTTCACCACCATGCTGAAGACCGATGACAGCCAGGTGCGCCTGGCCCAGCAGCAGCTCGCTCAGGTGTCCGGCTTCCTGGCCAGCGACCGGCAGGACCTGGCCGGGGCGCTGCACGAACTGGCCACCGCGCTAGGCCAGGTGCAGACCTTCATCGCGGGTAACCGCACCCTGATCAAGTCGAACGTGAGCAAGCTCGCCGGCCTCACCAAGATCCTCGTCGATGAGCGGGCCTCGCTGGCCCAGACGGTCGATGTCGCGCCGCTCGCCGTAGACAACGTGCTCAATGCGTACGATCCTGTGCACCGTTCCCTCGACGGCCGCGGCGACCTGCGCGAGCTGGAAGTGAGTCAGCAGGCGGCGGCCAGCAGCGCCCCGGCGGCCAGCACCCCGTCGGCTTCCGCTCCCGGCTCGGCCCCGGCCGCCGGCTCGCAGGCGGCCAACCCGTTCTGCGCGGCAGCGAGGTCCGCCGACGGCAGCGTCGCGTCGCCGCTCGGCTCGCTCTGCCGCCAGGAGCAGTCGGCGGCCGGCGCCGCGCTTGTCCCGGTGACCGCGCAGCAGCAGGCCGCACTGCCCCCGCTGCCGCTGCCGGCCGTCGGTCCCGTGTACGGGTCGGGCAGCGCCGTTCCGAGGAAAGGACGGTGACGGCGGGATGAGGAAACCGGCAGCCATCCGGACCGCCGCCGTGGCCGCCGCCCTGGCTTTGGGAGTGGCCGGCTGCAGCAGCGGAGGATTCAACGGGATCTACAGCCTGCCGCTGCCGGGCGGGGCCAGTCTGGGCAGCCACCCGTACACGGTGACCGCGCAGTTCGCCAACGTGGTCGACCTGGTACCGCAGTCCGCGGTGCGGGTCAACGACGTGGCCGTCGGCCGGGTTTCCCGCATCTACCTGCCGCCGCACAGCTGGACCGCGGACGTCACCATGGTCGTCAACGGCGACGTGCGCCTGCCGGCCAACGCCGACGCCGAACTCCAGCAGTCCAGCCTGCTCGGCGAGTGGTTCGTCGCTCTCAGCTCGCCGCCCGGCGGGATCGCTGAGGGGCAGCTGACCAACGGCGCGGTCATCCCGCTGTCGCGGACCACCGGCAACGCCACGGTCGAGGAGGTGCTCGGCGCGCTGTCGCTGCTGCTGAACGGCGGCGGCCTCGCTCAGCTGCACACGATCTCCGCCCAGCTCAATAGCGCGCTCAGCGGCAACGAGCCGCAGATCCGCTCCCTGCTGTCGCAGATCAACGACTTGGCGACCAACCTGAACGCACATCGGCACGACATCACCGCGGCACTGGACGGACTGAATCAGCTGTCGCACACCCTGCGGCTCCGTGACCGCCAGATCGGCAACGTGCTGGACAACCTGACCCCCGGGCTGCGGGTGCTACGGGATCAGCGCGCCCAGCTGGTGACCCTGCTGAACTCGCTGCACACCCTGTCCGGCGTCGCGGTGGACACCATCAACAAGAGCAAGGCGGATACGGCGGCCAGCCTGCGGGCGCTGGCGCCGATCCTGCGGGAGCTGGCGGACGCCGGGCAGGCGCTGCCCCAGTCGCTGCAGGTGCTGCTCACCTACCCGTTCACCGATCAGGTGCTCAAGGACATCAAGGGCGACTACCTCAACACCTACCTGTCGATCACCGCGCCCCGCGGGACCACGATCATCCCTCCGGTCAAGCCGACCGCCACGAAGGGCGCCGCGGGGCAGGCTCAGCAGGTGCTGCCGCTGCCCGCGGTCGGCGCCACGACCGCGCCGGCCACCTCGCCGTCCCGGCCCGGCGGCGCGCGGGGAGGGGGAGGCTGATGCTCACCGTCGGCATCAAGATCAAGCTGATCGCGTTCGCGCTGCTCGCCGTCGCCGTCCTCGCGTTCACCGCGGTACGGTACGCCAACCTGGGGCACCTCTTCGGACTGAGCGGCTATTACACCGTCAAGATGGAATTGCCGAACGCTGGCGGGCTGTTCCCCAACGCGGACGTCACCTATCGCGGGGTGTCCGTCGGGCGGGTCGGGACCATGGGCCTGACCGCGACCGGCATCGTGGTGGACCTCAACATCAGCAACTCGGCGCCGAAGATCCCGTCGTCCGGCCTGCAGGCCACGGTCGCGGACCTGTCCGCGGTCGGCGAGGAGTACGTCAACCTGCGGCCGCAGACCAGCCAGGGACCCTACCTGGCCGCCAAATCGGTGATCCCGGAGCGGGACACCCAGGTTCCGCCGCCGATCACCAGTGTGCTCACCAGCATCAATACCCTGGTCACGTCGGTACCGCAGCAGTCCCTGCGAACGCTGGTGGCCGAACTCGGTAACGCGTTCCAGGGCCAGGGGCCGAACTTGCAGGTGCTACTGGACAACAGCAGCACGCTCACTCACGCCGCGTCCGAGGACATCCCGCAGACCACCAAGCTGATCGGGGACGGGCAGACCGTGCTGGCCACCCAGGCCGCCGACACGGCGGCGATTCGGTCGTTCGGCCGCAATGCCGCACTGCTAGCCAGCCAGCTGGCGAGCTCGGACTCTGACCTGCGTCGGCTCATCATCAACACACCACAGGCGGCGTTGCAGGTTACCGGGCTGCTGCGGGACAACAACGTGAGCCTCAGCGCGGTGATCGCCAACCTGCTCACCACCTCGAACGTGACGCTGACCCGGCAGCCCGCGCTGGAGGAGATGCTGTCCGCGCTGCCGGCCGCGGTCGCGGCGGGCTCCACGGTGATCAACTCTCACGGAGCCAACTTTGGGGTCGCGCTGACGTTCTTCAACCCGCTGCCCTGCACCGCGGGATACGGCGGCACCGTGTACCGCAACGGGCTGGATCTCTCGCCGTCACCGCCGCTGAACACGGGCGCAAAATGCACCCTGCCCGCCAGCAGCGGAGTTAACGTTCGTGGATCGGCGCACGCACCGTCGGGGGGCGCAGTGCCGCCCGCGACGCGGCCCGGCTCCAGCTCCGCAACCGGGCTGAGCGGTCAAGCCACTCGCGCAGCCGCGCTACCGTCTGAATCGGCGGATATGAGCCAGCTGCTCGGGCTGACGCCCTGAGTTCGGACATCGGGACAGGTGGTAACGACGCGCGCTTTCCTGCGGTCAAGCCCGTTGCTTGCGGTGGCGATCGCGCTCGTAGTTATCGCCGCCGGATTCGCGGGCTGGACCGGCTGGTCCTGGTATCACGCCGAGCACTCGGGCTCGGTGGCCGGCGCGCAGGTCAGGGATCAGGTGCTGCGGGAGGGCCAGCAGGCGGTGCAGAACTTCAACACGCTGGACTACCGCCGCCTTGATCAGGGGCTCAACCTGTGGGAGTCGTCCTCGACCGGGACACTGCACAGCGAGATTGCCTCGGGCCGGGCTCAGTTCGAGCAGCAGATCCGCAAGGCCAGGACGGTTACCAGCGCGACCGTTCTCGAGGCCGCGCTGACCTCGCTGGACCAGCGGGCAGGGACGGCCAACATCATCGTCGCGCTGCAGATCACGGTGCAGCCGCAGGCCGGCTCGCCTACCACCAAGCAGTCCAGGCTGGCGGGCACGCTGCAGCGAACCTCGTCCGGATGGAAGCTCAGCACCCTCGGTCAGGTGCCGACCGGCACCACCGCGCCGGGCAGCGGGCCGAGCACGGCCCCGTAGGCCGGAAAGGAGATCCACGCATGCCACCCCCGCGCCGGCGCCGTCCCGTTCAGCCGGCCACGCGCGTTCGGATTCCCCGCGCGGCACGCTCTCGCGGCATCCCGAGTGGCGGCGAGTCCGCGGGCGGCCCGCTGCCGGTCGCCGGAGCTCCGGGGACCGACCTGAGTCACGACGACCTGGCCCACGACGACATGACCGGCCCTGCGCCGGCCGAGCAGACCCAGACCCGGGACGAACCCGCCACCGGGGAGGCCCTGATCGGCGACGAACCCGCCGCCGACGAGCCGGCCCAGGACAAACCAGCGGCGGACGAGCCGACCACCGGAGACACCTCTACCCAGGACAAGCCAGCGGCGGACGAGCCGACCACCGGAGACACCTCCGCCCAGGACAAGCCGGCGCAGGACAAGCCGGCCGCGGAAGGGCCGGCCCAGGACAAGCCGACCGCCGACGAGCCGACCGCAAGCGAGCAGGCCGCGGACGAGCCGGCGGCGGGTGCGCAGACGGCGACGCGTCACCCGCTGGTGCTGCCCGGGTGCCTGGGTGCGCTCGCGGTCATCCTCGGCGGCCTGGCCGTGTGGTTCGGCCTGGAGGCCAGCAGCGCGACCAGCGGGGTGGATACCGCGAACACCGCGCTGACCGAACCTGCGGCCACCCGCCAGGTCACCCAGCAGGTCACCAGCGCAGTGAACCAGATCTTCTCGTACAACTACGCCGACACCGCCAAAACCAGCCAGGCCGCGGCCGCGGTGCTGACCGGGCAAGCTAAGAGTCAGTACAACACCCTGTTCAAGCTCGTGCGGCTGGACGCACCGAAGGAGAAGCTCGTCGTGACCACGACTGTCACCAACAGCGGGGTCGAGTTCCTGGACGGTAACCGGGCCCGGTTGCTGATCTTCACCGATCAGCGCGACACCTCCGGTACCACGCACAACACCACCGACGCCGGCGCCATGTTCGCGGTGAACGCGGTCAATCAAGGCGGCCGATGGAAGATCTCGAGCATCGACACGTTCAGCCGCCCCGGGTAACACCGGCCCTTACCAGCAGGCCGGCGAGCATCATCCTCCTGTGCTCCTAACCGCTGCTCTCCAGGCCATAACCACCCTGCTCGTCGATGGGCCCGCGGCTGTCGGGCGGGGAGGCCCTCCACCACAGCAGCGCGATGCTCTAACGTCCCGGTCGTAGTCGGCCCGGCGAGCGGCTACGCTGGTCGCGAAGCAGGCTCAGCCAGCGCCGCGTGCGCGGCCCTCAGGAGACGACCGTGCCCAAGTCCCGCGTCCGCAAGAAGTCGGTCTACACGCCCCCGCCCCGGACGGCGAAGGCGAAGTTCAGCCCGCCGTGGCTCGCCCCCACCATGCTCGCCTGCCTGCTGATCGGCCTGGCCTGGATCGCGGTGTTCTACATCACCGGGGGGACCGTCCCCGGAATGCGAGCCCTTGGCGACTGGAACCTGGTCATCGGATTCGGTTTCATCATCATCGGCGTCGGGCTGTCCACCAAGTGGCGATAGCCGGCCAACCGTGCCGGGACGCGAATGACACGGCTGTAAGTTAATCCACACGGCCATCCACAACTTGTGGATAACCGGTACCAGCTTCGATGCAGGCGGTCGGCGGCCTAAAACCCCAGTTGATGGTGGATATCGTGGCTGCGGATGGCGACCGCCATGCCCATCACCACTAGCAGCACGATGGTCGCTCCGACCTGCAGCGGGATCCGCTGCCTGCGCGGCGCGTAGACGAAGGCGGCGGCGAGCAGGCCGCCGGCCAGCAGGCCGCCGACATGTGCCTGCCAAGCGATCTGCGACCGCAGCAGCAGGTCGAATCCGAGGTTGAGCACGACGATGGCGACCAGCCACCTGCTGTCCACTCGCAGCCGCCTGGCCACCACAAACCAGGCGCCGAGCAGGCCGAAGATGGCGCCGGACGCGCCGAGTGCCGGCTGGGAGACCGGCGCGAGGTAGTAGTAGATGACCGACCCGCCCACCGCGCTGACCAGGTACACGGTGAGATAGCGGACCGAGCCGAGAGTCCGCTCGAGCGGGGGGCCCACCACAATCAGCGCCCACATGTTGAAGATGATGTCGAGGGGGCCGAGGTTACTCACGCCGGGCGGTGGCAGGAAGGCGGAGGTGATCAGCCTGTACCACTGGCCGGTGGCCACCCCGACGAGCGGACCGTGCTCGCTGAACCGGCCGAGGCCGAGCATCTCCATGTCGTTGGCCAGCCCGGGTCGGACCCATTCGACCAGGTAAAGCAGGATGTTGAGGGCGACGAGCGTCCAGGTCACCACGGCCGCGCGAGAGCCGGCCCGGCCGCCGAACACCGTGCGGGCCGTCCTGGTGTCCTGGTGGCCCGCTCGCACGCACTCGACGCACTGCTGCCCCACGGCGGCCGAGCGGAGGCAGTCCGGGCATGCGGGCCGTCCGCACCGCACGCACGACACATACGTCTCCCGGCCCGGATGTCTGAAGCAGGTGGGCGGAACGGGCGTGTCCGCCGGCCCGCCGGTACCGGCGGGCCCCGGGCCGGGAGTACTCATGTCCTGCCCCAGCCTAGTCGGGCGACTGCGTAATCTGGACCGACTCCAGGACCACGTCCTCGACCGGACGGTCGTCCCGGCCGGTCCGCACCCGGCTGATCGCGTCGACCACGTCGCTGCCCTCGATTACCTCACCGAAAATGGTGTGCCTGCCGTTGAGGTGGGGAGTGGGGACGGTGGTGATGAAGAACTGCGAGCCGTTCGTGCCGGGCCCGGCGTTGGCCATGGCCAACAGGTACGGCCGGTCGAAGGCGAGGTCCGGGTGGAACTCGTCGCCGAACTCATATCCGGGGCCACCCCGGCCGGTGCCCAGCGGGTCGCCGCCCTGGATCATGAATCCGGCGATCACCCGGTGGAAGATGGTCCCGTCGTAGAGCCTGTCCTGGCTGGCCGTCCCCGTGGAAGGGTTGGTCCACTCGCGACGGCCTTCGGCGAGGTCGGTAAAATTCCGTACGGTCTTCGGGGCGTGATCGGGAAGGAGCCTGACGACCACAGGACCCATATTGGTCTGCAGCGTCGCAGTCAGAGTTTGAGCCATGCCTGGCATCCTTGCACGGTTCGGCAGGCACGTCGCATTCGTGTCCGAATGGTTGAGCCTGCTGATGGAGGGAAGTGTGAGTGTCGGGATAGATTCGGGAGGATGTTGTGTCTCTCACAACAAGCAAAGACGAAGCCCAGGCCCCGGTCAGCGCCAATGACCGTGCCCGGCTAGCAGCAGCGCAGGCTCGTCTGGCCGCAGCACAGGCGACTGTGTTGGCCAAGAACGCGAGCGCAGCCGCGTCAGAGCGAGCGCAGTATGCCCGTGACTGGGCCACTCCGCGGATCGTGGAGGCCATCTACCAGGCTCGCGGCTGGGCGGCTCCGCGCATCGGCCAGGCCGGGCAGGCGGTCGGGGATACCGTCGGGCCGAAGGTTTCCGAGATGCTCGCGACTACCGCGCAGCGCGTCGACCCAACCCCGCCCGCGGCAGAGCGCTCGATCTGGCCCCGGCTGCTCGGGACCGTCGCCGTGCTCGCCGCGGCGGGCGGCGCCGTCGTCGTCATCCTGCGCGGGCGCAGCGCCAGCCCGGCTGACACGCTGATGGCGGAGGACGACATGGTCCCGGTGCCCTCCGACCCGGACACCGCCAGCACCGAAGAGCGGGTCATGGCCGACGGGGATATGACGGGGAACGCGAAGAAAGCCAGCAGCTAGCTTCGAGACCCCGGCCGCAGACTGCCGGGGTCTCTGGACCTGACGCTCGTCAGGACAGGCTGAGATCGTGCCGGCATGACGATGGCCTGGCCCCGGCCGGACGGCGCGGCCAGGCCATCGCCGCTTTCCGGCGTCCGGTCTGGCCGGCCACGCCACCGTTATGGATCCGGCGCTGCCCGCCGCCGCGCCTGCCCGCCGCGCCCGACGGCCGGTGCCGCCGTGTCTGTCCGGCCTTCTCGCCGGGGCAGGCTGGCTGCGGGTCGTAGCACAATGCCCCTGTGCTACTGAACGAGATCGCGCGGGTGTCCGCGCAAGTGGCCGAGGTGCCCGGGCGCCGGGCGAAAATCGGCCTGATCGCCGGGCTGCTACCGGATGCGGCGGCCGACGAGGTGCCGCTCGCTGTGGCGTTCCTGTCCGGCGAGCTGCGGCAGCGCCAGATCGGAGTCGGGTACGCGACGCTCAGGGACCTGCTCGGCACTCGCGGTGATGCCGGGGGGGTCGCTGCCGAAGCCATTCCCCCGGCCGCGAAGCCGACCGTGACCCTGACCGAGGCGGACGCGGCCTTCGCCGGCATCGGCCAGGTGAGCGGGCCAGGCGCGCAGGCGGAGCGGAGGCGGTTGCTCGCCGCGCTGTGGCGGCGGACGACCGAGAGCGAGCGCTCGTTCCTGGTCCAGTTGCTCGCCGGAGAGCTCCGTCAAGGTGCGCTGGAGGGCGTGATGGTCGAAGCGGTGGCGCAGGCCGCCGAGGTTCCGGCCGCGGAGGTCAGGCGCGCCCTGATGCTCGGCGGGTCGCTGCCCGCAGTAGCGCGCGCTGCGCTGTGCGGATCCGCCGGCCCGCTCGAGGCCGACGGCCCGCCCGATGCTGCGGCCGGCCCGGCTGACGCGCTATCCGCGCTGCGCTCCTTCAGGCTCAGGGTCGGGCGCCCGGTGCGCCCGATGCTGGCCGCCGCCGCCCCGACGATCGCGGCGGCCCTGCAGAAGGTCTCACCTGCCGCCGTCGAGTGGAAGATCGACGGGATCCGCGTGCAGGCGCACAAGGACGGCTCCAGCGTTGCCGTTTTCACCCGCACGCTGGACGACATCACCGCACGCGTTCCCGAGATCGCCGAGGCGGTGCTCGCGCTGCCCGCCGAGGGGGTCGTACTGGACGGCGAGGCGGTCGCGCTGTATCCCGACGGGCGGCCGCGGCCGTTCCAGGTCACGGCCAGCCGCGCGGGCACCCGGACCGGGGTGGAGTCAGTGCGCGGCGACGTACCGCTCACCCCGTTCTTCTTCGACCTGCTGCACCTGAACGGCGCCGACCTGATCGACGCCCCCGCGCAGCAGCGGTACGCGGCGCTCGCCCGGATCCTGCCCGCCGAGCTGGTCATCCCGCGCACGGTTACCGCCGACCTCGCGACCGCCGAGGAGTTCTTCGCCGAGGCCGTCGCCCGCGGTCATGAGGGAGTGGTGCTGAAGTCCCTCGACTCGCGCTACGCGGCGGGCCGCCGCGGCAGCGAGTGGATCAAGGTCAAGCCGCGGCACACCCTCGACCTCGTGGTGCTCGCGGCCGAGTGGGGCCACGGGCGGCGCCGGGGCTGGCTGTCCAATCTGCACCTCGGGGCCAGGGACCCGGCGACCGGCGGCTTCATCATGCTCGGCAAGACCTTCAAGGGCCTGACCGACGAGATGCTGGCCTGGCAGACCGGGCGGCTGCTCGAGCTGGCCGATCCCGCGCCGGGCGATCAGCCCGGCCGAGCCGGGGGGTCCGGCGGCTACGTGGTGCGGGTGCGCCCGGAGCTGGTGGTGGAGATCGCCTTCGACGGGATCCAGACCAGCCCCCGGTACCCCGGCGGCATCGCCTTGAGATTCGCCCGGGTGATCAGGTACCGGCCGGACAAGCAGGCCGCGGACGCGGACACGATCAACGCGGTGCGCGCCGTCGCGCCGGCCAGCCAGCCGCAGTGAGCCCCGTTACCCGGCCCGCGGGCGCAGCGACCAGGACCGTAGGTGAGCATAGCCGCGTACCGCGGCCGGGCGCCGCGGATGCAGCCGGTAGGCGTCCTCGCCGCTCAGCGCCCGCGCGAGCTCACGGTCCACGAGCACCGTCCCCGGCCTGGCCAGGGACGTCAGCCGGGACGCCAGGTTGACGGCCGGCCCGTACACGTCGCCGAACCTGACCAGCACCCGGCCGAGGGCCATCCCCACCCGCAGCCGGGGCAGGGCCCGGGCGGCCCGGGCCGGATCCGACAGCCGGACCGCGATCTCGGCGGCGTCCTGCGCCGAATCAGCGACGAAAAGCACCTCGTCGCCGAGCGACTTCACCACCCGGCCGTGGCCTGCCGCGATCGTCTCGGCCGCGTCCTCCTCGAACGATTCGAGCAGCGCGGTCAGCTCATCGACGCCGACCTGCCTGACCATGCTCGTATACCCGACGATGTCGGCGAACCCGATCACGGCGATGGCCGTGGACAACTCGGCGGCCGACGTCGCCAGGATGCGGCCGACCGCGGCGGCCAGATGCCGCCGCCAGGTGTAGGACATCAGGCTCTCGACGACAGGCAGCATCTCGGCCGTGACCGCGGCCGCGCCTGCCGCCCGCGCCGCCTGGTCGAGCCCGTCGACCTCGGCGATGCGGATCATCAGCTCCCTGACCTGCCAGTCGGCCAGCCTGGACATGGTCTGCCCGATCGCGCGGACGTGCGGGAGCTCATCCGCGGCCGCGATCGCGCCGCTGGCGATCAGCGCATTCCACCGGCGCAGCGCCGCGATGTCCCCGTCGGTGAACACCCGGGCGTCGTCGTCCACGTCGGCGAACCCCAGGGCCAGCCAGATCCGCTGGCTCCGGTCCGGGCTCACCCCGGCTGCGCCGGCCGCCTCGGTCTTCGTGTACCGGCGGGGACCGCCGAGCAGCGCTTGCTCGATCTGCTCCGTCGCCTGGTCGATCACGCGCGGTCTCGCTTACCGCACGGTGTGCACGATGAGAACATCGCACGGCGCGCGCCGGGTCACATCGGCGGGCACCGAGCCGAGCAGCCGGCCAGCCAGCGTGTTCAGCCCCCGGTTCCCCACCACCAGCAGATCCGCCCGGTGCTCGTCGATCGCGCCGAGCAGCGACTTGACCGGCTCGCCTTCCACGGCGAGGCGTTCGACGGCGCGCGCGCCCTGGGCGGCGGCCCGCTCGGTCGCGGTGCGCAACGTCTCCTCGGCGGGAGACGAGCCGACCACCTGGTAGGCGTCATCCCCGAGCACATCCTCCGCCGCGGCCACCTGCTGGCGGGTGGCCGGCCTATACGCGCATACGATCACTAGCCTCGCGGCCGCGTCGCGCGCCACCTCAGCCGCGCGGTCCACCGCGCGGTATGACGAGTCTGACCCGTCCGTGCCGACCATGACGGTCTGGTAGGCGCTCATTGACTACCCTTCCGGATGCGGTGACCGGGCTACCAGCGATGACCCTACTCGAGAGTAGCCTTCTGCGCCTGGACCCGGGGGCCCGGTCTGGGCCCGGCGCCGCTGGCCGCGTCCTCCACCTTCTCGACCACGTCCGCGTTTTTGAACATAACGACCACAGGCCGACCTACCGCACTTCGCTAAGTCACCGCTAGCAGGCCCCGGTGAGGTGGGTGTCCGCCCGGCTTATGGCAGGCACCATGGGCCTGTGACGGTTACGGAACGCACCGGTCAGGAGCCGAGGATGGTCAGGTCGAGCTGGCTCAGCCGCTCCGGGTCGGCCAGGATGTCGATCGCAACGATCTTCCCGCCGCTGACCGTGAAGGCGCCGACCGAGATCGCCTTCCCGTCCCGGAGAGAGACGGCCCCCGCGACCCCGTTGATGAGCGCCGGGTGCGTGAGCACCCCGTGGCGCGCGTACATGAGCGCCCGGCTGGCCACCGCCTCGGCCCCGCGGACCTCGCGCGATGCGCCCGGCACGGCTCCCATGTCGGCCCGCACCACGACGTCGGGGTCGAGGACCGCGACCAGGGCCGCGAACTCGCCTTTGCGAGCCGCGGCCAGGAAGGCGTCGACGACTTCGCGCTGGCGGTCGAGGTCGGCGTCCGGGACGGTTCGCTCGCCCTGGACGCGGCGGCGCGCCCGGCTGGCGAGCTGGCGGGCCGCCTCCGGGGACCGCCCTACGATCGGCGCGATCTCGTTGAACGGCACGGCGAACATATCGTGCAAGACGAACGCGAGCCGCTCGGCGGGCGGCAGCGTTTCCAGCACCACGAGCAGCGCGAGACCGACCGAGTCGGCCAGCAGCGCCTGGTGCTCGGGATCCGTGCCGTCCGCGCGGTCGATGATCGGCTCGGGCTGGCGCACGCCCAGCGGCTCCTCGCGCCGCGAGCGGCGCGAGCGCAGCATGTTGAGCGACACGCGCGCGACGACGGTCGTCAGCCACCCGCCGAGGTTCTCCACGTCGCGCGTATCGGCCAGGCTGAGCCGCAGCCACGCCTCCTGGACCGCGTCGTCGGCCTCGGTCAGCGAGCCGAGCATCCGGTAGGCGACCGCCCGCAGCCGGGCCCGGTGCTCCTCGAAGCGCTCCGCCAGCCATTCCTGGTCATCCATCGGTCACATTCCTCCGTCGCGTCGTGTCATAGCCATAGACCCGCCAGAGCCGGGCGATGTGACGAGGCGGCCGGCCTCGCTGCACCCACGGTGGGTCAGCAAGGAACACACAGCACGCTAACCCGTTACGGAAAGAGGCCACGATGCGAGTCTTCGTCGCCGGAGCGAGCGGTGCCGTAGGCTCCCGGCTCGTTCCTCAGCTCATCGCGCACGGACACGAGGTGATCGGCACATTCAGGTCACCGGGAAACGCCGAGCGGCTGCGGGCCCTTGGGGCCGAGCCGGTCGAACTCGACCTGCTCGACGCGCCCGCCGTCCGCCGGGCCGTCCTGGACGCCGCGCCCGAGGCGATCATTCACCAGGCGACCGCGCTGGCGGACGTGCGCTTCGGGCGCAGCCTCGACCGTGCCTTCGGGCCGACCAACCGGCTTCGGACCGAGGGCACCGACACGCTGCTGGCCGCCGCGCGCGAGGCTGGCGTGCGCCGGTTCGTGGCGCAGAGCTTCGCCAGCTATCGCTATGCGCGCGAGGGCGGGCCGGTCAAGACCGAGGATGATCCGCTCGACCCGGCCCCGCCGGCCATGGCCGTCCAGACCAACGCAGCGATGCGTCACCTGGACGAGGCGGTCGCCGGCGCCGGCGGGGTCGCGCTGCGCTACGGCGGCTTCTATGGCGGCTCCAACGACGGGCTGGTCAAGCCGGTGCGCAAGCGGCAGTTCCCGGTCATCGGCGCCGGTGACGGCATCTCCTCCTTCATTCACCTCGATGATGCCGCCGCGGCGACCGTGCTCGCGCTTGAACACGACGTGGCCGGCATCTACAACATCACCGACGACGAGCCTGCCCCGATGCGCGACTGGCTGCCGGCGCTCGCGGCCGCGCTCGGCGCCAGGCCGCCGCGTCACGCTCCGCTGTGGCTCGCGCGGCTGATCGCGGGCAAGGGCGCGGTGATGATGGCCGTCGGGTCGCGCGGCGCCTCGAATGCGAAGGCCAAGCGAGTTCTCGGCTGGACGCTGCGCTACCCGAGCTGGCGAGAGGGCTTCCCGGCCAGCTACGCGGCAGTACCCCCCACGGACGGGCGGCCGTCTGAGCCGGCCGCCGACGCCCGCGGGCGCGACTAGGCGATAAAGAGCCGAACCGCAATCCGCCGTCGATCAGGCGCCCCGGATCGGCTGGTAGACCAGGAAGACGATGCCGCCCTCGAGGGTCTGGGTGTCGAGCAGGCGCATGGGCTTCTTGTCGCTGGTCTGGCCGAACAGGCGCGCGCCGGCACCGAGCATGACCGGGAACACCTTCAGCCGTACCTCGTCGACGAGGTCGTGCTCTATCAGGGTGTGTACGAGCTGGAAGCTGCCGGGGATGACGATTTCCCCGTTGAGTTCTTGCTTCAGCGTCGACACCTCGTCGAGCACATCGCCCCTGAGCACCGCCGAGTTGTTCCAGGCAGGGTCTTCGAGGGTTGCGGACACGACGTACTTGGGCAGGCTGTTCAGCCTGTCCGCCAGCTCGCCGGTCCGGGACGGCCACCGTGCGGCCAGCCACTCGTAGCTCCGCCGGCCCACCAGCAGGGCCTCGGCGTCCAGCGCCTCGTCGAGCGTGAGCTTGCTGAGCTGGGGGCTGTCCTTGATCAGGCCGACCCAGCCGCCGACCCTGAAGCCTTCGTCACCGGCCGGGTCCTGGATGACTCCGTCGAGCGTGACGTTCTCGCTGATGACGATCTTTCCCATCGTGGTACTCCTTGTCGCTGTGGTTGTCAGCTGTCACCGCGGGAGCGGCGACGCTCTGGTGCCTTGCTGGGTTCTCCTCGCGTCAGTCCGCGGCACTGGCCGCCGGGACCGGTTCCGGAAACTCGTGCGCCGCTGCCGGCGGCCGACCGGGGAGCAGCAGCGCCAGCGCCAGGCCGATCCCGGCCAGCACGGCGCAGGCCACGAAGGCGGACCGGTAGCCCGCGGTCAGCACGATGAGCGGGTTCGCGCCCTTGTGCGCGGCCAGGTAGCCCGCGGACCGCGACGCGGCCACGGCCGAGACGATGGCGACGCCCAGCGCCGTGCCGATCTGCAAGGCGGTGTTGCTGAGGCCCGAGGCGAGCCCGGCCTCGTGCTCGGCGACCCCGGCGAGCGCCGCTACCGTGGCGGTCACGAAGGCGGAGCCGATCCCGAGACCGCACAGGAGCAGCCCGGAGAAGATGCCGGGGAAGTAGCTGCCGTGCACGGAGACCTGGGCGAGCACGAGCGACCCCGCGCCCATGAGCGCCAGGCCGGTCGCGACGATCGGGCGGAACCCGGCCCTGCCGATCGCGGCCTGACCGGCGATCGCGCCGGCCGTGGCCCCCGCCGCGAGCACCACCGACCCGACACCGAACTTGAGGGCCGAGTAGCCGAGCACCCGCTGGGCGTACAGCGTGAGGACGAACGGCATGCCCACCGCGACGGTGCCGATCAGTACCGTCACGGCGTCCGCGCCTGCGAGCGTCCGGGAGCGGAGGATGCGCAGCGGCACCAGCGGCGCGCGATGGCGCGACTCGATCAGCGCGAAGGCGGCCAGGAGCACGGCCGAGCCAGCCAGCGGGAGGATCGTCTGCGCGTCGCCCCAGCCGGCGCCCGGGGCCTCGACGACCGCGTAGACGAGCAGGACGAGCGCGCCGGTGATGGTGAGCGCCCCGCCGGGGTCGTAGCTCCGCCGGGTCAGCGCGGCCCGGCTCTCGCGCAGCAGCGGCGGGGACAGCGCGAGCGCGACCAGGCCGACGGGGACGTTGATAAAGAAGATCCACCGCCACCCGGGGCCGTCCACGAGCGGGCCGCCGATCAGCCACGCCGTGGTGGCGCCGACGCCGCCGAGCGCGCCCCAGATCCCCAGCGCCTTGTTCCGCTCGGAACCTTCGGCAAAGGTCGTGGAGATGATCGACAGGGCGGTCGGGGTCATGATCGCGGCGCCGGCGCCCTGGATCACGCGGGCGGCCAGCAGCGCCGCCGGCGCCCAGGCGAGCCCGCAGAGCAACGAGGCGGCCGCGAACACCAGCACGCCGGCCATGAACACGCGACGGCGTCCGAGCAGGTCGGCCGCGCGCCCTCCGAGCAGCAGCAGGCCGCCGAACGTGAGGGCATAGGCGCTCAGCACCCACGGCAGGCCCTGCTTCGAGAAGCCGAGGTCGGCTCCGATCGAGGGGAGCGCCACGATCGTAATCGTGCCGTCGAGTAGCACCATGAAGAACGCGCCGCAGAGCAGCGCGAGCGCCCACCAGCGGCGCGGATCGAGAGCCGGCGCGGACGCCGGGCGCGAGACCGGCGCGGGCGTTTCCATCATCAACCTCCGAGGTCGTGGCCAGACGCCCGGATCGTCCGGGCCGTCGATGATGGGTACACCGCGACGCCGGCGAACTAGGCGCCCGCCGACCGCCCAGTTCGCCCCCCGGCCGGTGTACGTACAGGATGGAAATGCGACCAGGCGCGGGAAAGAAGGTGACGCGACGGTGAAGGTGGCGAAAGCCGACCTGATCTCCAAGGCGCGGGCCGGAGACGGCGACGCGTTCCGGGAGCTGACCGAGCCACACCGCCGGGAGCTGCAGGTGCATTGCTACCGGATGCTCGGGTCCTTCCAGGATGCCGAGGACGCGCTGCAGGACACTCTGCTGGCCGCCTGGCAAGGTCTCGGAGGGTTCGTCGAGGAACGAGCCTCGCTTCGCACCTGGTTGTACCGGATCGCCACCAACCGGTGCCTCAACGCGCTTCGCTCGGCCAGCCGGCGACCCGCCAGGCAGTGGGACATACCCAAGGTGGCACCGCCCGAGCCGACCCGGCTCGGCGAGGTCGTATGGCTCGAGCCATTCCCCGACGCGCTCCTCGACGGCGCGATCGACGTGCCGCTCGGCCCGGAGGCCCGCTACGAGCAGACCGAATCCATCTCCCTGGCCTTCGTCACCGGCCTCCAGGTCCTGCCGCCCCGCCAGCTCGCCGTCCTCATCTTGCGCGACGTCCTCGGATTCCACGCTGCCGAGGTGGCCGGCATGCTGGACTCCACCGTCGAATCGGTCAACAGCGCGCTCAAACGAGCCCGGGCCGGCCTGCAGCGCCGGCAGCCGCCGGCCGGCGGCCGGGAACCGCCTCCCGCCTCCGGCTCGACCGCCGAGCAAGCGCTCGTGGCGAAGTTCGTCCGCGCCTGGGAGTCCGCCGACCTCGACACGGTCGTGGCCCTGCTCACGGACGACGTCTTCATGTCGATGCCGCCGATACCGTTCGAGTACGAGGGCCGGGACGTCGTGGCCCGCTTCTGCGCCAGCCTGTTCGGCGCGGGCCGGAGGTTCGACCTCGTCCCGACGCGAGCCAACGGTCAGCCGGCGTTCGGCGCCTACCTGCACGCCCCCACCGGCATCCGCCACGGGACCGGCCTCTACGTGCTCACCCTCACCGGCGACCGGATCTGCGCGCTGACCCGCTTCGACAACAGCGTGCTGCCCTGGTTCGCGCTACCGCGATCGCTCCCGAGCCGGTAGCCGGCCGGCTATCGGGCGGTGCCGCCCTCAGTCCGCTGAGGTCAGGGTGTCGTCGGAACGGGGGGCGATCACCTGCCCGTGCGTTTCCTCGGTGCGCTCGGGCAGCAGCAACAGCGCACCCACGAAGAAGCAGACCGCGCCGATCAGGGTCTGCGTGGCCGCCCGCGCGGCGTTGTTCACCTGGCCGGTCACCGGGTTGACGTAGGAGGCCACGGCGGACACGCCGAACGCGACCGAGCCCACCAGGTTGGCCAGGGTGATCCACCACGACCACATCTTCGGCCGCCAGGCGGCCCAGCCATGGCAGACCTCATACCAGGCCAGCACGCTGGACAGCAGGAAGCAGGCCGAGCCGACCACGTCGGGCCGCCACACGTGCTGATGCGCGGCACGCGCGGACAGATCCGCGGCGGTGGCGACACCCGTGCTGACGTTGAAGAACAGCGTGCCGGCGAGCTGCACCGCGGTGGCCCACCAGTCGATCCGCCCCGGCTGGTAGACGAAGAACCGCCGGCCGACGGGGTTCAGCGCGCGCGGGGCGGCGTCGACCGCCTCCCGGTAAGTGAGGAACGCGGCCGAGGTGAAGAACAGCGAGCCGACGAAGAACGTCACGTTGTCCCAGCGGGTGCCCGCGGCATCCGCGTAGCCGGGCACCGAGCCCACCGCGAACAGCAGCGATCCCACGGCGAACAGGACCGCGATCCACCAGCCGCGGGCCCGCGGCGCCCACCACGTCGAGCCGACCGCGGGCCCTTCCTTCAGGTGCTTGCGGTGGCGGCGGGATTCCCAGCGGACGATCACCCCGTCCGGGCGCAGGCGATCAACGAACGTCGCGGGAGCGCCGATGCTCAGGGTCCGCTCGCCGCGTTCCGGCCTGGGCATTGCCGCCTCCTACCAGTGCATCGCGCCGGATCAGGTCACCTTAGGCCGGTCCGTGGCGACCGGGCTACCCCCGGCCGCCCGAGCGCGGGTCGCTTAGGCTAAGGAGCACAGGCGGCCCGGTCACCGCGGAGGTGGCCGGCGCGATCGCCCGGCGGCCAGGGAGCGTGGCGGGGATGAACGCTGACATCAGCGTGCTCGTGGTCGGCGGCGGGCCGGCGGGGGTCACCGCCGCGGTGCAGGCCCGCGAGCTCGGCGCGCGGGTCACTATGCTCGAAGCGCAGCAGGTCGGTGGCACGAGCCTGAACCGCGGTCCCGCGCCGGTGCGCACGCTGGCCCGCGCCGCCCGGCTCGCGCGGGACTGGTCATCGTGGTCCTCCTACGGTCTGCAGGGTCCGCCTCCGGTGCCCGACCTGCCCGCCGTGCTAGCCAACACCGAGCGAGTGGCCCGGCATGCGCACGTCAAGAAGGACATGGCCGGGCAGCTCCGCCGGGTGGGCATCGAGCTCGTCGAGGACGTGGGCCCGGTCCGCTTCACCGGCCCGCATTCCATTGCGGCCGACGACGGCCGCGCCTGGTCCGCGGACCGCATCATCCTCGCCGTAGGCGGGCACGCCGCCCGGCTGCCCATCCCGGGCGCCGGGCACGCGCTGACCTACGAGGACATTCCGTCCCTGACCAGCCTGCCCCGGCGGGTCGCGATTATCGGCGGCGCCGATACCGGCTGCCAGATCGCGTCCATCTTCGGTGACCTCGGCGCCGCGGTCACCGTGTTCGAAGCCGGGCCGACCCTGATCCCGGCCGCAGACCTCAGCGTCTCAGTCGAGCTGCGCCGGGCGTTCTCCGCCCGGGGCATGACGGTGGCCACCGACACCCTGGTCGACGGCCTGGCCCCGGTGGACGGCGGCATCAGCATCAGCTACCGCGGGCGGGAGCGGCCGGGCCGGATGGTCGCCGATGCCGTGTTCTTCGCGGCCGGCTGGCCCGCCAACCTCGACCACCTGAACCTGGACGCGGCCGGCGTCGAGGCCGGGCGGGGTGCGCTCTTGGTCGATGACTACCTGCGCACCAACGTCGGGCATATCTTCGCCGCCGGCGACGTCAACGGGCGTTCGATGCTCGTCCAGACCGCCCGGATGGAAGGCCGCATCGCGGCGGCAAACGCGGTCCTGGGACGGGTCCAGCAGGCCACCTACGACGTGGTTCCGAGCGGCAGCTTCACCAACCCCGAATACGGCCGGGTCGGCCTCACCGAAGCCCAGGCCGGCCAGCAGCACGACGTTGTCACCGGCATCGCCCGCTATGACGACCTGGTCCGCCCGGTCGCCGACGGCCGGGCCGACGGCTTCTGCAAGCTCATCGCCGACCGCCGCAGCCACGCCATCCTCGGCGCGCACGTCGTC
>Ga0207665_10000360_pt1 | contig 31582 bp, 22 predicted proteins | sample LARL112metaG_FD_184351 | JGI IMG/M metagenome (GOLD analysis project Ga0207665, IMG submission 184351) | Corn, switchgrass and miscanthus rhizosphere microbial communities from Kellogg Biological Station, Michigan, USA - LAR L11-2 metaG... | ecosystem: Host-associated > Plants > Roots >... | reverse complement strand
GGGTGGTTACTCAAGTTGCATTGACAGCCCCGGAAACCCATGGCTATGCTCACTTTTCGAGGAAGGAGCACGATGCAATTCTCCCGGTTTGCCTTGATTGTTCTGGCCGTATCTTTTGTCCTGAACCTGAGCGCGCAGGAAAAACCTGCCGCTCCTAAAGAACCTGCCAAGACCCAGGCCGCATCTGAGGTGTCCGCGAAGCCTTCCGGCCCGGCGGTCGACGACGTCAAAGTGACGGACTCGACCTTTGAGTCGCCATATTTCAAATTTACGTACGATTTGCCGACGGGCTGGAAAACGCTCGACGACGCGACGCGCAAGGCTGCCAATGATCTGGCGATGCGGGAAGATATGGAACGGGCCAGAGCCACGTTCGCAACTCCGAAGAAGGCCGCCGCCAAGACCCCGACGAATCCCCGGCCTCAACCACAAGCGAACCCGGTCGTTCCTGAACGGTACAGTCTGATGGCGGCCTCGTCCGACGGTCTCGACTCCCTCGCCAGCCCGGTATTGCCACGCATCAACATATGGGCGCATCGTCGATTGCCGCCGCTGGACAAGCCCCTGGACCATGTACAGCTGCTGATGTCGGGAAAGCACAATGAAATTCTGGTTCGGCCGCAAGAGCTCATGGTCGCCGGACGTCAGTTCGCGAGGATCGAACTGATCAACGCTGCGGGAAATTACCAGGCACGCTATGTCACCGTGGTTGGCGATTATCTGATCGGTTTCGATTTCCTCACAAAATCAGAACGAGAGATGGCTGAATTCTCGAACTCGATCAAGAGCGTCAAGTTCGAATAGGCTGCCGACTCATGTTTCGGATCTCACGCGCCGCGCTTCAGATCCGCGGTGGGCAGGAACCCGGGCGCCTTCCGGGCCTTGGTTGCCTGCTCAAATGCGTAGGCGATCTTCAACAATGTAGGCTCGCTCCACGCCCGCCCGAAGAACGAGATTCCGACCGGCAACCCGAATAAATTGCCGGCGGTGACGTTGATATTCGGGTATCCGGCGACGGCCGCTGCGTTCGAACTGCCCCCGCCAAAATGATCGCCCGTGATCAGATCGGTCACCCATGCCGGGCCACCGGTAGGCGCAATAATCGCGTCGAGTTTGTTCTTGTCCATCACAGCGTCGATGCCATCCGCGCGCGTGAGCCGGTGATTCTTCTCGAGCGCATCAATGTATTCGCGTGATGAGAGCGGGCCTCGCTTTTCAGCACGCAGGAAAATATCCTGACCGAAGTACGGCATCTCTTTTGCGGCATTCTGATTGTTGAAGTCGATCAGATCTTTGAGGGTCTTCATCGGGGAGGAAGGACCGCGGCGCGCCAGGTATTTCTCCATGTCGGCTTTCAATTCGTAATCGAGCACGAGCGATTCGCTCTCGTCGAACTTGCCGAAGGTTTCGATGTCGGCGGGATCGACGATGGTAGCGCCTTCTCTCTTCATGATGTCGATCGCCTCGGCCATGATGGCATCCACGCCTTCGCTGAAGCCGAAATACTTACGCCCAACGCCAATGCGCGCGCCCTTCAGACCCTTGGGGTCGAGAAACGCCGTGTAGTCGGTGCGTGACTTGCCTTTGCTGTCATTCGTCGCCGCGTCTTCGGAATCGATCCCGGTGAGCGCTCCCAGCATGATGGCGGCGTCGCGCAACGTGCGGCACATTGGGCCAGCCGTGTCCTGGCTGTGAGAAATCGGAACGATGCCTGCTCGGCTTACGAGTCCTACAGTAGGCTTGATCCCAGCCAGTCCATTGGACGACGACGGGCAGACGATGGAGCCGTCGGTCTCAGTGCCGATTCCGCCAGCGGCAAAGTTCGCGGAGACGCCCGCACCCGTGCCCGAACTCGAGCCACAAGGATTTCGATCGAGCGCGTAAGGATTTCGCGTGAGGCCGCCGCGACCACTCCATCCGCTGGAAGAGTGGCTGGAGCGGATGTTCGCCCACTCGCTGAGATTTGTCTTTCCAAGGATCACCGCCCCAGCCTTGCGCAGTTGCGCTGCCACGAACGAATCGCGGGGAGGCTTGGGCGCGTCGACCAGCGCCAGCGACCCGGCGGTCGTCAACATCTTGTCGGCGGTATCGATGTTGTCTTTGATCAAGACAGGAATGCCATGGAGAGTGCCACGCGCGCCTTTTTCCTTCCGCTCACGATCGAGGGATTCTGCGATCTCCGCGGCATCGGGATTGATTTCGATCACGCTGTTGACGGCCGGGCCGCTCTTGTCGACGGCCTCGACACGCGCGAGATACTTCTCGGTCACTTCGCGAGCCGTATACTTGCCCGATTTCATTCCTTCCTGCAAATCATCGATCGTCACTTCTTCAAGTTCGAACGATGGGACATCGGCAGGCGGTTGTGCGGGGAGAATTTCGCGCGCCGCGCCCAGCGCAGGGTATATCGCGGTGGCAACCCCACCAACCAAGCTGCCCTTCAGGAAATTCCGGCGGGTCCTGCCCGGCAAGGAAAGGTTGCGATCTTTTCTCAAGACAAGTCTCCTAATTCTTCGAGTCCCGTGTCGTTCCAGTTTTTCTCTGCGCTCTCTCTGCGGAAGCCCTCTGCGAACTCTGCGTTTTAAGATTCTTTCACCGCAAGGGCCGCGAGCAACGCACTTTTCCATCGGCCAGCATCGAGCGTCCAGCAAACGCGAGCCTTTCTGCTCTTGGCAATGACGTCGGCCCACTCCGAGCGATTGCGATCATCCTCGGCAACGTTCAGCCGGTCGACTACGGTCATGCCCCGTGTCAGCTCGCTCTGTGTCTCGACGTCGATGTAATGCGAACTCCACGACGTCCCTACGGAGGGATCCAACGCCAGGCACATTGCTATCGGGTCAGGCAGGGAAATGCCGTCTTCGCCAGTCTGCACCTTGTAGGCAGCGCGCGCGTGGCTGTTGCACTCGATGGCGAAATGCGCCAGTGGCGTCTTCAAGGCTTCAACTGCGGCAATGTCGCGATCGCTGAGCACAGACTCTGCACGCGAAAGGTGCCAGCCAATCAGATCAATAGGAATCCCACTCAGCACGACCATGCGCGCGGCTTCCGGATCGACCCAGACGTTGTACTCTGCCGCCGGCGTGACGTTTCCTTCGCAACAGGGCGCGCCGCCCATGATTACGCAGCGGCCGATATTCCCGGCAATCGACGGCTTCCTCGCGAGGGCTAGAGCCAAATTCGTAAGCGGCGCCAGCGTGACGATCGTCAGGCCCGGATGCGCTTCGCTCTCCGCAATGATGGCATCGGCTGCGTGCCAGCGCTCCATGGATCTTTTTGGCGGCGGGTACCCGTGCTCGCCCAGGCCGTCCGCGCCATGGAACCACGTCGCATTCTGGTACGGGCGCAGCAAGGGCTTGTCGGCACCCGCATAGACAGGAACGTCGCTTCCGCAAATCTCGGCGACATACAGCGCGTTGCGGGTCGACTGTTCGACGGGCACGTTGCCCGCGACCGTGGTGATCGCGACCACCTCAACGTCGGGCGCGCGCAAGGCCATGATCAGCGCAACCGCGTCGTCGGAAGCAGTGTCGGTGTCGATCAGGAAGGGGCGCGGCACGCCGCGTATGATAGCAAACGGCAGAGTGCTATATTGTCACTCCCGGAGGTGCTCCATGGCGCGAGTTGTGCGTTGCGGTCTGATCCAGGCAAAGACTCCACTGGACGGCAGACAGCCATTGTCTGCCATCAAAAAGGCCATGATCGACAAGCACCTCAAAATGATCGAGCAGGCCGCCAAGAAGAAAGTCAAAATCCTCTGCCTGCAGGAACTTTTCTACGGACCATACTTCTGTGCCGAGCAGAACCCGCGCTGGTACGAACTGACCGAGCGCGTGCCCGACGGCCCGACCACGAAACTCATGCAGAAGATCGCCGCGAAACATCGCATGGTGATCGTTGTACCGGTCTACGAAGAACAGATGCCAGGTTTGTACTTCAATACCGCGGCGGTAATCGATGCCGACGGAAAATTTCTGGGTAAATATCGCAAGCACCACATCCCACACGTGCATCCGGGCTTCTGGGAGAAGTTCTATTTCACTCCCGGCGACCTGGGATACAGCGCGTTCGACACGAAGTACGCGCGCGTAGGCGTATACATCTGCTACGACCGGCACTTTCCTGAAGGCGCCCGCATTCTGGGACTCAACGGCGCAGAGATTGTGTTCAACCCGTCGGCGACGGTTGCGGGACTATCCGAATATCTGTGGGAACTGGAACAGCCAGCTCACGCGGTGGCGAACGGCTATTTCGTGGGCGCGATCAATCGCGTCGGCATCGAGAAACCCTGGAGCATCGGCGAATTCTACGGCAAGAGTTATTTCTGCAACCCGCGGGGCAAGATCATCGCCCAGGCCAGTCGCGAGAAAGACGAGGTTGTCGTCGCGGATCTCGATCTCGACATGATTACGGAAGTCCGCCGTACCTGGCAGTTCTTCCGCGACCGCCGCCCGGAAACGTACCAGCCGCTGACGGCGCAGACGGGGAAAGCGGCGGCAGCAGACTGAAAGCAGTGCGGGCTCTAGGCTTTCGGCTCTAGGCTCTAGGTGGTGGAGTTGATAGCCGAGGCCGTTCCTAGAACCCAGAGCCTAAAGCCTCGAGCCTGAGTCCATGCCCCAAACACTTGTCCCGAAACCGTCGGCCATAGAATCCAGCCCCCTCTACAACCCCGACCTCGCTCCCACCACTCCCGCCCAACGCCACTGGGGTACCTACAACTACGCCGCGCTGTGGATATCGATGTCGGTCAATATCCTGACCTACATGCTGGCGGCGAGCCTGATCCAGGGAGGCATGAACTGGAAGCAGGCGGTATTCACGGTGTTTCTGGGCAACACGATCGTGCTGGTACCAATGCTGCTGAACTCCCACCCGGGCGCGCGGTACGGCGTGCCATTTCCGGTACTTGCGCGGGCCTCGTTTGGAGTTTTGGGAGCGAACGTGGCCGCGGTGCTGCGAGCGTTAGTTGCGTGCGGATGGTTCGGCATTCAAACCTGGGTGGGCGGGGAAGCAGTGAGCAGCCTGCTCACCATCTTGTTTCCCGCATGGGCTCACGTCGAGCACGGTACGGCGATTTGCTTTTTCGTCTTCTGGCTCATCAACCTGGCCGTCATTCTGAAAGGCATCGAATACATCCGCTTCCTGCAGGGCATCAGCGCGCCGGTCCTGCTGGCGGTGGGATTGCTGCTGTTGGGCTGGGCATATAAGACCGCAGGCGGATTCGGTCCCATGCTCTCCGCTCCATCACGCTTCACAAGCTTCCCGGATTTTCTCAAGTTCCTGATTCCTGCCCTGAACGCCACAGTCGGCTTCTGGGCGACAGTCTCGCTGAACATCCCCGACTTCACGCGCTTCGCCCGCAGCCAGCGCCAGCAGGTCATCGGACAGGCCCTCGCGTTGCCGACGACAATGACCCTCTATTCGCTGATCGGAATCCTGGTGACCTCGGCGACGGTCGTCATCTACGGCACCGCCATCTGGGATCCTGTCCAACTTCTAGCCCGCTTCCATTCGCCCATCGCGGTGGTGATCTCGCTGGTAGCGATCCTGCTGGCCACACTCAACGTAAATATCGGCGCCAATGTAGTCTCGCCCGCCAACGACTTCTCGAACCTCTGGCCGCGCGGCATCAGCTTCCGCACCGGAGGCGTCATCACCTGCTTCATGGGCATCGTGCTGATGCCGTGGAAACTGCTAGCCAACTACAAGACCTTCATCCTCGTCTGGCTCGGCGGATACGCGGCGTTTCTAGGGCCGGTCGCCGGCATCATGATCTGCGACTACTTTGTGATTCGCCGACGCGAGTTACAGGTGGACGATCTGTATCTACGCGGTGGCGTCTATGAGTACCGTCACGGGTTCAACTGGAATGCGCTGATCGCGTTGGGTGTCGGGGCGGGTACGGCACTGGTGGGCCTGGTCGTGCCGTCACTGAGGTCCTTGTACGACTACTCGTGGTTCGTCGGGTTCGCGGTGTCGTTCGTGGTGTATTACGGATTGATGAGGGCGCAGAGGGAGCCGGGCGTGCGCTTGGTCGAAGAGGCTTAGCAGAACTCAAATCCCACTCGTCTGAGACAAAGATGAGACACATGCCGCTGCAACCTACTCCAGAGGTGACCCGGGCAGGGTCGTCCGCCGAGACTTCCCTAAAGAGCAGGATCGCGAGGTCATGGTTATGCTCGACGAGTACGGCGTCGAAAGATGGCACCGCGAACGTTATCGCGTGCAAGCTTGCCGCGCTCAAGTTGGCGAACGGGAATCTCAAGAGATTGCGATACGCCATCGAGGATGCGAAGAGAGACTACAGAGACGTGGTCGCGCCTGCGGAATATCCCAGTTATCTAAAGGAAACATCTATCGCTAGCAGGCCTGGACCTGATGCACGAGCAATGCAGCAAATCTTCGTTGAAGATTTGGCGCAGCACGAGGATTGGCTGAAAAAGTGAGAGTGGGGGCCACGAGCAGGCGCGCTAACCACTAAACCGCTGCTTCCTTCATCTTCGGCAAAATCTCCTTCTTGTAATCCTCTAGCGTCTTCTCCTCTTCCCCACACATCAGATAAACATTAAACTGCGTCACCCCCAGCTTCGCCAGCCGCCTCAGCTTCTCGCGGTGTGCCTCGGCCGTACCCACTATGCAGAATCGATCCACAACATCATCCGACACAAATTTCGAATTGCTGCTGTCCACTTCGCAGTGCTGCTGGTAGTCGTATCCGCCTCGATTGCTCACGTACGACGTCAAAGCGGGCGGAAGCTCTTCGGGCTTGTAGCGGGACAGTAAATCGACAACGTGATTTGAGACCAGCGCGGGGAACCAGCGCACCTGCTTGCGCGCGTGCTCCAGATCGTCGGAGATCCATACGGGCGCGGCCGCCATGATTTCGATCTTCTTGTAGTCCCGTCCTGCGGCCTCGGCGCCTTTCTTCACGAATCCCAGGCACCACTCGATCAGGTCGGGATCGGCGAATTGCAGGACGACTCCGTCGCCGATGCGTCCGGCCATGTCGAGGACTTTGGGACCGTAGCCCGCGATCCACACTGGCGGAGGAACCTTCGCCCAGGTAAGTTTCGTCGGCTGGCCTTCGTACTCAACTTCCTTACCCGACATCAACTCGCGCAACGTCTTCACCGCCCGCTCCAGATCACCCGCACCTACTGGCTTCTTGCCGAGCACGCGCCGTGAGCTGTCGCCGCGCCCTATGCCCAACTGCATCCGGCCGCCAGAAATCAGGTTCAATGTCGCAAACAAGCTCGCGGTCACCGTGAGGTCGCGCACCGCAGGATTGGTCACGCAAGGGCCGAGCTTCATCTTCTTCGTATTCGCGGCCATCAGCGTGAGCATCGGGTACGGTTCGAGCCACAGCACGTGCGAATCGAAGATCCATCCGTACTCGAAGCCGGCCTCCTCCGCCTGCCGCGTCAACGCAACAATCCGCTCCACCGTCATGTCAGGTTTGATTGTGATGCCGAACTTCATATGCACTCCTGATTTTCTACACACGGTTTTCTTGCGTTCTTCGCGGACGTTCTTAGCGCCCTTGGCGGTTAAAAGCTTCTCTCAGCGATCTCGGCGTCCTCCGCGGTTTAAGATTCTGCTTTTGCCACAGCGGACCCACCCGAAGGTGGGGCAGTTTAACATACAATGCCGACTCGGCTTTTTATCGGGAGGACGTCCGCAATGGGCTTCGATACGCTCGTCGTCAATGGCCGCGTGGTGACCGCGACTGACACCTACTCCAGCGACATCGCCATCAACGCCGGCAAAGTCGAAGCGATCGGGAAAAATCTTTCGCGCGAGAACGCCAAGAAGATCATCGACGCCAAAGGGAAGTACGTTCTCCCGGGCGGCATCGACGTCCACACGCACCTCGATATGCCTTTCGGGGGCACCACTAGCGCTGACGACTTCGAAACCGGCACGCGCGCCGCTGCGTTCGGCGGGACCACGACGCTGATCGACTTCGCGATCCAATACAAGGGCCAGACCCTGCGCACGGCGTTCGATTCCTGGATGCAAAAAGCCTCCGGCAAAGCGGTCAGCGACTACGCCTTCCACTGCATCATCACCGACCTTGGGTCCGCGCAGCTTGAAGAAATGAACGCGCTCGTCCGCGAGGGGGTCACCAGCTTCAAGCTTTTCATGGCGTATCCCGGCGTCTTCATGCTCGACGATGCCAGCATCTTCAAGGCCTTCCGAGCGACTGCCAAGAATGGCGGTCTGGTCTGCATGCACGCGGAGAACGGAAACGCCATCGACGTCATCGTGCAGCAAGCCTTAGCGGAAGGGAAGAAGGCGCCGAAGTATCACGCACTCACTCGTCCCACGACAGCCGAAGCCGAGGCCACGGGGCGCGCGATCGCCCTGGCGGAGATGGCGGGTGCTCCTGTGTACATCGTTCACATGAGCTGCAACGAGGCTCTTGAGAAAGTCCGCGAAGCCCGCGACCGTGGGCTGCCCGTCTACGGCGAGACCTGCCCGCAGTACCTTTATCTTTCTCTCGAAAACATGGACGCGCCCGGCTTCGAAGGCGCGAAGTACGTCTTCACTCCGCCCCTGCGCGAGAAGTGGCACCAGGAAAAACTCTGGAATGGACTCAAGCAGGATCACCTGCAAGTCGTCTCCACCGACCATTGCCCCTTCTGCTTCAAGGAGCAAAAAGAACTCGGCAAAGACGACTTCACCAAGATTCCCAACGGCGGCCCGGGGATCGAGCATCGCATGAGTTTGATTTACTCAGGCGGCGTCGCCAAGGGGCGCTTCAACGTAAACCGCTTCGTCGAACTCGTTTCGACCACGCCGGCAAAGCTTTTCGGCCTTTATCCACGCAAAGGAACAATCGCCATTGGCAGCGACGCCGACCTCGTCATCTTCGAGCCCGACCGCAAGCACACCATCAGCGCCAAGACCCATCACATGCGCGTGGATTATTCGATGTTTGAAGGCATTGAAGTCACGGGTATGCCCGACGTGGTGCTATCGCGCGGTCAAGTGCTGGTGGAAGGGAATGAATTTCGGGGACGGGCGGGAGCCGGAGAATTCATTCGGCGGGCAACGTACACGCAGCAGTAAAGGGATGGAATATTTGCAATTTTGTAATCGGGGAATCCGAAGATCCGGGCTGCATTTTGCAGGGCAAATTACCAAATTGCAAAATTTCCAAATTGCAAATTCGTTCACTCACTCCGGAAAGATCTCCAGCTTGCAAGTGCCGTGGCCGTCCCCTGTTTGGTAAGCGGAATAACTTCCTCCGTGGACCATATCCACGTTGTGGAACTCGCAACTCGCGCCGGCTGAGGCTCCTCCATTCAGGGGTTGCTCTTTGCCGTCGCAGCCAATTTGCACTCCCTCTCTCGTCAATGAGTCCCCGTTAAAGTTGGCCAGGATTACGCCACGGGAAGGAGCATCGCCGCCGCCTTTGAGCTGGATGTTGACGTTACCGTCCGAGTTATCGCGCCATCCGGCGCTTTTGCAGTACTGGTCCCACGCGTGTTGTTTCTTCTTCACTGTAATATTCCCAGTCCCCTCGCCGTACAGATAGCCCATGTCGTTGGGCTTAAGATGCACGGTGCCTTCACCCTTACTGTGTTCCTCGTAGTCCACGCACTGCGCCCTGCACTCGTGCGATGTCAGGTTGTAGGAGTACGTGAAGTTCCCCTGCATCGGCTGGTACTGGCCAGGCTCGAAGCGGTCCGCAGGCTTGCACTCCGGAAATTGTTTTTTGATTTCATTGATGCGGTCGTCCGCCAGACCCTTTAGCGTGCCGTCGTTATAAGATGAAACTGGAGCCGTGATCGCGCCCATCGGCCCTTCAACCAGGTCGGTTGCGACCGACGTCGCGAGGTTCAGAAAGCGCATAGCCGTCATCTGGATGACGTCAGAGCGCGCGTCCTGAATGCCCTGCATCGTTTGTTTCTGATAGTTGGGATCTTGCTGGTACGCCTTCTGCGTGAGAGGATTCGTCGGATTGTTCGCGCAGTAGTCAAGGAAGTTTAACTGGTCCATCCAGTCGAGATGTTCAGTTTCCTTCTTGAACGCATTCGCGAGGTCCACGAAACGGGATAAAGGAGTGGGAAACTCCTTGGCCAACTTGCTGTCCTCCGCCGCTTGCTTCAGGATTTCTTTCGTCACTTCTACGCCAGTATCTTGCGCAACATCCACGCCGAGATTGCCCTCCGCGAAGGCGTCGGGGATTATTTGAAAGTAAGAAGCGGACTTGTTCTGCAAACGCTGCTGCAGACTCGCAGGCATGGCAGCGTCGGGGACGAAGTAACGCAGTGTCATGCGCGCCTTCGTCTCACTTTCTGTTTTGGCGGAAAACTGCACCCGGTAGGCTTGCACTCCGGTTCTCTGAGCCTGGGCAATTTCCGCGGGAGTCGGCGAATATGTTTGGCCGGGCGTCAACGTGATCGTGGTTTCCGAGGTAATGCCGTCGGGAAAAGTCAGCGAGTACCGGACGGAGTTGTTCGATTGCGAGAGGATTTGGGCTTTCGCCTGCACGAGATAGGCTGCAGTGGCCATGCTGACTTGGTGCTTCTGAACAAGCTGGAGCATCGCGATTTGCGAAGCGGGGGAAAGATTGCTGCCTGACATCCCAGCCATGCTGGCAAGTTTGGCCATATCCGGCATTTGTGCTTGAGCTTGCTTTTGCGCCTGTGCGAGAGCCTGAGCTTGCGCTTGTGCCTGGCGGGCAAAGTCCTCCATCGTCTGCTGCGGTGATCTCGGACGCGCCAGCAGAGCCTTCAGCCCCCAACCCGCCAATACGATCACCACCAGCACGACACTTCCCAGCACTGCCAACGTCCGGTTATTCGCACCCATCGCTCACCCCGATTACAGAGTTCGACCGCAGTCAGCATTCCAGCGAAAAAGAGCGAAGCGTCTCCCCAAAACGCTTCGCCCCGAGTGGATGACTATTTCTTCGTACTGACTTGCGTGAGAACGGTGTTCGCCGTCTGCTGCAATAGCGGCGTCAGCACGTCCTCGCCGTCGGACTTCGCTTTGCCCTGCAATGCATTCTGCAAAAGCGGCGCGCTCTGGCCGGTTTGGGTGAGCTGATACTGCACGCTGACGTCGTCTTTCTGCTTGATCTGCCCGTTAAACCCGGAGAGTTGGCTCATGACCTGGTTCATGGCTTGCTGTTGTGCAGCCTGGGCTGCCGCTGATGCCGCCGCGGAAGCTGCGCTGGCTGCCATGGCTCCGCCCATTCCATGCGCCATCGCGCCCATGGGCGTCATCTGCGCCATGGTGCCACCCATCTTCATGAACTTGCCGAAGCCGCTGCTCTGCGGATGCTTCACAGCCACGCTCGAGTACAGGATGTAGTCGCACTGTTTCTGCTGTGCTTCCGCCTGCACTTGCATCGCGACGCGGGAATCAAGCGCTGCGATCTCGACGGCGGGACCGTTCATCAGCAGGATCATCGCATTGCGAATCGGGGTGCTGTAGTCAGCTTGCGCATTGGAGCCCTGGCCCACTTGTGCCTCGGGAGGTGCGACGCCAATGCGGATCTTTCCGGGCGCTTTCGGCCCGAGCGCCTGCGGAACGGCGATAGGTGCACCCGTCGGCTGGTTGGCTCCGCCCGGATGCATCATGTTCGCCATGTTGCCCATGGCGCCCATCTGTCCCTGACCCCCCATCTGCGACATCATCTGCTGGGTCATGGTGTTCGCCGCTGCCTGCGAGGGAAATCCTCCGCCCGGCTGACCTTGCTGAGCGAAGCCTTGGCCTGCAGGTTGCTGGGCAACGGCTTGCTGCATCTGCGGAATGCCTTGCAACTCGGCTAGGGAGCTCACCTGCTTGTAGCTGGCGGGAACGTCGAACAGGGCGGCGTCGAGTGGCGCCTTGCTGACTTCGGTTACATTAATGCTCACCACCATCGTGCTGCCGTCGGGATTGTGCATGGTGACGTTCTGCACCAGCGGATATCCGGGCTTGCCGCTGCCGCTGTGATGTTCGACGACGGCGTCCTGGCATCCCTGGCTCTGCCGGACGGGCGGAGCCATCGACGAGGCGCAGCTGGCTCCGTCTTTGCCAAGGTCCGCGTACCATCCGTCGACTTCGAAGGTCTGGTCCACCTTCGTGCACGCGTCGTCAGAGGATTTCTGGGTCACCTTGGTCTTCAGGTGGCGCGCATTCAGTCCGAAAATCTGTTTCCGCTCGCCGGTATCGGTGATCGTTGAATTGACTTCTACGCGCCCGCCTTCCTTCTTTTCTTCCGGGACCGGTGCGCCAGTGACCATCGCGGCCGCGCGCGCGGCTGCGGCGTCCTGCGGATCGTTGACCACCATATAGCTCTGGGCCTGGTCGTTCAGGGTGACCGTACGCTTCAGGTCGCACTGACGCAGTGACACCGTCGCCCCCGCCGGGGTTTGCGTCACATCGCGCGTGCGCTGGCCCTTGATCGAAGTTTCACTGCTGGAAACCACATTGCCGCCGACCGAAATATTCTTCTTCAGGTGCAGGTCTTCGGACTGCGCCGCCATCGCGGCCAGCAGCAGTGCGAGCATGCAGGAGAGCTGTCGCAACCACTTGCAATTCATAGAAACTCCTTCGGAAATGGCTTGGCTTGAGGAAAGCAGCTTCATCTGAGCCCCCCGGCCGACCTCCCCTCAAAGCAGGCCTGGCCGGGGAAACGACTGCTCTCCTGAGTGGTAATGCGAAAAGGGCCGCCAAATCTCCTCAAGAGCCAGCAAGAATTTTGAAACAAATTCCTATAATGATTGCCGTGACGGGGACAGTACTTATCGCTTCAACCGATAAGCCGACTGCAAAAAAGCGCTTACAAATTGCGTAACCCACGTCTTTTCAGTTGATTGACAGGCTCGCAAAAACACGCTATGCTTCGCCCCAATATCGCGCCACCCCCATGGCGCTCGGGGCGGCCTCCTTGCACGACTCCTCAGAACAGGTGACCCAACTTCTCGTGCGCTGGCGGGACGGGGATCGGAAAGCTCTCGATTCGCTGATGCCGATTGTTTACAGCGAATTGCGCGGCATGGCCCACCACTATCTGCAGCGCGAGCGCTCCGACCACACTCTGCAGAGCACCGCCCTGGTTCACGAAGCGTACGTACGTTTGGTCGGCCAAAAACTCCCCGAGTGGCAGAATCGCGCCCATTTCTTCGGAGTTGCCGCACGTCTCATGCGCCAGATTCTGGTCGAGTATGCCCGCGGGCATCAAGCTGCCAAGCGCGGGGGGAATGCCTGCAAGGTCACGCTCGACGAGGGTTCGTTGATGGCGCAGCAGGCTGATCTTGATGTCGTCATCCTCGACGAAGCCTTGCAGGATCTGGCCAAGCTCGACGAACAGCAAAGTCGGATTGTAGAGCTGCGGTTCTTCGGAGGCCTCTCGATCGATGACACTTCGGAAGTTCTGGGAATCTCTCCCGCTACCGTATCCCGCGAATGGTCGACCGCAAGAATCTGGCTGCACCGCGAAATTTCGCGCCGGGCGCCGGCATGAACCCCGAGAGATGGCAGCAGGTGAAACACGCGCTCGACGCCGTTCTGGCGCTGCAATCTGCCGAGCGCCCGCCGTATCTCGAAAAACTCTCCACCACCGACCCTGAACTGCACCGCGAAGTTGAGTCTCTGCTGCGCTCCCATGCGCAAGCGGAGAGCAGTTTTCTGCGTGACCCCGCCGTGGCAGTCCTGCCGGGTTTTGAAGCGCCGCGGAAGGCGCGTACCGGCCGACGCATCGGCGCCTACGACATTCTGGAGGAAATCGGTCACGGTGGGATGGGCGAGGTCTACCGCGCGGATCGGGCCGATGGCGAATTTGATCGGGAAGTTGCCGTCAAGTTGGTGCGTAGTGGATTCGATTCGCAGTTCATTCTTGAGCGCTTTCGCCATGAACGGCAGATCCTCGCTGGACTCGATCATCCCAATATCGCTCGCCTGCTTGACGGCGGCACCACTGACGACGGTATTCCGTACCTCGTCATGGAGCTGGTCGATGGCATGCCAATCGACCGCTATTGCGAGAGTCATCAGCTCACGACTGCTCAGCGTCTAGAACTCTTTCGGCACGTGTGCGCAGCCGTTCATTATGCGCACCAGCACCTGGTCATTCATCGCGATCTCAAGCCCAGCAACATCCTGGTCACGCCAGATGGCGTACCCAAGCTGCTCGATTTCGGCATCGCAAAAATCCTGAGCCCGACCGGCAGCCTGGAAACCACGCTGATGCACGCCCTCACTCCGGAATATGCGAGTCCCGAGCAGCTGCGCGGTCAGGCGGTCTCCACAGCCAGCGATGTGTATTCCCTCGGCGTGGTCCTTTACCAACTGCTTTCCGGGCAGCGGCCGTACGCTGCGTATGCCGCAAGCACTCCTGATCTGGCGCGTGCCATTTGCGAGTTGGAACCCAGGCGGCCGAGCGCAGCGGTCGCCGAATCGGCGGGTAAGGGGGATGTGGACACGGCGGCCAAAACGCTTGAAGCTGCCAATCAAAAATTACAGCGGCGTCTCCGGGGCGACCTGGACAACATTGTCCTTAAGGCGATGCGCAAGGAACCAGACCGCCGGTACGCGTCCGCTGAACAGTTCGCCGAAGACATTCGCCGTCATCTGGAAGGGCTGCCGGTCAGTGCCCGGCAGGATTCCTGGTCCTACCGCACCGGCAAATTTATCCGCCGGCACACCGCGATCGTGGCGGCCACGGTGGTTGTCATCCTGACGCTTGCGGTCGGGATGGCTGTCACGCTGCGTGAAGAGCGGATCGCCGAGCGCCGCTTCAACGATGTCCGCAAGCTGGCCAACTCGCTTATCTTCGAAATCGATAACTCGATCTCGGATATCCCGGGATCCACCGCCGCCCGCAAACTGCTCGTCGGCCGCGCCCTTGAGTACCTTGACAATCTGAGCAGGGAAGCGAGGGGCGACAAGTCGCTGCAGACTGAGCTTGCGACAGCGTACGAAAGAGTCGGCGACGTTCTGGGCTATCCCTACGCGCCCAACCTGGGCGATAGCGCGGGCGCACTCGCCAGTTACCGGAAAGCGCTTCGCATTCGGGAGTCGTTAGCAGCTTCTTCCCCCAACGACGTAAAGTTGCAGCGTCAACTCACGGGAAATTATTTTCGGGTCGCGAACGCGCTTGAATTCACTGGCGACCTCAAGGGAGCCCTCGGCGCTCTACGCAAGACGCTACCGATTACCGAGAAGTTGGCTGCCGGCAAAGCCGATCCCGAATTGACCGACCTTTTCGCCGGTAGTCATTACTTCATCGCGGTGCTGCTTTCTAAGACTGGAGATCCCGCAGGAGCACTCGAGAATTACCGCCAGGCGACTGCCATCCGCCAACCCGTGCTGCAGACCAATCCGTCCAACGTCAACTTGCGCGCTCATCTCGCCGCCGACTACATCGGCATGGCCGTCTGCATGCAGTCGCTTGGGGATCTTGTGCAGGCCATCGCTATGCAAACCCAAGCGATCGAGATTCTCCGCGACCTTGTGCGCAACGAGCCGAACAGCGTCTCGCTCCGTGAATATCTGGGCGAGGCCGTCAACAAGCTGGGCGGTTTCCAACGCGGTCAGGGAAAGTTCGCCGATTCATTGGCCACGGAGCGCGAGGCCAAACAAATCTTCAGATCATTGCTCGCGGCCGACGCCAACAATTCACTGGCCAAAGCAAACGTCGCCTTTGCCGAAAGCGGCATCGCCGATGCTCTGGTGCAATCCGGCCAGCCTGCGGCCGCGATTGAGGTGCTGCAGGAAGCGCTTGCCACCTTTCAGGCGCTATCACCCGAGACGGCCAGCAATCGCTACGTGCGCAGCGGATTCGCTTCCGCGAACTACCTGATGGGCAACGTCTATGCTGCGTTGGCTGCCTCGCGCCGGGCTTCACGGGCACAGGCGTCAGCCGAATGGCGGGAGGCGCGCTCGTGGTATCAGAAGAGCCTTGCCATGTGGGTCGTAAAAGAGAAACGAGGCGAACTGGAGAGCGATGAACGCAGTGAGCAGCAACAGGTCCTAACCCAGATCACACGTTGCGATGCTGAGCTTCGTGAGGCAGCAAACGCGCGCTGACCTTAGGCCCCTGCTCGTTGCAGCAGGTCAAGCATCAGTGGTAGTCTCGCTGCAGTATCCCCGGCGAGCGGGAGTAGTTCAGCGGTAGAACGCCAGCTTCCCAAGCTGGATGTCGCCGGTTCGATCCCGGTCTCCCGCTCCAGTTCTCAGTATCTCCTGTACGCATAGCTGTAGATGATGTCTCGCTCATCGGCAGCACGTCCGCTTGCTCGCTGCCCAGCAGTCGGTAGCTGCTCACCCTTGAGACGATAGCTATCGGTTAGGAGTCCCCGTTTCCTGTTTTCAAATTCCTCTAACCAAGAACGGTTCATCGCCTTTGCACTGTGCTCCGGGCGTGCATCTACGCTGACTTAGTGATTGCACCACGTGCACTCAAGAAAGTTGGAGCCAACGAAGGCCCCTTTTGTTTGACGAACACCCCCACTCCATAACCTTCGGCAGTAATAGCAGAACATCATGGTAGTCGTTATCCGCGCAGAGCTTACCACGCGGTCCATCTAGCAGTTCAAACACTTTGGTAACCCGTATGTATTTCTCCCGAAGTTAGACAGGAGCAGACAAACTTCAATCAGCAAGCGCACCACGAAACAAGAGGACGCCAAAGGCGTCCCCTGTGACCCGTCACCTGTGACCTGTTTTCTACGCGGTTGCCTGGGAGTGCAGAAACGACGCGCTGCGCTCGGCCGACATGGCGATCCCCTGCGTGTCGCACGAGGGACACATGTCGCTGGCTCCGGCGGTGAGCGCGGCCGTCCACATTTCTTCGTCCGCGACGCGGTGCGTGCAGACGATCGACACGCCCGGATATTCGCTGTGCAAGCGCGCCACCTCCATCAGGCTGGCGGCTTCAACGTCAAGCACCGCAACTTCCGCGCGGTAACGGGCAACGTCCACACGCAATTCCTCCACGGAGTTGGCGACGTGGACGGCGTGGTAGTGATGGCTGAGGGTGGAAGAGAGTGATTGCGCCAGCCGCGGATCGCGCTGGAACACGATGATAGTCAGGGCCTGCATACAACCCCCTGATTCAACCGTATCGTGACACGGTGGGAGAGGCTGCGTTCCGTGCGCCCCGTGCTGGAAGAACGCACTCGCCGCAGACATTAAAAACGGACAACCAGTTGAGCCGAACTTCCCCTTATCTTCGCGAGGGAACTTTTTCGTTCTCAGGCTCGAAAGCAACCGGCTGAAGCTTGCCGTTCTGCTTTAAGAGGATTTCGACTTTACCTTCGGCTTGCTCGAGTTCTTTGCGGCAGGTCGCGGAAAGCTGCATCCCTTCTTCGAACAAGGTCAGCGACTTCTCCAGCGGCGCATCGCCTTTCTCCAGTTCCTGGACAATCTTTTCCAGGCGCTGCAGACACTCCTCAAACTTTGCCAAAGGCAACTCCTAATCCGATTGTAATGCAACTTCCTAACGCAAATGTCCGTAAATTTGTTGTAAGGCTAGATGCGAGTGATGTCTGGTAACCTGCTCAACGGAATTACTTCTATGACAATTCACAAAATCGTTTCAACGATCAACGCTGTGATCGTTTTGGTGGTCTTCAGCATGTTTTCTGCCGCCCAGTCGTCCCTCCCTTCCGCCGATACCGCGCATTCGACGACCGGCCTGCCCTATCGTCCCAGCCTTGACATCAGTGCAATGGACAAGTCGGTCGATCCTTGCGTCGATTTCTATGCCTACTCGTGTGCTGGCTGGAAAAAGGCGAATCCGATTCCGCCCGATCGCACTTCCTGGGGACGATACGGGCAGCTCTACGAAGACAACCTCACGCTGTTACGTTCGATCCTGGAACGCGCCGCCGCCGCCGCCAAAGATCGCGATGCCGTAGATCAGAAAATCGGCGACTTCTACGGGTCGTGCGTGGACGAAACAGCCGTGAACCGAGGAGGCTTCACGCCCATCAAGCCGCAACTCGACTCCATCGCCACGATAAAGTCCAAGGCAGACCTTGCGACGGTGGTAGCTCATCTGCAGTTCGAGGATCTCGGTGGTGAGATCCTGTTCGGTCCCGGCTCCCTCCAGGATCCCGACAACTCCGACCAGCAAATCGCCGCCATCGATCAGGGTGGGCTCGGCCTTCCCGACCGCGACTACTACACCAAGGACGATGCAAAGTCGAAAGAAAATCGGGAACGCTACGTACAACACGTCGAGAAAATCTTTGCCTTGCTGGGTGACTCCGCCGCACAGGCGAAAGCAAATGCCGAAACCGTCATGCGCATCGAGATGGCGCTCGCGAAAGCATCTCAGACGCGCACGGAGCGGCGTGATCCGTACAAGATCGTGCACAAGATGTCGCCCGCTCAACAGGCGGCGCTGACTCCGAATTGGGATTGGACGGTCTATTGGAAGGCTTTAAACCCGCCGCCGTTCCAGGTTGTGAACGTCCTGTCCCCCGATTTCATGAAGCAACTGAACGCGACGCTGGCAGCGGAATCCGTGGACAACTGGAAAAATTATCTGCGCTTCCACATCGCGAATATCAACGCACCTTACTTGTCCGACCAATTCTCGACTGCAAATTTCGATTTTTACCAGAAGTATCTGCGCGGCGCGCAAGAGCAGGAGCCGCGCTGGAAACGGTGCGTCGAATTCGTTGATCGAGGACTCGGCGAAGCTCTGGGACAGGCCTATGTGCGCGCGGTGTTTTCTCGGGAACTGAAGGCCAGCACGCTGAAGATGGTGGAAGAGATCGAAAAAGCGATGGAGTTGCGCATCAACCAACTCGACTGGATGAGTCCCACCACCAAGCAGCAGGCACTTACCAAGCTGCATTCGATCCACAATAAAATCGGCTACCCCGACAAGTGGCGCGACTACAGTTCGGTCGACATCAGGCCCGACAACTTCGCCGCCAACGTTCACAACGCCACGGTCTTCGAGGCGAAGCGACAACTCAAAAAAATCGGCACGGCCACCGATCGCGGAGAGTGGCAGATCACGCCGCCCACGGTCGACGCCTACTACAATCCGCAGGTCAACGACATCAATTTCCCGGCGGGCGTGCTTCAGCCGCCGCTTTATGACGCGAAGATGGATGATGCTCCCAACTACGGCGACACCGGCGGGACCATCGGCCACGAACTCACGCACGCTTTCGACGATGAAGGCAGCCAGTTCGATGCGAAAGGGAATCTGAAAAACTGGTGGACGCCGGGCGATCAGAAGAAATTCGAAGAGCGCACCAAGTGCGTGGACGACCAATACTCGCAATATGTCGCGGTCGACGACATCCACCTGAACGGCAAGCTGACCCTGGGCGAAAACGTAGCCGACCTGGGCGGAGAGATCCTGGCCTATATCGCATGGAAAGACGCCACCAAGGACATGAAGCTTGAAACGAAAGACGGGCTCACACCGGAGCAGCGTTTCTTCGTGGGCTTCGCGCAGTGGGACTGCGCCAATGAGCGCCCCGAGCAATTGCGCGAGTGGGCGATGACGAATCCCCACTCCCCGGCGAAATACAGAATCAACGGCGTCGTCGTGAACATGCCGGAGTTTGCGGAAACCTTTTCGTGCAAGAAGGGCCAGCCCATGGTAGGTACAAAGGTGTGCAAGGTGTGGTAGGGCTAGTCGTCAGCACGAGCAAGACTATGGAGCGACGGGCGTCCCCGCCCGTCGAGAAGCCGGTTACAACTCTCAAGAAAGATTTCATGCAAAGGACAGGGAGAGGACGCCCGACCCCTCCACCGTCTTGTTCCCGCTAGCGACTGGCGACTGGCGACTGGCGACTGGCTCTATCCCCCAGCGCCTCCAGTACATCCACCGCCGCCGCATACTTCCCATTCGGTGCGCTGATCTGAGCACCCTGCACGATCTCGCGAACTGCGATCAACATCTCGCGTGCGATGGCCACACCCTCCTGCCGCGCCGTTTCCGGGGTTGACGCCTTCGCCATGCGCTCGACGATCGAATCGGGCACCGACACGCGCAGTTCATTCTTCATGAACTCGGCGTTGCGCACGCTCACCAGCGGCCAGATGCCTGCCACTACCGGCACCCGACAGTGCTCAATCCGCTTGAGAAACTTTTCCAGCAACGCCAGATCAAAGACCGGCTGCGTCACAGCGTATTCGGCTCCTGCCTCAACTTTATATTCGAAGCGCCGGATCTCTTCATCGATGTTGGGTAGTCCGGGATTTGCGCCAACTCCGATCACGAATCCAGTCCCCGAGCCAATCGCATTGCCGCCGATGTCGAGGCCGCGATTTAAGTTGTGCACGATGTTCACCAGGCCAATGGCGTCGACGTCGAACACGGCCGTCGCGTCGGGATAGTTGCCCATCTTCGGTGGATCGCCCGTAATGCAAATCAGATTGCGAATGCCCGTAGCGGCCGCGCCTAGCAAGTCCGACTGGATGCCCAGCACGTTCCGGTCGCGGCACGTGTAGTGCAGGATCGCTTCGATTCCAACCTCGCGCTGCACGATGAGCGACAGGGCCTGGTTCGAGATGCGGGCCGAGGCGCGCGGACTGTCGGGAATGTTAATCGCATCTACGCCCACGGATTTCAGAAACCGCGCGCCGTCGACTTCCTTGCTCACGTCCGTGCCCTTAGGCGGAACAATCTCCACCATGGTCACGAATTCGCCGGCCGTCAGTTTCTTGCCCAGACGCGAACGCTCCTCCAATGGCGTGACGGTCGCCGCCGACGGCGCCGGATGCGGTGCCGACACCTGCACTCGCGCCGCACGCGCTTCGCCTGCGCGCAGGGCGGACTTCATCGAGCGGATATGTTCCGGCGTAGTTCCGCAGCATCCGCCCACCAGTCGAACGCCCGCTGCGACGAACTTGCGCGCATAACTCGCCATGTACTCCGGCGAGCACAGGTAGATGTTTCGTCCTTCCACAGAACGAGGCATGCCAGCATTCGGCTGCGCGGCCAGGGGCAGGGTAGTGACGGCGCGGACACGCTCGATCGCATCAAGCATCGCAACCGGCCCGATGCTGCAATTGCAGCCGATAACATCAGCTCCCCAGTCGGCCAGCTTGGCGGCGAAAGTCTCGGGATCGGAACCGTCGAGACAATTGGAGTCTTCGTCCACCGTCACCGAGGCGACCACGGGCAGTTTCGGATTGACGTCGCGAGCCGCCAACATGGCCTGGTGCAGCTCCTCAACGGTGCCAAACGTCTCCAGGATCAAAAGATCGACGCCGCCTTCGGCAAGCGCCTCAATCTGCTCACGAAATGCTGCGCGCGCTTCCTCGAACGAAGTTTTGCCCAGCGGTTCGATCCGAATTCCCAGCGGGCCAACCGAACCGGCAACCCAGACATCGAAACTCTTGGCGGCTTCGCGTGCAAGACGCGCGCCCGCCTGGTTCACCTCACGCACTTTATCCGCCAGGCTATGTCGGCCCAGGCGGAAGCTGTTGGCTCCAAAAGTATTGGTTTCAATAATTTCTGCGCCAGCCTGCAGGTAGCCCTGGTGCACGGAGTGGATCAGGTCAGGCTGTGACAAATTGAGTTCGTCGTACGAGCGGTTGATGAAAATGCCGCTCGCGTACAGCAAGGTACCCATCGCTCCATCGCACAAAACAGGAGACTTGCTCAGCCGAGAGAGAAAATCCGATGCCATCGTGCTTCGAGAATACAAGATGACTGCGGGTTTTGCATCTAAGGTGAGGCAGCGTTGAAACAGAGCCGCGTGGCCGCCGAGTGCGGCCGAGAGGCTCTGTTATAATCCGGAGTTTCGCGTCCAAATCTTTCTCTATCATGCTCTTGGGAGTGGCCTGTTTGAAAAAAACCGTCCTCGTTCTGGTGGTCTGCGCCCTGACCAGTTTGACTCTGTCGTGCAGTGGCTATAACAACGGTTCGTCGTCCACCACCGGAACTTCGGGCCTGAAATTCCGCGCCCTGGTGTCGCAGGACGTACAAGGCGTGATTTTCGCGGGCTTGATCATCATTGACGCGAGTAAGGATCGCCGCGCGCCTTTGCAGCCAATCGGCAACAGTCTGTTGCCGGCGATGATGGTCGAATCCAATGACCGCAAGCTGACGCTGGCGATCAGCAGTTCAGCGACCACGTTCGGAGTATTGGATAACGTGAAGGAGGCGATGAGCGTGAGCGGAGTTGCCCTTCCCGACCCCACCGAGAGCGCGGTCATCGCGGTTGACAACACCAAGGCCTACTTCGCGGTGCCGACCGCTCCGATTCCTGGCGGCGGGACCGCAGGGGGCATCTTCATCTCGAGCCTGAGTGCCGCAGACACCGCGCTTCTTCCCATTCCCGCGGCACACTACGTGGCGCAGAGCGGCGACGGCAGCCGCCTGCTGGTTTTCAGCGACAACTCCGATTCAGTGACAGTGGTGTCGCCCTTCAACATTCAACCCGGTCAGAGGAACGCAATCTGCATTCCGTCCGTATGTCAGGCGGTGTCCGGCTTCGATCGGCCGATTGCCGGATTTTTCAGCAGCGACAATACGCAAGCATGGATCCTGAACTGCGGCCCTGAGTGCGGGGGGGTGCAGGCCAGCGTGCAAACCCTCGATCTGCACGACCCTGCCAACCCGGTCGCAGGAGTAGCAACGCCCATACCCGGCGGAGCAACCGTCGGCTTCATCAAAGGCCAGACGATGTACGTGGCGGGGAATCCGCCTACAGGCTCGAACACCTGCACAGGCGGACCAACGACGGCAGCCACGACCTGCGGCCGACTGACGGTTGTGGATCTGACGTCGTTATCAACGACGCCCGTAGCGCCGGTGGCGGTGATTCCCGACGGTTACCACACCAAGATCGATATCAGCGGCGATGGCCAGTTATTCGTCGGCTCGCGTACCTGCACCAACATCGTTCCCATCAATACCGGCGACGAAGAGCGCGGGTGCCTCGCCATCTACAACACCAATAACGGAAACCTCGTGATCCCGCCCGACAACGGCGACGTTACCGGCCTGCAACCCATCACAAACCGCACGGTCTTCTACGTAGTCGAGGGAGGCCAGTTCCGGATCTACGACACCACCACCGACAAGCTCTCTACGGTGGTGTCGATCAATATTCTGGGGAACGCGGTGGATGTGAAGCTGATTGATTTTTAGAAGCAGGTGACAGGTGACAGGTGACAGGTGACAGGTGACAGCTGGGAAGCGCGGATGCTCAGCCGACCACTGTGAGTTGTTTGAAGTGCTGCAACATTCCGTTCAATAAGCGGCCCACCTCGGAAGGTCGTTCTGTCAAGGCCTATGCGTCTGCCTTTGGGATGTATTCCAAGGCGTGTGCAATTTCGATTTGAGTTTCCAACTCCAATAGAGACCCTCGCGCGTGCACCAGGAATTGGCTCATCTCTCGGGACGAAAATCGGCCTCTGCCTTCCGCGATGTTGCTAGGAATCGAGACTGCGGCCCGGCGCATTTGTGAGACGAGTCCATACGTCTCCTTATGCGGAAAACATTTCGTGATTCGATATATATCCAACACAAGGTCCATCGCCTTTTGCCAAACGACGAGATCTTTTTGGTTGTCGCTCATGAAGGCCTCCCGTATCGCAGCATAGGGTCGGCATCAAGAGCAGAGTGGTGATGACGGTCACTAGCCGACGTTTATCAGGTCGTCAAAGAAATACTCGAAACGACGAAGGGCGCTGAGCGTCCAATTCCTGTGACCTGTGACCTGTGACCTGTGACCTGTGACCTGTGACCTGTGATCTGTGACCTACTTCTCCAACACCAACCGATGCCCCGCCGTCTTCTCCACCGCCGGCTTCGAGAAGGGCAACGCGAACGTCGTTCCTTCATACCAGGCGTTCCATTGGTCCATGTAGTAGGGGCTCAGGAAATTTCCACCTTGGCCTGTCACTGTGTTGAGCGTGGACTGGTCGAGGTCGGCCAGGTCGGCGGTGTAGCGTTCGGAGGGGCCGAAGGTCCGGCCGACTTGCTTGATCGTCAGGCCTCCGCCGGATTGCTCGTGCAGCCCTGGTCCGGTCCAGCGGCCGATCAGCGGCAGACGATTTAAAACGGGATGTTCAATATCGATGGGCGCGAATGTTCCCCAGCGCCATTGCGTGAGATCTTTCGGAGCCTCGGGTTCATTGACGGCTGCGTCCACGGCCGCGGCTAACAGCGATTCGTAATTCGGATAGCCGTTCGGAAGCCAGCGGGGAGGCTGTTTGGACAGGACGTTCTCCAGCCAGATCGACGAACTAAACCAGCGGTAACTTTTCCAGCAGAAAATCTGCGATGGGACATGGCCCGCATTGTCAGACGCCTGCTTCGGCGCGGGCCCTAATTTCGGTTCAAGCAACAGGCGCCGCAATTCGTACTGTGCGCGGCTTTCAATGGTGGCGGCGGCAGAATTGATCGAGAGCCGGCCGTCCCAGTCGCGCATCAGGTCGCGCGCCTGCTGGGCGCGAGGTGACAGATTCTTCACATGATCGAGCGCGTACACGAAGCGCTCAGCGCAGAAGTGGTCGAAGGCCGAAAAGACATCGGTCTGCAACGAAAGCATGTCTGCCGCCGTAAACTTCCGCCCTGATTCGAGCACCTGGTAGATGCGATCCGTGCGCCACGGCGGATCCCACTCGGTGCTGATGCTGTAAGGGTACTTGTCGGGAGAGATGCGCGAATTGGCAGTCGCCAGTATGCCCGACGGCGGATCGTACACGCTGGGCAGCTTGTCGAACGGGATGTAGCCCTTCCACTCGTGCTGGTCGTCGGCTCCGCTCACCGGCAAACTACCGTCGCCTGCCGCGCGGATCGGGATATGGCCCGTGGTGTGGTAACCGATGTGCCCGGCTACATCCGCGTAGACGACATTTTGCCCGGGCGCGGGCAATTGCGCAAACGCTTTCTGAAATTCGTCCCAGTTCTGCGCCGAGTTGATGTCGAAAAACGGATTGTGCAGCGAATCGTAGAGCGTCCAGCGCAGCGCGATTTTGCGCGTCTCGCCCGGAATGAGGTCGGTGATGATCGGCCCGTGCCGCGTGAGAGCCACATCGACCGTGACGTCGGCCTGTCCCTTTACGTGGATGACTTCCTTGCGGTGTTCAAGCGGCTGCCAGCCTTTCGGGGCCTGGTACGCTCCCTGATCATTCACAATTTCGATATACAGATCCTCAACGGTCGGGCCGACGTTGCTGAAGCCCCAAGCGACGCGCTGGTTATGTCCGACGATTACGAACGGAACTCCTGGCAACGTGACACCGATGACATCGTAGTCGCCGGCATGCAGATGCGCCTCGTACCACAGATTGGGCATCTGATGGCCCAGATGCATATCGTTCGAGAGCAGCGGCTTGCCGGTCACCGTGTGTTCGCCGGAGACGACCCAGTTGTTGGATCCGGGAATGAGTTCGGGACGTAGTGCAGGTTGTGCGATAGAGCGACGGGCGTCCCCGCCCGTCGACTGTAGAAAAGCGTTTAAGGCCGCATACTCTTCTGAACGCAGGGTCGCGGATGAATGGAGTCGCGCGATGTTGCTGTCCGAGCCGGAATCCATCTCGTCGTCATCATCGTCATCGTTCTGCTTGCGCGAAGGACGGTCTTCGTCATCGATGCGGCGGCCGGATCCGGTGGGCGGCCGGTCGCGCCACGAAGTATTCACGAAAAGATCGTTCGTAAGGTCGGGGCCGAGGCGAGCGAGGATTTTTTCTCGTACCAATGCGCTCTGATACGTGCCGTGGTTCAGGTCCTGCACCATGCGCGCGCCCAGCAGCAGCGAGTCCTCGACCAGCCACGGCTTGGGTTTGTAACCGATCAGGCGGAATTCGATGGGCAAGTGTTTGAGGTGAGAGTTCAGAAACGCATTCACGCCACGGGCATATGCTTCGAAGTACGGGCGGTCGCGCGGAGACAACGCGTCTGCCGCCTTGCGGGCCGCATCACGCAAGCCGAGAATGCGCTGCTCGCGGTCGTGTTCGAGCAGGGACGGACCCAGCAACTCCGACATTTCCCCGGCCGCGAAGCGCCGCATCACGTCCATCTGCCACAGACGGTCCTGGGCCGTGACGTATCCCTGCCCGAAGAAAAGATCGTCGAGCGTTGCGGCTTCGATCGCAGGGACCCCGTGCGCATCGCGGGTAACATGTATGGGCGTCGACAGGCCAGCGACGTGAATGGTGCCATCGAGTTGCGGCAGGGCAGAATGCACGACGTGGTAGAGATAGCCGACTGCGCCCGCCAGCAGCAGGAACAGCGCCAGCATGACGCCTCCGAAAATACGGCGCCGAGGGCGGGCGTGTGCCGTCGTTTCTGTTGCAGCAGGAGTCCAGGTAGCCATTGGTGTGCTAACGATTGTAGGGTCCGACGGATCTATACTACAAACACGAAGGATCAGCGATTGCCGCGCTAGCGAATGTAGCCGTTCGCCAACTCCAAAACAATAATCAGGCCGATGACCACGCCGACGCATCCGAGGACGCGCGCCTTATTGAGTTGGCTGGGTAACAGACTCGGACGAGTGCCGAGCGAGGCAAACTTCACGAAAGCGTTGGGCGAAATCAGCAGCCACAATCCTCCGCCCAAAAACCAGACAAGAGCAAGGAAGCTGACAAAGCGCTCGAAGCTCATACGCTCGGTAGGGTATCAGTCGCCAGTCGCTAGTCGCTAGTCTTCAGCAAGGCCCCTCGATTGCATGGCTGCATTATTGGGAACTAGAAGGACTGTGCGTACAGACTCCCCGCTCTTGCTGGCGACCAGCGACCGGCGACTGCCATTTTGAATTTCATTTTCAAGATCACCCGATGTTATCCTGAGATTGAAAGAGCCGAGACCCGCGAATTGGCTGGTCCCGTCAGCCAGCGCCCTGAACCCCAGCCATGCTGCAGAAACGCATCGATGACCAGCCTTCCATCTCCCCCGAAATGGTGCGGGAGGCGCAGGCCATCCTTCACCAGCATCTGAAGAGCGTTGGCTTGAAGCAGACCGCGCAGCGCGACACGATTTTGCGCACCTTCCTGGAAACCCGCGAGCATCTGTCGACCGACGAGCTCTACCGGCTGGTGAAAAAGAAAGATCCGAGAATTGGGTACACCACGGTCTACCGCACGCTCAAGCTGCTGGCCGAATGCCGACTGGCGAGCGAAGTGGCGTTTCATGACGGGATTGCCCGCTACGAACACCAGTACAACCGGCGCAGCCACCATCACATGGTATGCACCGGTTGCGGTAGTTCGGTGGAATTCTTCTCGAACGAGGTCGACAAGCTGGAGCGCGACATCGGGCGTAAGTATCACTACATGACGACGCGACACTCGTTCCAGATCTACGGCGTCTGCGAAGACTGCCGGAAGAAAAAAAATGGCGCGGGGCGGGTGGTGTAGCAGAGAGGGTGGTCAAATAGGCTCTTCTGGGTTTGCGTCGGGTTGTATCAGGGCGCGCCTTTAGGCGCGCCGCAATGAGTAAGCGGGAAAATGCGGCTGCAGCCGCTGGATGCTGCTTATTCTGGACCGAAGACAGCGGCTAAAGCCGTTCACGTTGCCGACGATTTTTCGGCGTACCAAAAGGCACGCCCTGATACGAACCGTATCGAGATCGATCTCTCGCTATGGGTTTGCATGCTCGAATTTTCTTATGCCGATTTCTTGCGGATATTGTGGTGCCTCGATGCCGGATGTGGCCGAGTTCTGTCCGGCGTGCGGCCGGCCCGTGAAGGAAGGGAACTTCTTCGCCCCTGAGCCGCCGGGGCCGGGGCAGCCGCCGATTCCCGAACCGGTGCATGCCCCACCGCCGGTGGACTGGAACGATCGTTGGGTGGGTGCCCTTGCATATTTCACTTTTATACCCGCCGTGGTGTTTCTGTTCGTGAAACAGTTTCAGCGTCGAAAATTCGTACGCTTCCATGCGTTCCAAAGCGTTTTCTTCTGGGCAGTCGTCATCGTGATGGCCCTGCTCGGCTTGCTCGCTTCCATGTTCGGCTGGTTGTTCATGTGGATGCTGGTCGGGACATTGGTCAGCCTGGCACTCTTCTTCACCTGGCTTCTTCTCTCGATCAAGGCTCTGCAGGGGGAATGGTTTGCGCTGCCCTGGGTGGGGTCGTTTGCCGAGCAACACGTCGAGCGCTAGCTTAAGCGGGCCCAACACTGTTAACTCAAAGATACATTTATCGCCAGGATGACTTATAGGCGCACTCCTGAGGTCTGCCTGCCCCAAACCATCACCCGACCCTCTAACGATGCCCTACGGGCTCCCAATCGCGCATAACAGGCATTCTACGGGGTGTCGCGGGGGTAGCTTTCAATCACTTAGACGCCCTCTGCCTGCTTTCAACGACTTAGCTATAAGTGAATCACTTTGAGACGGTGACCCGCGTCCGTGTTAGTGGAGTGCGTCTGGCTCCCGCTTGGCAGTTCGAGGGTGAGCGGGTTCGTGCTTTTTTTGATCGCCGAGGAAACGGTATTGACTCAACTCGCGACCCGCCACGTGCGCACGCCGCAGGAATCCACACCCGAAGCTTCTTGACAGGGAATCGCTTCGGACTAAAATCGCGACACTCTTTTTCTCGACAGGGGTCCAGAAGCGGCTTGGGGCGCGGCATTCACTCGACCAACTGTAAAACAATCTTCCAGGAGAATTGCATGAATCTCGACACCGTCTCTCGAACGATTCAGCGCAGAGGAACCCGAACCTTTGCGGCGCTTGTGGTACTCGCCGTACTCGTTGCTCCCATGTGGGCGCAGCGCGGCGACGATGGCCACGGCTTCGATCACGTGTTCGTCATCATGATGGAAAACACGGGATACGACACGCTGATCGGCAACGCTAACGCACCGTTCATCAACTTTGCGGCGTCCACCACTGGGCTGGCCACTAATTACTACGGCGTGGCGCATCCCAGCCAGCCCAACTACGTGGCGGCTACGTCCGGCGGACTTAACGGGGTGGTCGACGACAACGACATCACCATTGACGTGCCCAACATCGTGGACCAACTGGAAAATCGCCACAAGACTTGGAAGGCGTACATGCAGTCGTACTCGCTCTGCACCACGCCGCTCGATCACGCCTGCGGAAACCAGCTCTACGAGCGAAAACACAACCCGTTCATTTCGTTCCAAGACGTGCAGAGCAATCCGGCGCGGGTGGCCAACATCGTGGACTTCGGTCAGTTCGCGACCGATCTAGCGAATAACACTGTCGCGGACTATGTCTGGATCAGTCCTGACCAGTGCAATGACATGCATGGACGCGGTGCGACTCCAGCCGATCCATGTGACTTCTCGCAGGTGCCTGCTCTGATTCGGACCGGCGATACGTTTCTGCTGAACACCGTCAACTCCATCATGACGTCGAAGGCATGGACGGGCAACTCGGTGATCTTCATCGTGTGGGATGAAAGCGATTTCACCGGGACGGGGCCAGAGGGCTTTGGCGACACCAGCGGCTGCTGCAATGCGAATCCGGGCGGTGGGCACGTGGTGGGCCTGGTGATTTCGAACGCTCTACGCTTCGCGCGAAGCTCGGGAACGGCGTTCAATCACTACTCGATGCTGGCAACCATCCAGGACAGCTGGCACCTGGGATGCCTCGGCAATACGTGTGATCGGCGACACGTGAAGCCGATGCGGGTGCTGGCGGGGCCGTCGGGGTTGTAGGGTGGATTTCTAGTACGCACAAACACGAAGGCCACAACCTGTCGATGGTGCGGCGGGTGTCTAGCCCGCCGGACGGGCGAGGACGCCCGTCCCTCCATCAGTTGTGGCCTTGCTCTTGAACAACGCTACCTAGGCATCAGGCTGCAACGTCATAACGATCCCCGTTCATTACCTTGGTCCACGCCGCCACGAAGTCTTTCACGAACTTCTCCTTCGCGTCGGAGCTTCCGTAGACTTCCGCGAGCGCCCGCAGTTGGGAGTGTGATCCGAAGATCAGATCGACTCGCGTGCCGGTCCACTTCTTCTCGCCTGTCTTACGGTCGCGCCCTTCGTACAAGGTTCCGGAGCCGTTGGATTCACTCGACGGCTCCCATTGTGTACCCATGTCGAGCAGGTTGACGAAGAAGTCGTTGGTCAGCGTTTCGGGCTTCCTGGTGAACACGCCGTGCTTGGAGTTTCCGGCATTCGCGCCGAGGACGCGCAGGCCGCCCACGAGCACTGTCATCTCCGGCGCCGTCAGCCTCAGCAGTTGCGCCCGATCAACCAACAACTCCTCAGGTGCGAGGCGTTGCTTGCCGTTGAGGTAATTGCGGAAGCCGTCGGCCTTTGGTTCGAGCGGTTCGAAGGATTCGACGTCGGTATGTTCCTGCGACGCGTCCATGCGACCCGGTGTGAACGGGATTTTCACGTCGTGGCCGGCAGCCTTGGCGGCTTTCTCGATGGCCGCATCACCGGCGAGAACGATCAGGTCCGCCAGTGAAATCTTCTTCCCCTTGCTACCGTTTTTCTGCGCGCTGTTGAACTCCTTCTGGATTCCTTCCAGCGTCTGCAACACCTTCGCGAGCTGAGCCGGTTGGTTGACCGCCCAGTCCTTCTGTGGGGCGAGGCGGACGCGCGCGCCGTTGGCTCCGCCGCGCTTGTCCGAACCGCGGAACGTCGAAGCCGAGGCCCAAGCCGTTGAGACCAACTGGGAAACGGTAAGGCCGGAGGCCAGGATCTTGGCCTTGAGAGCCGCGGCGTCCTGCTCCGACACCAGCGGATGGTCCACCGCGGGGATCGGATCTTGCCACGGCAAGATATCTTTGGGAACGAGCGGTCCGAGATAGCGAGCGATCGGACCCATGTCGCGATGGGTCAGCTTGTACCAAGCGCGGGCAAACGCGTCGGCAAACTGGTCCGGATGCTCAAGGAAGCGGCGCGAAATTTTCTCGTAGGCCGGATCGAAACGCAGGGAAAGGTCAGTGGTGAGCATGGATGGAGCGCGACGCTTGGATGGATCGTGCGGATCAGGCACGGTGCCGTCGCCCGCACCATTCTTCGGTCGCCACTGGTTCGCACCTGCCGGGCTCTTGGTTAGTTCCCAGTCGTAATTGAAAAGATTCTCGAAGTAGTTGTTGCTCCACTTCGTCGGGGTCGTGGTCCAGATGACTTCCAGGCCGCTGGTGATCGCGTCGCCGGCTTTGCCGGAATTGAACTTGCTCTTCCAGCCGAAGCCTTGCTCTTCGAGGGCGGCGCCCTCGGGCTCTGCACCCACATTGTCGGCAGGGCCGGCGCCGTGAGTTTTGCCGAAGGTATGGCCACCAGCAATCAGCGCGACGGTTTCTTCGTCGTTCATCGCCATGCGGCGGAAGGTTTCCCGAATGTCACGCGCCGCCGCGAGGGGATCCGGGTTGCCGTTCGGCCCTTCGGGATTCACGTAGATCAATCCCATTTGCACGGCACCGAGCGGGCTCAGCAGATCCCGGTCGCCCTGGTAGCGATCGTCCGCGAGCCATTTGCCTTCGGGACCCCAGTAGACGTCGGTCTCGGGTTCCCAAGTATCGGCGCGGCCACCGCCGAAACCAAAAGTCTTGAAGCCCATCGATTCCAGCGCCACGTTGCCAGCGAGGACCATCAGGTCGGCCCATGAAATCTTTCGGCCATATTTCTGTTTGATTGGCCAGAGCAACCGGCGGGCTTTGTCGAGGTTTACGTTGTCGGGCCAGCTGTTGAGCGGCGCGAAACGCTGCTGTCCCGCCCC
>Ga0207665_10000359_pt1 | contig 31672 bp, 36 predicted proteins | sample LARL112metaG_FD_184351 | JGI IMG/M metagenome (GOLD analysis project Ga0207665, IMG submission 184351) | Corn, switchgrass and miscanthus rhizosphere microbial communities from Kellogg Biological Station, Michigan, USA - LAR L11-2 metaG... | ecosystem: Host-associated > Plants > Roots >... | reverse complement strand
CAGCGCCGTGTCGACGTAGAGGGACGTGTCCGCGACGAGCGGCCGCAACCGCTGCGCGTAGCCCTCGTATTGCGCGGCGACCGTCTCGAGGTCGAAGGGGTCGGACTCGTAGACGCGCTCGAGCCAGAGGTTCTTCTCGGCGAGTGCGACCTCGATCTTCTGGCGGAGGATCTTCGGGTCGAGCACGTCCTGGACTCGGATGCCGAGCCGCATCGCCTTGTCGGCGTAGCAGGGGCCGATGCCCCGCCTGGTCGTCCCGATCGCGAGCTTCCCGAGCCGCCGTTCGCTCGCCTGGTCGATGGCGAGGTGCCACGGCATGATCAGGTGCGCGTTGCCGGAGACGTAGACCTCGTCGATGGGGTGGCCGCGCCCTTCGAACTCGTCGAGCTCGGCGATCAACACCTCGGGGTCGACGACGCAGCCGTTGCCGATCACGCACGGCTTGCCGCGGACGATCCCACTCGGCAGGGCCCGGATCTTGTACGTCTCGTCGCCCACCACGATGGTGTGGCCGGCGTTCGGGCCGCCCTGGTAGCGGCAGACGACGTCCATGTTCCGGGCGAGCAGGTCGACGATCTTGCCCTTCCCCTCGTCGCCCCACTGCGCGCCGACGATCACAGTCGCAGGCACGTCAAAGAAGTATGCCGCCGAAGGCGGTCAGGCGGCGGTGCGTGCGCGGTAATCGGCGCGCGCGTCCACATGGACTTCGCGGGCCAGGCGCCGCAGGCGACTCGCCGTGGGTCCGCCGACGCGCTCGGCCAGCTCGCGCCATTCGTGGTTCGTCGTCACGATCACGAGCCGCCGCGACTGCTCGCGCTGGTTGACGAGGTTGTAGATGCGGTCGCGCGCCCAGCTCGACCAGTCCTCGGCGCCGAGGTCGTCGAGGAGGACGACGTCGTAGCCACTCGGGTTCGGCGGAGGCTCGCCGTCGCCGAAGCTCTCGCGCAGGGCGTTCAGCCACGCCGGCACATTGAGGAAGAGCGCGGTCTTCCTCTGCTCGCACCAGATCACCTCGCGCAGGATCGCCACCGCGAGATGCGTCTTACCGGCGCCCGGGTTTCCACGGAGGAGGAGCCCCTGCCGCAGGTCGGTTCCGGCACGGAACTCCTTCGCCCACGATCGGCAGACGGCGAGCGCGTGTGGCGTGTTCGGCACCGGCTCGAAGTTCTCGAACGTGCACTCGTCGTAGGCCGACGGCACCTGGACGCGAGCCCACCGCTCCTCGGCGCGGCGCTGCTCGTCGCAGACCTCCTCGGCGGCGCGGCACATCTCGCAAAAGCGCTCGGCCGGGAACGTCTGGCCCAGCAGGACGACCTGCTCCGTCTCGAACTCCCGGGCGCAGTTGAGGCAACGGACGATCATTGCGCGAGGCTCGCGAACTTTGCGAACTTCTTGATGAAGGCAACCTTGAAGTCGTCAGTCGGCCCGTTGCGGTGCTTCGCGACGATGACCTCTGCGATCCCCTTGTTGCTGTCGTCGGTGTCGTCGCGGTCGTAGTACTCCTCGCGGTAGAGGAACATCACCAGGTCGGCGTCCTGCTCGATCGAGCCGGACTCCCTGAGGTCGGACAGCAGCGGCCGCTTGTCGTGCCGCTGCTCGGGCGAGCGGTTGAGCTGGGAGAGCGCGATCACCGGGAGGTCGAGATCCTTGGCGATCTCCTTCAGGCCGCGGGAGATCGACGACACCTCCTGGAGGCGGCTCTCCTCGCTGCGGCCGGTCGTCATCAGCTGGAGGTAGTCGACGACGACGAGGCCGAGGTTCGGCTCGCGGCGCTTCAGGGTCTGCGCGCGGGCCCGGAGCTCGAGCAGGCTGAGCGCCGGGGTGTCGTCGACGTAGAGCGGCGCCGACTCGAGCTGGCCGCACGCCTGGGTGAGGCGCGGCCAGTCGTCCTTCGAGAGCTTCCCGGTACGGATGTGGTGCGCGTCGACCTTGCCCCGCGAGCAGATGAGCCGTTGTGCGACCTCCTGCCGCGACATCTCGAGACTGAAGAACGCGCACGGCGTCTGCAGGTCGACGGCGACGTGGTTTGCGATCTCGAGGGCGAAGGCGCTCTTTCCCATCGACGGGCGAGCGGCGATGATCACGAGGTTGGCGGGCTGGAAGCCGGCGGTGATCCGATCGAGGTCCTTGAATCCGCTGCCGAGGCCGGTGACCTCGGCGCCCGACTCGTAGAGATGGCTGATCCGCTGGAACGTCTCGACGAGCGTGTCCTTGAAGAGGACGAGATCGCCCTCTGCACGGCGCTCGGCGAGGTCGAAGACGAGCTGCTCGGCGCGGGCGACGAGCTCCACCGGCTCGCCCTCGCGCTCCCAGCCGAGCTGCGCGATCTCGCCGCCGGCGCGGATCAGGCCGCGGAGGGTCGCGTTCTCGCGGACGATCTCGGCGTAGTGCCTTGCGTTCGCCGTGGCCGGGACGAGCCGGGCCAGCTCGTGCAGGCGGACGCGGCCCCCGATCTCGTCGAGCTCGCCCCGCTGCTCGAGCTCGTTCGTGAGCGTGATGGCGTCGACGGGCTCGTTCTTGCCGTACAGCTGGAGGGCGGCGCGGTAGATCTTCGCGTGCGACTCGCGGTAGAAGTCCCCCGCGTCGAGGATCTCGCTCACGGCGGCGATCGCGCCGGGCGAGATCATCATCGCGCCGAGGACCGACTCCTCGGCCTCGAGGTTCTGAGGCGGCACCGCGCCCGGAGAGGCGGCGGGCGTCGGGACGGGGGCGAGGGACATGCGCCGGGATTCCAGCATCCCGTCTGCCGGGTTTCTAGATGTTGGCATGTCTGTTGTGAACAGGTCTTTTTCGGCCATTTGCAGGAGAAACGTGCATACTTGCAGGCGCACCGGACGGCGCGGCTGGGGATGGAAGTTCCGCTCCGAGCGGCAACTTCTTCGGCAGATCCACAGGTTCGTGGACAGCGTGTGAACGTCCTCTTACCATCGAGACATGGACGGCGGCCACGACCTCGCCGAGCCCTGGCGGGCCGCCCTCGAGCTTGCCTGGGAGGCGTACCTCGCCGGGACGATTCCGGTCGGCTCCGTCGTCGCCGACGCCGACGGCCGGGTCGTCACGCGCGGACGCAATCGGATCTTCGAGCCGCCGGGTCACGGTCTCTCGGGCTCGCGTCTCGCTCACGCCGAGGTGGACGCGCTGAGCCAGCTGCCGGTGACCGCGCGCTACCGCGACCACGTGCTCTACTCGACGCTCGAGCCATGCCTGCTCTGCACGGCCGCGACGCTGCTCGCGACGGTCGGCCGGATCGAGTACGCGGCCAGCGATCCCTTCGGCGGCGGCTGCAGCGGAGCGATCGACACCGCGCACTGGCGGCGGAGCGCCCCCGAGATCGCGGTGCCGCTCGGCGGCTGGCCGGGCGGGCTGTCCGCCGCGTTGCAGAGCGCGTTCTGGCAGGCGCACCCCGAGCACCTGCGCGCGGGCGAGATCGTCGACGCCTTCGGCGAGGACGCGCGCCGTGCGGGCGCGCGTGTCCTCCAGCTCGACGGGACCGAGCCGGTTCTCGAGGAGGCGCTGCCGCACCTCCTCGACTGCCTGTAGCGCGCCCTACTCCTCGGCCAGCGCTGCGTCGGCGTCGGCCCGCCACTCGGGCTCGGCGTCGGCCGGCTCTTCGGCTTCGGTCGCCTCTTCGGCCGTGGCCTCCGTCGCGGCCTGCTCGGCGTCAGCCTCTTCGGCCTCGGCCGCGTCGGCAGCGTCGACCTCGGCGAGGATCTCCTCGAGCTCGGCTGCGGGCTCGGCGGCTGCCTCCGCCTCCTCCTGCTCCGCGCGCTCGGCGGCCTCCATCTCCTGGAGCTCCTCGTCGGAGGGGAGCTCGCCGCCCTCGGGGACGACCTCCGTCTTCACCTCGGCGCGGACGTCGTCGAACAGGGTGATCGGGATCTCGTACCGGCCGATGCGCTTGATCGGATCGGTCTCGATCTTGCGCCGGTCGACGCGAACTTTCTTCGTGGCCCACAGCTCGTCGGCGATGTTGGTCGGCGTCACCGAGCCGAAGAGCGAGCCGGTCGGCCCCGCCTTGACGTCGAACCGCAGCACCGTCTTCGAGAGGATCTCTGCGATCTCGTTCGCCTGCTCCGCCGACTTCGCCTCGTGGCGGGCACGGTGCGACTCTCGCTTCTGTAGCTCGGCGACACGCGCCGGCGTGGCCTCCTCGGCGAGGCGCCGGGGCAGGAGGAAGTTGCGCGCATAGCCACGGGCGACCGAGACGACGTCGCCGCGCAGGCCGACGTGGTCGACGTCCGAGAGGAGGATGACCTCCATCTCAGCGGTCTCCCCGATCGCCGCGATCTCCCCGATCGCCGCGGTCGCGCCGCCCCCCGCCGCTGCGCTCGTCCGAGCCCTCGGCGACGTACGGCAGCAGCGCCATCTCGCGCGCCCGCTTGACCGCCTGCGCGATCTGCACCTGGTGCCGGCGGCATGCGCCGGTGATGCGGCGGCTGCGGATCTTGCCCTTCTCGGAGATGTAGCGGCGCAGCTGGTTGACGTTCTTGTAGTCGATCTCCGTGATCTTGTCCTTGCAGAAGAAGCAGTTGCGGCGCCGGATCTGGCCCTGCGGGCCGCCGGGCCGTCTCCGCTGTTGCTGCTGTGTCTTCTCTCTCGCCATCGTGCTCCTAGAACGGGATGTCGTCGTCGGTCGCCGCCGGGAAGTCGGCGCTCTCCTGTTGCGCCCCCGCCGGCACGAACTGGTTGCCGCCGCCGGCGCCGTCGCCGTCGCCGCGGCCGCCGAGGAACTGGACGCTCTCGGCGACGATCTCGACGGCCTCGCGCTTGCCGCCGCCGTCCTTCGCCTCCCACTCGCGCCAGTCGAGGCGCCCATCGATCGCGACCGGGCGGCCCTTCGACAAGTACTGCGCGCTGCTCTCCGCCTGGTTGCCGAAGACGGAGACGCTGAAATAGTTCGGCTTGTCCGTCCACTGGCCCGACTCGTCGCGGCGCCGGCTGTTGACGGCGATGCGCAGGCTGCACACCGGCGTGCCGCCGGGCGTGTGACGCAACTCGGGGTCCCTGGTCAGGTTCCCGACCAGTACGACGCGATTGATGTTTGCTGCCATGTCTACTCCTCTTCCTCGCCGGCTTCTTCGCCGGCTTCCTCGCTTGCCTGCTCCTCAGCGTCAGCGTACTCCGGCTCGCCTTCCTCCGAAACGGCCTCCTCGGACGGGGCGGCAAGGGCCGCGGGCTCGTCGGATACGGCCTCCTCGGACGGGGCCTCAACCGCCGCAGCCTCCACGGCCGCGGGCTCGTCGGACGGCGGAGTGGCGGCGACCGTAGCGTCATCGCGCGGCGCGCTCGTGCGCGAACCCGCGATGTGGCGTGTCGCCAGGTGGCGCAGCACCGCGTCCTCGATCTTGAGTACGCGGGAGACCTCCTCGAGCGTCGCCGGCTCGGCGTCGAAGACGAGGAGGTGGTAGACGCCCTCCTCCTTGTGCGCGATCGGGTACGCGAGGCGGCGCCGGCCCCACGCGTCGTGGCTCTGCCAGGTTCCGCCGCCGCCCTCGACGAGCTGGCGAGTGCGCGCGACGACGTCGTCCTGGCGCGCCTCGGCCTGCTCCGGGTCCAGCATCAACAAGATTTCGTAAGTCGTCACAGTCCCGAGGTCCTCCCTTCCCATGGTCTCGATGTCGGCCCCGACTGCCGGCGCCGCTCGGGACGGAACGGCGCGATGACGGGGCAGGAAGCGGCGGTCACTGTAGCATCGGCGCGGTGAAGCGCCTAGTCGCCTGGGTCGGCGGAGTTGCCGGCGGGATCGCCGCCTACCGGCTGCTGAAGCGGCGCCCCGAGCCGGCGCCGGAGCCGCCCGCCCCCCGGGAGACCGAGCCGGACGACCGCGCCGACGAGCTGCGGGAGAAGCTGGCCGAGTCGCGCGAGGCCGCCCCCGTCGACGAGGCTCCCGCAGAGCCCGGGCCTGAGGCCGCGGAGCCCGAGTCGCCGGAGGAGCGCCGCCAGCGCGTGCACGAGGAAGGCCGCGCCACGCTCGACGACATGAAGTCGGAGTAAGCGGCCGGGCTACGCTCCGCCCGGAGCGGCCGGGCCTGGTGGCCCAGCGGGTCTTCAAAACCCGTACGGTCGTGCAACCCACGGCTAGGTCGGTTCGACTCCGGCGCCGCTCCGTCTCGGGTTACTTGTCGCCTTCGAGGTAGTGCGAGTCCCAGCCAGGAGGCGAGTAGCCCGTCCCCGGCGGACCGGCTCCGACCGAGAGGACGAGCGTCCCGGGAATCTGTGCAGTCGCCGAGCGCGTCGCCTGCGGCTCGATCCAGATACAGGTCCCGGCGGGCGCGTCGACCGCTTCCCCGTCGATCATGAAGCTGGCGTGACCGTCGACGGTGTAGTAGAGCTCGGGCTCGCCGTGCTCCGCGTGGTCGTGCTCCGGGATGACTGTTCCGTCCTCGCGGCCCCGCCAGAGGTTGACGCCGAAGGTCTCGATCCCGAAGTGGTGGCGGATCGGGATCCAGTAGGGCCACTGCTTCGAGGCGATCTCGTCGATGTCGGCTTTCTCGTACGCAGCCATGCACGAGACCCTATTCCTCGGGGAAGCGTCCGAGCAATTCGTCCGGTCGCAGGTCGGCGAGGGAGTCGAGGATCAGGTCGGCGCCGGCCTCGTCGAGGCCGAGGTCGCGCGTGACCTCGTTCGGCACGGCGATGCAGAAGATCCCGGCTGACTTCGCCGCCCGGACGCCGTTGGGCGAGTCCTCGAAGGCCACCGCCTCGGAGGCCGCGACCTCGAGCGCGCTGAGCGCCTCGAGATAGAGGGTCGGCGCGGGTTTCGCACGCGACGGATCGCGGTCGGCCGTGCAGATCGCGTCCCAACCGGCCGCCGCCTCGAGTCGCTCGAGGTGCGAGTCCACCCAGCCCCGGTTCGCGCTGGAGACGATCGCCCGCTTCAACCGGCGCTGCCGGGCCGCGGCGAGGTATTCCGCGATGCCGGGCCGCAGCTCCTCGGCTTCGATCAGCGCGATCTCGTGGGCGTTTCGGCGCTCGTTCAGCGCCTCCCGCTCGAGGGGCTCGCCGACGAGCTCCTCGAGGTGCACCATCGGGTCCCAGGCGCCGTATGTGCCGACGACCGTCGCCCAGAGCTCGGGCGGCAGCTCGTGGCCGTGGTCCCGGTAGAGCAGCTCCCAGCCGGCCCGCGACGCGAGCTCCGTGTCGATGATGAGGCCGTCGAAGTCGAAGAGGAAGGCGCGGATCGCCACGGCGAATCAGACTACGGACGTGGCCATCCTCGGCGTCGACGTCGGCGGGACGTTCACCGATGCCGTCCTCGTCGAGAAGGGGCGGATCCGGACGGCGAAGGTGCCGACGGCCGCACGGCAGGAGGAGTCGGTGCTCGCAGCGGCCCGTGAGGTCGGTGTGGGCGACGGGCTGACGCGCTTCGCGCACGGGACGACGGTCGCCACGAACGCGCTCCTCGAGCGGCGCGGTGCGCGCACCGCCTATGTCGGAAATGACGGCTTCGAGCACCTTCTCCATCTGCGCCGGCAGACGCGCGCTCACCTCTACCGGCTCTGCGCGGAGCATTCTGAGCCGCTCGTCCCTCTCGAGCGCTGCCACGGCATTCCGGGCCGGCTCGGGCCGGACCGAGAGCTGGAGCCGCTCTCGCTCGACTCGCTCCCCGACCTCGGGGAGGCCGAGGCGGTGGCCGTGTGTCTTCTGTTTGCGTTCCGCGATTCATCCCACGAGCAGGCGGTCGCGGAGGAGCTGCGGCGTCGGCATCCGGGAGTCCACGTGGTCGCGTCGCACGAGGTCGCGCCGGAGTTCCGGGAGTACGAGCGCGCCTCGACGACCGCAGCCGACGCCTACCTCGCGCCCGTGGCGGCGCGGTACCTGGAGGCGCTCGCCGCGGCGGCGGCGGAGGCCGGGTTGCCCGAGCCGGTGGTGATGCTCTCCTCGGGAGGCGTCGCGTCGGTGGCGCAGGCGGCGGCTCATCCGGCGCGGCTGCTCGTCTCCGGCCCCGCGGGCGGCGTCGTCGGCGCGGGGTTGCTCGCGCGGCGAGCGGGCTTCGAGAACGCGATCGCCTTCGACATGGGTGGCACCTCGTCGGACGTCTGCCTCCTGCCGGGAGGGCTTGCTCCCCGGGTGTCGGAGCGCGAGGTCGGGGGCCTCCCGATCCGGCTTCCGTCAGTCGACGTGCACACGGTCGGCGCCGGCGGCGGCTCGCTCGTACGGCGCGACGCGGGCGGCGCGCTCCGCGTCGGCCCGGAGTCGGCGGGCGCGAATCCCGGCCCGGCGTGTTACGGGCGTGGCGGCGGCGCGACGGTGACGGACGCGAACCTGTTGCTCGGACGGCTTCCGGACGAGTTGCCCGGCGGACTCGTCCTCGACCGCGATGCGGCGGCAGCCGCGCTCGACGGAGTCGATCCCGCCGCGGTCGTCGAGGTCGTGAACGCCGAGATGCTGCGCGCGCTTCGCGTCGTGTCGGTGGAGCGGGGCCACGACCCGCGGGAGTTCGCGCTCGTCGCGTACGGCGGCGCCGGCCCGCTCCACGCCTGTGCGCTCGCCGAGGAGCTGGGCGCCGAGGCAGTGCTCGTCCCGGCAGCGGCGGGCGTCCTCTCGGCGCTCGGGCTGGCGGCGAGCGAGGAGCGGCGCGACCGCGTCGTCTCCCACGTGCGGCCCCTGGCGGAGGCCGGCGAGCTGCCGGCCGAGGGCGAGGCCGACCTCCGCTATCAGGGCCAGTCCTTCGAGCTCACGGTTCGGCTGGGCGGCGACCTGGCGGAGCGCTTCCACCGTGCCCACGAGGAGCGGTACGGCTATGCCGACCGCGGACGCGACGTCGAGCTCGTCGCCGTCCGCACGGCCGAGGTCACGCCCGGGCCGGAGTTGGCCTTGCCGGGCGGCGATCCGCAGCGGCTATCCGGGCCGGCGCTCCACGAGCTGAACGGGTCGACCCTCTGGATTCCCCCCGGGTGGGTGGGGGTTAGGGATGGTGCCAGCTGGGTGGTGACACGTGAGTGACGTGAACGCAGCGATTCAGCTTCAAGTGATCGGCGCCTCGTTGCGGTCGATCGCCGAGGAGATGGGTGCCGTCCTGATCCGCTCCTCGTTCTCCGCCAACATCAAGGAGCGGCGCGACTGCTCGACCGCGCTGTTCGACGCGCGTGGCCGGATGATCGCCCAGGCGGAACACATCCCGGTCCACCTCGGCGCGATGCCCGACGCGGTCGCAGCCGTGATGCGACTCGGGCTCGAACAGGGCCAGGTCGCGATCCTCAACGACCCGTACACGGGCGGCACGCACCTGCCCGACGTGACGCTCGTGTCGCGGACCGTCCTCGGCTTCGCGGTCTCGCGCGCCCACCACGCGGACGTCGGCGGGATCGAACCGGCGAGCCTGCCCGCGTTCTCGCACACGCTCGCGGAGGAGGGTGTGATTCTGCCGCCGCAGCTCTTGACCGACGAGGTGCTCGAGCGCTTCGTCCGCGCGACGCGGCAGCCGGAGGAGCGCCGTGGCGACCTCCGCGCGCAACTCGCCTCGCACCGACTCGCCGAGCAGCGCCTCGCGGAGCTGTGCGCGCGCCGCGGCCGCGACCGCGTCGCCGCCGCGATGGACGAGCTCTACGCCTACTCCGAGCGGATGGTGCGCGCGGCGATCGCCGATCTCCCGGACGGTCGCGGTCAGGCCGAGGACGTCGTCGAGGCGGTCGAAGGCAACCTCGCGATCCGCTGCAGGATCGAGATCGACGGCGACGCGATCCGGATCGATTTCGGAGGTACGACGCCGCAGTACGACGGCAACCTCAACTGCCCGCTCTCCGTGACGAAGTCGGCCTGCTTCTTCGTCATCCGTTGTCTCACCGAGCCGGACCTGCCGGCGTCGGGCGGCGCATTCGCCCCGGTCATCGTGACGGCGCCCGAGGGCTGCCTCGTCAACGCGCGTCCACCCGCCGCCGTCGTCGCCGGGAACACCGAGACCGCGTCCCGCATCGTCGACGTCGTCTTCGCCGCGCTGGGTGAGCTGGTACCCGTGCCCGCCCAGGGCCAGGGGACGATGAACAACCTCGCCTTCGGCAGTGACCGGTTCACGTACTACGAGACCGTCGGCGGCGGCCAGGGCGCCTGCCCGGGCGCGAACGGACCGAGCGGCGTCCATGTTGCGATGTCGAACACGCTCGCAACGCCGGCCGAGGCAATCGAGCTCGAGTACCCGCTCCGGGTCGAGCGCTGGGAGCTACGCCGCGGCTCCGGCGGGGACGGTGCACACCGAGGCGGAGACGGCGTCGTGCGCGAGCTCCGGGTGCTCGAGGACTGCCGGCTCTCGGTGCTCGCCGAGCGGCGGCGCCACGCGCCGCAGGGCCGAGAAGGAGGGGAGGAAGGCGCGCGTGGCCGCACGCTCGTCAACGGCGAGGAACAGCCGCCGAAGGTGACTCGCCGGCTCCGCGCGGGCGACCTCGTCCGGGTCGAGACGCCCGGAGGCGGCGGCTACGGCTCACGAAGCTAGGCTCCGAAGAATGGAGCGCCCGGTCAAGGTCGCGTGCGCCCAGGTCGAGCCTGCCGTGCTCGACCGCGAGGCGACGCTCGACAAGCTCGAGAAAGTCGCCGCGGAGGCGGCGGGCAACGGCGCCGAGCTCGTCGTCTTTCCCGAGACGTTCCTGCCCGTCTATCCGTCCTCGGCGTGGGCGAAGGCGTTCGCCGGCTGGCAGGACCCGCGCGCGAAGGAGACGTTCGCCCGCCTCGCGCAGCAGTCGGTCGCGGTCGACTCTCCCGCCGAGAGCCGGATCGCGGCAGCGGCACAGGAGCTCGGAATCTGGATCGTGACGGGCGTCAACGAGGTCGACGCCGAGCGTCCCGGCACGATCTACAACGCGCTCTTCTACCACTCGCCCGCGGGCGAGCTCGCGCTGCACCACCGCAAGCTCGTTCCCACCAACCACGAGCGGCTCGTCTGGGGCCAGGGCGACGGCCGCGGGCTCTCCGCGGTCGAGACGGGCTTCGGCCGGCTCGGCGGACTGATCTGCTGGGAGAACTACATGCCGCTTGCGCGGGTCGCGCTCTACGAGTCCGGCGTCGAGATCTACGTCGCCTCGACCGCCGACGACGGCGATGCCTGGCAGGCGACGCTCGTCCACATCGCCCGCGAGAGCCGCGCATACGTCGTCGCGCCGGCGCACTTCCAGCGCGAGGACGCATACCCCGACGACTTCCCGCTCGCCGCCGAGATCGAGGGAGCCGGGACGATCGGCCGCGGCGGCAGTGCGATCCTCGCGCCCGACGGCTCCTATCTCGCCGGGCCGCTGTACGACGAGGAGGGAATCCTCTACGCGGAGCTCGACCCTGCGCAGCTGCTCGCCGAGCGGCAGCGCTTCGACCCGGTCGGCCACTACAGCCGGCCCGACGTGCTCCAGCTCAGCGTTCGCGCGCCCGATGCGACGCCGAGTACACGTCCTTCCGGGCAATCTTCCCGTTCCTGAGCGGGAAGACGTCGACGCCATCCCACTCCTTCGAGTCGGTCGACGCCGTCCACTCGCAGACCGCGAAGTCGTCGCCGACGCGCAGCGACCGCGTCGTGAAGCTCAGCGTCGGGTTGTTGCGGAAGATGTCGGCGATGTGCTCACGGACGGCCTCCGCGCCCTCGGCCCGCTCGTCGACCGTGTAGTTGTGGAAGACGATGTCCGGGTCGTGGAGCTCGTGGATCGTGTCGAGGTCCTGCGCGTTCCACGCGGCGTTGTAGCGCTCGATCAACTCGCGGACATCCATCAGCGTCGCCGCAGGACTCTCGCATCTCCGACGCGCCGTGTCACCCCATCCGCGTCGAAACGCTCGAGATAGAGCTGCGCGGCCTTGCGCCCGACGCCGAGTGCGTCGCGGAGCTGGGCGAGCGTGATCCCGTCGACGAGAGCTTCGCGCGCCCGCTCGTACGCCGCGGGCGAGACCGCGAAGCCGTCGCCGACCCGCACCAGTCGGCCCTGCTCCTCGAGGAAGCGGGCAAGCTGCGCGTCCTCGACCCGCACGGGCTCCAGGCCGAGCTGCGCCTCGACCGCCGCGGCAGCCTCCGCCCGCTCGCCGAGCTCAGCGGTCGCGCCCGGGCGATAGAGCTTCGCGCCGCGCAGCTCGAGCCCCAGGTGTGGAACGACCGCCCGCGCCCAGTCCGCGGCGGGGACCGGGACGCCGGGATCGAGCGGATCGGCGTCGTCGATGGCCCGGTAGAGGTCTGCGCGAAGCTCGTCGAGCCATTCCTGAGACCACATCCACTCACCGTCGACGAGGACGGGTGCATACACGAATGACTCGCCTCGCTCCAGGGCTTCGAACCGCGCCGGGTCTGCGTGGCGCGGCGGGGCCGGATCGAGCACGAGCCCGCCTCCGACCGTAGTCCCGGCGCGAAGGACCACGCGGTCTCCGCGGGCCGCGACCACCGGCCGCGAGAGCCGCAGCTGGGCGAAGCGGTCGCCGACGCGCACCACCCGTGCGACCGTCTCCGCCGTGCCGTGGTGGAGCTGGACGCGGGCCGGGATCTCCGCCGGCGGCTCGAGCGCGACGTCGAGCCGGAAGCTCGGCCGGAAGGCGCCCGGCGTGACGAGCACGTCGCCGCGTCGGAGCTCCTGCCGCTCGACCCCGGGAAGGGAGACGGCGACGCGCTGGCCGGCCTCCGCGCGGTCGACGGAACGGTCGTGCACCTGCACGCTCCGCACCCTCACGCTTCGGCCGCGCGGCTCGAGGCGGAGCTCGTCGCCCTCGCCGATCGTCCCCGACCAGAGGGTGCCCGTCGCGACCGTCCCGATCCCCCTCAGCGTGAAGGAGCGGTCGACGTGGAGGCGGGCGGGGCCGTCGGCCGCGGGCCTCGTGACGCGAGCCGACACCTCAGCGAGCGCCGCGCGCAGCTCTTCCAGCCCGGCGCCGGTGCGGGCGCTCGTCGCGACAACCGGGACGCCCGGAACGAGCTCCTCCGCCTCGGCGCGCGCGAGGTCGAGCGTCTCCTCGTCCACGAGGTCGGCCTTCGTCAGCGCGACCACGCCCTGCTCGATGCCGAGCAGGCGCAGGATCGCGAGGTGCTCGTGCGTCTGCGGCCGCGCTCCCTCGCCGGCGTCGATCACGAGCAGGAAGAGGTCGATGCCGCTTGCGCCGGCCACCATCGTGCGGACGAAGCGCTCGTGGCCGGGGACGTCGACGACCGAGAGGCTCGTGCCGTAGGGCAGCTCGAGCGGCGCATAGCCGAGGTCGATCGAGATGCCGCGCTCGTGCTCCTCCGGCAGCCGGTCCGTGTTCTTCCCGGTCAGCGCCTCTACGAGCGCCGTCTTCCCGTGGTCGATGTGGCCTGCGGTTCCGACGGTCAGCGGCATCAGACGGGCCGCGCCTCGATCACGCCTTTGCCGAATCGCGTCGGCTCCCAGCCCGACGCAGCGAGAAGCGCCCGCCACTCTTCCTCCGTCCGCTCCCGGCCACGGGCGATGACGAGCATCAGGAGGTCGAGCCACTTTGCGCCCTGAGGCTGGTTGCCCGGTTCGATGACGCTCTCGAGCAGGACGAGCCGCTCGCCGGCACTCGCGCGCACAGTGTCCAGGATCCGCTTCCCCGCCTCATCGTCCCAGTCGTGGATGATCGTGGAGAGGATGTGTGCGTCCCCGGGCGGCACCGACTCGAAGAAGCTGCCTTCGACGAACGCTAGGCGCTCGCCGAAGCTCGCCTCGTTGCGCACCGTCTCGGGCAGGTCCAGGACGATTCCGCGCATCCCTGGATGACGCTCGAGGAAGGCACCGAGGAGCGAACCGTTGCCGCCGCCGACGTCGACGATCGTCTCGTCGCCACGCCACTCCACAGTCTCGAGCCGCTCGAGCCTCCCCTGCCACCCTTGCGCCATCGCGCGGTCGAAGGAGGCCCGCTCCTCCGGGTGAGACGCGAACCACGACCAGAACTCCTGGCCGAGCACGCGCGGGAATGACGCTTCGCCGCTCACGTCCAGCCCGCGAATCGCTTCGAGCCACGTGCCGCCGAAAAGGCGCGCGAAGTCGTCCCAGCCGTCGACCGTGAGGAGCTCCGAGGCCGGCGTGTTGCGGAAGACGCCCGGCTCCTCCTCGGCGAAGATCCCGTCGCTCGCGAGCGCACGCAGGAGCCGCTGCAGCGTGTCAGCGTCCGCGCCCGTCTCCGTCGCGAGCTCGGCGACCGGCCGCGGCCCGTCCGCGAGCCGGCGGGCGATGTCGAGCTCGGCGACGAGCGCGAGCGTGCGGGTGACGAGCGCGCCACGGAGCGCGTCCCAGAGTGCGGCCTCAGGCGGACCCTCGCTCACGCCCGGGCGGCGCGGACGGCCGCTGCGGCCTCGTCGGCTTCCGCGTCGGTCAGCGTCAGGCAGTCGAGCAGGAGCCGGCCGTCGCGGACGACGCCCACCACCGGCGGCTCGCCGGCGCGCAGCGGCTCCGCGAGCGACTCCTCCAGCGCGCACGCGAAGCTCGGCAGCTCGGCGAGCGGCAATGCGCCCCCGCCGACGCGGCCGACCGTCTCCTCGACCTCGCCGCCGGTCGCCGCCGCGAGCCGCTCCGCGCGGTCGCGCACGACGGACGTGTCCTGAGCGAGCGTCCGCAGCACGGGGATCCGCTCCGGCGCCTCGAGGTGGAGCAAGAGCGTCCCCTCGAGCGCCGCGAGCGAGAGCTTGTCGATCCGCAGCGCCCGCTGGAGCGGATGCCGGCGCAGCCGCTCGACTAGATCTGCGCGGCCGAGCACGATCCCCGCCTGCGGCCCGCCGAGCAGCTTGTCGCCTGAGAAGCACACGAGGTCGGCGCCTGCGGCGAGCGATTCGCGCGCGGTCGGCTCCTCCTGACCTAGTAACAGTCTGTTACCAGCGGAGACATGTCCCGAGCCCAGGTCGTCGACGAGCGGCAGGCCGTGTCGCTGCGCCACCTCGGCCACCTCCTCGAGCCGCGGCCGCTCCTCGAAGCCCACGACGCGGAAGTTCGACTGGTGGACGCGCAGGACGACGGCGGTCTCCGGCCCGATCGCGCGCTCGTAGTCCGCGGCGCGGGTTCGGTTCGTGGTCCCGATCTCGACGAGGCGCGCGCCGGAGCGCGCCAGCACGTCCGGGATCCGGAAGCCGTCGCCGATCTCGATCAGCTCGCCCCGCGAGACGACCACTTCCCGTCCCTCGGCCAGTGCCGCGAGCGCGAGGAGGACGGCGGCGGCGTTGTTGTTGACGACCAGCGCCGCCTCGGCGCCGGTGAGCCGGCGCAGGACCGCTCCGACGTGGCCCTGCCGCGAGCCGCGCTCGCCCCGGACGAGGTCGTATTCGAGGTTCGAGTAACCGCGGCCGACCTCGACGACCCGTGCTAGCGCCCCTTCTGCGAGCGGAGCGCGGCCGAGATTCGTGTGCACGACGATGCCCGTCGCGTTGAGTACGCGCCGCAGCCGCGGCTGCCGTGCGTCGGCCAGCTCCTCCCGCAGGCGCGCCGTGAGGTCTCCCGGATCGCCACCCTCCTGGATCTCCGCCCTTGCCCGGTCGATCACGGCCCGCGCGGCGTCGACCGCGAGCGGGTCGCCCGCCTCGCGCGCGAGCTCGTCCACCGAGGGCAGGTCGCGAAGCTCCACGCCCGGGACGCTAGCGTCTGCCCATGCCCGAGAACTACTTCGGCGAGGAGGTTGCGGCGCGCTACGACGAGGCGATCGGCGAGTGGAGCGACCCGAACGTGGTCGAGCCGGCGGTTGCGCTCCTCGCGGAGCTCGCCGGCAACGGAGCCGCGCTGGAGCTCGGCATCGGTACCGGGCGGATCGCACTTCCCCTCATAGCCCGGGGCGTGCCCGTGCACGGCGTCGACCTGTCGGAGGAGATGGTCGCGCGGCTGCGCGCGAAGCCCGGCGGCGACGCCATCCCGGTCACGGTCGGCGATTTCGCCACCACGCAGGTCGACGGCGCGTTCTCGCTCGCGTACGTCGTCTTCAACACGATCATGAACCTGCGGACGCAGCCGAGGCAGGTCGCCTGCTTCCGGAACGTGGCCGCGCACCTCGAGCCGGGCGGCCGCTTCGTCGTGGAGATCATGCTCCCCGAGCTGCAGCGCCTGCCGCGCGGCGAGACGTACATCCCGTTCGCCGTCGCGCCCGACCACATCGGCCTCGACGAGTACGACCTCGTCGAGCAAGGGCTCACCTCGCACCACTACAACCCCGAGACAGGCGACTACTCGACGTTCCCGGGCCGCTATCTCTGGCCGTCCGAGCTCGACCTGATGGCGCAGCTGGCGGGGATGGAGCTCCGCGACCGCTGGAGCGGCTGGAGCCGCGAGCCGTTCACGGCCCAGAGCACGAAGCACGTCTCGGTCTGGCAGAAGGCGTAGCGCTACTCGGCGTCCGCCTTCTCGGGCGTGTACGGGCTCTCTCCGTCCCCCCGCCGATACGCCTCGAGCACGGTCTCCACGGCGACGGACGGCTCGTCGGTCAGGGTGAGTAGGTCGAGATCGTCCGGCGAGATCATTCCCTCCGGCAGCGCCCGGGTCCGGCCCCATTCCCGTAGCGGCGTCCAGTACTCCTCGCCGAGGAGGACGACCGGGAAGTGCAACACCTTGCCGGTCTGGATCAGGGTCAGTGCCTCGAATAGCTCGTCCTCCGTCCCGAAGCCACCCGGGAAGACGCAAAAGCCCTCCGCCGCCTTCACGAACATCGTCTTGCGCGCGTAGAAGTGGTCGAAGGTGAGCCCGATGTCGAGGTAGTCGTTCAGGCGCTGTTCGTGCGGAAGCTCGATCCCGAAGCCGACCGAGAGGCCGCCGCCCTCGCGGCAGCCGCGGTTCGCTCCCTCCATCACGCCCGGGCCGCCGCCGGTCACGACCGCCCAGCCCGCCTCGGCGAAGAGGCGTGCCGTCTCGCGCGCGAGCTCGTACGGCCACGATCCCTCCTTCACCCGCGCCGATCCGAAGCAGGAGACCGCGGGCCGGTCGATACGCTCAACGGCCTCGAAGCCGGCGAGAAACTCGCGGCCGATCGCCTCCGTCTTCCGGCGCAGCTCGTCCTCGGGGTGATGCGTCTGGAAGAGATCGCGGTCCTGCATCGGGGTGCTAGAGCATCCCACTGTGGCGGGTCGCGAGCATTCCGCCCACGAGCAGGCCCGCGAGCATGGCGTAGAGCGTCGCGAGGACCGCGGCCCGCCTGCGATCGGGCGCGAGCGCCTCCATCGGCACGCCGTTCTCGTAGCGGATCTGCGGCCGCGTCCACGTGTCCTTCACGGCGCGCCACACGGTTCCGCCGTCGAGAAAGCCGATCGGGAGCAGGTTGAAGGCGTTGAGGAGGAAGCCGATGTTCGCGAGCACGACGAGCCAGGTCGTTCCCTTCGACGCTCCGACCGCCCAGACCGCCGCCGCCGCGAGCCCGCCGAGAAACGGCCCGGCGAGCGAAACGAGCGCCGACCGCCAGGGCGGCGCGTTCCCGTGCCGCACCGTCACGTAGGCCCCGATGAACGGGATGAAGGTCGGCAGTGACACCGGCAGCCCCTGCCGCCGCGCTTCGAAGACGTGGCCGAGCTCGTGGATGAGGATCAGAAGCACGAAGCCGAGCCCGAACTTCCAGCTGCCGAACCAGAACGAGTACGCCGCGAAGGAGACGAAGAAGGCGAAGAACTTCCCGAACAGGAAGCCCCACTTGAGGGCGGCGCCGCCGATTACGACCGCCCCGCCGAGCAGCCGCTCGAGCGAGCGCCGGATGATCCCGCGATCTTGCTCTGGTTGTTGTGCCTGCGTGCTCAAGAGCCTCTGCCTATCCATTCCTCGCCGCCCTCGTAGACCTCCTTCTTCCAGAGCGGGATGGTCGTCTTGAGCGTCTCGATCGCCTCGCTGCAGGCGTCGAGCGCGGCGGAGCGGTGGGGGGCGGAGACGGCGATCACGACGCTGGCCTGGCCGATCTCTACGCGCCCGAGCCGGTGGTGGATGGCGACGGCGCAGAGGCCGTGGCGCTCGGTGAGCTCCTTGCCGAGCGCGGCGAGCATCGGCTCGGCCATGTCCTCGTACGCCTCGTACTCGAGGTGGAGCACGTCGCGGTCGCGCGAGCGGCGGCGGACGGTGCCGACGAAGCTCGCGATCGCGCCCGCCTCCGGATCCTCGACCTCGTGCACAACCGCGGCGACGTCGAGCGGGCCGGCGACCAGCAGGAACGAGCCCCCGCTGACCGGCGGGATCAGCGCGACCTCGTCGCCGTCGGCGAGCTCGTGGCCGGGCTCGACGTAGCTTCGGTTCACCGCGTACAGCAGACCCGGCGGCTCGGGACCGAGCCCGAGTGCGGGCCAGACGTCCTCGACGCGCGCAACGTCGTCGAGCTCCAGGCTCCGCCGTCCCACGCGCTCGCGCAGGCCGGCGAAGAGACGGACGGTGACGCGCACGCCCTGATCTTGCCTGGCCGCGAAGCGTGTGCAGGCTCGCGGAGCGCCGCCTCAGTTCGCGGGCCCGAGAGCCTGGAGCGCCTGAGAGAGCTTCCGCAGCTGTCGCTTTTTCCGCAGGTTCAGCATTGTCCGCAGTGGCCGCATCGGCGGCGCCGACGCATTCAATGAGGCCCACGCGGCGGTGGCGTCCCCTTTCCGGGGCATCTCGTCAGGAGATCACTCGCGCGAGGGACGCCGGTCTACGATCTCCGCCATGGCGGCGAGCGGCGATGACCGGCGCACCGAGTCCGGCATCGAGGTGAAGCCGGTCTACACGGCGGCCGACGCGCAGCATGAGCTCGAGCCGCCGGGCGAGTTCCCGTTCACCCGCGGGCCGTATCCGGACATGTACCGCGGCCGGCCGTGGACGATCCGGCAGTACGCGGGCTTCGCCTCCGCGGAGGAGTCGAACGCCCGCTACCGCTATCTGCTCGAGCGCGGCCAGACCGGCCTCTCGATCGCCTTCGACCTGCCGACGCAGCTCGGCTACGACTCCGACGACCCGCGTGCGCTCGGCGAGGTCGGCCGAACCGGCGTCGCGATCGACTCGATCGCAGACATGGAGATCCTGCTGGGCGGGATCCCGCTCGGCGAGGTCTCGACGTCGATGACGATCAACGCGCCCGCATCGCTCCTGCTGCTCCTCTACGAGCTCGTCGCCGAGGAGCAGGGCGTACCGGCGGGCGCGCTCCGCGGCACGGTCCAGAATGACATCCTCAAGGAGTACATCGCCCGTGGGAACTACATCTTCCCGCCACGCCCCTCGATGCGGCTGACGACCGACCTGTTCTCGTACTGCGCCGAGCGGATCCCGAGCTGGAACACGATCTCGATCAGCGGCTACCACATCCGCGAAGCCGGCTCGACGGCGGTGCAGGAGCTCGCGTTCACGCTCGCGAACGGGATCGCCTACTGCGCCGCGGCGGTCGAGGCGGGGCTGTCGCCCGACGATTTCGGCGCGCGCCTCTCCTTCTTCTTCAACGCGCACAACGACTTCTTCCAGGAGGTGGCGAAGTTCCGTGCGGCTCGGCGGCTGTGGGCACGGATCATGCGCGACCGCTTCGGCGCCTCGAACTCGCGCGCGCTGGCTCTCCGCTTCCACGCGCAGACCGGCGGATCCACGCTGACCGCGCAGCAGCCGGAGAACAACATCGTGCGCGTCGCGATCCAGGCGCTCTCGGCCGTCGCCGGCGGCGCCCAGAGCCTGCACACGAACTCCTACGACGAGGCGCTCGCGCTGCCGACCGAGCGCGCGGCCCGGATCGCGCTGCGCACGCAGCAGATCCTCGCCGCCGAGGGCGGCACGACCGACACGGCCGATCCGCTCGGCGGCTCGTACTTCATCGAGGCGCTCACCGACGAGCTCGAGGAGCGCGCCTGGGAGCTGATCGAGCGCGTGGACGAGGCGGGCGGCGCCGTCGCAGCGGTCGAGAGCGGCTTCGTGCAGGAGGAGATCGAGCGTGCCGCGTTCGAGTTCCAGCAGGAGGTCGAGGCGGGCGAGCGCGTGATCGTCGGTGTGAACGCGTTCGAGGAGGAGGGCGAGGAGCGCGTCGAGCTCCTCCGGATCGACCCGGCGGCCGAGCGGCGCCAGCTCGAGCGGACGGGTCGCGTGCGTGCCGAGCGCAACGCGGAGGAGGCAGCGGCGGCGATCGCCACCGTACGCGAGGCTGCGCGCGGCGATGGGAACCTGCTCCCGCCGATGCGGGATGCGCTGCGGACTCGCTGCACAGTCGGCGAGATCTGCGAGACGCTGCGCGAGGAGTGGGGGATGTACGACGCGGTGCGCTAGCCGAGGCCGAGCGCGTGGTTGCTCCCCACGAGCACCGCGCTGCCGCCGAAATCTGCGCGCGAGAGCGCGTTCACGCGCTGCACGATGCTCCGGTCGGACGTCCGGCGCGGGACGCCTCCGACCAGCTGAACGGGCAGAAACCGTCCGGAGACGAGCGTTCCGTCGCTGCCCAGCGTCACGGTGAGGATCGCGCTCTGGCCGAGGACGCCCTCCATCGAAAGTGCCTGGCTGCACATGGCGAAGTTGCCGAGCGAGTAGGCGATCAGGGAGCCGCCGAAGAGCTGGAGCCCACGCAGGACGTGGGGGCCCGAGGCGAGGACGAGATCGGCGCCCGCGGACACCAGCGCATGCGTGAATCGGCGCTCGTCGCCGCGGTTCTCTCCGAGGTAGTACTCCGTGCCGTGCGGCACGTGCTGGCGGTCGGTGCCCTCGGCGCCCGCGTGGAGGACGGCGACGACCAGGTCCGCGCGGGTCGCGGCCTTCCGCACGAGCTGCTGCGCAGCCGGAATGTCGGTCAGGCTCTGCGCCCACGGGTACGGCGCGAAGCCGAGGATTGCGATGCGCACGCCTTGCGTGCGGAGGACCGTGATCTGGTGCGGCCGGCCGCTCCAGCGCAGCTTGTAGCGGGCGAGTGCGCGCAACGTCTGCAGCTGGCCCGAGGGGCCGTAGTCGAAGGCGTGGTTGTTCGCGACGTTGAGGTCGTCGAAGCCCGCGCCGCGCAGGAGGGAGGCAGACTGCGGGGGAGCCTGAAAGGCGAAGCATCCGGAGCTCCCGGCCCCGCATTTCGACGACCCGCCCGAGCTCAACGTGCCCTCGAGGTTCCCGATCGCGAGGTCGGCTCGCCGGAGCTGCCCCCGGACACCTGCGAACTCCGAGGCGGGTGGCTGGCCGAGCAGGGCGATGTCACCGGCGAAGGCGATCGTCACGCGGGGGGGCGGCGCCGACGTCGACCGGGCCGAGGAAGCCGGACCCGGCAGTTGAACCAGCGCCCAGCCCGCGGCGGCGAGCGCGAGTGTTGCAAGTCCGAGCTTCAGCCGGTCCACCAACCGGGGACAACCTCGCCGTCGTTCCTCTCGCCGATCGGGGCGCCGAAGGCGACCAGCGTGATCCCGTCGGGGCCGCCCTCGAGATTCCGCATCACGCCCGGCCCGATCCGGAGGATGTCCCACTGCCGCAGGTCGCGCACCTCGTCGTCGAGCTTGATCCGGCCGGAGCCCTCTGCGATCACGTAGATCTCCTCCTGCTCAGAGTGCGTGTGGCCGAACGGAGTGCGCACGCCGGCCGGGAGCTTTTCGATCCCCACGCCGCCGACGCTGCAGCCGAGATGGCGCTTGGGGAACCGGACGTCCATGCCCTCCGGCATCTCGAACTTGGGGGCGACGTTCTCGACGTCGCCGACGTTGACGATCGTGTAGTCACTCATGACGCGGAGGCTACTTCGTCGAGCAGCTCGTCGAGGGCCGTCGCGGCGCCATCGGCGCAAAGCTCCGTGACTCGCTCCGGCCCCAGCACCTCGACGACGTAATCCGTGACGCGCTGCTGCGCCTCGGCCTCGTCCGGGCTGGGAATGGCGCCGATCTCGGAGAACAGGCTTTCCGAGGCGCCGAGCAAGGTCGCGGCCCGCGCGGCGTCCTGCTCGAGCGTCGCGACCTCCGCGAACCCGCTCAGGCAGTAGGCGATCACCTCGCGGTACCCGAGTCGCCGTGCGATCAGAAGGCTCTCGCGTAGCGCTGCCATCGCTTCGTCGGTTCTGCCGAGGGCGAGCTCGGACCGGCCGAGATTGTGGAGGTTGACCGCGTTTCCGTCCTCGTCCCCCGCCGCCCGGGAGGCTTCGATCGCCTGCATGTAGTAGCCGACCGCGGTTTCCGCATCGCCCCGCATCTGCGCGATCGTGCCGAGGTTGCCCAGCGACGCCCCCACGCGGCTCAGCCTGCCCTGGCTGCGGAAGAGCGGGACGGCCTCCTCGTAGAGCGCGGCCGCGCGGTCGAGATCCATCTGCGCGATGGCCACCCCGCCCAGCTCTGCAATGGCGCGGGCGATCCCGTCCTCGTCGCCGAGCTCCCGGTAGAGGTCGAGGCTCTCCTGCAGCAGGGAAGCTGCCAACTCGTTCTCCCCCTGCCGGAACGGAAAGATCGCGCCGTGCACGAGGGCCAGCGCGCGCAGCTCCTTGGGCTGTCCCTCCCTGCGCGCGAGGATGCCGTCGAAGACGCGACGCCCCTCGCTGAGGTGACCCTGCACGGCCCAGTACCAGCGCGCCGCAACCGCGAGCCGGACCTCCAGCTCGAACTCCCCCCGCTCTGCCGCCCAGGTGAGAGCGGCACGGAGGTTGTCCTGCTCCTGGTCGACGAACGGGAAGAACAACTCTTGCGGGTCCTCGCCGGCGTACCACGCCGACGCTCTCGCCTCCGTCTGCGCCAGGAGGTCCTCGCAGTGCCTGCGGCGTTGCGTCTCCGCCTCCCCCGAAGCATCGAGCAGCTCGGCGGCGTACTCGCGGATCGTCTCGAGCATCGCGAAGCGCGGCTCGCCGGTCGGCCTGCGCAGCGGACGGACGAGGCTCTCGTCGACGAGCGATGCGAGCGTCTCGAACACGTCGATCTCGTCCTCGCCGCAGACCGCCTCGGCGGCCTCGAGCGTCCAACCGCCGGCAAACACGGCGAGGCGGGCAAAGAGCGTGCTCTCGTCCTCGCTCAGCAGGCCGTGGCTCCACTCGAGCGTCGCGCGCAGCGTCCGCTGCCGTCCCGGGAGGTCATGCGCGCCGCCGACCAGAAGGTCGAGCGCCCGGTCGAGCCGCGTGCGCATCGTGTCCGGCGGCAGGAGCTTCGAGCGCGCCGCGGCCAGCTCGATCGCGAGCGGCAGCCCGTCGAGCCTCGCACAGACCTCGGCCACCGCGGCGGCGTTGCCGTCGTCGAGCTGGAACTCGGGGTCGACCGCGCCGGCCCGGGCGGCGAACAGGCGTACCGCGTCGTTCGCGGCGAGCTCCTCGAAGCTCAGTTCTGCGCCCGGCTCCGGAGCTGCGAGCGGCGGGACGGCGTACTCGTGTTCCCCCGCGAGGCGAAGCGGCGTGCGGCTCGTGGCGAGCACGAGCAGCCGCGGCGCCGCCGCCAGCAAGCGGGAGACGAGCTCGACACTCGGCACGAGCTGCTCGAGGTTGTCGAGCAGGAGCAGCATGCTCCGATCGCGGAGACTCGCCGCGAGCACTTCCTCCATGGCCCCGCCGGTCTCGCTCACCTCCAGCGCCTGGGCGAGAGCCGGTCCGAGCAGCGCCGGATCGTTCACCGCGGCGAGGTCGACGAAGACGGCGCCGTCGCGCAGCTCCGGGGCCAGCTCCGCGGCGGCGGCGATCGAAAGCCGCGTCTTGCCCGCGCCGCCCGGTCCGGTGAGCGTGACGAGACGGACGTCGTCGCGTCGCAGGAGTGCGGCGATCGCTGCCACCTCGAGGCGGCGGCCGACCAGCGGAGTCGGCGGCGTGGGCAGCTGCACGCGCCCGGGCGCCGGCGTCTCAGGAGCCGCGAGCGCGGGATCGTGGCGCAGGATCCGGCGCTCCAACTCCTGGAGCTCCGGTCCGGGATCGACGCCGAGCTCCTCCACGAGCAGCTCGCGGGCCGCCCGGCACGCGGCGAGCGCGTCGGCCTGCCGCCCCGAGCGGTAGAGCGCGAGTGCGTGCTGCGCGCGCAGGTGCTCGCGGTACGGCTCGGCTGCGATCAGCCGCTCCAGCTCAGGTACGAGCTCGTCGTGGCGGCCGAGCTCGAGCTCGGCGTCGTGGAGGAGCTCGACGGCGCGCAGTCGCTGCTCCTCCAGCTTTCCCGCTTCCGCCTCGTGGATGGGCTCGCCGGCCAGATCGGCGAGCGGCTGGCCACGCCACAGATCGAGCGCGCGACCGAGGTCCTCGTTCGCATCCCCCGCGCGTCCGGAGGCGAGAGCCGCGGCGGCATGGTCGACGAGGCGCTCGAACCGGCTGAGGTCGAGCGACGAAGGATCGAGGTGGAGGCGATAGCCCGTGCCGTGCCGCTCGATGACTTCGTCTCCGAGCGCCCGGCGTAGCCCGTGCACGTACACCTGGAGCGAGGAGACTGCCGATTTCGGCGACTCGGATCCCCACAGCGAGTCGACGAGGCCGTCGCGCGACACGACCGTGTTCGCGTTCAGGAGTAGAAAGGCCAGCAGCGCGCGCTGTTTTGGCGCTCCAAGCGGGATTGGGCCTTCGTCCCCGATGGCCTCGATCGAGCCCAGGATGCGGAATTCCATGCTCTCGGACCCCTTTCCCAACCCGGCGCCAAGCGGATCTTAAGCGGCCGGATCGATGGTGCTCCCAATCCCAGGAACGAACGGAAGGAGCCCCACACCATGATCCGCGCAGGAGACACCATCGAGAATCCGGTCACCGGCGAGCGCATCGTCTTTCGGCAGACGAGCCGCGAGACGAACGGCCAGGCCGTCGTGATCGAGACCTTCGTGCAGCCGAACGGCTTCGTTGCCGCCGCGCACGTGCACCCGAGCCAGGAGGAGCGTTTCGAAGTCCTCCGCGGCACGGTCGGCTTCAAGGTCGGCCGCAAGAAGCTCGTCGCCGGCCCCGGCCAGCGCATCACCGTTCCCGCCGGCACCCCGCACAAGTTCTGGAACGCTGGCGAGGAAGAGGCCCACTTCGTCTGCGAGGTGCGCCCCGCCCTCCAGTTCGAGGCGCTGCTGGAGACGATGTTCGCCCTCGCCGCCGATGGCAAGACGAATCGGAAGGGCATGCCGAACCCGCTGCGGCTCGCCGTGATCGCGAACGCGCATTTCGACACCGTCCAGCTGCCGTTCCCGCCCGCGATCGTGCAGCGGATCGGCCTCGCGCTCGGCAGCCCGCTCGGGCGAGCTCTCGGCTACGAGCCCGTCTACGTCCCCGCCGAGCCCGCGGCCATCGCCGTCGCTTCGTCGATCTGATGCGCCGCCGCCTCTTCTTCACCGGCCTGATCGCCGCCCTGCTCGCGCTCGCCGCCCTCGGCCTCGTGCTGAGGGTGGCGCGCGTGGGCGCGGCGGCCTGAACTGAGACCAAGGAGGACACACCGACATGCACGACACGCCCACCACTCCGCTCCCGGGCTCGTGGCTCACGAGCCGGCTCGGGGTCAACCCGCGCGAGATCGAGGAGCTGCGGCAGAACGGCGAGCTCTTCGCCGTGCGCGGGCAGGACGAATGGCTCTACCCGGCCTGGCAGTTCGGCCCCGGCGGCTCGATCCCGGCGGGCGTCCGCAACGCCGTCAAGGCGGCCCGCGCCGCCGGGCTCGACGAGTCGCGCCTCGTGGCCTTGCTGCGCCGCCCGGTCGGCCTCGTCGGGGGCGGCCGGCTGCTCGACCTGCTCTTCGAGGGTCGCTCGGACTACGTCGTCGACGCTGTCCGCAACGCTGCCACGGCTTAGCTCGTCGCGCGGGGCCCGCGTACGCTGGCCCCGTGCGGATCCTGCTGGTCTCCCAGATGTACCCCGGGCCGGACGCGCCCGACCTCGGCACCTTCGTCGCGCAGGTCGAGCGGGAGCTCGTGGAGCGGGGGAACGAGATCGACCTCGCCGTCCTCGATACCCGCGCGGGAGGGAAGCTGCGCTATCTCGAGCTTGCTCGTCGCGCGGCGGGAGCGGCGCGTGCGGAGCGGCCGGATGTCGTCTACGCGCACTTCCTCGTGCCCGCCGGGCTGATCGCCGCCCTCGCCGGTCGCGCGCCGCTCGTCGTCACCGCGCACGGGCGGGACGTCCGGAACATCGGAGCGATTCCGGGCGTGGCGGCGGCCACCCGTCTCGTCGTGCGCCGCGCCGCCGCGGTGATCTGCGTCTCCGGCTACCTGCGACGGGAGCTCGAGACGAAGCTCCCCGAGGTGCGCGGCAAGGTGGAGGTGGTCTCGAGCGGCGTCGACCGCGAGCTCTTTGCCGTGACCGAGCCGCCGCCGGGGCCGCCCGGCTTCCTTTGCGTCGGTGCGCTCGACGAGCGCAAGAACGTCGTGCGCCTCGCCGACGCGTTCGGGCGGCTCGAGGAGGGAACGCTCACGTTCGCCGGCGACGGGCCGCTGCGGTCGCGGCTCGAGGGGCGCGAGCGCGTCCGGCTGCTCGGGCGCGTCCCGCACGACGAGATCCCGCGGCTGCTCGCGGAGTCCCGGGTGCTCGCGCAGCCGAGCCTCGTCGAGCCGCTCGGGCAGGCGCTGCTCGAGGCGATGGCGTGCGGGCGCTCCGTCGTCGCCACCCGCATCGGCGGGCCGCCTGAGTTCGTCCCGCCGGAGGCCGGCGTCCTCGTCGACCCGCTCGACGTCGACGACCTCGCGCGGGGGCTGGCGCAGGCGGCGGCTCTGCCCTGCCCGAACGACGCCGCCCGAGAGGCGACGGAGGAGCACGACGTCCGGCGCCAGGCGGAGCGGATCGAGGCGATCCTCAGCCGGGCGGCTGCAGGTCGGCCAGCCTGATCTCGACGAGCGGCCGGATCTTCTCCTCGAGCCCGGCCTCCCGAGCGAGCGAGAGCGCCTGCTCCCAGCTCTCGCGCGCCTTGGCCGGATCGACGCCCTGCTTGAGGCGGTTGTCACCCGTAACCAGCAGCTTCTGGATCCGATCCCTGACGTCCCCCTCCACAAATCGACGCTAACAGGGCAGGATGGAAACGTGCGGAAGCGCAAGCAGAAGCCCGTCCGCGTTCTCATCGCAGACGACCACCGCCTGTTCGCCGAGGCGCTCGAGGCGATCCTCGGCGCCGACGACCGGATCGAGATCGCCGGCCAGGCGAGCGACGGCGGCCAGGCGGTCGAGCTCGCGCGGTCGCTCGAGCCGGACGTTGTCCTGATGGACGTGAGCATGCCGGTGCTCGACGGCTTCGAGGCGACGCGGGAGATCCGCGCCTCCAGCGACGAGGTCCAGGTCCTGATGCTCACCGGCTCGAACTCGCGCGCCGACGTCGACCGCTCGCGAGCGGTCGGCGCGGTCGGGTACGTCACGAAGGACCGGATCGCGTCCGAGCTCGTCGACGCGATCCTCGAAGTGCGCGGGCGGCGGCTACCCTAGGCGCGTGCTCCAGGTTCTCGCAGTCTTTCAGGTGCTCATCGTCGTCGCCCTGATCACGACCATCCTCATGCACTCGGGCCGCGACGCCGGCATGGGCGGGCTGGGCTTCACGCCCGCGTCGCAGGGCGGGACGCACATCGTCGAGCGCAACCTCACGCGCGTCACCGCCGTGCTCGGCGTGCTCTTCTTCGCCAACAGCGTCGCCCTCTTCCACTACCTGTAGCGGCGCTACACTGCGCGGGCTCTCGCGCTGGTGGCGGAATTGGTAGACGCGCTAGGTTGAGGGCCTAGTGGCCGCATAGGCCGTGGAGGTTCAAGTCCTCTCCAGCGCATCGCCCGGAACCGAGCCGCTTCGGGCCTTCTCCAGAAACGACAGAGGCCCCGAAACCGGGGCCTCCGTGCAGAACCTATCGAGCGGCCGTCGACCCCTACTTGCGGAGGGTGTGGACCGACAGCTCCTGCATGGCGGTGAGGCCGCCGCCACCGCCGTTGCCGGGCTGTTCGATGCCAACCTTGCGCATAGCCGGGCCAAGCCGCTCCGACTGGAAGCGCTCGAACTGCTGCTTCGACTCCCAGACATCGATGATCCGAATGCCCGAGCCGGACTCGCCGGCCGCGTGCACGATCAGACCTTCCGGGTTGTCACTGCCGAGCTCCTTGTCGAGCTTGTCGTACTGCTCGCGACTGATCGGCACGTCGCTGACGAATGCCCACGTCTGCATAACTCTCCTGTCGTCACCACACAAGGTGGAAACGCGAACTCGCGCGTCTCCTTGACGCACCCAGGCCAAATGTGACAGACGGAGAGGGGAAAACTGGTGGAGCCTCAACGGCTTCCGCGCAAGGCCTACGCGCAGCGCCACCATAGCCGCACTCGGCGACGTTCGTATTGACGCCGTCCGGAGGAGTCCGTACTCTGCTGTCGAACACCTGTTCGCACCGTACCCGACCCCGGAGCGTGAGATGCAGACCACAGCCGAGTTGACCGGCCGCCAGCGCGAGATCTGGAGCTTCCTCCTCGACTACGTCGACCGGCACGGCTATCCCCCGACCGTGCGCGAGATCGGCGACGCAGTCGGGCTCGCCTCGCCCTCCACCGTCCACGCGCACCTCGCGAACCTCGAGCGCGCGGGGCTGCTTCGACGCGACCCGACGAAGCCGAGGGCGCTCGAGCTCGTCGGCCGGGAGAAGAAGAGCGCCGAGGCCGTCGCAGAGCTGCCCAAGCTGCCGCTGCTCGGCCAGATCGCCGCCGGCGGCCCGCTGCTCGCGGAGGAGAACGTCGAAGACGAGATCGCGGTGCCCGAGAACCTCCGCGGCGACTTCCTGCTGCGCGTCAAGGGCGACTCGATGATCGAGGCGGGCATCCTCGACGGCGACGTCGTCGTCGTGCGCCGTGCCCAGGAAGCCCGCGACGGCGAGATCGTCGTGGCCCTCGCCGGCGACGACGAGACGGCAGACGAGGCGACTGTGAAGCGGTTCTTCCGCGAGAACGGGCGGATTCGCTTGCAGCCGGAGAACGCGGCGCTCGAGCCGATCTACGCGCCGCACGTCCAGATCCTCGGCAAGGTCGTGGGAGTGTTCCGGGAGCTGTGACCCAGCTCACGCCTCTCCACCGGACGCTGGAGCAGGAACTCTTCGCCGTACTGCGCGGGGCGTCGCTCGAGTGCCCGGTCTGCGGCGAGTTCGTCCTCCACGAGGGGGCGCTCGTCCGCTGTCCCGAGTGCGAGATGCGCCTGCACGGGAGGATCGACGGCGCTAAAACCGGGGTACAATCCGGGTCGCAGGCCGGGTGACCGCGGCGCCTCTCGCGAGGCGTCGAGGAAAGTCCGGACACCGCAGGGCAGGACGCTCCCGACAGGGAGGCGGCGAAAGCCGACGGAAAGTGGCACAGAAAACAGACCGCCGGTCGCGGATCTCCGGAGTCGCGGCCGGTAAGGGTGAAACGGTGGGGTAAGAGCCCACCAGCGGCCCTGGCGACAGGACCGGCTCGCTAAACCCCGTCCGGTGCAAGGCAAACAGGCTCCGCCGAGGCGGCCCGCCGAGGAGCCGGGTAGCTGCACAGATGGATGGTCACCCTCGACAGAATCCGGCTTACAGGCCTGCTACGGAAAGCCTCCGCAGATGCGGGGGCTTTCCATTGCCCGTCGGCTTCTCCCACGTCGGCGCTAGCCGATCTGGATGCTGGCCTCGTCGAGTTGTCCCTGGTACCAGTCGGAGCCGGGGCGGGCGCCGATGGCGACGTCGGTGCTGTTCGTGATCGAGCCGACGTTCGCCGCTTTCGAGAAGACCTGTCCGTCGACGACGACCTCGATCGCGGTCGACGTCTTGACACAGGAGATGGTGTGCCACTGGCCGTCGTTGATCGCCGGTCCGGCCACGAGCTCGGCGTAGCCGCCGGTGCCTTTGAAGCCGCACGACGCCTGGCCGGTCTGCTGGAACTCCATCTTCCACTCGCCGCCGCGGGTCGTGTAGAGGCCCTTGCGGAAGATGTCCCAGTCGGCCGGCGGCGGCGGAGCCGTGCCGGACGACTTGAAGTGGATCGTGAAGGTGATGTTGTTGCTGCCGGGGTTCAGGTCGGCCGTCGAGGGCGCGTCGACGTAGCTGGAGGAGCCGTTGAAGCCGTACGCGCTTCCCGCGAAACCGGGCAGCCCGATCTGGGTCGAGTGCAGGACCCCGTTGTGGCTACCGACCGAGTCGAACATCGTCGTACCGGACGTCTCGTCCATGTGCCACAGGGCAACGACACCAGGCAGCGCGCGCACGGGCGCCGTTGGAGCCGAGGAGGCGGTGGCGCTGTTCGCCATGTTGCTCGCCGTGATCGTGACCTCGACCGAGCTGCCGACGTCGGTCGAGCCGGGTGTGTACGTGGTCGTCGTCGCGCCGGCGATCGGGGTGCAGTTGGCACCGGTCGAGCCGCAGCGCTGCCACTGGTAGCTGTAGTTGATCGGCTGTGTTCCGCTCCAGCTGCCCGGGCCTGCGGTGAGCGGCTGGCCGTCCTGAGCCGTACCCGACACGGTCGGGGACGAAGTGACCGCAGGCGGGGTCGCCAGCACCGCGCCGGTCGGGCGGGTGGCCGCCCGGGCAGAGCCGGCAGCGTTCCTGGCCGTGACGATCACCCGCAGGCTCCTGCCGACGTCCAGAGTGGAGGGGGTGTAGAGCGGCCCGGCGGCCCCGGCGATCGGACTGCACTTCGTACCGCCGGCGGCGCAGCGGAACCAGCTGTACTTGTAGACGAATGGGCGAGGTCGCGTCCAGACGCCACGCGTCGCCCTCAGGGCCACGGCGACCCTTGGCTCGCCGACGATCTTCGGACGGAAACGGTCCTTCAGCCCACCGTGGTGCTGCGGGGAACCGGCGGCAGCGGCCGGTGAGGCGACCCAGGCGGCACCGACGAGCATGAGGACCAGAAGGAGGGCGCACGGCACAGCCCGCCGCCCCCACTGAACTCGGTGCCGAAGCGGTCGGATCCCGACGTGCGCGCCGCCGAACAGCATCTCTCTAGGTATGTACCCACCCTCGCGACTCGGAGGACCGGACGCCAGCCGGTAGATCCGTTTCCCGGCCGAAACCGGTATCGACATATGGCGGAAAGGGTAGTTAACTAGGAGTCGTGCGATCGGCCACAAACGCACAACATTGGCTGTTGCTGCTTCTGGTAGCCGCATGCGCGAGCCTGGTTCTGCCTTCGAGTGCCGCAAGCGACACGACCGAGCGACACGTCGACGGCACGATCGGCGCTAACGGCTGGTACGTGAGCAATGTTCACGTTTACTGGGTGATCACCCCACCGCCCTTAAGCGACCCCGGGTGCCAAGCCAAAATGCTCACCACAGATGGCGTCACCCACTTCGACTGCGAGGCGTCGCTGGCCGGAGGCGGAACGTACATAGACAAATTCACCGTCAGCGTCGATAAGACGGCACCCGCCGCGCACGGTGTGTTGAGCCGGCCACCTGACGCGAACGGTTGGTACAACAAGCCGGTCACGGTCTCCTTCAGTGGGACCGATGCGACGTCGGGAATCGCCGGCTGCTCGTCAGCCACCTACAGTGGTCCGGCCAGCGCGAATGCGGTCGTCTCCGGTTCCTGCACCGACAAGGCCGGCAACGTCGGTCAGGCGAGCGTGAGCTTCCCCTACGACTCGACCCCCCCGCCGCCTGTGGGGGACGTGACCGTCAAGCACGAGGACAAGGCAGTTCTCGTGAGCTGGAAAGCTTCCGCCGACACGACCACCGTGCAGCTGACTCGGTCGGGCCCCAAGGATGCCCCCAAGCTCGTCTACAGCGGATCAGCGAGCAGCTACCAGGATCGAGGTCTGCGGCCCGGCGCAAAGTACAAGTACACGCTCACTGCCCTCGATGCGGCCTCCAACTCGACCGCCGACACGGTCGGGGTCACCGCTACGGGGCGGCTGATCGATCCGTTCCCGGGAGAGAGCGTCGCCTCCCCGCCGCGCCTGTTCTGGGTGCCGGTCAAGGGCGCGAAGTACTACAACGTCCAGCTGATCAAGGGCCACAAGGTCTTGAGCGCCTGGCCGGCCCGCGCGAGCTTCAAG
>Ga0207665_10000358_pt1 | contig 31676 bp, 26 predicted proteins | sample LARL112metaG_FD_184351 | JGI IMG/M metagenome (GOLD analysis project Ga0207665, IMG submission 184351) | Corn, switchgrass and miscanthus rhizosphere microbial communities from Kellogg Biological Station, Michigan, USA - LAR L11-2 metaG... | ecosystem: Host-associated > Plants > Roots >... | reverse complement strand
GCCGTTGACCGACGAGCAGATCACCCGCATCCTTCAGTCGCAGGGTATCCAGGTCACTCGCCGCACGGTTGCGAAATACCGGGAGGACATGCGCATCCCCAGTACCCACCAGCGCAGAGTGAAGAAGTAGCGGTTCCTGTCACACATTTTTTTGTATTCTGAATGTGCTTCGTATCAGGGCTCGGCTTCAGCCGAGCCGTAGAAATCTAAATCAGGAGCGGCTTTAGCCGCTGAGCCGCGTAACACCTGCAGCACCGGTTGTTTGAGCCCAGATCGTGGAGTTAAGAATCCCAGGAGGGCGCTCAATGAACGTGGAATACACCGGCAGGCAGTACGAAATCACACCCGCCATCCGCAAAGAGGTAGAAACCGGCCTCTCAAAAATCCGCAAAATCCTAGGCGACAAGTTCGAAGCCAAAGTGATCCTGGCTGTCGAGAAACACCGTCATAAAGCAGAAATCACCATCAGCCCGCGCAACGGCCCAATCGTCGGCCTGGCCCAGGCCACCGACATGAAAATGGCCGTCAGCGAAGCGCTGGATCATATTGCAAAACAGGCCGTCAAATACAAAACCCGGATCATCTCCAAAAAGCGCAAGTCGCACAAGAAGTGGAACGGTGAAGCCAAAGCAGATGGCGGCGAGGCGCAAACCGCAGTCGGCCTCACCGAAACCACGGCGGTGCCCGTCGTCGTCCACAAATATCCGGCAGTCGCGAAGACGACCGAGGTGCACCTGACGCATTCCTCGGAAGCCGTCGCGCTACGCCCGATGACGCTCGAAGAAGCAATCAAGGAATGCCACTTCCGCGACCGCGATGTTTTCGTGTTTCGCGATCCGAAGGGCAAGGTCATGGTGCTGCACCGGACGCGGGATGGCAAGATGGAGTTGATCGAGGCGCCGTAGAGCAGCTGTCAGCTATCAGTCGTCAGCTATCTGCCGACCAACGATGGGCACGCAGCGCGCGTGCCCTTTTTCTGTGTCATCCCTAAAGCTCCGACTTCGCCAGAGCGGAGTTCCATTCCGCGGAGAGATGCAAATTCTCGATCCACTTCTTCAAATACTCGCGGTCGAGCGATTCCCATCGCGAGCGGAGGATAGCAACAGCATCCTCAATTTGTCTTTGTGACTGTGATAGTCGCGCCCACTCGAGCTTCGAGATCACCACATCTTCGGGACTCGCAACAGAAATCGGGATTCCCTGCAAGTCGACCGGGCGCCTACGACCGAATTCCTCTTCACTAAATGCTCGCGCTTTCCGAATAATCAAGTCAATCTTCCAACCGGTCGCAAGGTCAATCACGTTGAACAGAGACTGTCTCCGGTGGGCTTCCAAAGCGGCGGGCAGATCAACGTAGTAGTGCTCTGCTGGCAACTGCCGAACTAACAGCTCCAGCTGTGCCGGCGTTGCTTCGATAACAAAGTCGATGTCTTGCGTGGAACGCGAAGCGCCGTAGTAAGCACTCGCGAACGATCCGGTTAACATGTAAGCAATGCGCGCCCGATCGAATGCAGATGTAAGCCTTCTTAAGACGTCATCAGCGGTCATGGCAGCCCGGGCGGTAGTGGATCCGGAAGAAATGCCAGCCGAAGCAATTCCCTCGCCACTTGGCCTTCGGTCCAGTCGGGGTGGTCGTTTCGGATGCCTGCCCGTGCCAGTTCGCGCGCGAACATGCTCATGTCCCAGGCCAGCAATAGTCGCTGCTCCCCTGTCATGTGGCGAAGAATTTGTTCCTGGATGGCACGTGCTTCGGGGGTTGTGTCGGACATCGCCACAGCGCGATGGTAGCACGCAGCAGCCGCAGATCGATCATCGCGCCGGTTGCGAACTACGCTGACAAGCTAGTCGTCTTTACGAGAATCGCCGATCCGGCGGGCGAGGACGCACGCCGCTCCATCAGCCTACTCCCCGCTTGCCTCTAGGAACTTCCTATTAAAATTCCGGTGATAAACACCAGCGCTCCCCCCAAGCCGACCTGCAGAGCCGCTGACGGAATTGGCGTATCCATGTAGCGATGGCGGATCCAGGTGATCACGCCTAGTTCGATTAGCACCACCGCGATCGCTAAGGCCATCGCGTAACGGAAATCCTTAATCAGAAACGGCAGGGTGTGCCCCACGCCGCCGAGCGCGGTCATTGCGCCACAGACCAGGCCGCGAATCCACGGATGTCCGCGTCCGGTGAGGCTGCCGTCGTCAGACAGGGCCTCGGCGAATCCCATGCTGATGCCGGCGCCGATCGACGCGGCAAGGCCAACCACGAATGCGTCCCAGCTGTTGCGGGTAGCGAGCGCGGCGGCGAACACCGGGGCGAGCGTAGAGACTGACCCGTCCATCAGGCCCGCCAGTCCAGGTTGAACGATTTGCAAAACGAACAGGCGGCGATTGGCTTCGTCTTCCTGGGCCTTGACGCCCGCGCTCAGCTTTTCTTTTTCGAGTGCGTCGGCGCGCTCTTCGTGATGCCGCTCTTCGTTGGCGAGGTCGTCGAGCAATTGCCGGATGCTCGCATCCTGCGTGCGCCGCGCCGCTTTCTCGTAGAAGCCGCGCGTCTCCAGTTCAATGGCACTGGCCTGTCGACGAACCGTTTCGAGTCCCAGCGGACGCACCAACCATACCGGCTTGCGCTGGACGAACCCGCGCACGTCCTGCCGGCGGATGAGAGGAATGTGCTCACCGAACTTTTCTTTATAGAGCTCGATCAACCGGCGGCGGTGCCCGGATTCTTCCTGTCGCATGCCCTCACAAACGGCAGCGGACGCGGGGAACGACTCGCGCAGTCCTTCGGCGAAATCGGCATAGACGCGCTCGTCTTCCTCTTCGAGAGAAATAGCTAGTGCAAGTACTTCTCGTTCCGTGAGTGCTTCGAAGCTTTTCATGGCGCGGATAGCTTACCAAGGGCGCGTTATCGATCGCAGGTGCGCGGCAAACATCGCGCCGAAGTCGGTCGCATTTCCTACGCAGAGCGGTGGAAAAGCCTGAGGATTCGGAACTAAGTATTAACTCCGCAGTGCGCTATCGATCACAAAAACTCAGAAGGCTTGAAACCTTTCCAACCTGTTCAGAGAGCCGCGATCAAAGCCAGCATGGGATATGAATCCCAGGTTCCTCGGCCCCCTATTGCTGGCGCTCGTGTGTCCGTGCGTCGCGTCCACCATCACCATTACCACTCCCAGCGTCCCCAACGGCACGGTGAAGACCGCGTACTCTGCCATGATCACGGCCAGCAAAGGATGCACGCCGTACAAGTGGACGATCGCCTCCGGCTCTCTTCCGGCAGGAGTCACCGCCAAACCGTCGAGCACAACGACATCGCTGACGCTTAGGGGCACCCCCACGACCGCGGCGACCTATTCCTTCGCGGTGAAGGCCACGGGGTGTGGCGGAAGCGTTTCGCAGGTTGCGTACAAAGTAGTGATCCAGGCAGGAGCGAATCACGTAGTGGACCTCTCGTGGAAGGCTTCGACCACCGCGGACGTCGTCGGCTACAACGTGTATCGCAGTCCGGACGCGGCCAGTTGGAAGAAGCTCAACCCTGGCCTCATTGGCTCGACTCTATACAGCGACTCGACCGTGGCCAACAGCTCGACGTATTACTACTCGGCCACGGCCGTCGATGCTACGGGCCATGAAAGTACGAAGACGGCCCCGGTGAAGGCGACTGTGCCGTAGCGGAGTTGCAGGGTAAAAGCTTTTAACCGCCAAGTCCGCGAAGAGGAGCCGCGCGAAGTTCGCAAAGAAACTAGCACTTCTCCTTTGCGCACTTCGCGTGACTTTTCTTCGCGATCTCTGCGGTTAAGAGCTTTTTGTCAGCGCCGCGGATGTGACGTGGGAACCGGCCCAGAAGAGGTCGCAGAAAACCATGTTGCACCGGCTTTTTATGCTTCCGTGTCCTTCGCCGCAGTGCCCACCACGTCCATCACCAACTCTTGGCGCCGCTTTCCATTGCTGCGGGTTTCGAGCACGCGCACTCGGCGGGCGGCAATGCTTACCGGATGAATCTTTCCAATACGGCCATCGACGACCTCGGCGCGGAAGCGGAACCAGTCGGTGCGAAACAAGCGGCCAGAGACGTAGAACGTGATGGATACCGCGACCGTGCCGGCGTAGTCGTCGCCTGTACAATCAAAGAAGCGCTTGCCGAGTTCGTCGATCCAGGTGGTGCCCCCCACCAGCGGCTCGTTCAGAAAATACCGAGACGAGGGAACTCCCAGCGTGAGCTTGCGTAGTTGCACCATCTGCAGTAGCACAGAAATCTTGGCGAGGTTTGTGATCACGAGCCTGGAATCGTGCGGAGAAACCCGTTCGAGCTTGATGTGCAGTTCCGGGGACCACTCTCGCTCAAACTCTTCGCGTGCCAAGGCGAGACTTTTGTCGCTGGCCGCGGCATATCGCAGCGTCGCGCGCGCCAGAACAAGGCTCAGGATTGTCGTGACGACGGTCGCAATGAGAGGGATGTAGGCGATCAGTACGGTCAGGATGCCGTGCTGGTTGAACCATTGCATCAGGTTCATCGGAACCTTGCCCTCCCGGCAATCGACGCTCGATCCCCACGAGTTTAGCGAGGGAAGTCATCTCGTAATAGTGGCTGAAGGACTAGTCCGGGTGAGGGTGACCTTTCGTCATCTGGCGCTGCAACGTTACCTTGCCACAAACAACGGGCCGGTCGAATCGAATCTTGCACGGGCAGCGCGGACCGAAACTCCGCATCATGATCAGGGTTGATTCGATGGAGTGACGGGCGTCCTCGCCCGTCGGCGTGGCCTGGGCCACGCCAGTCATCGGCCGCGACCGTGTGTCCGCCGTGGTAGCATTTCTTCATTCCATGTTTAACCGGCGACCCATGGCACGCAGATCTTCCCATGGACGAGGTTCGGTTCCGGCTCTCTTTCTCCTGCTTGTGTTGTGCCTGAAGCCTCTGAGCCTCCACGCGGCCGAGCCGCAGTGGCAGGAGTATCGTTCCGCGCATTTCACGGTCGTCACCGACGCAGGCGACAAAAAAGGCCGCGAGGTCGTTCTGCGCTTCGAGCAAATGCGCGCCGTGTTTGCCGAACTGCTGGCCCGCAAAAAGGTCGTCATGCCAGTGCCGCTGACCATCTATGCACTCAAGGATGACAAGCGGTTTTTTCAGATGGCGCCCTTGCATAACGGCCAGCCCATCAGCGTGCCGGGATTCTTTTTGCCTGCCGAAGATCACCAGTTCATCGTGCTGAACATGTTCGAGGAGGAACCATGGCGCGCGGTGGCGCACGACTTCGCGCACCTGATGTTGAATTACAACTATCCGCCGACCCAGGGATGGTTCGACGAAGGCTTTGCGGAGTACTTCTCGTCGATCAAGCTCGACAACAAACAGGTCGAGATGGGGAGCGATCCGGAGCTGACGTCGGTTTACAGCTCGGACGTGCTGGGCAACCAGACCGAGGCGCGCACTCCACCAAAATCTTTGACCGAGTTGCTGAGTTCCTGGGTATGGCTCTCGCTCCCCGACCTGTTCACGATGAAGCATGATACGTCGAAATATCAGGAGGGCACGCATCGCACGCTCTTCTACGCGCAGTCGTGGATGACGATGCACTACCTGCTGAACAAGGACAAGCTCAGCGAGACGGGAACGTATTTCGGCCTGGTGCAGTTGCAGCACATGCCCGTGGAAGAGGCTATCCAGCAAGCCTATGGCATGACGCCGGCGCAGTTCGACAAGACCGTCAAAGACTACTTCCATTCCCTTACCCAGCTTTTTCAGAATCAGGATGCGGCGCGGCAACCCGGGGCGACCACGAGTGCCGCGGGGATCTACCGCTCTGCTGTCCCGCTGGGCCCGGACGACATTGCCATCAACGCCAAGCCGATGACAGAAGCGGATGCCGACGCCCACCTTGCCGAAGTGATGGTGCGCATTCCGGAGCGGCGCGAGCAGGGACTGCGCGAGATTGACCGGATCCTGAAGCTGACCGACAAGAATGGCCAACTCATCGACAACGAGGTGGCGCATCGCGCACTCGCGTGGGTGCATCTCGACAAGAAAGAATTTACCGACGTGGCGGAAGAACTGGGCAATGCCGCCGCGCTCGATCCGCATGATGTCTGGAACCGCTATTACCTGGCGCTGCTCAAGTACCGGACGGCGCAAACGAATCACGAAGAGACGTCCGGGCTCGCCAACATGATGATCGACCTTAAGGCGACGATCGACTGGTATCCGGACTTTGCCGAAGCCTTCAACATGCTGGCCATGGCGCGCATCGAGGGCGGCGGAGCCGCATCGGCACTGGAAGCGATGAAGCAGGCAATCGTGCTCAGCCCGCGTAACGAGCAGTATGCGTTAAACATGGGAAAGGTCCAGGAAGCCTCCAAGAAGTGGACGGCGGCCGAGGAAACATTCGAGCGGCTGAAATCGAGCAACAACCCGCAGATTGCAGCCGCAGCGAAACATGAACTCGAGGAGCTTCCTACTTTCCGCAAGTACGGCGTTTCTCCCAGTGCACCCAAGCGCAGTGCGCAAGCGTCGCCTTTCGATGAGTTGGAGCAGGAGGCGCAAAAGCGCGCGCAGACTCCGGATCCGAGAGTACCCGACAAGCGTCCGACGGTTTTCAGCAAAGGGATTCTCACCAGTGTGGATTGCTCAAAAGCTCCGGCGGCCACCGTGATGGTGAACACGGGGACGCGATCCATGAAATTGCACACGGGAGACTACAAGGAGCTGCTCGTGATCGGGGAAGACCAGTTCTCGTGCGAGTGGAGAAATCGAAGAGTGGCCGTGAACTACAAGGCCGGTGGCGCGGGAGATGGGGATCTGGTTTCGTTGGAAGTGCAGTAAACCAGGTGATAGGTGTCGGGTCACGGTCGACAGGTCACAGCTTATGAGCCTTGCCTTCATTCGCACTCGTAAGAACCCCCGATCTTGAGTCCACGCGGTTCCAGCGTTTGATGAAATTCAGAGCGGCTTCAGCCACTGCGCTGGCACTGGGAGGGCTCTTGAGGCGCGTATTTTGGCGCTCTGATGGCAACCCATTTCTAGACGTCTCTGCCGTTCCATCGTCGACTGCTTTATGACCAAATCTGGATGACCGTGGTTGCGTTCTTACCGCTCCTTACCATTGTCGCAGCAGTTAAGGTGACCTCTCCCTGCTTTCGTGTTGCAGACGAGCGAAGTGTATGGCAACCCATTGTCGGATGTTGAGCAGTTCTTGCTACGGCCACTCCGAGCCCGGTTGTAGGACCGGGCTCGTAGTGTTCGCCAGTTTCCCGCCGACTAAATACGTTCGGGTGCTACTGCCCAGCCCCCGAAAGGGTCACCACCTGCGGGCTGGTCACTGCTGAGTCGGTAAACGTCAGGGTTCCGGTCGCTGGTCCGGCCGCCGTGGGCGAGAAGCTCACACCTACTGTGCAACTCGCTCCCGCGCCGATGCCCGCGCCGCAGGTATTGCTCGCAACGTTGAATCCCGGGCTCGCGCTAATGGATGAAAACGCAAGAGAGCTGCTCAGGTGATTCGTCAATGTTACGGTTCGCGCGGAGCTCGTGGTCCCCACCCTCACCGTGGAGAAATTGATGGAGTTGGAGGAAAACGTAACCGGGGCGCTGCCGGTTCCCGACAGACTCACCGTTTGAGGACTGGCAATGGCGCTATCGTTGAACGTCAGCGTTCCCGTAGCTGCGCCAACGGCCGTCGGTAAGAAGGTCACGCCCACCGTGCAACTCGCGCCTGCCGCGACGCTCGTACCACAAGTGTTGCTGGCCACGGCGAACGGGGCGCTCGCCGTGATGCCGATGTTGGTTAGCGTCATTGCCTGTTTATTGGTCAATGTCACCGTTTTGGCAGCGCTGATATTGCCTGCGACGGTGGTGCTGAAGCTCAGACTTGTTACCGAAAGAGTCACCGGGGCGCTGCCGGTTCCCGACAAACTCACCATTTGAGGACTGTTGGTGCCGCTATGGTTGAAAGTCAACGTTCCCGTAGCTGAGCCAACGGCCGTCGGCGAGAAGGTAACGCCCACCGTGCAGGCCTTCCCTGCCAGGACGCTCGCGCCGCAAGTGTTGCTGGCCAGCGCGAACGGTCCAGTCGTCCCGATGCTGCTGATACCTAGCGTCGTTGCCTGATTGTTGGTCAACGTAACCGTTTTGGCGACGCTGGTATTGCCCGCGACTGTTGTGCTGAAGCTCAGACTTGTTACGGAGAGAGTAACCGGTGCGATGCCGGCTCCCGTCAGACTCACCGTTTGAGGATTGGTAACCGCGTTATCGGTGAAGGTCAAGGTTCCCGTAGCTGAGGCAGCGGCGGTCGGCGAGAAGGAAATTCCCACGGTGCAACTCGCGCCTGCCGAGACGGCACCGCAAGCGTTGCTCGCCACGGAGAACGGACCGCTCACCCCCACATTACTCACGGTCAGCGTGGTGTTCAGGCGATTCGTTAGCGTAATCGTGCGTGTGGAGCTCGTCGAAACGACAACATTGCCGAAGCTCAAGCTGGTCGGCGAAAACGTGACCGGCGCACTGCCGCTCCCGGAAAGCGTGACGGTCTGCGTTCCAGCATTGTCCGTAATCGTGACTCTGCCGGAAGCGGCTCCAACCACGGTCGGCGTGAACGATACCTGGATGGTGCACGACGCCGCGGGTGCCATCGGACTGCTGCAATTGTTGGTCTGGCTAAATGGCGCTGAGGCGACCACATTTGAAACCTGCAGCGGTCCCGTTCCGTTGCTGAGCACTGTGATGGTTCGCGCGCTGCTGGTTGTCCCCACGACTTGCGTCGAAAAGGAAAGCGACGTCGGCGTAATTGAAGCGCGCGGCGTCGTGCCGGTGCCCTTGAGGGTTACTGCTTGCGAAGAACCTAAGTTATAGGAATCGTCGCGTACGTTCAGCGATCCGATCACCGAACCGGCGGCAGATGGCGCAAACCCAACAATAACGGTGCAACTGGTCGCGGCGACAAGGACCGAAGGGCAATTGTTGGTTTGAGAGAATACTCCGGATGTGGCGATACTCAAGCCGTTGATCGGGCTACCGCCGAAGTTCGTGACGGTGATCGATTGTGGGGAGCTGGTAGTGTTGACATTCTGAGAAAAAGTCAACGATGTAGGGCTGAAACTGATCGCCGAAGGACGCGGTGCTGGCACCGGAACCGGTGTCGCGCCGAACACGTAATAGGGGCCGAAAGCATTCGTCAGCCCACTTCCGGAAGTGACAGCCTGCATCATATTGTCGACGATTTGCGCGCCTCCGCCTCCGACCAGCACCATACCTCCCAAATCGACTGCGATGCTGTGAGGAGTTGCGCCACTACCCAAAGAAACCTGGGTCCAATTGGCGCCTGACATGTCATCGATGCGAATGACAGACGCGGTAGGAATGCTGGCGTCGGCAGCATAAATCTTGCCGGCGGTATCCACGGCAACCCCGACGGGACTCGCGAATGAAAAGATGGAACCGCCGATGACGGGCGATTGCGTCAACGTGGTCCAACCGCTTCCTGTCAGATCGTCCATGCGAACGATGCGCTTGTTGCCGGTATCTGCAACGTAAATCGAGCCGAAAGTATCGAACGCTACGGCGGTCGAATACTGCGCGAACTGACCGACTCCGGATCCGAGGCCTGTGGTAGCGACGGTCCAGTTGGTGCCGTTCATATCGTCGAGGCGGACCAGGCGGGAGTTGCCGGTATCCATCACGTAGATCTTGCCCGCAGCATCGACACTGATGGCATTCGGATTGTTGAATTGCCCATCGCCGCTTCCGTACGTGCCAAACGTGGTCCAGTTCGTGCCCTCGAAATCATCGATGCGAACGATGCGGGAGTTGTAAGTATCAGCGACATAAATACGGCCGGAAGAATCTACGGCAATGCCAAGAGCGCCGTAAAACTGCCCCACGCCGCTGCCTTGCGTACCGTACGTCGTCAGGTTCGTGCCGTCCAAATCGTCGGAGCGTACCAGTTGGCCGGTATTCGAAAAATACAGCGGCGTGTACGCCGAGTTAAATGCGGTGGACCCGTTGCCGACCTGGCTGGGTGTTGGAGAAACCTGGTAGGTTTTGCCATTAATGGCTTGCGGGACGCCATTCAGAGTCAGAGTGCCGCGCAACGAGCCCTGGAATGTGTAGACACAGGTCACGTTGGTTCCGCTACCGGTGCAACTTTCCACCTGGGAACTGCTCGTGAAGGTGGCGTTGATTGCCATACTGTGGTCCGTAGATTGAAACGTGAGAGTGGAACCGCTGATGCTCAGGGTGCCCGGGGGATTGGTCACCGTACTTCCTGTGTTGGTAAATCCACCTTGATCCAGGTTCGGCGGGTATGGAACCGGGGCATACACGCCCAACGTGGCCGGCAAGCTGTGCGTGAGCGACGGGCTGGTTCCGGTGATCGCGAGGGTGTAGTTTCCCGGGGGCGTAGTGGAGCTTGTCGTAACGTTCAGCGTACTACTGCCCGCACCACCCGTAATGGAATCCTGGCTGAACGAGGCGGTGGCGTCCGTCGGCAAGCCGCTCACGCTCAAAGCGATATCGTCAGTGAAACCGGACACCGGCGTAGATGTCACGATGTAGTTCGTGGGATTGCCTTGCGTCACGTTCTGCGTAGCGGGAGTTACGGAGAGAGCGAAACCTGCCGGAGCGATAACCAGGGTTACCGTCGCGGAGAGTGTGAGGTTCGGGCTGATACTGGTTGCAGTGATCGTGATCGGATAATTGCCGAACTGCGAGTTCGATCCAGTCGTGATGGTCAGCGTACTGCTCCCAGATCCCACAATCGAGGCTGGAGTGAAGGTAGGGATCGCATCCGCGGGAAGTCCGCTTGCGCTCAAATTGACGGTACCGGTGAAACCTGCCAACGGGGTCACTGTTACGTTGTAACTAACCGCGCCACCCTGTACCACGCTTAGCGAAGATGGCGACGCCGACACAAGGAAGTCCCCGGAAGGGTTGACATAAGAGAGTGCGCACCCCCCGCCTTGCGCATTCACCCAGTTCTGCTGAACCAGGTAATCTCGCCCGCCGAGGTTCATGTTGGCCAGAGAGCCATTGCTCGCTGCATAAGTGGCGCCGAACGTCCAGGCACACTTGTCGGCATTCTCCGCGCCATTGCTGTCGTACCACGCGTTTAGATCCGGATCCGTGGCCGTCTCCTCCAACTCGTGCGCGATTACGGAAACCATGGCATCCGCCCCCGTATCCCCGTTCGGACTATTGCTAGTCTGTATTGCGCACTTCGAGAGAGATGGACCAGAAGCATTTCCCACAAACGAGTATTTGACGTCCCAGGTAGTTCCTCCGCTTGGGAAGCTGCCGTGGTTGTGCCATCCGCAATATGAAGTTAGAAACCCGGAAGTCTCGTTGATCCCCGGAGCGGTCAGCACAAAGTAGAGGCCATTTGTATCCGGCGTGCCACCGAACTGGACCAATGCAGTAGCTACGATACTGGCGATATCGTTGTCCGTCAGGGAAGTACCGTTTCCGGCTACTGTGGTCTGTCCGGCGAACGTCACGGCGTTGGGAACAACACCCGTTGTGTCGCCGTAAGTAGTGTTGATATTAAAGTAGCTGGAACCGCCTTCATTGCTGACGAAGTCGGTGAGGATCGGAGGCCCTGTTGGGTCGAGCCCGTTCCAATCACCGTACCAGATGTAATAAACATTGACGGTGTGCAGCACCGGCCCGTTGTGATAATTGATGCCGTTGCCGGTGGCCACAGTTCCCGCTAAAGCCTTCGGGGGAGTCCCTCCCCGGATTCGATCGCCGCGGCCGTTTGGCCTTACATCGTGGTTCTGGCCTCCGCTGCCGTGAGCCTCGTAGGCTGTCATAAAAAAAACGCCACAAGCTAGCAGACTGGCGGCAAAAAGAGAAAACCGGATGCGCATGACCCCTCCCTTGATACTTCACTGTCTCCGTACAAGGTTCTGTCGTGCATACAAAGGGCCGGCAACCAACTACAGCTCACTCCTTCATTAGCCTCTTCCGGTGTTCAACCGGGACCGCGATTCCGGTAGTTATATTGATTGGCGTATTGTGCGAGCGGAATCCAAGACGCAAACCAACGAGCCCGAAGGGGCTCGTCGAACGATTAGGTTGTCTTGGTTTCGAAAGCGCCACGAATACAGCAGCACTGGTCTTCCGCGACGGCCGCGAAAGGCGCGAAGTCAGAAATGCAAATGGTACAAATGCAGACTGCAAGCTGACGAGGTAAGAGCCCATGGGGGTGAACTCTCCTTCTTGCCTGCGAATGTTTTGTGCTTAAACTAGAGGAATCCCAAAATGCTGGGCCGACTCAGTCGGATTTTGGACTCTGCCCAGAGGTAAACGGTAAACCTCGGCTGAGTGTCGGCAGGATACACCGGCGCGAATAGTAGTCAACCAAAAAATAGATCTATAAGTCCATTTTCTTAGTCACACCAGGGCGATTGCAGCAACAAATAAAATGTTTGAACGAGCCTCAAGAATCGTCACGGCACCGATCTGTTCAAAACTCACGCCGATCTGCCCGGCATTCTCGTGCAGTGGTTTGTCACCACAAAAATGTTACGTGGCGTTCAGCTGCTTCTTACACCGTTCTTCATCGTCGTTGAGAAGCCGAATCGAATCGCGGGGTGCCGCGTCACCACATTCTTTGGGACCACTACGTGCGGAGTTGTAGCCGAGCGTGTCGATTGGCGAAAAATTGCAATTGCACTCATTGACATCGGGAAGGGGGGTTCGTGCTCTCTCCGGTGGCGGTTGAAATCGCTGCACACGCGGGATGAAAGAACAATGATGGCGAACACACGATTCATTCGAATGACGATATGCGGCATTCTGCTTACTGCCTTTCAGTGCGTCCAGGCCCAGGCTATCAGATGGGCTGGACATACATGGAAAGTCACCAGCGGTGGTATGGCAGGCGTCGCTCTCGGGAATCCGGCCAATGTCGATGTCAACCCGGACGGTTATCTACATCTCCAGATCACCCAGCGCGAGGGGAAATGGACTGCCGCGGAGTTGTTTACGACCGACACTATGGGATTTGGGACGTACCAGTGGGTGATCGAGGGCGATGTCTACAACATGGATCAGACAACGGTGCTCGGACTCTTCACCTATGGGCCCACTGTCCACATTGGGGTCGATGCAGAGAACGAGATTGATATTGAATTTTCCCAGTGGAACAAGACGTGTCACGGCTGTGATGCCGACTTTACTGTTTATCCATCCACCGGAAACCGCAAGCCGAATGGCGTTTCGAGTTGGGAAGACAACTTCCAGGTCACGGGCGGAAACCTTACCACGGCAAGGATGGAGTGGCGATCCGATCGTGTCGTGTTCACGCTAATGAATGGAGTTCATCCAATCGGATCCGTTGCCGATGTGATCAAGACCGACACCTATTCCTCGAACACGACCAACATTCCGCAAACGGCCGCCCCGGTAGGCATCAATCTCTGGTGCTTCAAGGGGACGCCTTCGAGCAATCAGTCGGCAATCATTCGCGATTTTCGATTTGTTCCCCAATAAGCCTAAGGCTCAATGTTGAGGGCGGCAAACAAAAGCAAAACCCTCCTGGGGGAAGCCAGGAGGGTGGGAATGTTTGCGGAGCAGGTTAGAGACGAGTAACGTTCGCCGCCTGGAAGCCTTTGGGGCCCTTCAGCAAATCGAACTCTACGGTTTCACCTTCATTCAGCGTGCGATATCCGTTCTCTTGAATTGCGGAGAAATGGACAAACACGTCCTCGCCAGTGGAGCGCTGGATAAATCCATAACCCTTTGCTCCGTTAAACCACTTTACAGTTCCCTTCTCTCTCACAGAGAAACTCCTTTCGCCTAATCGCGAAGAATTCATCTCTCCACATCGCCCGTCTGAAGCCACCGGAATTTTCCCGATGGCCCCCCCTCAAGCAAATGGAGAGACAAGGTCGCGTTACCGCCGACAGTAGAAATTTTCAGCAAACGAACAAAGAGCTCGCGAACTCGACGGCGCAGAGAAAACTGCGGCATCGGCTCGAGAGCCCACGATCGCCAGCGCGAAATTTCGACCACCCAACACAGAAACGTCAACCCAATTTGGCCGATTTGCCTACCGATGCACCGGCAGTGCGACCCGAATAATATTCAGGTCGGCCTTTCTTGGCAAGGAAAGAAATTGAAGCAACTCGCTTAGACTCAGGAGCTTGCGGCATCTACCGTACATAACTCACGTGACTTGCGGTCAGTCCCGGTGTTAGTCCTTCCGGAAGGCGCTCGCCGCGGGCGGCTTTGATACGATCAAAGCTCCTGGTGTCCAGCCCCACAACAGCAACGGTTCCCGCGCCCGCAGAGGCAGTGCAGGTTCGTTCCCGGCCATCCTCCACGTTCGGCCTGGTGCTTTCCACGGTCCGCTATCTGATGCGGACGGAGGTTCACACCTTTGCATTCTCGGTGGCCGCGAACGCAATCCTGTCCTTCTTTCCCTTTGTTGTTCTGCTGATGACGTTGATCCGGCGCGTGTTCCGGTCCCCCGGCATGTACGAAGTCGTTTTGCAAATGCTGCGTGACTACATTCCTGCCGGGCAAGATTTCGTGATCCGCAACCTGAATGCGATGGCGGCAGCGCGGCACCCCACACAGATCGCGTCGCTGGTGATCCTGCTCGTCACTTCCAGCGGCATCTTTCTGCCACTCGAAGTTGCCTTGAACCGGATCTGGGGCTTCCAGGAAAACCGGTCGTACCTGGGAAACCAGCTGATCTCGCTCGGGCTGGCGTTCTGGTGCGGCGTGCTGGCCATGATCTCGATCGGCATGACGGCCGGGAATGTGGCAATGATGGAATTCCTGTTGCGCGGCCACGGAACGTTTTTCGTGCGCATGGTGGGATTTCTGCTGATGAAAGTTTTCGCAATCGCCGCGAGCATCGCGATCTTCTTCCTGGTCTATTGGGCGCTGCCGAATGGAAGGGTCCCGGTCCGCTCCGTACTCCCCACTGCTCTGATCATGGGACTGCTGTTTGAGGCGCTCAAATACGCCTACATTCTCGCGCTGCCCTGGCTCAACTTCGCGGAAGTGTACGGACCGTTTTCGCTCTCGGTGACCCTGATGTTCTGGGCCTTCTTGTCGGGACTTCTGCTTCTGACCGGAGCGCACTTATCCGCGCAAGGCCACGTGCAAAGCAAGTGACGCATCCGTTCGACGCGTGAGCCGAGTGTCACCCAGGTATGTGACAGCCGACACGGTTCCTGTCATCGAATCCGCTTAGGATTTTCTTTCCGCTCCCTGCTTCTCCTTCCGAGCAGCACACGAACTCCACGGCAGGTGCATATGCATTGGACCTACCCCAGGTGTCTGCTCGTCTTCATCTTGCTGAGTTCCGTCATCGCATTTGCACAAATGCGAACGGCGATTCCCGTCCGCACAGCTCCTGTCGATCTCGGCGGAATCACACAGCGCGCCGGCACGATCTTCGTCGGCAGAGTTCTCAAGATTGAACCTGTGCGCGTGGCCTCTTCAAATGATCTGGCCAGCGTGCAAATCACGTGTGCGGTCGAGCATGGCGTCCGCGGGACTCGGGACGGCGAAATCCTGAGTTTCCGCGAGTGGGCTGGGCTGTGGACGGGCGGCCCGCGCTATCGCATCGGCCAACGCTTGATGCTGTTTCTCTACGCTTCGAGCGCGCTCGGCCTGACCAGCCCGGTAGGCGGACGGCTTGGACAATTTGTGGTCGATCGAGACGGCCGCGTCGTGCTCTCTCCTGGGCAGCAACAATCCATTCGCGTGTTGCCGAAGCCGGTAGGGATCGATATTCATCGGCCGATCCCTCTTCGCCAATTCACGCGTGCGTGCGGCGCATGCAGGAGGATTGAAGCCATGGCGCGCTTGATTCATTTCCATTCGCGCGCTGAGAACTCGAAAGCGACTCCTGAAACTGCCAAGGAAATAAGCGTGAGAAGCGAGTCGGCAGCGGCAAATCGTGGCGGTTCACGGCGTGCGCGATCGGGGCAGTGATTCTGCTGCTGATTGCGCTGGTCGAGTTCGCGCGCGCCGGGGGGCCCACCTATGTTGCGGGAGTGAGCTACTTCAACTCCGGACTGGCCGGACAGCCCATCACCTGGCCCAACGGAGCGATCACCTACTTCACCGATCAGGGAAGTTTGAGCCCGATCCTGGCGGGACCGGCTGCTGATGCTTTCGTGGCCGATGCATTCTCGCGCTGGACGGCAATCTCCACGGCCGCGGGCACGGCGACTCGCGCCGGGCAACTGGCGGAAGACGTCAACGGCGCGAACGTCATTCTGAACGCCGATCGCACCATCACCATGCCGGCCGACATACAGCCCAGTGCCACGGCCACCCCGGTCGCCGTCGCTTACGACGCGGACGGCGGTGACAGACGCCTTGATGGGCACGGGAGCCAGCACGGACTGCTTCACCAACGCGGCGTTCGGAGGCGACGACGCCTTCACCCCCGACGGTCACTTCGCCCATGCCCTGGTGATCCTGGACGGCAAGTGCGCGAAGACAGCGGGCAGCCTGCCTGACTTGAAGTATCGGCTGGTGCGCGTGCTGGGGCAGGTGTTCGGACTGGGATGGTCACAGCTCAATCTGAACGTCATCACCAACTCACCGCCGCCGACCACTGACGACCGGGCAGGTCTGCCCGCGATGCACGCGCAAGATCTCCCTAGTTGCGTGCCGATTTCCGCACGTGACTTCACAGGTTGCCGATACACTCTGCTACGGGCAGGCTTTGGGAAGAGCACGACTTCAGTCGTGCCGCATCGGCCGGAGAGGAGCGGCTTTAGGCGCTGAGGTCTGCCGGGAACTTGTCGTGTCGCTCCTCCTCCACGTTAAATTCCTAAACAGCGCGATTCGCGGACAGGAGTGTCCGCGCCACACGGTCACTTCTTTGTCCACTGGTCGACCCACTCGTTGACTGTCTTGTACCAGAGCTGGCTGTTCTGCGGCTTCAGCACCCAGTGGCCTTCGTCGGGAAAGTAGAGCATCTTCGACGGAATGTTCTGCCGCTGTAGCGTGGTGAAGAGCTGGAAGCCTTCGCTGACGTCGAGGCGGTAGTCGAGCTGGCCATGCACGACCAGCGTCGGCGTCTTGAAATTCGTTGCGTACATGTGTGGTGACCACTTGTCGTACAGGGCGCGGTTTGTGTAGGGCGTGCCTTTGAACTCCCACTCGTTGAACCAGAGTTCTTCGGTCGTGCCCCAGGCCGACGTTGAGTTGAACATGCCATCGTGCGTCACGATGCACTTGAAGCGCGTGGTGTGACCAAGAATCCAGTTGGTCGCGTATCCGCCGTAGCTCGCGCCCATGGCGCATTCACGATCTTTGTCGATGAACGGATACGTCTTCTCGGCATAGTCGAGGCCTTTCATCAAATCTTCGTAGGGCGCACCGCCCCAGTCGCTGTTGATCGCGTCGATGAACTTCTGCCCGTAGCCGGTCGAGCCGTGGAAGTTGATCATGATGACGACGTAGCCGTTGGCGGCGAACAGCTCCGGGTTCCAGCGATAGGACCAGTCGTCACCCCAAGCGCCCTGCGGGCCGCCGTGGATGAGGAATTTCACAGGATATTTTTTGTTGGCGTCGAAGTTGGGGGGCTTGACGAGGAAGCCTTGGACCTTGTCACCCTTAGCGCCTTCGAACCAGAACGTTTCGAAGGGGGACATGGCAACTTGAGAAAGCAAGACGTCGTTGACATGAGAGAGTGGGCGTGCCTTGGACACCGCACACTGGGGCAGCGGCTCCGTGGACTCTCCGAGTAACATCGCTTTTGTTTTTGAAAGGCCAATAACACAGTCACCCGGCTCAGCAGCGAATACTTCGGTCGGGGCTCCAAGAGACATTCTGGTAAAAAGGAAAATAGTCTCCCGATAGGCGGCTCCCTTCGGAGTTTTGGTTCCGATCTCAATCGCAGAAATGTCGTCGTTGAATCCGTCGACGAGTTTGATCGGATGGCAGCCCGCGGGACACAACTCCGGATAAATGTAGTAAATCGGGGAAGCCCCCACATTTTCCGCACTGAAAACAATGTCGTGTCCTCCTGCCCAGCTGAACGCTCCGACCCATCGATCAAAGTCTTCTGTCAAATTTCTCTTTTCGCCGGTCTTGCGGTCATAAAGCATCAACCGGAATCGATCGCTCTCATACCCCGGCCGCTGCTGCGCGCGATACGCGATGTACTTTCCATCAGGCGAATACTGCGGCGTCGAATCGCTAGCGGGATTGTCAGCGGTGATGTTCTTCGCTGTACCGCCGGTCACTGGAACCAGCCACAAGTCGTTGTTGGTCGAGGCGGCTCCAACCTTGTCGTGGTTCGAGGCGTAACAGACTTCCTGTCCGTCGGGAGAGATGGCATAGTCGTCCTGGCCGCCGAGCGAGAATACCGGCGCGTCGGAGTCGCCGGGCGTGAGATCGCGCGGTGGAGGCGGCGCAATTCCGGACCCGGGCTCGCCGGAGCGCGCAGACGCGAGGACATCGGGCACAACAAAAATGTGACTGCGCTTCCCTTCTTTGTATGCGTTCCAATGGCGATACAGCAGGTGATCGAAGATCAGGGCTCTGACTTTGGATTTTTCGTGCTCCTCGAGTTTCTTCGCGTTGCATTCCTGTTCGGCAGCCGGTGCTCCATCGCATTCGGGATAGATGTCGGAGGTAAAGAGAATGTTTTTTCCGTCAGGTGACCAGAGTTCGCCACTCGCTTCGGTAGCAAGCGCAGTCAGCTTGTGTACGCCGCTGACGCTTCCAGCATCGCTATCGAATTCTGCGATCCATACTTGCGATCCGCCCTCTTTTGTCGAAATAAACGCAAAGCGTTTGCCGTCGGGCGCCCAGCGCGGGCGATCGCCGTCCTGATCGGGGATGAGAACGCGCTCGCGCACTTCGACGGGCGAGGCGCCCGTCGCTCCATTGGCAGCATTGGCCGCCGCAAGTGGCACGATCCAGATGTGGGGAGTTTTCTTGTTCGAGGCGAGATCGACGTCGACCGCGCTGAACAAGACCCACTTGCCATCGGGCGAGGGGACGGGCTCGGCGACGCGCTTGAGCGACATCATGTCTTCGAAGGTGAAAGGATGCTTCGCTTGTGAGAAGGCGGGGACTACAGAAAACACAGTAAGGAGCAGGATAAGAACACGGCGCATACGTTCCTCCGCGAACAAACGGGATAGTGTAGAACAGGCGAGGGGTTTGAGACAGTGATGGGCAAAAGAGCTCTCAGCTGTCAGCTATCACCTCTCAGTGACGGATATCGGTTTTGGCTGCGGATGGTCCAGGTTTCCCTCGAACCGTGCTCGTTTCGCCGTCTGGATTACGGGGCTGAAAGCTGACGGCTGAGAGCTAAAAGCTGCCGTTCCCCTGCAACCTCTTGCGCTCTGTTGTCGTCTAAGAAAACAGGCAGAAACTGCAGTCTTCCTTTCCTCCGGGCTCCCTGAGCGGAGAGGGCTCGGGGGTAGGAAGGCAGCAGTTCGCCCACTTTCCAGGCGCTGTTTCCTCTAAACTAAGCCCATGAAACATTTGCTTCGCGGGTTCGGCTTTATTTCGTTTTCCATCTTGCTGCTGACGCTCCTGGCGGCGGCTGACGAGGGTCCGCTCGACAAGTCCGAGCCCAAGGGCATCACCCCCGAAGAGATCATCAAGCGTTTCTCCGCCAAGGAAAAGGAATTCAAGGAAGCGCGGGATCTGTACACCTATCGCCAGGACGTCATAGTCCGCACCATGGACGGAGATACGAAAGATGGCGAATATCACCAGGTATTCGACATCACGTTCGACGACCAGGGTCATAAATTGAAGAACGTCGTCTTCGCTCCCCAATCCTCTCTGACACGCATCGGCATGACCCAGGAGGACATTGACGACATCGAGAACCGACTCCCGTTCGTGCTCACCAGCGATGAGATTCCCGAATACGACATTCTTTACGTCGGGATGCAGCAGGAGGACGATCTGCACTGCTACGTGTTTGATATCGCACCCAAGCAGATCGTCGGCAAGAAGCGTTATTTTCAAGGCCGCATATGGGTGGACGACACCGATTTCCAGGTCGTCAAGACCTACGGCAAGACCGTGCCCGACATCCGCAAGAAAAAAGGAAACGAGAACCTGTTCCCCAGCTTCACCACATGGAGACAGCGGATTGACGGCAAGTACTAGTTTCCGGCTTACACGAAAGCAGATGACACCTTGCACTTCTCAGGTGGGTTTGGTGGAGATGTTCACATCATCGAGATCGTGAAGTATCAAAACTACAAGCGTTTCGGCTCGAAAACGCGCATCACGTTTGAAGGCAAGGAGCTTCCGCCGGGAGAGCAAAAACAGCCGGACACGGCGCAGCAACAACAGAAGCCGCAGAAATAGTTTCGGGTTTCCGGTTTCGAGTAAAGACAAAGGCCGCGAGTTGATCGCGGCCTTTGCTCATTACACTTGAAACCCGAAACCTGAAACTAGTAGAAAAGATACTTTCTCCACTTGTCATCCGACCGTCCCATCAATCGCATGATGTGGCGGCTGGTGTGGAGGTTGAAGGCGCGGGGTTCGCGCGATAGCTTCATACCGGCTTCAATGGGCGTCTGGTTGCCCTTCCGGCGATTGCAGGGGTGGCAACAGGCCACCAGGTTCTCCCAGGTAGACGAGCCGCCTCGCGAGCGCGGGACCACGTGATCGAGCGTGAGTTCTCCTGAGGCCAGCGCAACCAAGCAGTACTGGCAGGTATTGCGGTCGCGGAGCAGGATGTTCTTCCGCGACAGTGCGCGCGTCTGGTGCGGAATGCGGCGGTACTCGAGCAGGCGAATCACCGACGGCACGCGCATAGCCACGCGAGCCGCGTGCAGGAAATGGCCGTTCTCTTCCTCAGCCATGGCGACACCCTTTAATACCAACACAATGGCGCGGCGCGCCGCGCACACGTTGATGGGCTCGTAGGAAGCATTCAGCACAAGCACCGGTGCGTGCAGCGCCTGGAGATTGTTGTAGGTCCCGGTCGCCACCGCAAGCACACCGGCCGCGGATCTGCCGATCATGCCTCGCATCGAGTTGTCGATTTTTCCTGCCATAAACATCAATCCAAAAACTATCCGTGCGCCGCCATGCTCAGCGATTCGTCGTCCTGAGGCTCGAAGTGAACGGCCTGCACTTCCGCCTTCAGTGTTCGCGCGACGGTCGCAACCCAAACACGGCCGGCTCCAGCGCGACGCAAAACCCGCGCGCATTCCGAGGCCGTAGTCCCGGTCGTGAACACATCGTCGACCAGCAAGATTTCTCGGCCGGCAACTTTCTCGCGATTCGCAACGCGAAACGCGCCGCGCAAGTTCTCGCGCCGCTGATGGCACGTCAGCCCAATCTGCGATTGGGTATCGCGCGACCGCTCGAGCACGTCGGCCGCGAGCGAATACTTTTCCCGCTCAGAACTCACCTTGAGCGCCATCCGAGCGATCATTTCCGCCTGGTTAAACCCTCGCTGACCCAGCTTCGCCGAAAACAGCGGTACCGGCACGACCAGAACCGTCGCCGGAATCCAGCCGGCCTCCAGTTCAGCGATCACCTCGGCCAGCATGCGGCCAAGCACGTTTGCCGCCGGACGCACCTGCTGATACTTCAGCATGTGGATCAGATCGCGCAACCCACTCTCGTAGCTGCCATAGGCCGCAGCCTTCGCGAAAGGCTGGTCGATCCGGCGGCAGATGCCGCAGCGGATGTCTTCGCCTTCCAGAGCGTAGGCGGAAACAACGCGCTCCCCACAAATCGAGCACACCCCGCCCGCGATGGGGTGCATGGACTCCAGGCAAACTTCGCACACGGGAAGGCGGGAGATCCGGATCAAAGGTTCGCCGCAGATGCGGCAATCGGCGGGAAACAACGTGGCGAAGAGGCTTTCAGCGACATCCGCTGCCCACGAAACAACAGCAGGCCTTGTCCGTGCAGCCGTGGCCTGCATAGCCCGAGTTCGGTCCCAGCTACTGCTGAAGACGACCTCCTGGTCATCCGGGGATGGCGGGAGCGGTGCGCGCCCTGGATGAAATCCCTTCCAGTATAGCGGCCCTGAACAGCCTCATGCAATCCGCTGGTGGTCTTTCCGTTCGAGACGAGTTTCCTTCCGGGCTTCCCCACTGTCGGCGGCGCGGGCCGACGCAACCATCGCTTCCGGGTCAAAGTTCATAGGTTCCTTGCGGGGCAGCAACCGGACTGACGCCCGGCGCCAGGAGCGCTGGTAGCAGTCTCCGCAGCGGGCGGGCTGCAATCCTAATGAAGGCAAAACGAACCTTTCGAGCCAATTGCGCGGGCGTGAGGCGTGGCCCTCGCTGCTGCCGCAGTTCCGACAGCGATATTCCTTGAGAAAGGGGGCCGAAAAACGAGGACCGGAAAGCGCGCACATCGCAGTAGTTCCTCTGGGGCTCGCGACCGGGGAAACTCTGACAACCCTACCGACTGATTTGATTCTAACCCCTTTTGGTTCAGAAAGTTTTGCTGAGAAGTTTGTACGGATGGGTAGTCAGATGTGTGACCGGCACCGCCAGGATGCCTGCCCCATGCACTTGTAAAGGTCTGCCACAGCGTGCTAACGTGCGCGGTCGCGAGCAAATTGCTGGATATATCTCGCCCCACGAATCACTTGCGAGGGTCTTCATGAGCACTCAAACCGCCGCGCCTCCCGAAAAACGCTACCGCCCCTACGTGCCCGAGAACATGGAGATGAAGGAGTTCACGTTCCGGGCCGTGCTGATCGGACTGTTCCTGACTGTAATCCTGGGGGCGGCCAATGCTTACCTGGGTTTACGCGCCGGCATGACCATCGCCGCCACCTATCCGGCGGCCGTCATCGGCATGGCACTTTTACGTCTGATGAAGGGTTCTCTGCTTGAGGAGAACATCGCTCGAACCGTGGGTTCGATCGGCGAATCGGTAGCGGCAGGAGCGGTGTTCACGATTCCAGCATTCTTGATTTCAGGCGCATGGAGTTCGTTTGGATTTCATGATGCGTACTGGAAGTCCGTTGCCTTGATGGCGGTGGGTGGATCGCTCGGCATTTTGTTCGTGACCCTGCTTCGACGGGTCATGGTGGAAGACCCCGAGCTTCCCTTCCCGGAGTCGGTGGCCGCGTCGGAAATCCACAAAGCAGGACAGCAGGGCGCGGGCGCAGCCAAACTGCTCTTCGCCAATATGGGCCTGGGCGGACTGATCTATCTGCTGGGCGCCTTTCAGTTGTTCAATGCCAGCAAAGCTTTCGTCATCCACATCGGGCAGATTGGAACCACGATGCTGAAGCTGGGACGAACCAGCACGGCGCCCGTCGTCAGTGTGGGTGGAGTCACTACCTTCCAGGCGCCTGCGATCAGCCCTGCGTATCTCGGCGTGGGATACATCATTGGGCCGCGGCTGGCATCGCTGAACTTCGCGGGCGGCGTGGTCGCTTGGGGGTTGCTGGTCCCTCTGATCATCTACTTCCTCGGTCCCACCCTGCAGGCCACGATGGCGCCGGGCACGGAAGGCAATCTGGCCGGAGCCGTCTGGTACAACATCGTGCGACCGGTCGCCGTTGGCGGCATGATGGTAGGTGCCGCATGGACACTGTTTCGGATGCGCAAGAGCCTCGCGATTGGCATGAAGCGGGCAGTTTCTGACTTGAAGAAGTCGGCGGCCGTCCACGCAGCGACAAACCGCACCGAGCGCGACCTGAATGGCAAGGTTGTATTCGGCGGACTGGGCGCGGCTTTTCTCTGCATGATCGTGTTGTATTTCCACTTCTCAGGGACGTTGAGCGGGGCGATCACGGCAGCGATAGTCATGATCGTGGTCGGTTTCTTCTTCGCAGCCGTGTCGGGGAACTTGGTTGGAATGATCGGTTCTTCCAACAATCCAGTGTCCGGACTCACGCTTTGCACGCTGATCATCGCCGCACTATTGATGGTGGCGATTGGCGTGTCGGGCATGAGCGGTGTCGCGGCTGTGCTGGGCGTCGCTGCTGTGGTTTGCGTATCTTCGGCAGTCGCGGGCGAAATGCTGCAGGATCTCAAAGTTGGCCACATTCTGGGAGGCACTCCGGCCAAGATGCAGCTAGGAGATTTCCTGGGCATTCTGGTCGCCAGCCTCGCATTGTATTTCCCGCTGCTCGTGCTGCATCAGGGGAACATCAATCGCGGCGGGATTGGTTTTGGTGATCCGCAACTGTCCGCCCCCCAAGCGGGGTTAATGGCATCTCTGGCCCAGGGCATCGTTGGCCACAACATGCCGTGGCCCCTGGTTGGAGCAGGCGTGCTGATGGGCCTTGCCATGATCATGCTGGAAGTGAAGAGCGTGATGCTGTTTGCCGTCGGCATGTACCTGCCGCTGGAGACAACCTTCGCCATCTTCCTGGGCGGTGTGATCCGCTGGCTCACTGACCGCATGCGGGACAAGCGCGGCTTCAACGATGCGCAGAAGGCTCGCGTGGAAAATGCCGGTGTGTTGACCGCCTCGGGCATGATCGCCGGAGAAGCGATCTTGGGGCTTGTTGTGGCTGCCTTCTATTTCTTCAATAAGCCGCTGCCTGTGATCTTCACTCAGCCCGCGACGTATTCCGGATTCATCGTGTTGGTCATCATCGCATTCGTGATGGTGCGACTCCCGCTAGCCAACGCGGGCAGTCCAGACGAACCGGCGCCGCCAACGGCTATCATGTAAGAGCATGAGAGCAAATGTGGCGCGGGCACTTCTGCCCGCGCCTTTTTTGTTCGTAGTACATTGGGCGTTCACTGGTCTTACGCTATGTCCATCGCCGAAAATGTCGCGCGGGTTCGTGAGCGGATTCGCTTGGCTGCGTCCAGCGCCGGACGCGATCCCGACGCGATCACGCTGATGGGAGTCAGCAAGACGTTTCCGCCGGAATCGATCCGCGAAGCCTATGACTCCGGCATCCGAGTGTTCGGCGAGAATCGGGTGCAGGAATTTGCAAGCAAGGCGGATGTATTGCGCGATTTAGTCGAAGCCCGCTGGCATCTGATCGGCCACCTCCAGAGCAACAAGGCCGCAAAGGCGGCTGATTTGTTTCATGCGGTGGATTCTCTCGATTCGCTAAAGCTTGCGGAAAAACTAAATGACGCCGCTCGCGCCTCGGGGAAGACGCTTCGCGTCCTGGTCGAGATCAACGTCGGCGGCGAAGAGGCCAAGAGCGGCGTTGCTCCTGACTCGGCGGAACTGGATCAACTCCTCGCCCAGGCCCCGCAACTTGCAAGCCTTGAGTTCTGCGGCCTGATGACTGTGCCGCCCTATAGCGAAGACCCTCAAGGAGCGCGGCCGTTTTTCCGAAAGCTCCGCGAACTGCGTGAACAGATCGCGGGCCGCCGCCTGCCTCGTGTCAACATGGACGAACTCTCGATGGGCATGTCACACGATTTTGAGGTCGCTATTGAGGAAGGATCGACCTGCGTCCGGGTGGGAAGTGCGATTTTTGGGAACAGAACCAAGGCTTAGAAGAACGGCAAAAAAGCTTTTAACCGCGAAGGACGCAAAGAATACGCGAAGCACACAAAGAAAAGCACGGTGGGGCATAGGATCAACATTTATAGATTCAGTGTTTTTCCTTGATCGACTCTCTTTGCGCGCTTCGCGCTGCCTTCGCGTTCTTCCCGGTTAAAGGCTTTCCATTCCCATGATCCCAATCCATGAAAGCGCGCTGGGCGCAACCTTCGCAGTCAAAGTTCACCCTCGCGCCCGAAAAAATGCGATAACGGGCGAATCCGGCGATGCGTTGAGGCTCTCGCTTACGGCGCCGCCGATCGAGGGCAAGGCCAATGAGGCCTGCATCGAATTCTTCGCAAACCTTTTGAAGGTGCCGCGCCCCTCCGTTACTATTGCTGCCGGCCAGAGCAGCCGCAACAAGGTGATTCGAGTCGGCGGGCTGACCGCGCAGCAGGTTCGAGATCGATTGACACAATAAAAACGCGGACAAGAGTGTCCGCGCCACACCAGAATCTCAGGAGCCTTCTTGACCTTTTCCGAGCGCCTGCGGGAAATTCGCACCGGATTCGAGCGTCCCTTCTGGGTCGCCAACATCAGCGAGATCTTCGAGCGGCTTTCCTACTACGCAGTCTTCGCCGCGCTGGCGCGCTACCTGCACGAGGCCTTGCAGTTTCCCACTGCTCAGGCAGCCAGTCTCAGCGGACTTTTCGGTGGCGCTGTCTGGGTAATGGCGATCGTCGGTGGGGCGCTGGCGGATCGCATCGGGTTTCGGCGCGCACTCTCGTTGGCGTACTTCATTCTCACTTGTTCGTATTTCCTGGTGGGCTCGATTGCCGCGCCCTGGCTCGAACCTCTACGCCGGCTCGTTCCACTGGGCTGGATGGTCGGCGTTGTTCTGTTTCTGCCCGCACTCGGCGTCGCCCTGGTGAAGCCCAGCGTGGTGGGGACAACGGCTCGCGCCTCGAAGGAAAGCGTCCGCTCCATTGGGTATTCGATTTACTACACGCTCGTGAATATCGGTAGTTTTCTCGGCCCATTCCTGGCGGGCTGGATTCACTCGCGCATGCGGGTTGAGAACGTCTTCCGTCTCGCTGCCCTCAGCGTGTTTCTGATGTTCATTGGCGTATTGATCTTTTTTAAGGAGCCGCGCCGCGTCGACGGCGAACAGCAGACTACGTCCCTCGGGCAAGTTGGCCGAAACCTGCTGACCGTGCTTGGCAACTGGCGATTCGTGTTGTTTCTCGCGATCTTCTCCGGCTACTGGATTGTCTTCTGGCAGCAGTATCTTAGCCTGCCGATCTATATTCACGACTACGTTGATCCAAAAGCCAACACAGAAATGATACTGATTGCCGACCCGGTAATCGTCATCACGCTCACCGTGGCGGTGAATGCGCTCACGCGCCGCATCTCCTCTTTCGGAGCAATCACGCTGGGAACCCTGATCACCGGCGTGGCCTGGATCGTCTTTGGCGCACATCCCGCAGTGTGGACCGCGGTAGCCGCCCTGGTGATCGTCGCGCTGGGAGAGATCACGCAGCAGCCGCGATACTACGAGTACATTTCCCGCCTGGCTCCGGCTGGGCAGCAAGGTACCTACATGGGCTTCGCGTTCCTGCCGATCGGCATTGGTTCACTAGTTGGCGGGCGCTTTGCCGGATGGCTGCTGCACCACTACGGCGAAGTTCAGCACCGGCCAGAGCGTGTCTGGTGGGTCATCACGGCGGTCGGGGTGGCTACTGCAGCGTTGTTGTGGATCTATGACTTATTCGTGATGACAAAAAACAACGTGCCCGCCAACTCACAGACATGAAATCTTGAGCTTCACTCTCCGGATCCCCCCGCGACTGCCTTGCGGGTCTGATCGCCCAGAAAATCACTGCAAACCCTAGGGGCAATGAGTTATCCTGCTGCCCCTCGGGTACCTCTGCATGGGCAAACGTCGAATCACTCCCACTTACATCGCTGCCCACATCCAGCGCGTTTTGCAAGATGGCGGCTCCGCGCCGCATGCGGAAGGGGTGCAGTGGTTCTTCAAAGAAGAAATCAAGTCCCGGGGATGGTATACGGCAGAGTTGCGCAAGGTCGCTGTGCGCTTCCGCCGCACGATCCTCCGGGAACAGGGCGTTCGATTTCTGATCCAAGTAGCTGATCAGCTCTTCAAGGGCAGGGTTCTCGAGGAAAAGGTGTTTGCCGTTTTTCTCCTCGAGAAGATCGTGGTCGACTTTGGCGATGCCGAGTTTCGCCTGTTCGAATCGTGGCTCGACCGGATCGGCAGTTGGGCGGATCACGATGGGCTCGTGCACTACCTGATCGCTCCTATGATGGTCAGCAAGACTTCACGGGCGCAGCGTGTTTTTGTGTGGGCCCGGTCGCGTAACCGGTGGCGTCGGAGGGCGGCTTGCGTGGCGCTGATTCAAGGCACTCGAAAGAAGATGTTTCTGCCGAAGATCATTCGGCTATCAAATATGCTGCTCCGCGACGAGGATGACATGGTGCAGAAGGGACTCGGCTGGCTACTGCGCGAGACCGTCAAGCACAATGCAAGGAAAGCAGTGCCTTACTTGCGCGAAATCCGCGGTGACGCCCCGCGCCTCGTTCTACGGACAGCGTGCGAGACTTTACCAGTCGCAGATCGCCACAGGATTCTGGCCGTCGATCAGTAAGACTGCACTGCCCATAGACCGTTCGCGCAAAGACGGCTGCTTGTTTACAATGGTTGTTTGCCCATGAACCTGCCAGCCATTCAATCTGCCCTGCGCCAACGCAATATCGATGCGTGGTTGTTTTATGACCACCATCATCGCGACCCGATCGCCTATCGAGTGCTCGGCCTGCCCGCTTCGCTCATGGTCACTCGGCGCTGGTTTTACCTGATTCCCGCACAGGGCGAGCCTTCGAAATTGGTGCACAAGATCGAGTCCGGACACCTCGATTCACTGCCCGGCGCCAAAAGCGTGTACGCCGGATGGCAGGAGCTGTTCGCCCAACTCAAGACCTTCCTCGGCAATCACAAGACGATTGCCATGCAGTATTCGCCCAACAACCTGGTGTTCACGGTGTCGCTGGTGGACGCGGGAACGATCGAACTGGTCCGCAGCATGGGAAAAACGGTGGTCAGTGCGGCCGACCTGATCGCGCAATTCGAGTCGACCTGGACCGAAGAGCAGATTCAAACGCACTTCGCCGCGCGCGATGCGGTCGACAGCATCACGGCCGCGGCCTTTCCCGAGATCGGCCGGCGCGTCCGCAATGGCGGAACAACCGAACACGCGATGCAGCAGTGGTTCATGGAAGCATTCCGGCGCGAGAATCTTGTCACCGACGACCCTCCAGTGGTGGCGGTCAATGCCAACAGCGGCAATCCGCATTACGAACCACACGCTGAAGGCTCCGCTCCCATTCGCGAGGGCGATTTCGTTCTGCTGGATGTTTGGGCGAAGAAGAACACGCCCGGCGCGGTCTACTACGACATCACCTGGACCGGATATATCGGCAAAGCACCGTCTGACAAGCAGCGAGAGATTTTTCAGATCGTCCGCGACGCACGCGACGTTGGCGTGAAGACGGTGCTGGATGCTATCGCCGCCGGTCAGCACATCGCCGGGTGGCAGGTCGATCGGGCAACGCGCGACCACATCCAGAAATCGGGCTACGGAGATTACTTCATTCACCGCACCGGACATTCCATCGGCACCGACGTGCATTCGAACGGCGCCAACATGGACGACCTGGAAATTCACGACGAACGGCAGATCCTGCCGAATTCCTGCTTCTCGATTGAACCGGGAATCTATCTGCCGGATTTCGGCGTGCGCAGCGAGGTGAACGTGCTGGTGCGGTCAAACCGTGCTGAAGTGACAGGCAAAATCCAACGCGAGATCGTGATCATCTGAATGGCAAATTCCACCACTGCGAAACCTAAGCCATCGGAAACTCTAGTTGAACCGACCCCGATGACCCTGATGACGGTAGCTGCGCCCGCGATCGCGTGGCTGATTCCTGGGGCCGGGCACCTGATCCAGAAACGCTGGATCCGCGGCGGCCTCCTCATGGCGTCGATTGTCGCAATGTTTCTGCTCGGCCTGGCCATGCAGGGACGCGTCTACAAGCCGAATGGCGGGGACATTCTCGACATGCTGGGCTTCGTTGGGAACCTGGGTGGAGGAGGACTATACATCCTGACCCGCACGCTCGACTGGGGACACGGCGCCATCGCGCACGCCACTGCCGATTACGGCACGAAGTTTCTGATCGTCGCAGGCCTGCTGAACTTCATCGCTGTGGCCGACGCCTATCACATCGCCATCGGGAAGAAACCATGACGATCCAACTCTCCCACTTCAGCAGCGCAATCCTGTTCGCGATGTTTGCCTCGGTGGTCTTCGGCATCACCCAGCGCAACACACCTCGCGAGATGATCCGCTACGGTCTCTACTGCTTCGCGATGTTTACCGGGGGTGTGTTGGTGGCAGGCTGGGCGATGTGGCTGATCCGTCGCTAGCTGATGGCTAGTAGCTATCTCACTTCTCCTCCCAGACGAACGCATCAAAGACCCGACGCAAATCAAATCCTAAGCGCCGGTAAAGATCAACAGCGCGCGTATTCGCCTCAGTCACAGTGAGTGACAGCAAGGAGAACTTCCGTTTGCGCAGCGCATTCGCCGTGCAGGCCAGCAGCGCCTCACCCACTCCTCGCGAACGGTATTCGGGCAGAATGCAGACCTGGGTAACGTGTCCCACGTCGTGACGCACGCGCGAGCACAGGATCAATCCGGCCATGTGGCGGGTGACCTTGTGGCTCACCACAAAAGAAGCCTCGGGATCGAATTGACCGCATCCCGGGAAGCGCACGATGTTGTTGAGGAAGCGCAGCGACCCGCTCAAGGTGCGGTACTGATCGTTAATCTCGGCGTCCACATGGCCGCGATAGGCCGCAGTAATAACGGCGGCTGCAGACTGATAGTCGCTGTCGAGCCACGGGCGAATTTCGAAGTCTGGATAAATCGAGGGCGCTGGCTGCGATGGCCGGCTCAGCGGCATGGCCATGAACAGGCGTGGCTGGCGGCGAAATCCTTGCTCCAAAAATGGCCGGGCGAGCACGCCGGCGTCATGGACCAAAAGCTGCGCTTCTACGCGGTGGATGCCGGGCGACTGCTGCAGCGTCTCAATCACATGCGTGAGCAACCGTCCTTCAACCTCGCGAGATTCAGGCAAGCGCTCGCCGTCCGTGACAAAAAGATCGCCGATAACGCCCTTGCTGCCCTCGTACACGAAGAACGCATAACCAAAAATTCGACCGCGCTCTACCGCAGCGTATCCCGGCAATATCTTTGCATCGACGTAGCGCAGGATCATGTCCGAGGAACTGGTGTAGTCCCAGGACAGCAGACGCGACCACACCTGCGTTTCATCGTCCAGCAGGGGGCGCAGATCGACGGAAGAAAAGTGCCTGAGGTCGAGAATCTCCAAGGGACTCCGAGAAGCGCGCCCTGGCCCGACCGAGCATCGTGAGGGCGTGAACCAAGCAGTCTAGTGCTTCAAACTGTGAGAGGCAAACGGGGGAACGCCGGAGTGGTTGGCGAAACAGGTTCGTGCGATTTTGTGTGCCAGTTGCTATGCGTGTATCAATGCATCGGTTCCATTGGTGAAGCCCCAGAATTCGCCGCCACCCAATAAAACTCAAGGTGTTGTGGAGGGAACTCTCCCAGATACGAAACCCGGCGGCCTCTGACGAATTGCGGAATCCTAGCGCGCGCTCCTTGGGGGATGAGCAGCAAGTGCTGATCTGTCGGTACTTGCTTAAGTTCGTAGCGGTTGATCGCTTGATTCCGATAAAACGTCAGTCCGTACTCGGTCTCGCGGGGAACGCCAAGCACGGCCACGGGCAGGGGCTTGAGTTCCATGCTTGCCAGATGCTGCGCGACTGGTCTCGCGGAAAGCATCTCATTCACCACGGGCGCGCCGATCCTGAGCAACGCTGCGACCGTCAGGACCACCGGGATTAACGTGACGAAGTAGAGCCCGCGCAAGCCCAGTTTTCCGGTGAGCGTGACAGTGATGCCAATGGCGACAACCAACGCAATCGCGCCTGCAACCATTGTCAGAGTTGACCACGGCAGGCGGTGCTCGATCACGATGTATCCGATGGCCAACGCTGGAACGATGAGCGCAGCGGAAATCAGCGCGTGCGCGATCAAAAGCCACAGAGGACGGCGATCTTCATCAATGTGTCGGCGGACATATTCGGCAACCAGCAAGGGCCCCGCCGGAACCGCTGGCAAGATATATCCCGGCAAC
>Ga0207665_10000357_pt1 | contig 31691 bp, 34 predicted proteins | sample LARL112metaG_FD_184351 | JGI IMG/M metagenome (GOLD analysis project Ga0207665, IMG submission 184351) | Corn, switchgrass and miscanthus rhizosphere microbial communities from Kellogg Biological Station, Michigan, USA - LAR L11-2 metaG... | ecosystem: Host-associated > Plants > Roots >... | reverse complement strand
ACTCTGCGTGCTGCCCGTCGTCACATTTCCGAATGACACACTGCTGGGGGCCGTCACCAGTTGTCCCGGAGCAATCCCGTCGCCCGAGATCGACAAGGCTAGGCTCGTCGGCGCGGTATCGTTTGCTCCGGCCGAATGCTTCTTAGACTTCATCGTCAGGGAAGAGACCCCGTTTAGGGTCACACTGCCGTTAATCGCTCCCGCCGACTTGGGCGCAAACACTACGTTGAACGCGGCACTCTGACCCGCATCAATCGTCACCGGCAAGGTCAGCCCGCTAATCGAAAAGGCTCCACTGCTGACTGACGCTTGCGAGACGGTCACGCTCGTCCCTCCGCTGTTGGTCACGCTGACAGACTTGGCCTGGCTTTGTCCGACTCCCACGTTTCCGAAGGTCAGCGAGCCCGGGCTTGCGGCCAGTTGCCCTGGGGCAACCGCACTTCCCGACACCGCGATGTCGATCTTTCCTCCCCCAGACGTATTGACGGAAATGTTCCCGGCAGGTTTACCTTTAGCTTTCGGTGAAAATGCAATCGCCAGGGTGGCTGACTGTCCCGGAGTCAGCGTGAAGGGCGGAGCGGGCGTCATCAATTGGAATGATGCATTCGACGAACTTGCACTGGATACCGTCACCGTATCCGCCGAACCATTGGTCAGGGTGTCGGTGACTTGGGTCGTCGTGCCGACCACAGCGGTGCCGAAATCCAGAGTAGTGCTGGCGGCCGAAAAGGTGCCACTCTGTGCAGCAGTGTTACCGGTGTGGAGCGGTAGGCAACCTGTCATCGCGCTGATGACAAGGAGCAGGATAAAGGAACCTGCAAAACGATCCCAACGCGAGCTGAGATCCATCGGTTGTCCCCTTCCAAGCCGCGACTCGCGTGCGCGCGGCGGGAGAATTGGAATTGACCACCCTGGCTGTCAGCTCGTTCGTCTTTCCATTCGACAGTCGCAGGGGAGGTGCCTCCCTATATTCATGCGAGCGTAGGGTATGCGACCAGATGTCGGAAGTTCAGGGCAGCGTGCGGCAGAGGTTCACCAGAGCGGTCGATCGGTAATGAATGTTTAAAATCACAACACTCTATTCACGCGGCATTTGTCGATATCACAGCCGCTTGCCGCTCTGGCGTGATTGCATCGACACGGATCGCTCCCGTAGTGCTTAACAATTGTTTTACAACTGGTCGCAGAGCGACATCCTGCTTAACCAGTAAGAAGAGGGCTCAGCAGTGGAGAGTACGACTCGGATCACTGTTGCAGGTGTACAGCCCTGCGTCGCCCTTGGCGAAACGCCACCGCGACATAGTCCGATCCTCCGCGCGTTGCGGAAGCAATTGGGAAATGGCAACCTACGGCTTCGCTAAAAACGCGCGCCGCGCCTTGGAGTAATCCCCCGTGCGACTCGTCCAGTTACTCGCCAATGTTCCTAATGCCCACCCCGAAGCAAACAAACAAAACCACCCGCTCCAGGGAACCCCCGAGCGCCATGCGCACAATGCCGCGAACGTCGGAATGATGGCCGAGGAGGTCACACCTGCAGACCACATCAAGGCTTTGGCACCGGGACCGGCGCTCTCCATCGAAACCTTGTCAGTCTGCACGCCGAAGAAAGGGAGATGCTCGAAGACCCAGCGAACTCCGCACGGCCAGCCCTCGGGATTGCCAGTTCCACCCACTGTATAAAACAGAAAACGAATGCCTACCAACCGCCCGACTAGCCAGTGCGCAATCGCGTGCGAGCAGAAGTAAAGAAGAACCCATGCAAGAATCACGGTGGCGACGGCGAGAGCAGGCTTTGCCGACCGAGACGCCGTTAATGCGAAATACGCAGCCACCATTCCGGCGATCTGCACGGTGTTGCCCATGGTAATCGAGAGTCGCGCGAAGACCTTGCGCTTGGCGCTGGTTGCTGGACTCATGGTCTCCCTTCAGGCCGGCCCCGCAGATTCTATCCTAGCGATTGCTCCAAGTGCCGGGCCATACTGAAGCAATCCTGTCTACAATAGTTCGGCTACTAAGCATTCTGTGGGAGCGAACGATGAGTACTCCTCTAACATTTGTTTTCTATGTTGCGGTGAAGCCTGAAAAGCTTTGGGAAGGCCTGTTCTCAGCGGAGTCGAACCGCATCATCTTTGCAGGCGCCGACTTTGAAGCCGACTTGAAAGCCGGCGGTCATATGAAGTGGATCGGGCCTGGACCTGACGGCAAGCCAGCTACCTTGGTGGGAGGCGAGGTCCTTAGGTGTGAACCTCCCAAATTGCTTCAATACACTTTTCAACTCGGCCAGAGTCCCTTCAAATCTCGAGTGATGGCCGAACTTGAGCCCGAGACGGAAGCTACCAAGCTCACGCTCCGACACGATCAGTGGGATAAAGCGGATCCCGCCTACGCATTTTGCTCCGACGGCTGGCCGCGCATTCTGTCGCGCTTGAAGACCCTGCTGGAAACGGGCAAGACATTCCGGCCGCACTGATCGATTGCTTTTCTTCCGTTACATACTTGATCATAATGTGGAGGGTCATACGCTGCGTAGTCTGGACAGGCTGTCGATGATTTAAGCAAGGGTCCCTCAAAATGTCCTCATCGTCGAGACATCGACAAAACGTCTCCAGGCAACGCGCCCGCCTTCTTCAGCCAACTAGTTTGGCCCGAGAAGTCTTGAATCTCGATAGAGTGCTAAGTCGACGCCAGCGACTTGGTGCACTCTCCTACGATGTCTGTTTATGTTGCGGAGGTCTGGTCTTCTTCGGAGTTGTTGGAGTCAAGGTTGTGCTGCCGTTAGCTCTTTCGGGGTTCGCCCTCACAATGCTGTTCTCGGCCCTACTTTGTGGGCTGGGACTCAAGATTATTGTGGCAGTTCTTCGAAGACCGAAGCAGAACCCTGAGTAGGCTCGCCTAATCGCATGGTTTCGTCGATTCTGTTTTGGTCGTAAGGTCTCGTTCCACTCGCTAAAAGCGTTGTAGAAGCCGTGGACGGAAATCCGGCCGCAGATATGGTGCGCCCTGAGAGATTCGAACTCCCGACCTTCTGGTTCGTAGCCAGACGCTCTATCCAACTGAGCTAAGGGCGCTTCCTGACGAGGTGAGGCCTTAATTTTACACGACGGTCGCGCTCGTTGTCTTCTCCGTCCCGCAAATTTCAGGGCGCGTCCACCGCGCAGCGGAAGCCGATTGTGCCTGCCCGGTCGCGGCCCGGCGACATCAGCAGATATTTCTGGTGCTCGTTCAGCCGGTAGGTTTGCGGAAAATACCAGATCGAGCCCAGCGGATGGTACGCCGCTCCCCCGCGCACGATACCGGCGCGCGTGTAAGGATCGCGGTATTCGTCGGTCCACTGCGACACGCTGCCTTCAAGGTCCATGACGCCGAACGGACTTGCGCCCTTCGCGAAAACGCCCACGTCGGCGAGTGCATGCTGCGAGGGTCCGGGGTCGAGTGGCGGCAGAGCGTCCGCGCTCCAGTCGTTGCCCCACGGATAGAGACGCTGGTCGGTAGACTGGGCCGCATACTGCCACTCCCACTCGTGCGGCAGGCGCTTGCCAGCCCATGCGGCGAAGGCGCGCGCGTCTTCGATCGACACCCAGGTGACGGGCTTGTTGTCCCATCCTTCGGGATACGCGCCGTTCTTCCAACTACGCAAAAAATTGTGATCGTCCTTCGGGCGATAGTGCGTTGCGTCCAGAAATTTCTTGAACTCGGCGTTGGTCACCGGTGTCCGATCCAAATAAAACGCATGCACGCGTACGAGGTGGCGGTGAAAGCGCCGGGCTTCGTTTTCCCACGGATACTGCACGTCGACGCCGGGATCGTTTCCGCCCTCCACCTCAATTCCATTGACCTGAAAATCGAAATCGCCTTCCGGAATGCGGACCATGCCCGCCGGCGCGCTGGCCGCTGGTTTGGTCGCAGGAATTTCCACCAGCGTCTGCGGCACCGCCTTCCAGTCTTTCGAGTAACTGGAAAGCGGCTGCCGCGAGCGTTCCGCCATCGACGCAAGCAGATTGGGTAGCCACGCTGGATGGTCTTCCGTCGCTAGCACCGCGCCGTAGCCCAGGCCTTCAATATCGAAGTTCAAAGTAGCTTTGTCTCCGGCGATCGCAGCCTTCAGTTCCACACCATGCCACAAATCGTAGTAATGAGTTCCGCTCTTGCGTGGCACGACCAGTTGAGAGCCGCTGACGTTGTATTCGTTGCGGTTCACGATTGTCCACAGAGTCCCGCCAGCGTTCGGAAAGCGGCTGGCAAACACACCCGCTTGCAGCATCGCCGAGTGAGGCTCCCAGTCGGGGCTCACCAGGAACGCGGCCGCCGGGCGCTCGATCTGCGTGATGCGCAGGACCGTCTCCGAATCACGGGCAGTGTTGCCGTACCAGAATCCCCACAGATTCTCGAGCGACGCGTACCCCTGGCCGTTGAAGAAAGCATGCTGCAGGCTGTCGGTCTTGTCGCGCGTGAAGCGGTCTGTGATGTTCACGGTGTGGCGCGATTCGAGCCACTTGTTCCTGCTGACCATCGGAATGAACGGATACGCTTTTCCTTCCCAGGTCACCCAGTCATTCCAGCTGAGGTTCGTCCAGGCCAGCGATTCGTCGCGCGGCTGAAATTGAGGCTCAAGCGCCAGAGGATGACCAATCGCGTCGGACACTTGCCGGAATTGCGGCGGCACGCTTTCGAGCGTGTCGAAATTGATTCCGTCGGCGCCAATCTCTTTCAGCAGCTGCGCCATGGTTATTTCCGGAGAGGCGCTTTCTTCGCGCGTGCCGGCGTCCCAAGCGAGAAAAGGGAAGAAGACCTTCACGTGATGCTGGTGAAATTGCTCCACCATGCCGCGCAGCCCCGCGATTCCGCCGGGCAGATCTCGCAGCAGATCGAACTGGTTGCGATCATCGGCTCCGAGATTTGGATACACGTGCCAGATGAGGACGGCGTCGATCGGTCCGATCCGGCTCTCCGTGTCGGCGAGGAAACGATCGACGGTGTACTCGCCTTTCTCCGGGTCGTACAGCCGGCGGTCCCAGATCAGCAGTTGCACCTGCGAAAAAATGTGCTGAGTCCACGCCAGATCGGCGCGTTCGTACTGGGCCGGACGATAGCGGAGCAGGGTGTGCCGCTCGGTGCGCCAGGACTTCAGCCCTTCCCGCCAGCCGGACTGCACCGCCGGACTCGCCGGCCCGGCAAAAAATACTTCCTCGGGCGAGGGTGGCTGCGAGAGATTCAAGACGCCGGTGTGCGACACCAGATCGTGGCGCGCCTTCCACTCGTCCGCCGACGACAAACAGGCCATTAGCACGAATAAGGATGTAGTGGCCACCATCCGACTGCACAAGAAGCCTCGTCTCATGAATCGATCGGGTCTCCGCTGGGTACGACGCACGAAAACGGCATGTGATTGATTAGAGGAAGTATTGTTGCCCCCGCGGCTGATTCTTCAGAAATCCACAGGCCGGCTCCGCTTGTTCGCTAAGACTTTACAATCCACCTCGGGGGTAAATCTTTCTTGCTAGGTAGAAATTCCTACCGGGTCGCTGGGCCAGCCAACTCTTTTATTTCAGCGATTTAGAGTCTGGTAGGGAAGCTGCAATACGAAATGCCAGACGAAGTGGCGCGCAACGGGGCGCTCTAGAGAATAACTTCGGCCAGAGGTTTTCTTGAGCGCCCCTTTGCATTTCCTGCTAGTCGATTCGCGTTCCGCATCCGCGAGTCCGGTGCTTTCAGCCCTCCCCCCACATTTAAGCTAGAGCCAGCCGTTCCCTCACATCAATCCCTGCCTGCCGCAGAAGCTTAGCCACCGCTCCTTCATTCAGTCGCGACGCGTCGTACTCCACTCGCACCGTCTTGTCTTTTTCCTGGAAATCCACCTTCCGGATCCCATACACCTCGCGCATTCCATCGATCGCCCGCATCTCCCGCTCTCCGGGAGTGGCGCCGTAGCGGTAAGCGACGTCCATGTAGGTCATTTCGCTGTTCTCCTCCGCCACCAAGATACAACAATCGGCGACGGCATTCGCGCAATCCAATGAGTGTCCTTTTTCCTGCGGCAGGGAAGTCCTTTCGCCGTCTGGCCGTCCCGGCGGTGTGAGGTGTATGGTCATCAGATAACGTCATCCTGACCGGCACCGCCTTTGGGAGCCTGCAAAGAATTAAAGATGTCCGACCACGTCCATACAGCAACCGCGACCGAACTCGATCCCGTATGCGGCATGACCGTGAATCCCTCGGCGGCGGCAATCCACATCAAGCACAAGGGGAAGACGTACTACTTCTGCAGCAAGCATTGCAGCGCGGAGTTCAAGCAGGATCCAGGGAAATATACCGGCAAGACGGCAGACCAGTCACCCCTGATCAGCATTGGAGCTTCGGGAGCTGCGGCTCTGCCGGCCTCTGACTCCGCGACAAAACAGAAAGATCCGGTTTGCGGCATGGATGTCGATCCCGCAACCGCCCGCTACCGTCTCGATCACGGGGCCAAGACGTACTATTTCTGCTGTGGTGGATGCCTCGAACAATTCCGCGCCGACCCCGATCGCTACCTGAATCCGAAAGCGTCAGCGAACCTCGTGCAAGTCGGGAGCGCACGCCCCGCACCCGTGCACAGCGCTTTGCAACCCGAGTCATCCGCTACACATCCGGCCGCCGATCGCTACTACGTATGCCCGATGTGTCCCGAGGTCCGCGAAAAGAGCCCGGTCCCTTGTCCCAGTTGTGGGATGGCGCTCGAACCCGAGACACTCGCTCCTATATCCAAAATTGAATATACCTGCCCGATGCATCCGGAGATCATCCGCTCCGAACCAGGCAATTGCCCGATCTGCGGCATGGCGCTCGAGCCGCGCACGGTTACGGCGCACGCGGAAGAAAATCCCGAACTTCGCGACATGACCCGCCGCTTCTGGGTCAGTCTGCTCCTGACATCGCCTCTGCTTGCGATCGCGATGGGCAGCATGCTGTGGCCGCATTCGTTCATGGGCCAAGCCTTCCTGGGCGGAAGACGCATCTACGACTCGACGTGGCTACCGTGGATTGAACTCGCGCTGGCCACACCGGTAGTGCTTTGGGGTGGATGGCCGTTCTTCCAGCGCGGGTGGGCGTCAGTCGTCAACCGATCCACCAATATGTTCACGCTCATCGCGATGGGCACTGGCGTCGCTTATCTCTACAGCCTCATCGCCACCGTCTCCCCGCAGATTTTCCCGTCGGCGTTCCGCGGGATGAACGGCCAGCCGGACATCTACTTCGAAGCCGCTGCTGCCATCACGACGCTCGTCCTGCTCGGTCAAGTCCTCGAACTCCGCGCTCGGAGCCGCACCAGCGCCGCCATCCGCGCTCTCCTCGATCTCAGCCCGAAAACCGCGCGCCTGATTACTGCCGACGGCGCGGAAAAAGATGTCCCGCTCGAGATCATCAAGCCCGGCGACCGCCTCCGCGTTCGTCCCGGCGAAAAAATTCCTGTGGATGGCGATGTCCTGGACGGCACCAGCCCGGTTGACGAATCGATGCTTACCGGCGAATCGATTCCCGTCGCAAAATCCGCCGGCGCCAAAGTCACCGGCGCCACCGTGAACGGCACAGGATCTTTCACCATGCGTGCCACGCGCGTGGGCACTGAGACAATGCTCGCCCAGATCGTGCAGCTCGTCAGTCAGGCACAACGCAGCCGCGCCCCGATCCAGCGTCTTGCCGACAAAGTCGCCGCCTGGTTCGTCCCGGCCGTCATCGTGATCGCCGTCCTCACCTTCATCATCTGGGGATTGGTCGGCCCGCAGCCGCGCCTTGCGCACGCGCTCGTAAATGCCGTCGCGGTGCTCATCATCGCGTGCCCCTGCGCCCTTGGACTGGCTACGCCCATGGCCATCATGGTCGGCACCGGACGCGGCGCCTCGTCGGGCATCCTGATCCGCAATGCGGAAGCCCTTGAGCGTCTCGAGAAAATCGACACGCTGGTGGTCGACAAAACTGGCACCCTCACCGAAGGCAAGCCCAGCGTCACCTCGGTCGTCCCCATCGGCCTCGAGCGCAAGGGACTCCTGCGCATCGTCGCCAGCCTCGAGCGCGGGAGCGAGCATCCCTTGGCCGCAGCCATCCTCGCCGAGGCCGCCGACAAAGAACTCGCTCTAGCCCCGGTCAGCAACTTCCAGAGTCATTCCGGCCAGGGCGCAGAAGGCACGGTGGAAGGCAAGTTGGTCGCAGCCGGTAATCGCCAGTTGATGGAAAAGCTGCAGGTCATGATCCCCGACGTCCCCGACCGTTATCTCGGCGCGGGCGAAGCCGAAATCTACGTCGTCATCGACGGACGCTTCGCGGGATGGATCGTGGTTGCCGATGCGGTCAAGGAGTCCAGCCTGCAAGCGATCCGTGATCTCAAATCGCAGGGCATTCGCGTAGTCATGCTCACGGGCGACAACCGCCATACCGCCGAAAACGTTGCCACCAAGCTCGGCATCGCGGAATTTGAAGCGGAGGTTCTTCCCGGCCAGAAGTCAGAAATCGTGCGCCGCCTGCAAGGGGAGGGAAGAGTGGTCGCCATGGCGGGTGACGGAATCAACGACGCTCCGGCTCTCGCTCAGGCCGATGTCGGGATCGCGATGGGTACCGGCACCGACGTCGCCATCGAAAGCGGTGGCGTCACCCTGCTGAAAGGGGAGCTACCGGGCATCGTACGCGCCCGCAAGCTAAGCCAGGCCACCATGCGCAACATCCGCCAGAATCTCTTCTTCGCGTTCGTCTACAACTCGCTGGGCGTCCCGCTGGCAGCAGGAGTCCTCTATCCATTCTTCGGAATCCTGCTAAGCCCGATCCTGGCCGCGGCCGCCATGAGCTTCAGCTCAGTTTCGGTAATCACGAACTCCCTGCGCCTGCGCAACGTGAAGCTGTAAAAGCAGCGCTTCAGAAGCAACAAACTAGGGATTTCTTTGCGCTCTTCGCGGCCTTTCTTAGCGCCCTTTGCGGTTAAAGATTTTGCGTTAGATCACCGAACCCCAACCCGCACCTCGACCACCGCATTCCCAGGATCCCCAGCCCGTTCATCGTAAACCTCATAATCCGCCCGATAAACCCGATCGATCCCAGCCGCCCAAACTCGCTGCCAAGTCTTCATCACCACTTCTCCAACCGGCCCGCGCTCGGAAACAAACACAGCATACCGCCCCGCCGGAACGATCTTGGCAACCATGCCATCCGGCGCCTCCGCCCCAGCCTTCACCCGCGCCCCGATCACAAACGTGTACTCGCCATCCTGATCACTGCCATAGTCTGCGTAGACTGCCACAATTGCCGAGTCCACCTTATTCGGGATTTGCCCCAGAAGATTTTCCTGCAGGAAACGTCCCCACTGCTTTCCAATAATCCCCTTGCTGGTCATTTCCGTGGCATTGCTGGTGCGAGCCGCAATGCCGATCACGACGAAACCGGTCTCGGCGACCATGTTTGGATTCATTGCAGTGAGCTACAGTTTGCTGAGGAAATCGGTGACTTCCGGCGTGCTCCAATCAAACGCGTTGGCGAACTTCCGCCGCAGCACGCCGTCCCGGTCGATGATGTAGGTCTCGGGAATCTGGATAGTTCCGTACATGTGCTGGATCTTCGCGGTAGGGTCGCGCACGGTCACAAAATCCATACCATATTTATTGATGAACCGATGGTAGGCCCCGTCATCCTCATCAGCGCTGATCGCCACCACGACCACGCCCTTGTCTTTCAATTTCTGCTGCATGCGCACCAGCGACGGCGTTTCGGCCACGCAGGGGGGACACCAGCTCGCCCAGAAGTTCAGCACGACCACTTGACCCTTGAACTGGCTCAGCGTGACCCGGCGTTCGGCGTCCTGCGCCACAAAGTCCGGGGCTGCCTTGCCGATGCGCGGCGGGCGCGTACCTCCGTAGCAGCCGGAGAGCAGCACTAGGCAAAACAGGGTGATCCGAAGGAGGATGCGTCGCACCTAGCTATAATAATAGATTCGCCCTATGGTGCCGCCAGTACCAGTCTTGGACCCGCAGGTTTCCGTCATCGTTCCCGCCCGGAACGAGGAAACCTCGCTGCCGGCCTGCCTCGGGTCGCTGGTCGCCCAAGCCGGAATCCCTTTCGAAATCATCGTGGTGGACGACGGCTCGACGGATCGCACCCATCAGATCGCCGCCTCCATCCCCGGCGTGCGCGTGATCGAACCGGGACCTCTTCCTGCCGGTTGGACCGGAAAGAACAACGCAGTCGTCGCTGGAGCCCGCGAGGCGAAAGGGAAGTGGCTGCTGTTCACCGACGCCGACACCGTTCATAAGCCAGACTCGCTCGCCCGGGCTGTAACCGAAGCTGACGCGAATCACGCTGATTTGTTGTCGTATTCGCCCGAACAGGAAGTCCGCGGATTCTGGGAACGCGCTGTGATGCCCGTCATCTTTGCAGAACTGGCCAGAAAATATCCACCGTCTCAGGTGAGCGATTTCTCAAAGAACCTCGCGGCCGCCAACGGGCAGTACCTGCTGATCTCACGTGCGGCATATGACGCGGTCGGCGGCCACGCGGCCGTCGCACAGTCTTTGCTCGAGGACGTAGCGCTCGCCCGCGCCGTTCGCGACGCATCGATGCGCATTCGTTTCCGCTACGGTGGGGACGCAGTCCGCACGCGCATGTACCGGGGCTTTCGCCAGATGCGCGAAGGCTGGACCAAGAACCTGATTCTGCTGTTTCCGAACGCTGTTCCCCTGGCCCTGCTGCGCCTGCTGGAATTCCTTTTTGTAATCGTTTTCCTGGTGATCGCCATCGCCATCATTCAGAGCGGCGACTGGCGGCACTCAGTGATCTTCTTTATTCCGCTGGTGCTGACGCTCAAGAGAATCGCGACCGTGCATTTTTCGTGGAGTTCAAACGTGCTCGGAATTTTCGGTCTGCCTGTGTTCTCGTATCTCCTGTTGCGATCGAAAGTGTCCTATGCTTCAGGAAGAATCGTTTGGAAAGGGCGAACCTATGGCGGCGGAGATTCAGCGAGTCGACTGGCCAAAGGGAAAGCGGTAGCGGAGACTATTCGATGAACATTCCAGCGGGTGCGACTGTATACATCGGACCGCCTGCCCAGCCGATGTCTCGGGAGATTTCCGACGCGCTGGGAGCGGCCCTGAGTGATGTACCCGGCATCCTTGGAGCGCATCTTCCCATGATGTATTGCGAAGGGAAAATCGATCCACCGGCTCAGGTGTTGGTCGTCGTGCTTGCGGACAACGCTTCCTCCCCACAGGCGCAGATCGCGGAGTGCATCCGCAAGGCTCTGCCTGCCAATGTTTTTCTGGATGTTCTGGAGTGGCGTGGAGACGATCCAGGGCTACCAAACGTTAGAGCGACCGGATGCGCGTTGAATCTACGGCGCAAGCCGAATTGAAGGGGGATGTTGGGGAATGGTCTACCTGACGCGTAAAGCCGAATTCGCAGCCTCGCACTACTACCACAATCCGGCGTTCACGCCCGAGCAGAACCGCGCCACGTTCGGCAAGTGCAACAACCCGAATGGCCACGGCCACAACTACACGCTCGAAGTCACCGTGAAGGGCAAGGTTGATCCACAATCCGGTTTCGTCGTCGACCTCAAACAACTGAAAGACATCATGAACCGGGAAGTGCTCGACGCGATGGACCATCGCTTCCTGAACAAAGAAGTCCCGGAGTTCCTCCATCAGATTCCGACCACCGAGAACATTGCCATCGCCGTGTGGCAGCGCCTCGCTCCGAAGCTCAAGTCCGCGCAACTGCATCGCGTGCGCGTCTACGAGACGCCCGATCTGTTCGTCGATTTCTACGGAGAAGCCGCGTGAAGGCTCATCTCACCCGCCGTTACCTGTTCTCGGCATCGCATCGCCTGCACAGCGACGCCATGCCGGACGACTGGAATCGCAAAACCTACGGCAAGTGCAACAATCCTCATGGTCACGGACATAACTACCACGTCGAAGTCACAGTCAGCGGGAAGGTTGATCCGGCCACTGGCATGGTCTGCAACCTAGTCGATCTCGATGGCTTCGTACACAGCGAGATCCTCGAGCGCTTCGGCCACCAGAACCTCAACACGCTACCTGAATTCCAGAGCGAGGTGCCAACCACCGAAAACCTCTGCATCCGCATCTACGAAATATTGCAACAGGGCTTTCACCAGGCACATCTAGAAAAGGTGCGAATGGAAGAAACGATGATGAACTCCTTCGCCTATGCAGGAGGCAAAAATATCCGGGACTAGATATCCCGGAGTACAGGTCCGGAATCGACGACTAGAGTTGTGCGAGGTGCATATAGGTACATGGTTTGTACGTACTGACACGCGCGTTCACGTGCTCGGGTTCGTATCAGGGCGCGCCTTTAGGCGCGCCGAAATGACGCGGAAAAATGGCGGCTTCAGCCGCTGGCCTTCGGGCCAACTGAAAAGGCTCTTTCGACACCCATGAAACAAACCACCGAATCACCCACCATCACCACCGCCAGCTACGAAGACCTCGTCCGCGAAATGATCGTTCGCCTCGGCGAAGACCCGTCGCGCGAAGGCCTCGTGCGCACGCCCGAACGCGTCCACAAGGCCTACGATTTCCTCACCAAGGGATATCGCGAAGACCCCGAAGCCCTGCTCAAAGGCGCGCTCTTCACGGTCACGTACGATGAAATGGTCATCGTTAAAGACATCGAGATGTTCAGTCTCTGCGAACATCACATGCTTCCATTCTTCGGCAAGGTGCATGTCGCTTACATTCCGAACGGCAAGGTCATCGGTTTGAGCAAAATCCCGCGCCTCATCGAACTGTTTTCCCGGCGTCTGCAAATCCAGGAACGCCTGACCACGCAAATCGCCGAGACCATTCAGAAAGTGATCGAACCGCAAGGCGTCGGAGTCGTCATCGAAGCGCGCCACCTCTGCATGATGATGCGCGGCGTCGAAAAACAACACTCCGCTGCGGTCACGTCGTCGATGCTAGGGTGCTTCCGCAACGAAGAAGAAACGCGCAGCGAGTTCCTGTCGCTGATTCGTAACCGGGCAAATGGCGTGTAGTTGAATTTTGTTGTTAGGAACGAATGACCCTGACTAAAATGTTCGTCATCCTGAGCGACGCGACCTATGCACTCTCAGCGTCCGAGTTCGCCGCTTCGCGAAAGCACAGCGCTGAACTCCACCCCGAATGCCCAAAGCGACAAGAAAACGCCTGCCCGGACAAATAGCCCTAATCACCGGTGCCAGCCGGGGCATTGGACTCGCCATCGCGCAAGCCTTAGCCGCCGAAGGCTGCTACTTAGTGCTCGCCGGCCGCACCATGCCAGCTCTCGAAAAAGCTGCCGCCAAGCTGTCCAAAAACAAGATCCGCGTGCTCCCGAAGATTTGCGACGTCCGCGACCCGCACTCCGTCCGCGCCTTGGCCACAACGATCAAAAAGCAGTTTCGTCGTGTCGACATCCTGGTCAACAATGCCGGCATCGCGCACCCGAATCTGCCAATCGCGAAGTTGCCATATCACCTGTGGAAGTCCGTGATCGACACGAACCTCACCGGCACCTTCCTGGTCACGCGCGAAATCCTTCCCCTGATACGCCGCGGTGGCACGATCGTGAACAATCTCTCGATCGCGGCTACGCAGGTCTTCGCGGGCAGCTCCGCCTACAACGCCTCCAAACACGGCGCGCTTGGATTCACCGACACGCTGCGCGAAGAATTACGTGAAAAGGGCATCCGGGTAATCGCGCTCATGCCGGGAGCCACCGATACCGACATCTGGGATACACTCTGGCCCAAAGCCCCCCGCAAGAAAATGATGTCGTCCGAAACAATCGCCCACGCGCTTGTCGCAGCCCTCGCGCTTCCAGAGAGCAGCACCATGGAGCAGTTGACGATCACGCCAACGGCCGGCGCACTCTGAAGACTGGATGTTGTTACTAGTCGTGAGAACGCTCATATCCTCCGCGTCCTCTGCGGCCGTTCTCCGCGTCCTGTGCTTTTAACAGCTTTTGTTCGCCTCAAGCACGTTCCAAAATCGGAACGTCCGCCAAAATACATCCATACCTGCCAACACTTTGGGCAGACTGTTCCATGTGGAAGATTAAAGGCATTTTCACCACGTTCCATACCGATAGCGCCCGCGCCGCTGCGGAAAGAGCTTGATCAGAAGAATCCCCACCACAAACCCTCCGACGTGCGCCCAGAAGGCAATGCCTCCAGTGGTCTGCGAGGTCTCCGCGATCGCTGTGGCGGCACCGCTCAGGAATTGGCTCACTCCCCAGTAGCCGAGCATCAGCCACGCTGGGATTGGGAAGATGAAGATAGGAGGAAACCATATCAGCACGCGCGCCTTGGGATAGAGAATGAAGTACGCGCCCATCACACCCGCGATAGCGCCACTCGCGCCAATGCTGGGCATGCGTGAGCCGGCGTTGAACATGATGTGCGTGAGGCTCGCGGCCACGCCGCTCAGCAGATAGAAAACCAGGTATGCGAAGTGTCCGAGGTAGTCTTCGATGTTGTCGCCAAAGATCCAGAGCATCCACATGTTGCCGAGCACATGCAACAGTGAGCCGTGCAGAAACATCGAGGTGAAGATGGGCAGCAGCGCGGCCGCTGGACTAAAGACCGGCGTTCCCGTGAGCAATCCGATTTCGAGGCGCGGCACGACACCGAACTGTGTCAGCAACGCATTGAGTTGACCGCGGCTCTGCAAGCCGATCTGCCACTCGAAGAAATAAATCAGCAGGTTGATGGCGATCAGGAAATACGTAACGAACGGCGTGCCGAAGACGGGCTGGTCGTCGCGAAGAGGAAACATACGGGATCAGGTACAGTAGTAGACCTGAATTTTCTCATGAACGGCGTGCTCATCATCGATAAACCGGCGGGGTTGACCTCGCACGATGTGGTCAACCGCGTTCGCCGGATCATCGGACAGCGTTCGGTGGGGCATCTGGGCACACTCGATCCCATGGCCACCGGAGTGCTTCCGCTGGTGTTCGGCAACCTCACCCGGCTGGCGCAGTTCTACACGAGCTCGGACAAGAGTTACGAGGGAACGATTCGGTTCGGTTTCGCTACCGACACCTATGACGCGGAGGGTGATCCTCTGGGCCCCCACCAACCCGTGACTGCGTTGCTGGAGCAGGTGCGCGAAGCCGCGAAGCGTTTTCACGGAACCATCGATCAAACCCCGCCGCCGTTCTCCGCGAAGAAGATTCACGGGGTGCCGGCCTACAAGCTGGCGCGCAAGAAGAAAGAAATTTCGCTGCCGGCCGTACAAGTTGAGATCCACGACTTCGAGATTACGTCGTACGAGAACGAGCGCGCGGAGTTTTGCGCTCGAGTAGCTTCCGGGACGTACATGCGCTCAGTGGCGCACGATCTGGGGAGCACTCTGGGCTGCGGTGCACATCTCGAATCGTTACGGCGCACGAGGGTTGCGGAGTTCTCGATCGCGGATGCCCACACGCTGGAGCAGGTGGAAGTCGCCTGGGCGGCAGGGAAGGGCGACGATATTTGCGTGCATCCCCGCACGCTCATGCCCGACATGCCGTCGGTGACGGCGACGGATGAGATCGCGGCGCACATTCGCAGCGGGCGCGCGGTGAACCTGCCGGAATTCTCGCGCGCGAAGCAGGTGAAAGTTTTCTACGGACAGGCGGATTTGATCGCGATCGCGACGCGGGTCGCGGGGACGTTGTTTCATCCGAAGATTGTTTTGGCGTTGGAGCCCGCGGTGCCAGCCGCGGGGTGACCAGCCCCGGAAGGGGCTTCCCATAGGGGACGGCGTGACGGCGCGGCTGAAGCCGCGCCCTGATACGAACCCAGGCCCGCGCCGGGGACAAGCGCTCGGGAAACCACACCTCAAGCGCTAAGCGGGTTGCGGAAAGCTTGGGTTTTGGCACGAGTGAACTCGTGCCCTTCCCGCTATAGCCGCGCTTTGAAGCCACTGGGCGTACTTAAAGTATTACTTTAACTGCACATTGTCCCTGGTCCGAGGGGGCCTCGCTGCAGTCGTACCAACCCCTTCCGTTGGTCAGTGTCCCTGCGCCCTCGCCATGCCCTCATCTGCCCAGCACCACTATATCTGCTCGACACTCCTTCCCCGTTCAGGGGAACTGTTTCCTCATCTTCTGACTAGTCGTGCTGGCGCAGGCCGTTTGCCATGGTCCTGATCAGGGTGGCGTTGACGTCGTCATCTTTCACTGCCCAGACGAAGGCGCCGCCCAGGCCGCGGCCGTTGATGTAAATCGTCTTCAGTTGGACCGTCTTCGGATCGTCGTAGCTCCAGAAGGTTTGGGTCGCGTCGTTGTAGAGCCAGACCGCGATTCTCTTGCGATCGAAGTAGCTCTTGTAGCCATTGCTGGTCGCTGTGGAGAGGCTGAGGTAGGTTTCGACTCCCGGGGTTTGCAGGTAGTCGGCCGGATCGAACGGTGCTGGGGCTGTCGAGGTCTGATATAGACCGTGGTTGATGTTGGGGACGCCGGTCCAGCCGCGACCGTAGAGCGGGATTCCAAGGACGAGTTTGCGCGCGGGCACACCGGCTTTCAGGAATCCGTTCACTGTGTAATCGAGGTAAAAGTTGTCGGCGCGGACCGGATCCTGCGGACTGTCGAAGAGCGGGGAAGCGTGATTGGTGGAGGTTTCCCAGGTGCCATGGAAGTCGTAACCCTGCACGTTGTAGAAGTCGAGTGTGCGTCCGACCTTGGCGAGTTCGATATTGGAGAAGTTCTGTTCGCCCGCGGGACCGAACATAGTCAGCAGATAGTGCTGATGATTGGTTCGCCCCAGCGCATTGAGCTGCTTGCGGAACTCACGCATAAGCAGCGTGACGTTCGGCTTGTCGGCAGCGCTTGGAAATTCCCAGTCGACGTCGATGCCGTCAAAGACCCCCGCAGCCGAAATACCTGGAGCCAGATTGCCATTGATGAACAGATCGATGCACGAGGAGACGAAGGCCTGGCGGCCTGCGTCGGTCGCAGCGGCTACGGAGAATCCGGCCGCACCCGCGAGCGAGATCAGCACTTTCAAGTTGGGGTGCAGCTGCTTGAGCTGCTGGAGTGCCGCGAAGTTGCCGTAGAGCGGGCCGGTGTAAGGCCCAGTGATGGTCGGGAGATACGGCGTCTGGTAGTCAGCCCAGGAGTCGGCGATGAAGCATCCTGTGCTGTTCACTCCGCCGAATGCATAGTTGAGGTGGGTGAGACGATCGGCCACCCCATTGGCCTGCAGGTTCGCAATATTGAAGTTCGCGAAGTAAATGCTCCATTCCTCGAAGTATCCGCCGACCACTTTGCGGCCGTCTTCGGCGAGGGCGGTTACGCAGGCGGTGAGGATCAGCGCGCCCAGCATGAGAAGAAGAGAGAGACGAGTGGCGAGACGAGGAGTAGACATAGCGGACCTCCGGATCCAAATTCTGGAGCGGCGGGAGTATAGCCCTATATAGCAGTTCGGGCAAGTGTGGATATTATTTGCGCCATGGACGCGGGAGCGATTGTGAGTGTTATATAGCGGAAAGGTTAGAGGTTGGTGGCCATCGTGGTGGAAAAGTGTTTAGGCCTGGGGTGCTGGCCAACGCGGGGGTCCTTCGACTGCGTTCGGCTAGCGCCTCACTTCGCTCAGGATGACAAGGGTTTGAAAGCAGCTTAGGGCTGGAGCGTTGTAACAGAATGTTCCGAAACAGCTTGTTCGAAGGTGGAATTGCAAGACTCAGACGAGAGGGGGTTCTCAGATGCGATCGCCGCCTCTTGGCTTTACGGTTACATCGGCTGGCCGCGCGGTGCGGCAGTGGTTGCCGCTGCACAGCGGACAGATCAAGCGATTGCGCGCATCGAAGTCCACGGAGTCATGGTAGGGTTCGGGCAGGGAAGTCTTCCAGATACGCCAGCAGGTTTCGCAGAAGACATCCAACTGACTACCTGCGGGTAGCCCGGGTTGGTGGTCCGATCCCGGCATGTTGATCATTCACGGCAGAAAGATTTTCGCCGGCCCCAATGACTCGAGAGTATAGGCCCTTTTTCTGCGGGAAGACGAGTTTTGATATAGCGGTACGTTGGAAGGTACGCCATCGAGCGACGCCCAAAAACACCGGCAGGGCGGCGGTCATGTTCGCGCAGTCTGTCTTCCAAGCCGCCCACTCTGAGGAAGTCCGCTTTGGGTGAGGTTTTATAGCCAGACAATCGAAAGCTTTACGGTTGCGGTGGATAGAGCGTCAAGTACTCATAGGCCGCCGCGGCCTCGTCCTGAGACAGGTAGGGATAGACGGGCATCCTGCCTCGGTAAGGCGTGGGCGGAGTGCCTTCAATGATGGGCGCGCCGTTGGTGACTTTTCTTACAAACTCGGGGAGAGTCACCCGGGTGGTAAGGGTCGAGAGCGGGGGAATGGCCCCTTCCAGCATTTCCGCAGGGCTGGGGTTGGGACCGACTGCGTTGTGGCAGACGTGGCAGGTAGATTTTACGATGTGCTCGCCCACCCGGTAGGCCGACTCTTTAACAGTGAGTTGTTGGTTGGGTGCGCCGCGCACCTCGGAGAGTTGTTCGAGGTAGGGAACCAGGCAGCGGATCTCAGACTCGCTCAAGGTGGGTGGCGGCATGTGCTGTCCACCGATGTGGAGTCGTTGGCGCAAGAGCGCCTTGGAATCTTTGGCGATCGCGTTTGCGTCCGATTGGCTCATGTCCCGACCAGCCTTTTTCATGCGCTCCATGGTGGTGGCCGGGGAGGTTGCCGCGACTGGGCCAGTGACGGAATTGATTTCCGGCGGCGCGCCCAGGCCACGCTCTCCATGGCAGCCCCGACAATTCAGGCGAAACAAATCTGAACCATGGAGTGTGACCGGGTGCGCGGTGTAGCCGGGCGACAATTTCAGTTGCGAGGCAGCGGCCTGGTTGCCGGCGCTCGCCGGTGCCGGGCCCAAGTTCCAGGTTCTACCCATGCGAGTGTCGTTGAAGGTCGTGTGCAGGTGGCGAATCCAACTCTCGCCAGCGACAGCCGTTACCGCAACATCTTCCGGGCCGGCGGATTGGCCGCGCAGGGAAGTGGCCCCGGCGAAAATCAGTACAGCCATCGTCAGATGCAGGCAATGCTTTGTCATGGCTTCACCACTTGCCTACTTCTTCACGGCCGGGTCGACGCTCGTCGTGCTGTCTCCCACGGTGATGGACTGGGTAGTGGGTTTGCCGTCTTCGCTCCAGGTTTTCAGAGTGTAGGTGCCAGCCGGAACGTCTTTGATCGAGAAAGATCCGTCAGGGCCAGTCAGGGCGAAGTAGGGCGTGGGAACCACCACAATGTAGCCGATCATCTCGGGGTGGAGATTGCACAGCAACTGCGCGGTCCCCACGTCACTGAATTCGAAAGACTTCTTTTGAGTCGGCGACACGATGGTCATGTTATGCCGGAGCGCCTTATTGCCACTGATCGACGGCCAAAACACGTTGTGCGCGACGGTGTCCCCGTTCAGAAAGTCCACGGTGGTTCCGCGCAGAACGACCAAGGTGTGGGGCACGAAAAGCATGTTGCGCTGATCAACCGCAGCGTGTTGCGCGGGATGGTCGAATTTCTTGCCGGGGATGGTATCGATGTAGACCGCAATGTTTTCGGCAGACTTCAATCCTGCCGCTGATACCTTACCCTTCAGTTCGCCGGCCTGCGCCACTCCCGCAACCCAGAGCACGCCGACCAGAATCGCTGCGGCGTTTCGCTCAAAAGTATTCATCTCAGTGTCCCCACTTTCAGTAAACGAATACGGATGACCATCGGGCGTCATCTTCGTTGCTGGCTCACAGCCGTGCTGTGATGCACGTCACAGTGCGGTGTGATCTGAGTTCAGGATCTGTTGCAGGATTTGAACTTTGATCCAGCCGCGAGAGGGAAAGATGCCCCACTTGGCAAGCTCACGTCCGGCTCTCGCTACTGCCGACGGGACGCCGGCGCTACAAGGTGGGAGCGAGTTTGGGAGAGTTGGGTTAGTCGTCGATCCGCTGAACGACTGAAAGAATCTTCCATTCGGTCCGGTCGGGGGTTGTGGGGCAGCCCAGCCCCAGACGTAATGTCCGATAACAGGTATTATGTAAATACTAAAGTCACGAGCCCGCACTGGCCCTGAAATCTCAATCGTCGAGCTAAACCTCAGGGCTCTTGCCCCTTGTTATGACGTTATGAGGTCACCCGGAGGAGACGGCTGTCAGAACTGGCAGTTTTCCGTCTTCCCGCAAGCCCGTAAGGTTGCTCCTAGCCCCAGGGCGATTGCAGATATCCCAGAGGCTTTTGCCACGGAATCATGCGGTGGCCGGACGAAGGATGTCACTATGCAGATCTCAAGAAGAATGAACCTGATCGGCCTCGGCACACTGAGCTTCGTTGTGGTGATCATGGCGGGCGTCTGCAGCTTTGCCCAAGACAAGCCTCAAATCTTTCAAGCCGTTGCCAGGGGCACGGGCGACCAGTTAAGGCAGTCCTATGGAGTCGCAGTTGAAGTCACCATCGACAGCTACTCATCGCCAGAGGATCAACAGATTCTAATGGACACCTTCCTCAAGGATGGCAATCGAGGCATGGTCGACGCGCTGAAGAAGATGCCAGTGCATGGGAAGCTCTGGTTCAGTGGACAAGCTCCGTACGACGTCACTTACATCCGGGAGTTACCAACCCCGACCGGCCGCAAGATCCGCCTGGTCACCAATCGTTTCGTCACTCTTGCGGACATAAGCGGAAACGCGCAGCAGGCGCAGGATTACAACCTGTCGGCTTTGGAACTCGATCTGACCACGGAAAAAGGGAAGAGCACCGGGATCTTCTTCCCGGCTTGCGAATTCTCGATGGAGAAGGAGAAAGGGATCAAGATCGAGGCATACCGAAACCCATGGCGCCTGGACGAAATCACGGAAAAGAAGAGCAGGTAAGGTCGGCTGACTAGTAACGCCACAAACTGCTTCTGTACAGCTCGTGGATGATGGCTGCAATCTCTTGTGGTCCAGTTCCCTTCTTCTCTTGTATATCAAGCGATATCGGCCGCAGTGGACTTCCATGCCCCGAGGTCGCGTTTCAAAATTGTTTCCAGCTCCTCAACTTCCGGCCGGAACAATTCGTAGAGGCCAGCGGCGAATTCCGACGGCGGGTCGGCGAACGGACGGCCTCCGCTGAGAAAAAACTGGCGAAGCGGTGAGTTCCGGATGGCGGCTACCAGTCGATCGAACCTTTGCGCCTTGAGCCAGTCCGCCACCCGCGTCGCATTCCTGGTGCGCGCGTAGCTTCGCGGATGCGCTCGATACCAGTCCAACCCGCGGTGAAAGTCGGTATCGAAAAAGCGAGTTTCCTTGGTAGTCCGCGGCAAGATGACCTGCCCGCGCAGCATCTCGTAGAGCCAACTGGTTTCCGGTGCGAGGGGGCCCAACCACAAAGAACTCTGGAAGGCACCCGTTCGCCCTCGCGGAACAGCCGCGCGCAGAGATGCGCTCCAACCAAGACCGCTTACGAGGATCTTCTGCCGCCCGCTGGGACGCGTCCATGTTGAATACGATTTAGTCCGATCTCTGAATTGCGGCGAGCGGCGCTTCCCTGACGTGGCGGACGCGGGTCAATGCGTCCGCGGTTGGATGGAGACAGACGAGAGAGGGTTGTTCAAAAAAGCGAACGTTGGACCTGCGGCAACTGGTTTCGGGGAGAACGACCCTGCCAGTCCAAACTGGCGGCCCGGTTCATTATCTGGCGAGTAAGGACTTCAAGTCTTCCTTGAATCTGGCCAGCAGATCCAATCGTTCCGGAGTGGCCTCGACGATCTCCTGCTTGTTCTGAAAAATTTGCCGGCCGCCCTTGTCAACCAGCACGCCGATCGCTTCGCCCATGCGCCAGCCAGGTGTGCCGAGGATCTGGAAGCCGTCGGTGCCCGGGACGAGCATGGCAATGCAGCCATCGCGAACTACGCCCACGCACTTCGGAAAACGATCGAAGGTCTGGAGTTCGAAGCCGGCCAGATAGATCTGCTGGAGTTGGTGGGCGAGGTCTGGGGGCATTTGTAATTTTTGTAATTTGTAATTTCGCAATTTAATGCCGGGCGCGTGCAGGTGTGAAATTACAAATTACCCGATTACCAAATTACAGATTCCCTACATTTTGTATCGCCCGAGGTCCTCGTCGTTGAGGTCCTCGAGCATTTTGCGAAGGTCTTCCGGTGTGAGGCGCTCAGAGTTACTGGCGGCTACCTTCGAGGATTTGAGGACGTCGTCTTCTACGAAGATTGGGCAATCGACGCGCAGGGCTAGCGCGAGCGCGTCGGAGGGGCGCGAGTCGATGCTGATGATGCGACCGTCGCGCTCCACCCAGATAACCGCGAAGAACGTGTCGTCGCGCAGCTCGGTGACGACTACTTTTCGGACCTGCGACTCGAGGCCGACCAGGACGTTCTTGATGAGGTCGTGCGTCATGGGCCGCGGCGTGGTGACTTTCTCGATCTCCAGCGCGATGGCGTTGGCTTCATAAACGCCGACCCAGATGGGGAGAACGGTGTCGCTACCGATGTCCTTGAGAATCACGATGGGCATGTTGGTAACCGGGTCCATCATGAGCCCGCGAATTTTCATTTCTACTTCCATCGTGAAACCCCTGGGTCGTGAATCGGCCCGGCGCGCCCCCTTGCGGGGCCTCGCAGCGCCGACTGCCCTCCTTATATCACCATTTCTCCGAGCAGACTGTTGGGAAACCTGCCTGTAATCAGCACCGGTACGTAGGTTCCGATGACTGGATTCGCGCGGTTGTTGGTCACAAAATTGGCGGTCTTGTTCTGTGATGTGCGGCCGATCCACTGCTGGCGCGCCTCGTTCTTGCCCTCAACCATCACCTCAACCGTCTGGCCTAAATGTCTTTCGTTGCGGCGCTTCTGGATATCCTGCTGACGAGACATGAGGATGGCCAGGCGCCGAGATTTTTCTTCGTCGGGGATGGCGTCTTCGAGGTGCAAGGCGGGCGTGTTGGGACGCGGCGAGTACTTGAAGGAAAACACTCCGTCGAACTCGACCATTTCGAGCAGGCTGAGCGTTTGCTCGAACTCCTGTTCGGTTTCGCCCGGAAAGCCGACGATGATGTCGGTGGTGAGGCTGATTTCGCGCTTCGCGGATTTCATCCATGCGATGCGTTCCAGATACTGGTCGCGGGTGTAGAGGCGCTGCATGGCGTCGAGCACGCGCGTGGAGCCACTCTGCACAGGCAGGTGAACGTGGTCGCAGAGTGTCGGGACGGCGTCGATGGCGTCGACGATATCGCGGCCGAAGTCGCGCGGATGCGATGTGGTGAAGCGTACGCGACGGATGCCCCGGACTTCGCCGACGGCGGCGAGCAATTCGGCGAAGGACTTCTTCCCTGCCGGATCCTTGTAGGAATTGACGTTCTGGCCCAGCAACTGAATCTCGGAGTAGCCCAGATCGGCCATCTGGCGGGCCTCGGCGAGTACGGAGTCAGAGGTGCGGCTGCGCTCTTTTCCGCGCGTGAAAGGCACCACGCAGTAGGCGCAGAACTTGTCGCAGCCTTCGATAATGGTGATATATCCGCGGCGGGGGTTGGTGCGCGAGGTAAATTCGGTTTCGAAGCATTCGTCGGTCTGGCGGTCGTCGAGGCCGGTGACGCGGCGATTCCCTGCTTCGATCTGCACTAGCATCTGCGGGAGATTGCGGTAGGATGCCGAGCCGCAGACCATTGACACGTACGGGGCGCGCTCAAAAATCTTTTCGCCTTCCTGCTGCGCGACGCAGCCCAGCACACCGAAGACTTTGCCTTCCTTCTGATACTTTTTGTAATCGGCCAGGCGGTGGAAGACTTTTTGCTCCGCCTTGTCGCGGATGGAGCAGGTGTTGTAGAGGACGAGGTCGGCTTCCTCGACGGTTTCGACCTGGCGGTAGCCCTCGGAAATCAGGGTGCCGATGACCTTTTCGGAGTCATGGACATTCATCTGGCATCCGAAAGTCTCGAGGTAGAACTTCTTGTCGGGGCTGGGGGCCATCCTGAGCTAAGTATAACGCAGGCATGGGGCGGGACCGGTGCTCCATACGGTAACGAGCGCCTTCTGAGCTTGCTTCCTACTAGATCGTGCATGCGTCTAAGGATTGCTTTGTTTCGGTGGGTTTGCGGTGGGCGAGACGCCCGCCGGACTGCCGGCGGGGACGCCGGCGCTACTTTACTCGTGCTTGTCTTGAAAAAGGAGACTCATGAAGGGACTGATTGCTCTAATCGTTTTGACCGTGTCGTTGAATGCCGGAGCGCAGATGCAGAAAGCTCCGGAGAAACCTTGGACGCTGAAAAGCCTCATGCTGGAGCAGTTGCGCACCACGCACAACAAGAAGGACTGGTTCGTGGATGCCAATACCGCAGTGGCTGGACTTACTCCCGAACAGGCGAGCTGGAAAGATGGCAAGGGGAATCACTCCGCGGGACAGCTTGCCTATCACCTGGTGTTCTGGAATCAGCGCGAGTTGAAGAAGTTCAAAGGCGAGGAGCCCTCAAAGTTCAGCGGGAACAACGAAGAGACCTTCGACAAGTTCGACGCGCAGCAGTGGTCCACGATTGTGAAGCAGCTCGATGAAGTGATGACCGAGTGGGAGAAAGCCGTTGAGGCGGCTGACGAAAAGAAACTGGCAGCCTGGTATGACGATATCGCTCACATCGGCACGCATAACGCTTATCACATTGGGCAGATCGTGTTTGTGCGCAAGGAACAGGGATCGTGGGATCCGGATAAGGGCGTGAAGTAGGCCCCGCTGGGTTCTGCAAGGCCTCAGCCGCATCGTGCTGGGGCGGACGAGGACGCCCGCCGGCCTGCCGGCGGGACGTCGGCGCTACGTTCCTACTTTCCGGGTGTCGATAGTCCCGTCGTTTTCGACAAAGTCCCGCATCCAGCCCAGCACGCGCTTCCAGCCTTCGCCGTGATCCTTGGCGGCTTTCTCGTTGCCGGCGAATCCGGTATGGCGGATTTTGACAGCAGTACCGAGGCCGGCCCTCTGCGGGCCGCGGGTCTGCAGGTTGTGCACCGGGCGCGGCTCGAGTTCCCAGCGCACGACTGTGCCCGCTACTTCGCTGAAGCTGGGCGTCCAGGTGTAGACGAGCAGGCGCGGCGGTGCGACCTCAAGGTATTCGCCGTCGACGCGAAAGGAGGTTCCGTCGGCTCCAACGCCCACGCTCGACCACTTGCCGCCCGGACGCAAATCGGCCTTGCACTCGGTGATGCGGTACATGCCTCCCTGTCCCCACCAACGTGGCATCTGGGCAGGATCGGTGATGGCTTGAAACACGCGCTCGGGCGGAGCGGCTACGAAGATTTCGGCTTCGATGGTGTCATGATCGGGAGTGATGGCGACGGTTGCCATCAGAATCCTTTCTATCGTTCGACGAACTTCTTGACCTCTCGCAGCACACCGGGCCAGCCGCCAGAGTAGTCCTTGCGGGAGACGGGCAATTCGGCGAGACCGCTATGCGTAACACGCACCAGCGTTCCGCCCTTGCTGGCTGCGAGTTCCCAGCGCACGACCGTGCGTTGCGCGGGCTGCTCGTGCCAGTTGGCGATCCACGTATATGCGAGAACACGCGGCGGATCGTACTCGAGTACTTCGCCGTCGCAGTGGAATTGGCTGGTGCCGTTGATGTTGAGTTTCGTTTTTTTGGTGTCGTAGGTCCAGCGACCGCCCTTGCGCGGATCGAAAGTGAATGACTCGATCTGACAGTCGGGACTGTTCCACCACTGCATAACCTGCTTGGGGTCGATGAGGGCCTGAAAGATTTTTTCCGCGGGCGCGGTGACATGGATTTCACTGACCAGCGCGTCCTGATTCGGTGTGATGACGGTCGAAGCCATTCGATGTCTCCTTGATGCTTCCTTGTTGCGTCGGGTTACATCGCTGCCTTGGCCCGGACCAGTTCGAAGTGTTCCTTCATCTGCTTGCCGTCTTCCTGAACAAACGTCCAGTCTTCGGTGTGGTGGTCGGCGTCGGGCATGGTGATGACAAGGTGATCCATGTGGCCGGTCTTTGGGCTCGACATGTTGGTGCCGTCGATGAAGCTGAAGGTGATGGTCTTGCCGTCGGGCGAGGCGCTGGCCTGCATGCGCGGTTGATTGCCGGCGCCGCAGTAGTGCGTCATGAGGACGCGATTGTTGTCCAGGTGGAACATGGTGACCATGTCCTCGTCGCCGAGAATTTCGCTCATGAGAGCAGAGCCACCGGAAGTTGGGCGGAAAACAATTTTCACCGAACGGTCGCTGTTGGCCTTCCCTTCCCAAGTGCCGTTCAGTGCTTTGAGGTGCTCGAAAGTCGCTTTGGCCTCGGATTGGGCGAAGGCCGGAACGACGGAAAGGATCAACAGTGTGGCGATCGTACGTAGGTGATTCATTTGTGGATCACTCCTTTGAGTTGATATCTTGCGGGCAGCGCGGGGCGCCGCTGGGTTCTATTCCACAGTCCGGTTCTTTCGTTTAGTTGCGGCATGCGGACGGCGCTGCGGTTTACTCGCGGATGCCGCCTCCATCTCTTTTGCATACTCCGTTTCCACAAAAGCCTTCAGGTTTGCCAGGCTCGTGGACCAGAAGCTGCGGTACTGCTCGAGCCAGGAATCGACGACGCGCAAGGGTTCCGGGTTCAGGTGATAAAAGCGGTTGCGTCCCTCGCGATGCTCGTTGACCAGATGGGCTCGCCGCAGCAGGCGCAGGTGCTTCGAAATGGCGGGCCGTGAAATCGGAAATGCCTGGGCAATCTGCCCAGCCGGCTGGCGGCCTTTGCGCAGCAGGTCGAGCACCGCCCGGCGGGTGGGATCGGCCAGCGCGCTGAAGGTGGCTTCCGGTGAATACGTAACCATTCGGTTCCGCATAATGCGTAACTGTACGGTTACATGAGGTGGATGTCAAGGGGGAAATCTTGGAACTCGACGAGCACATTTAACCGCCAAGGTCGCGGAGTAGAGGGTCGCGGACGGCTAGTAAACTGAAACTAGTCCGGCAGGAGACTTTCGATGATTACGAATCGTTCGATGCCGCGCAGTACCGTGATTCCGGAATTTCCCTATCCCGACGTGCAGGGCGCGGCGGCGTGGCTATGCGACGCCTTCGGGTTCAATGTTCGCATCATGATTGGAAATCATCGGGCCCAATTGAATGTGGGCGATGGCGCGATGGTCGTGATCGAACAAGGCGGAGGTCCGAAGGGCCGGGCGTCGGTGATGGTGCGTGTGGAAGATTGTGGAAGATGTGGACAAGCACCATGAGCATGCGAAGCACCATGGGGCGATCATCGTGCGACCTCCGAAAGATTACCCGTACGGGGAGCGGCAGTATTCTGCGGAGGATTTCAACGGTTACGTGTGGACCTTCTCGCAGTCGATTGCAGATGTGAATCCGGAGGATTGGGGCGGAGCGCCGGGGAAGCTGTGAGAGTTAGGTTTCAGAGCTTCAAGGTTTCAGAGTTACGAAGTCTCACGGAATCGCTGGTCGGTTTTTCGTGGCTGCCAATCTGCGGCGCCAGACGCCCGTCGCTCCATTGTTCAGCTCAGGCCGTTGCTCACGAGCTCGAGAAATTTTTGGTGAACCCGCGTGTCGTCGCTTAGCTCAGGGTGGAACGTGGCGGCCATCGTCTTCCCTTCCCGTACGACCACTGGGTCGTTGCCCTCGGTCGCGATCACTTCCACTCCCGACCCCATGCGCTCGATTTTTGGAGCTCGGATGAAGACCATTTCCAGCGGAGATTCGCCCAGCCTGCCAGTACGAATCGAGCTATCAACCTGGCGGCCGTAGGCGTTGCGGCGGATTCGGATATCGAGTGCACCCAGGCCGGGCTGGTCAGGGTTCGTTACTTCTCTCGCGAGCATGATGGCGCCCGCGCACGTGCCGAACGTCGGCTTCACGCGGACGAATTCTTTGAGCTTGGAGAGGCCCTCTTCGCCGAGAATCTTCAGGAACGCTCCCGACTCACCGCCCGGAATAACAAGGCCGTCGATCTGGTCGAGTTGTTCGGGCTTGCGGACCAGAACGACGTCGGCGCCGAGTTGTTCGAGGCGCTTCTTGTGGGCGTCGAAATCGCCTTGAATTGCTAGGACACCGATGGTCATGCAAGGCTTTCAGCTCTCAGCCGTCAGCTGTCAGCGACAACCGTTGTCGCCAAACTTCCTCAAGCTGAAAGCTGAGGACTGAAAGCTGAGAGCTTTTCTGTTCCTACCAACCGCGTGTTTGCAGCATGTGGGCTTCGTCCAGGCCGGATACGGCCAGACCTTTCATTGCGCCCACCAGGTCTTCGCTAACTTCAAGTAATACTTTAGGGTCTTGATAGTGTGTGGCGGCTCTAACGATCGCCCTCGCACGCTTCTCGGCTTCGACCGGATCCGCGAACTCGGTGGAATTCTTCATGAAGATTCCCGAACCGACGAAGACGGCTTCCGCACCCAATTGCATGACTAGCGACGCGTCGGCCGGTGTGGCGATGCCGCCCGCAGAGAAATTCGGTACGGGCAGCTTCCCTTCCTTGGCTACCATGCGGATCAATTCGTACGGCGCGCCGTGCTCTTTTGCCTTGGCGTAGAGCTCTTCCTCGCCGAGCACGGTGAGGATTTTCATTTCCTGAACAATCTGGCGGATGTGCTTGACAGCGTGGACGACGTCGCCGGTGCCCGCTTCGCCCTTGGTGCGGATCATGGCCGCGCCTTCGGCGATGCGGCGGAGAGCCTCGCCCAGGTTGCGGGCGCCACAGACGAACGGAACTTTGAAGGCATGCTTGTCGACGTGGTGAGCTTCGTCGGCCGGAGTCAGAACTTCGGACTCGTCGATGTAATCGACGCCGAGTTCTTCGAGAATCTGGGCTTCGGCGAAGTGGCCGATACGGCACTTGGCCATCACCGGGATGGACACTGTGGCCATAATCTCGCGAATCTTTTTGGGCGAAGCCATGCGGGCCACGCCGCCCTCGGCGCGGATCTGCGCGGGCACGCGCTCGAGCGCCATGACGGCGACGGCTCCGGCTTTCTCAGCGATTTCGGCTTGCTTGGCGTCGGTGACGTCCATGATGACGCCGCCTTTGAGCATTTCGGCGAGGCCGGTTTTGAGGCGAAGACTGGTGGAGTGTCCGTTGCGGGATCCGTTGGTGTCTGCCATGGGAGTCAACCTTTCATCACAAGATGTGGCGCGAGGCGAAGTTCACCTCGGCTGAAGCGTTTTAGATTCCATTGTTGGCGCACGACTGAACTCATGCCATTGCCGGAGCGCTCTGTCTTTCTGCGCGGCGAAACTCGCGCCCGTCGTCGGGGCCAACTCTTGAAAATGGTATCGCAAGATTGGTATTGTTAGACCGTCCATTTACGGTATTCTTTCCATACCACTTATATGGCGCGCGAGACTACTGCATTTCCTTTGAGTTTGCCCCCTCCACCAGCTCGCGGGAACTTGTATCGCTGGCTGTACAGCGAACTGCGCACGGCGATTCTGGATGGGCGGTTGCGGCCCGGTTCCCGGCTGCCAGCCACGCGCGATCTGGCGGCGGCTTACCGGCTTTCACGAGCCACGATCGTGACTGCGTTTGAGCAACTGAAGTCGGAAGGATATGTCGAAGGGCGCTCGGGTTCGGGGACGTATGTAAGCCAAGTCCTGCCCGAGCATCTGCTGGACGTGCGCGGTCCAAAGCCGGAAAAGCGTCTGCCCCACCGGCGCATTGCCCTTTCCGCGTATGCGCGACGGCTGCAGCCGTTTCGGGGGACGGCGGTTCGTCCGATGCGCGCATTTCGCCCGAATCAGCCCGCGCTCGATTTGTTTCCTACGGATTTGTGGGCACAGGTGGCGGCGCGGCGCCTGCGGCGCGTGTCGGCGAACCTGCTGGCCGGGGGAGAGGCGCTTGGATACCGTCCTCTGCGCGAGGCGGTCGCGGCCTATCTGAACAGCTCGCGGGGAGTGAAGTGTTCGGCCGAACAGGTGCTGATTTTGTCGGGTGCGCAAGAAGCGTTGGATCGCACGGCGCGCATTCTGCTGAATCCCGGGGAGTCGGTATGGATGGAGGAACCGGGTTATCCGGGGGCGGGAGTCGTGTTCCGCGCGTTGGGAGCGCAAATTCGGCGAGTGCCGGTCGACTCTGAGGGCCTGTCACTTGAGATTGGCAAAAAGCGGTGGCGCGCGCCCCGGCTCGTATACGTCACGCCGGGGCATCAGTTCCCTCTTGGAGTAACCATGAGCCTTAGGCGAAGGCTCGCGCTGCTGGAGTGGGCGCGGCGATCGGGCGTGCTGATATTCGAAGACGATTACGACAGCGAGTATCGGTATGCAGGCCGACCGGTGCCGGCAATGCAAGGGCTGGATCGTTCGGGCGTCGTGATCTTCGCGGGAAGTTTCACGGCAGTGCTGTTCCCTGCTCTGCGCCTCGGCTACCTGGTGGTGCCTGAGGAGATGGTGGACGTGTTTGCGGCGGCCGAGTCGGTCAGCACGCATCATCCGCCGTTGCTGGAACAGGCGGTGCTGTGCGACTTCATCACTGAAGGACACTTCGCGCGACATATCCGGAGAATGCGCGAGATCTACGCGGAGCGGTTGCAGGTGCTGCTGGAGAGCGCTCGAGAGAAATTGTTAGGGGCACTCGAAATCTCAAATGTTGAGGCGGGATTGCAAACGGTGGGATGGCTGAGGAGTGGCTTCTCGGGCGAGAAAATAGCTAACCGAGCTGCCGCCAGGGATGTAGAGGTCGTGCCGCTAAGCCGTTATGCTTCGGGACGGCCGCGCCGGGAAGGGCTGATTCTGGGATTCGCAGCGGTTGATCCTAAAGAATTGCGGAGAGGAGTGGACGAACTTGCGCAGATTCTGCAGAAGAGCTGATGCTGCAGGATCATTTGTCCACGTACTTAGCGAACATCTTCTTGGGGTCGATCGCAATGAAGAGTCCCTTACTGCGCGCCAGGGGCTCGCCCTTCTGATTCAAAATCTCTGCCATGTTGATGTGCTTGCGACCCTGCACCTTCACTTCCCTCGATTCCACGCGCAGCGGCTTGTTTAACGGAACGGGCTTCAGGTAGTTCACCATAATTTCCGAAGTCAGCGCGATCACATGGCGCAGCTTGTTCACTTTGCCCATGGCTTCATCGAGAATGGTCGCGATGATTCCGCCGTGGCAGTGTCCTGGAGGTCCGGTGAAGCGCTTGCCTAGGCGGAAACGGCAGACGAAACAGTCGCGCTCTTCGTCGTAGGTGAACTTCAAGCGCATGCCGTCGGGATTGTTCTTGCCGCATCCGAAGCAGTAGTTTTTTTGCATGCGTACGTAACGAGTGTCATGACCGCGGCCACGAGGCTTGGTCGGCATACGGGGAGATTGTAGCTTGGAAGGGCAGGTCACAGGGGGCAGGTCACCGGTGACAGGAAAACCTCCCAAGTCCGCAAGCATTTGCCGGTGCTTTGTACGCGGGCGCACCTGAGTTCGCTCTTGCGTTTGTCACATCGGGCTGTGATAGACTTCCCGGCCATCCGCAGTCTTTTGATTTTTTTGTGCTGCGGTGTGCGGAAAATCGACCCCTTGGAGGTCGTGGTAGATGGGCCTCGCTCTACTGGCAGTTGTCTGGTTGATCACCTTCGTCAGTACATACTTCTTCATCTGGCATCCCTGGTGGTTGCCAGTGGGCGCGTCGGCGGCAGCGGCGGGCATCGATCACCAGTTCACCTTCACCTACATCGTGATGGGTATCGTGTTCGTGCTGGCGCAATGCTCGCTCGGACTCTTCGTGTGGATGTACCGGGAGCGGAAGTCTTCTCCG
>Ga0207665_10000356_pt1 | contig 31743 bp, 24 predicted proteins | sample LARL112metaG_FD_184351 | JGI IMG/M metagenome (GOLD analysis project Ga0207665, IMG submission 184351) | Corn, switchgrass and miscanthus rhizosphere microbial communities from Kellogg Biological Station, Michigan, USA - LAR L11-2 metaG... | ecosystem: Host-associated > Plants > Roots >... | reverse complement strand
CGTGCTGGGCATCAATGGTGCGAAGCTGCGTGCGGCCTATGCAGCCTCAAAGGGCGCGGTCGTGTTGCTCACCAAGTGCATGGCCATCGATCACGGATCCGAGAAGATTCGGGTCAACGCAATCTGCCCCTCGTTTGTGGAGACTGATCTGACGGCGGAAGTGATCCGCAAAGCGCCGGACCCGAACGCAGTTCGCAAAGAACGAATCGGCGTGCACCCCATCGGCCGCTTGGGTGAGCCAGAAGACATCGCCGGGCTCGCTGTATATCTCGCCAGCGACGAATCATCTTGGGTCACAGGTGCAGCCATGCCCGTGGATGGAGGCTATCTCGCTGTATAGGTTTGTTTGGCGATCCTCTCCAACTTTGTCATCCTGACCGAACTGAGGCGCCAGCCGAGCGAAGTGGATGGACCCCGCATCGGCAGACAGTCGGGAAGCCTTTCCATCCACTCAGTGAACCCCTAAAAATGCCTTGTATAATCGAATGTTGGCCGCTATCTGGCGGCCCGATTGGAAGGTGATCTCGTGAGTCATATGCATTCCCACGGCCAGGCGCCGGCCGCCCCGCAACCCCTGCCTGGAGTTTCGAACATTATTGCGGTCGGATCCGGCAAGGGCGGCGTCGGCAAAACCACGCTTTCGGTGAATCTCGCGCTGGCTCTTTCGAAAATGGGGCACAAGGTTGGCCTCATGGACGCCGATGTTTACGGTCCGAATGTGCCGCTGATGCTGGGCACGAATGCGCAGCCGCGCGCCGTGAGCAACGAGCGCATCGAACCGATCCTGGCGCAGGGGCTTAAGGTCATTTCGGTCGGGTTCCTGAATCCCGGCGACAAGCCGATCATCTGGCGCGGCCCCATGCTGCACCAGATCATCCGTCAGTTTCTGGGGTCGGTGGAGTGGGGCGAACTGGACTATCTTGTAATCGATCTGCCCCCCGGCACAGGTGACGTGGCGCTGTCGCTGGTACAAACCGTGCCGTTGACTGGCGCAGTGGTCGTCTCGACGCCTTCCGACGTGTCGTTGCAGGACGGGCGCAAGGCGATCGAAATGTTCCGCCAGATGAAAGTCGACCTGATCGGCATGGTCGAGAACATGAGCTACTTCGTATGCCCGCACTGCAATCATGAGATCGATATCTTCTCGCGCGGTGGCGCCGAGAAGACCGCGCAGCAGTTTGGCGTCGCTTTCCTGGGAGCTATCCAACTCGATCCGGAACTACGCAAAGGTGGGGATACTGGAAAACCAGCCGTGCTTGACGGTGAGAATGCCCCTCATGCGAAGGCTTTGTATGAATTCGCGCGAAGAGTCGTGGCGCGGGTGGATGAGATCCGGGCGCAGTCCGGGGACAGCGTGATTCAGATTCAGTAGCAGCTTTCGCACGAAAACCCAGGGCGCGCTGCAGCAGACTGCGGCGTGCCTTAACTTTTTCTTGAGAAACGCGTGAGCGCCCAGCGCAGGTTTGTTTCAACGTCCTTCAAAACCAGCTTCGCGACCAGTTCCCCGAGTGCCGGCCCGTGCTTGAAGCCGTGACCCGAGCCTCCGCCGATCAGCCAGACGTGCACTGCCGCAGGATGGCGATCGACGATGAAGCCGCCGTCCGGCGTCTGCTCATATTGGCAGACGCGGGTTTCCACCAGCGGCGCATTCTCGAGCGCGGGAAAGCGCAGTCCCAAATACTCTTGCGCACGCTGCAGAGCAGGGTCGCTGACGCGGCGCTCGCCGTCTGTGGGGTCAAAAACTGCGCCACGCGTGTCGTCCGCAATCTTGAAACCTCGTCCTTGATTGCCGGGAATTCCATACATGAATGGTTGTCGATGGTCCGCCCATACGGGCAGCTGATCTTCGTTGAATCGCTGATCCCCGGCGGGCGTACCGAAGAAGAAGACATCCTGCTTTGTCGCTTGAATGTTGGCTCCGATCGTCCTGGGAAACAGTTTTCCCATCCAGGGACCGCAAGCAAAGACAAAACGGTCGGCGCGAAGCTGCGAGCCATCCGAGAGCGGAAGGGCTTTCATGTCTCCTGACTCCAGGTCGCCGTCGACGGCCGCTGCCTGCCGATAAGTTCCTCCTTCCGCGACGAACCCCTCGACCACTGCCTGGCACGAGGAGCGAGCCAGCAGGTATCCGCTGTGGGGTTCGAAAACGCCCCAATCAATTCCTTCGAAATTGATTTGCGGCCAGCGCTTCGTCAGCTCGCGGCGCGCCAGGCGCAAGTAGGGAATCTTCGACTCCTTCAGCATTTCGAGCGACCCGGCTTCCCACGCATCGTCGGGGCCGGCCGCCATCCAGAGCACGCCGATCCGATGAAGGAGTTTTCGTTTCCATTTGCGCTCGTTCGCAGTCCACAGACGGAGAGCACGCGCCGCCAGAGCGGTGTAGGGCTGGTCTGGCCCGTACGTCCCACGCATGACCCGAGTCTCGCCACCCGACGACGAACGCGAGTTGCCGGGTCCCCACGCATCGATGAGTGTTACCCGTGCCCCGCCGCGCAGCAGATAGAGTGCGGTCCATCCGCCAAACGCACCTGCGCCGATGACAGCAACGTGGGGTTTGCGCATATTTTTGAGCCAGACGACGCCCTCTAGCCGGCCCGACAGGATATCGCACGCGCCCCGTGCCCAATAAAAAGAGGAGCAAAGACGTTCAGCACTCAGCGCGTGAGAGTGCCAACGCTTGACAGTATTCGACTCAGCTTCCTAGAATCGAAGTCGGGAATTGCAAGTGAATCGAATTTCTAAGTTTCTGCATCTAAAGTGTTTATTCAAGAGTTTCGCGACGCCACATTCATCACTTCCGGCGTCCGGCTCAAGATGATACAAGAAGTGAGTTATGGCGCCTCCGGGGACGATAGGGAACCGAGAACGGGAAATTCTGACCGCGATTGTTGAAACGTTTATCGCCACCGGCGAGCCGGTTGGTTCTCGCGTGCTTTCGCGTTCCAATCGGGAGGGCCTCAGCCCGGCCACTATTCGCAATGTCATGGCGGATCTGTCGGATGCCGGATTCCTGGAGCAGACCCACACGTCCTCGGGCCGCGTACCTACGACGGAAGCATATCGATATTACGTCGAACAGATCAGCGGCGAGACGCATCTGTCCCCCGGGGACCAGAACATCATTCGCGAATCGCTGGCAGGCACCACGGATGCTTCCGAATTTCTGGAGCGGACGTCGCGTGTGTTGTCGCTGATCTCCAAGAATGTCGGTGTGGCGGTGGCTGTACCCGGCGCCAAGAATGCGCTCGAGCACGTTTACTTCTCGCGTCTGGGTGATCAGAAGGTGCTGGCTGTAGTAGTAACGAAATCGGGTCTGGTACGCGACCGCGTGTTGCGCCTCGACATTTCGCAGCCCGACCTCGATGCCGCAGCCCGCTATATCAACGAAAACTTCCGCGGCTGGACGATGACCGATATGCGGGCCGAACTCCAGCGTCGTCTGGAGGCGGAGCGCAGCGAGTACGACCGGTTGATGAAGTCGCTCGAGCAACTCTACAAACAGGGCGCCTTGGCGGCGGAACCGGACGCGCAGACAGTATTCGTCGAAGGCGCATCCAATCTAGTCGCCAACGAGCAGGATCGGCAGCGGCTGCAGGAAATGCTGAAGACCTTGGAAGAGAAGGGCAAGATCGTCCAGTTGCTTGAAGCGTATTTGGATGTCAAGCAGGAAGCTGTGCGCGTGGTGATTGGCCTCGATGAGGCCGTGCCCTCCATGAGCAACTTCGTGCTGATCGGCGCGCCGGCCCGGGTAGGCAGTGAGGTAATGGGGTCGCTGGCCGTAATCGGCCCGACTCGCATCGACTATCAGCACACCATGACGGCGGTCTCGTATATCGCGCGCCTGTTCGACAAAATTCTGAATGAATCGGAGTAGTACCAGGTTTATGGGGAAGACGAACGGAAAATCGAAAATGGATCCGGAACTGGATCTGGAACATGAGTTGCCACCCTCGGACGAAAACGACGAGGCGCAAGTTGGCGGAGTTCAAGGAACGCCCGCGAACACGGCGGCGGAAGCGGGCGAACTGCAGAAACTGCGCTCGGAACGCGATACCCTGCTCGACCGCCTGGCCCGCCTGCAGGCAGAGTTTGAAAACGCCCGCAAGCGCGCCACCCGCGAACAGCAGGAGTTCCGGGACTTCGCGACTGCCGATGCAATCAAGGCTCTTCTGCCGGCACTCGATAGCTTCGAGCGAGCGCTGCAGGCGCCCACGAATCAACTGAACGAATTCCGCAGCGGCGTCGAGTTGATCTACAAGCAACTGCAGGATGCGCTGGCCAAGTTGGGCGTACGGGCAATTCCTGCCAAGGGCGAACGTTTTGATCCCCACGTGCACGAAGCCATCGAGATGGTCGAGACCACCGACGTGCCCGACCACCAGGTTGTCGACGAACTGCAGCGTGGGTACAAACTCAAAGATCGTCTCTTGCGGCCCGCGATGGTCAAAGTCGCGCAAAACTCCAAACACTAACGGCGGTCTCGCCCTTCACGCAGGAGGAAGGTCATTCTGACTAGTAACGTCAAACGCGACTATTACGAGGTACTGGGCGTCGAGCGGAGCTGCGCCGAGCAGGAGATCAAGAGCGCCTACCGCAAACTCGCCATGCAGTACCATCCGGACCGGAATCCGAACAATCCGGATGCGGAAGACAAGTTCAAGGAAGTCACCGAAGCCTATGCGGTGTTGATCGACGCGGAGAAGCGTTCGGCCTACGACCGCTTCGGACATGCCGGCGTGTCGACTTCAGGCGCTGGAGGGTTCGATCCGAGCGCCTTCCAGGACCTCAGCGACATTTTCGGGGAGTTCTTCGGGATCGGCGATTTATTCGGTGCGGCCGGTGGCGGACGGCGACGTTCGCGCGCGCAGCGCGGCCCCGATCTGCGGGAAGACCTCACTTTGGAATTTGAGGAGGCAGTTTTCGGTACCGAGACCAAGGTCAACGTCCGCCGTCACGAAGCCTGCGAAGAATGTTCTGGCTCCGGGGCCGCACCGGGCAAGGCTCCCGTTACCTGCCGTTCCTGCCAGGGACGCGGACAGGTTCGATATCAGCAGGGATTCTTCTCGATGGCGCGCACCTGCCCAACTTGTCAGGGAGTGGGCAGCGTTATTACCGATCCGTGCCCGAAATGCAAGGGCGAGGGCCGCGTGTTGCGGCAGCGCACCGTGGAAGCCAAGGTCCCCGCGGGAGTCGAAGACGGCACCCGCATTCGCTTCACAGGATATGGCGAGGCCGGCATGTTCGGCGGGCCCGCAGGCGATCTCTATGTCGTTCTGCACGTCAAAGAGCACGCCTTCTTCGCGCGCGAAGGGAACGACCTCCATTGCGTGATCCCGATTTCCTTTACGCAAGCGGCCCTCGGCGCCGAGATCAAGGTGCCGACGCTCGAAGGCGAGCAGACGTTGAAAGTTCCCGAGGGAACGCAGTCCGGGACAACCTTTCGCATCAAGAGCAAAGGCGTTCCCGTGCTTCAGGGACGTGGCAAGGGCGATTTGTTTGTCGAAGTCCGTTCGCAGACGCCCACAAAGCTTACCAAGCGCCAGAGGGAACTGTTGCAGGAATTGGACGGACTCACGCGCATTGAGAACAAGCCGCAGCGCAGCACTCTGGTCGAGAAGATGAAAGACATCTTCGGATAGCGTCTGCGCCTTTCGTCCGCGTACGAGGCCCCAATCCAGGGCGATTGGAGCGACGGGCGTTCCCGCCCGTCGAACCCCGAAAGTTAAAAGGGAGCGGGACGCGAAACGGAGATGCATTTGCTGCGCCGGGCCAAAATCGAGATAGGTTACGGTTCCCATCCGTGAAACACTCTGCCTAAATCCACCATGACCCGCCGCCGCTGGATCGCCGACGAGTTCTCCGACAATCACGCAGCGTTAGTGGGCGCTCACGCCGAGCATCTGTCGGTCGTCTTGCGCGCCCGGGTGGGCCAGCAGTTCGAAATCGTAGCCGGGGAGAGTCCGCGATCAGGCCGCGTTATCTCCGTAACTCCCGACCGGGTGGAGTTTGAACTCGGAGAAGAACTTCCGCAGGCAGGCTCTCCCCGAATCACCCTCCTCATGGCGGTATTCAAATTCGACCGCATGGAGTGGGCGATCGAGAAGTGCACCGAACTCGGCGTCCAGAGAATTGTTCCGATGATCGCGCGGCGGACGGATTCGCACCTCGTGCACGCATCCGTGAAACGCGTCGAACGCTGGCAACGGATCGTGCAACAGGCGGCTGAGCAATCGCGCCGGAAGGCTGCGACCATCATCGAAGCACCCGTCAAGCTAAGCGCCGCTGCCCAGATGACGGCAGGCACACGGATCCTGCTCTCTGAGAATGAACGCCAGCTTTCTCTGAAGGATGCCCTCGCTACACATTCCCCAGCCGAGGAGTTGCTACTGGCTTGCGGACCCGAAGGCGGCTGGAGCGAAGAGGAGCTGGCTGTTTTTTCGAAGAGCGGTTGGACGTCAGCATCTCTCGGCAACACCATTCTGCGAGCCGAAACGGCGGCCATTGCGGCCACAGCCATTGCCTGCGCCGAGCTCTCCTGAGGCAAGGTTTCGCACAGCAGGATTCACACCTTCCTCTGGTATTCTGCACTCAATGGCTGTTTCGAAGTCCACCGCGCGTGCGGCTGCCGTAACGCCTGACGAGCGCCAGCGGGAAGCCATCGAGCATGTGCACGGTCCCCTGCTGGTGGTTGCCGGGGCCGGCACGGGCAAAACCACCGTCCTCACACGCCGCATCGCTGCCCTCATTCGTAATGGACACGCCCGCCCATCGGAAATCCTCGCCCTCTCCTACACCGATAACGCCGCCAAGGAGATGCGCGAGCGCGTGCAGGCGGAACTCCGCGGAACGGATGTCTCCAGTCTGCGGGCGGTGACCTTCCATGCCTACTGCAATGAACTCCTGAAAAGCTGCGGCCGGGGGTTCAAGGTTCTGGACGACAAGGATCTGTGGATTTTTCTACGCAAGCAGATTCGCGATCTCGGCCTCAACTATTTTGTGCGGGCGGCGAACGTCACCCAGTTCCTCGACGACCTGCTCGAATTCCTGCGCCGTTGTCAGGACGAGTTGGTAAGCCCGGAGAAGTATGGGGAGTATGTCGAGAAACTGGGTTGCGGCGTGCTGCCCGTGCCCCGCGTCACGAAATCGAAGGACGCGGACGCACTCAATGACGACGAGGTACTAGGGCGGTGCAGGGAAATCGCTTCCGTCTTCGCCATCGTCGAGCGTCTTCTGCAGGCGGACAATCTTGGAACCTTCGGCCACATGATCACCAAGGCCTATGAGCTTTTGCGAGATGATCCCGGAGTTCTGGCCAGGGAACAGCAGCGTGCACCCTTCATTCTGGTGGACGAGTTCCAGGATGCCAACTTCGCGCAGGTGAAGATCCTGTCGGCGCTGGCGGGCACTGAGCGCAATGTCTTCGCGGTGGGCGATCCCGACCAAGGGATCTATCGTTTTCGCGGCGCATCCAGCGCAGCATTCGGCTTGTTTGAGCGCAACTTCCCAGGGGCGCGACTGGTGGTGCTCGAGAAAAACCAGCGCTCACTGACGCCTATCCTGCAATGCGCATTTGCTCTCATCGACCGCAACCCTCCCGTCTTCTCCGCAGGCGGTCCCGCCGGGAGTCTCGATTACCGGCGTACTCCATTGCGTTCCGCGCGCGAGGAGCGCGCCGCAGAAGAAGGCAAGCCGCTTTCCGGCGGGCCGGTGGAGATCGTGCCCCTGAGCGGCCGGGATTTCGAAGCCACTGATATCGTGGCTGTGATTCAGGAACAGCGCCGGCAGTTCCGCTGCCGCTGGAAGGACTTCGCAGTTCTCTACCGCTCGCACTTTCATCGGGATGAGATTGCCAAGGAACTAGGCGAAAAGGAAATCCCGTTCTCCATCGAGAACATGGACGTGCTCGACACACCCGAGGTCCGGGACGTGCTCGCCTGCCTGGGCGCAGTGGATTCGACTGCAGATGCCGCCAGCCTGTTAAGGGTCGCGGCCCTGCCGCGCTTCCAGATTGATCCGGAGAAATTTCGCGCAGCCATGCGTGCGCTACCGCGAGATCCGCAGGCGCAATCAACTCCCCTCGCCGTACTGCTGGGACAAATTGAAGGCGGTCCCCCAGTCCTCGAGACTCTGCGCAAGGTGCGGGAAGCCATGAATAGTTCGGGAGCGGGGACTCTCGCGACTCTCGACCTCCTGGTTGCGACGTTCGGCTTCGATCGCACTTCTGCTGCCCTGCGCGCGCTTCTGAAGTTCGTCGGGGATTGGGAAACGAAGCCGCTCACCAAGACCGGCGGCGTGGGCGAGTTTCTGGAATACCTGCGCTACTTCCGCGAGGCGCGAGGGGCGGTGTGCCTGCAGTCCGACGAACCCGACGCCGTGCGCTTGATGACTGCGCACTCCGCCAAGGGGCTCGAGTTCCCGCACGTGTTCATCATCCGGGCCACGTCGAACTCTTTCCCCTCGGCGTACAAGGAATCATTGATCGACTTCCCACAGGCTCTGCGCGACCCCGACTCCATGGCGGAGGGTGATGGGAAAACCATGCACGAGCAGGAGGAACGCCGTCTGTTCTACGTCGCGATGACGAGAGCGCGTGACTCGCTGATTCTTTATGGCAAGCAAGGAACAGGGAAAGATAAGACGCCTCCCGGCCTCATGCGCGAGTTGATGAAGCATCCAGCTCTGGGATCCTGGCGGATTCAACGGGCAGCGCGCGAATTCCAGACCGACATGTTCGCAGGGGCTGCCCCGCCGCCAGAATTCGCTTCGCGCACCGCCGAGTGGTTGGCTATGCCCCCCGCCTTCCCGCTGAACCGCTTGAGTGCGACGGCTGTCGAGAGCTACGAGGTCTGCCCCCTCCAATTCAAACTCGAGCGCGAGTGGAGAATCCCGCGCGACGTGCCTGCTGCCATGCTCTATGGTGCTTCCATGCACCGGGTGCTCAAAACTTACTACGAGTCGATTCGCCTGGAGCGTCCGCTCGCCGATGAGGACGTGATCGAGTTGTTTCGAACGGATTTCGACCAGGCAATCATTGACGATCCCTACCAACGGGAGCTGTACGAGCAACAGGGCATCCAGCAATTGCAGGACTTCCTGGCCCTCGCCAACAAGTCAGCCACGCCTCGCGTGCTGCACACTGAAGAGCATTTCGAGGTCAAGGTCGGAAGCGCCACCGTCGCCGGCCGTATCGACCGGATCGATGATATGGGGAACGGTCGGGTCGCTATCGTCGATTACAAAACCGGCAAGCCGCGTGCCCAAGCGGATGCCGATGACAGCCTGCAACTGTCGATCTACGCGATGGCGGCGCGGGAAAAGTGGGGCTACGAGTCGGAACGCCTGGTGTTCTACAACCTCGAGGAAAACAGCGCGGTTGCTACGGTTCGTGATCGGCTGCAGTTGGAAGGCGCGCGCGCCAAAGTCGAAGATGTCGCGAATCAGATTGCAGCGGGCAACTTCGATCCCACGCCCGGCTATCACTGCCGCTTCTGTTCGTACCGCAATCTGTGTCCCGCTACGGAGAAGCCTTTGCACAGCGCACCGTCCAAGCAGCGCGCTGCCAACAACTGATTCGGGTCTCGCACAAAAAAACTTTGGGGGACGCTTTTGGCGTCCCCCAATTTGCCTGTTTGAAGCCGACTTCTAGTGCTTCTTCTTTTTCTTTGCTGCCTTCTTCTTGGTTGCCATTGATCTATTCTCCCTTTCCACTGTTCATGGACTATGCAACGGTCATTTGTTGCAACTATTGGAATGTATAGAGTCAATGAAAAATGATGTCAAGAGAAAAATGGTGTTGCATGATCGCCCGAAGCGTGCACTAAAGTCACCGCGTGTACCATGACTTCAAATTTTCTTCGAGCATCACTTCACCGCAGCTTGTTGGAACACTGATGAACACACACGATCGCGCATCTTGCGCTTGCGTCATGAGTCGGTGCGATGCGTCGATGAGTGTTGCCCGCACCATCGACCCGCACATTGGCAAATTTCAACTTTTCTTCGGGACGCGCATCTATAATTGAGTGTGAGAACTCATCAAGGAGCAGGAATATGGCTGCTTTGGACGATGTCGTCATCATTTCAGGATGCCGTACACCGGTTGGAAAATTTCAGGGAAGCCTCTCGGATTTGACCGCACCACAGCTAGGCGCGGTAGTTGTTCGCGAAGCGGTGAAGCGCGCGAATCTCGATCCCAAGCAAGTGGACGAGTGCATCATGGGCAATGTTGTCAGCGCAGGACTGGGTCAGAACCCCGCCCGTCAGGCTGCAATCTTCGGCGGATTGGCCCCGGAGACAGGTGCCATGACAATCAACAAGGTCTGTGGCTCGGGATTGAAATCCGTCGCTCTCGCAGCACAAGCAATTCAGACAGGGAACAGTTCCATCGTGGTCGCGGGCGGCATGGAGTCGATGACGAATGCGCCCTACCTGCTTCCGCAGGCGCGTAAAGGCTATCGACTGGGGAACTCCACGATCGTCGATTCCATGGTGCATGACGGACTGTGGGACATTTACAACGACTACCACATGGGCATCACGGGCGAGAACGTCGCGGAGAAGTACGGCATCACGCGCGAGGAGCAGGACGAATTCGCTCTTGACTCGCACCGGAAAGCGCTGGCTGCGATGAAAGAGTGCCGCTTCAAATCCCAGATCGTGCCCGTAGAATTGCCCGCAAAGAAGAAGGGCGTACCGCCGGTAATCTTCGAAAAGGACGAAGGGCCACGCGAAGACACCACGATCGAAGTCCTGCGCTCTCTCAAGCCCGCGTTTAAGAAAGACGGAACCGTCACGGCCGGGAACGCTCCGGGAGTCAATGATGGCGCGGCCGCGGTCGTTGTTACGAGCGCAGAGTGTGCCCGTGAGTTGGGTGCCAAGCCGATGGTCCGCATCGTTGCCCAGGCAACCAGCGGGGTGGAGCCGAAGTGGGTGATGATGGCGCCTGTGGGAGCCATCAAGAAAATCTGGGAAAAGACGGGCTGGAAGAAGGACGAAGTCGATCTCTACGAATTAAATGAAGCCTTCTCGGTGCAGGCGCTGGGCGTGATTCGCGAACTTGGTCTCGATATGAATCGGGTGAACGTCAACGGAGGTGCGGTCGCGCTAGGCCACCCCATCGGAGCCAGCGGGGCGCGCGTACTGGTGACCCTGATCTACGAAATGATTCGGCGCGATGTGCATCGTGGGATTGCGGCACTTTGCCTGGGTGGTGGGAACGCCGTGGCAATGGCGATAGAACGCTAGGAGGCACTTGGCATTTAGCATTGGCCCTTCGCTTTAGCGAATGGCTTAACGCGGGCAAGAACGTGGTTTGGCTAAATGCCAATTGCTAAGTGCCAGGTCTCAAGCCACAAATCCCCCGCTCACATTGATCGAGTCGCCCGTAATCCAATTCGACTGAGGTGAGCAGAGGAACAGCACGACGTCCGCGACTTCATCAGCATGGGCCAGTCTCCCGAACGGCTGGCGATCGATGGCGTGCTGCAGTCGCCGCTTGTCTGCGAAATACTCCGCCGTCATGTCTGTATCGACATATCCCGGCGCGACCGCATTGACTCGGATCTTCCTGGACGCAAGTTCCAGAGCCCAGTTGCGGGTGAAGGCATCGATGGCCGCTTTGCTCGCGCCGTAAACGCTGCGCCCTCCGGCCCGGCCGATCCTGCCCGCAATCGATGAAACATTCACGATCCGCGCGCCATCACGCAGAAGAGGAAGCAGGGCCTGTGTCAGCCAGAAGACTGCCTTCACATTTACGTCGAGCATCGACTCCAACGTCTCAAGCGTTGTCGACCCTAAAGCCGTTGGTCCCCATAGCCCGGCATTGTTGACCAGGATGTCGATCTTCGTTTCCCCTAGCGAGCGCACCAGGCGGTCGATTGCTTGCGGGGATCGCAAATCGGCCTGCACAATCGATGAGGACCGTCCGATCTCACGCGCTACCGCCTCAGCGGCTGCCTTGTTCGCGTTGTAGTGCAGGATGACGTTCGCCCCGGCCCGGTCCAGGTGCATGCTCACAGCGCGCCCAATGCCGCGAGAGGCTCCCGTGACTAGCGCAGTTTGACCTTCGAGGATCTGCATCAGGCGATCAGTATAGAAGCAGGTCAGGATCGCGGCGGGATCGGCAGCGACACGGTGAAGACCGCGCCACCACCGGGTGCGGAGGTCGCCTCGATATTTCCTAAGTGTTCCTTTAGGACGGCCTTGCAGATACTCAGCCCCAGACCCGTACCGCGGCCTGGACGCCTGGTGGTGTAGAACGGATCAAAAATGTTGGGCAGGATTTCCGGGGCAATACCGGGGCCATCGTCTTCGAAGACGACTTGGATGTCGCCGTCGGTCTTGCGCAGCCTGATGCGCAGCGTTCCTTTGTCGCGGGCTTCGCGGATGGCCTGTTCCGCATTCAACATCAGGTTCAGGAATACCTGCATCAGCTGGTGCGGGTCGCCCGTGACTTGTGGAAGACTTTCTTCCGGCAGAAAGTCGACCGTGATATTGCTCTTGCGCAAGGAGTAGGCGTGCAGATGCAGGGTGCGGGTCACCAGTTCGCTCAGGTTCACAGGAGTCTTGCCGGGGGCGGGCGGCCTCGAGAAATACATCAGGTTCTGCACGATCTCCGTTGCCCGCCTTGCCTGTTGATGCAGCATGTTGAGCTGCTTGATCCGCGACTCGCTGTTCTCCCCCTCGCGAAGCAGGTCGCTGACTCCGACAATGGTCGTCAGCGGATTGTTGAGCTCGTGCGCGAACCCTCCGATCATCTGCCCCATGGCAGCCAGGCGTTCGCTTTGGATAATCTGCTGCTCCAGCTTTTTCTCGACGGTGATGTCGCGCACCGAAATAATTACGCCGCTGAGCTCGTTCTCCGAATCGAAGAATTGGCTGGCCGAAGCGCGCATGGTGCGCCAGTTGCCATCGTGGTGAAGGGCCCCGTACTCTGACGCCGCAAACAACTGTTTGCCCGATGCAACGTCGCGGTACAGCGACAGGAATTCGGGCGAGTGGTCCTGCAGGTCTTCAATCTTCTTGCCCACCAATTCTTCGGGGCGATATCCCAGCAAGTCACGAATGCGCGAACTGGCGAACGTGTAACGCTCTTCCAGATCCACCACCAGGATTAGATCCGGAAAGCTCTCCAGCAGTTTTTGTCTGAATTGTTCCTGCTGGCGAAGCGCCGACTCCATCTTTCGTTGCTCGCTGACGTCGGTCAGCGTTCCCTGGTAGCGGATGATCGTGCCCGCTTCATCCCAAACTGCACGCGAGGTGTCGAGACAGATCGCTACGCTGCCATCCCGGCGACGCAATTGGACTTCGCGCGTGCGTACGCCACCACGATCGTCGGCGCTACGCCCCAGCACCGGCGTCTGTGCCTGATCGACATTCAACGCCTTCGGATCAAGGGCTAGCAGATCCGATTTGTTGACATAGCCGAGCATTGTAACCAGCGTCGGATTTCCATCCAGCAGCTTGCCTTCGGGCGTGCAGAAGTAAACGCCTTCCTGCAGGGTCTCGAACAGTTCCGTGAAGCGGCGTTCCTTCTCTCGCTCCTCCGTCACATCGCGCGCCAGGACGCTTGCGCCCACCACTTCATCGCCTTTGATGATCGCGTTTAGAACGCAGTCGAAGTAGAGCACCCGCGAACTGCCCTTCAACTTGACGGGAACAATGCCCGCCCAGCGCCGTTTGTCGAGGAAGCGGCCAATGCCGGCCTCAATTTCAATGCGCGTGGGTGTCTCGCAGAACTCGTCGAACTTGTGGCCCACAATCTGCGCGTATTGCAGGTGCACGAGGTCCGTGAGCCGGCGATTCACCGTGCGGAAGGTCCCATCCAGCGACATGGCACACGCAATGTCATCGAACGAATCGATGAGTTCCTTGAAACTGCGTTGCGACCGCAGGATGACCTGGCTCAGTTGATCAAGCTGTTCTTCGGAGGGGGCGACGCCGACCCGGTCCTGCAGATCTTTCAGCAGAACCTTAAGTTCGGAAACTTCACGGCGGCGGCCATAGGCATAAGCAGCGAAGAGGACCGACAGTATCACCACGCCGGGCGCGATGGCTCGGAGATAATAGGGAACGTTCTCAAGCCGCTCCCAAAGCAGCGCGGCCAATGCCACGGCAAGCAACACCAGGAACCACAGGGCGTAGCGCCACAGCCGGTTTTCTTCTTGATCCAGGTGGCCCGGGGACCGCTGCGAACCTGGGGGTTGGTTCTGTTCCGCAGCCATATTTAATTCCATCCCCGACATCGAAGGCCGACGATCGCCTTGGGCACGGGAATCTCGCTGCCATCGTAGAGCACAAGCCGCAAAGAAAACAGGACTGCCTTCGGCAACTTGTTGGATGTTTTGGTACGCGTTGCAGAGAACGTGTTTACACGGGAAACGTGGCGCCGAAGAGTCCGGTTGTTTTGCACTGCACCTTTCATCATCAAGATTTGGGTGCGAGGGTGCAAAGCGGAGTGGTCACGCCTCTAAGTGACAACAATCACCTTCTGTTTCGTGGGCCTCCGTCTAGGCTGGAGCAGGCGGTCGTGGAGGAGTCTCTCCCGTTCGCCGGCCTCCGCATGCTCTACAAAACCTTCAGCGCCGCGGTCTACGGAATCGACGCCAACATCATCGAGGTCGAGGTCGACGTCTCCGGCATCAAGACCAACGATGACCACTTCCACACCGTGGGTCTGCCCGACGCCGCCGTCCGCGAGAGCCGCGACCGGGTCCGCTCCGCCCTGCGCAATTGCGGATACGACATCCCTCCCACGCGCATCACCGTAAATCTTGCGCCCGCTGACATCCGCAAGGAAGGCTCCGGATTCGATCTGCCGATGGCCCTCGGGATTCTCGGTGCGTACGGCGGCCTCAACAAGAAAGAGCTTTTGGATAGCGTCTTTGTCGGCGAACTCTCACTCGATGGCGGGGTGCGCGGCATTCGCGGAACCCTGCCAATCGCCATCGAGGCGCGCGGCAGAAAGCTGCGCAGGTTGATCGTGCCCGCAGTCAACGCACGAGAGGCCGCCATGGTCAGCGGCATCGAAGTCGATCCCGTGAAGTCGCTGCTCGACGTGATCCATTTCGTGAACACGGGCAACGGCATTGCCCCGGTCACGGTGGATGGAGACACGCTACTCGGCGAGGCGCAGCATTTTGCGGTCGACTTCAAAGACGTTCGCGGACAGCAAACCGCCAAGCGTGCCCTGGAGATCGCATGCGCGGGGGGCCATAACATCCTGATGATCGGCCCGCCCGGCTCCGGCAAGACCATGCTCGCCAAGCGCATGCCAACCATCCTGCCCCCCTTCACCTTCGAAGAAGCGCTCGAGACCACCAAGATTCATAGCGTGGCGGGCGTGCTCGACTCCGGCGCCGGACTGGTGGGCGTGCGGCCCTTCCGTTCACCACACCACACCATCTCCGATGCAGGCCTCATTGGCGGCGGCGTCATCCCACGACCGGGCGAAGTCTCGCTCGCACACAATGGTGTCCTGTTCCTCGATGAGTTGCCGGAGTTTCCTCGAAACGCCCTGGAAGTCATGCGCCAGCCTCTCGAAGATGGCACGGTCTGCATCGCCCGCGCCGCCATGTCGCTGACCTTTCCCGCCCGCTTCATGCTCGCGACTGCGACGAATCCGTGCCCGTGCGGATTCCACAACGACCGCACGCGCGAATGCCGCTGCTCTCCGCCCATGATTCAGCGATATGTTGCCAAGATTTCCGGACCGCTGATGGACCGCATCGACATACACATCGACGTGCCGGCAGTGAACTACAAAGAAATGCGCTCGACCAGCGTGCCCGAGGCTTCAGCTCAAATTCGCGAGCGCGTGATCGCCGCGCGCCAACTTCAGCTACAGCGTTTTGCCGGAAACCGGCAAAAGGTTTACTGCAACGCCCAGATGTCCTCCAGCCACGTGCGCACCTTCTGCGACCTCAGTGCCGACTGCGAGCGCCTGCTCGAGCGCGCCATGACCCAGCAAGGTCTGAGCGCCCGCGCCCATGACCGCATCCTGAAAGTCGCCCGCACGGTCGCCGACCTCGAAGCCCAGCCTGCAATTCAACCCAAACACATTGCCGAGACGATTCAGTACCGAACGCTGGATCGCACCTACTGGGCCTAGAGGGTTTTGCCCGGAACCCATTCGCGGTGACGAGATTAGGACGATTGGGTTGAGTGTCAGTCAGTGAAATCACTGGCTACATCAACGACGGCGGACCAGAAGGTCCCGGTCTGGCCCCAATTTGCTGCCCTTCCTCACTTTTGCCCTCCCCGGATCGCCGTTGACGCGAGAAGGAGTTCAGGGTAGGGTTAACACTGAGTGAGCTGTTTCTCCCCTCGTTCAGGTTCTCTGAACTAAGTCAGTCCATTCCGAAGTACGCTTTTCTTATACAGATTCCGTAACCGCTGGCCGGCGTGCGTGTCTTGCTGGAATAGTCGGTGGATGCCAAGGCATCCGAGCCAATTTAGGTTCGTCATCTTAGGGAGAATGAATAGATGCGGAAACAGAAGGGGTTTTCACTGATCGAGTTGTTGATTGTGGTCGCGATCATTTTGATCATTGCTTCGATTGCGATTCCGAATCTGCTGCGCGCCCGTATGGCGGCCAACGAGGCGTCCGCGGCCAGCTCCATTCGTACCGTAAACACGGCTCAGATCACCTATCAGTCCACCTACCCAACCACCGGCTATGCAGTCGCGCTTAAGGATCTGGGCGGCCCGATCGGTGCGGCTTGCGTGTCCGCGCCTGCCAGCGCCTGCCTGATTGACAGCGTTCTTGCCAACAACGGCAACCCGGCGGGCAGCGGAAAGAGCGGCTACCTGTTCGTGGGCGCAGGCGCTGGCGGAGGCTACTACATCCAGGGTAATCCAATCACGGTTGGTCAGACCGGCACCCGGAGCTTCTGCTCTTTTGAAGACGCAGTTGTGCGCGCCGACCCGACGGGCGCGGTTATAGCCGGGACGGCTGCTTGCCAGGCTCTGAACCCACTCAACCAGTAACAAGCAGCAAAGAAGTTAGAGCGGAGGAAACATCCTCCGCTCTTCGCCTTTTTGTGCCGCTGCGCCGAGCGTGCCGTCGACTCTCCGGCGAGTTCGTCTAGGCAAGCCCGGCGGAAGGACATCAACAAAGCCCGGTTCTAGTGATGATTCAGTTCTTCCTCGGTGATGCGGATCATGACCGGGGAAGAGGAGACGCCGCCTGCGCTCACGACCAGTTGATAGACACCGGGCGTGACCGCTGGGTTCAGGGTGAATTTGACGCTTTCGTGTGGAATCGCGCCTACATCGGTCGAACTCCAGTCGGTCGAACGGCAATAGAAAACCAGCCCGCTGGAATTCTGCAGCCGGATGATGGGAAAGTTCTCATTGCTTTGCGCATCATCGCCGTAGGCTGACGCATCCGATGGTCCGTTCAATTGTCGGCCGGTCAGTGTGAACACGCCATCTTCGCCGCGCCGGACTCTTTCAATGACGGGCAAGTAGGCGTGGTTGGCCGATCCTCTCGGCGTGTAGGCATAAAGCTGGTTGCCGAGTCCGTCGTTGAACAACACCTGCCCGTTCGGAAGCACGAGCATCCGGGTTACGAATGCAGCAAACGTAGGCAGATTTGGGTCGTTCAGGGGCGGACTCACCGGGGAGATCTCGTTTTCTTTCGGGTCGAAATCAAACAACTGTGTGGGGCTGCTGAATTCGCCGCCGAACACCAGGCTGATTGCCTGAGCGGAAACTGCGACATTGTTTGAGATATGGATCTGGTGACGAGAGTCGATGCTGGTGATGACCGTGTTCGGCGGTATCACGTTCGAGGTCCCGTCAGCCTGGAAGACTCCCCAGGAAACCTGCAGACCTGCCGTGGAAGGGATGTTGCTGATGATGGCAGTGCCAGCTGCCGCGTCGCCATTGCTGGTGATCGGATTCGGACCCGCATCCGCCGCGAGCAAAACATGCCCGTTCGGCATGAGCGCGGCCGGCGCATCATCCGCTCCAAAGTTGGCATGCCGGAGACTGCCAAATGGATTGCTTAAGGTGCCGTGGATATCCGGACCTGCCGACCAACTGTTCGCAGCCTGGTTAAACAGCGCCGTGTGCTGGTTCGCTCCGATCACCAGCGCGCGGCCATCCTGCAACCGCATCGATGGCCCCAGTTCAAAGCCAAGGGCCGGGCTGCTCAGGACTGGCAACACTCCGCTAGCCGAGCCATCGGCGGGACTAATGGCCGTCCAAACATTGTGTGCAGGGTTGTAGACCTCGGCGTAGCCTTGGCTTGTCGCGATACTCTGAAACAGGTCGTAAGTCAGGATGCCTCCGCCAGCGAGGCCAGTCCAGCCTTCTTCATCACTGCGGTCGTTGTAGACCTTGGTGGCCGCTTGCGTCCAGGAGTTTGTGTCGACCGAGTAGGTGAATGTGGAATTGTTAAAGATGTTGCCGGCCAGAATCCGCCTGCCCGAGATCAGCATGGTAGGGTCATCGCCGAAGCACGCCAGTGCGATACCCCTGAACCGGACCGCCTGACTGGGTCCGCTTGAAGTCGCATTAGCCGAGATGGTCACCTGGGTCGCCGAATCCACGCTCACCACGGTCGCGCCGGCGGGGATTCCGCTCCCGGTGATCGTCCAGCCAGCCGTGATGCGGTCGGTGGAATAGATGCCCGTGACTACTGGTGAACCTGCTGTCAGCTGAACGTCGGAGGTCACATTGCGGTGGCCGCAACCACCCACCTCGTTGGGATACGGTGCGATGGGGGACCAGGTGTCTTTGACCGGGTCGTAGATTTCACCGGAAGGCGCGATATTCGGGTCGAAGTACGGTCCGGTATACTCCCCGCCCAACAGCCAGACTCTGCCATCTTGCAGAACATTGGTGCTGAAGTAGATGCGCGGGAAGATCATGGGCGCAATCGTCGTCCAGGTCCCGTTCACATAGCTCCCGTGGGCATCGGGGGTGAGCCTGAACCAGTGCTGACCGTCCTCGCCGCTCTGCGCAATGACCGATCCATCGGTCAAAAGCAATAAGTTGATGACGGAACCCCCGGGCGGCAGATTGGTTAATGGACTCCAGCTCGCAGAGCCTGAACCGTTCCCGTCGTCAGCGGATGCCATCGAACTGAACGCCACCAGCCCGCAGGCTAAAGCAAAGCATAGGACCAAGGTGCTAATTGTATTGTGAATGGAATTGGTTTTCGAAGTCTGAAAGGAACGAAAATCCAAGCTCATCGTTCACCTCTCAAGTTTTTCACTCAAGGCCCAGAGCCGACGTCAGTACCGATACACAGACGTGCCTCTGCCAGATAGGTAACAAGACGGTAGGCAACAAAACTGGAAATGTTTCGAAATCGTCCGCCCCGAGCGGGGTTTGAGGGATCCGTCGGAGCTGTGTGGGGAAGGGTCACACGATCCGACACTTACTTGCGCTTAGGCTTGGCTATTGCCCTGTACGCACAACTTTGCACAAGGAGTTCCTTGTCGATCGCAATCAGCCAAGGCTCTCATACCCGCCAGCAGTCGCCTGCCTGCGAGTACACTCAAATTAGACAGTCTAAGGACGGGGCGAGACCGACCCTGGCGCGCGAGGCGAATCGTGCAAAAGAAAAACTGTTCGCTCATGCTCGTTCTGATCCTGGCGACTCTAGCCGGCTTCAACATAGACAGGGCTTTCGCCAACTCGGGCGAACACCGCTCCCGGTCGGACAAGAACATCGCCGCCATCGGACACCGCAACATTGCAGGGGGCATGCAGGGGAATTGGTATTCGATTGAGGGAGAAAAGCGGCTTGGCGAGACGTTTTCCGCACAGATCGAATCGTCAAGCAAAATCGTGAACGATCGAGTCATCACCGATTATGTCGCCCGCATTGCCGACAACCTCGCCAGGAATTCAGATACGAAAATCCCGATTACCGTGCGTCTGCTCGACAGCGAGCAGGTCACGGCCGTCACGCTGCCTGGCGGTTACCAGTACCTCAGTCGCAGACTCTTGCTTCAGTTGGAAAACGAAGACGAGCTGGCAAGCGTGCTTGCCAGAGGCATCGCGCACACCGCCCTTCGTTCTGTCACGCGGCTGATGACCCTGGAGAACTCAGCTAACATCGGATCCAGTTCGCTCATCTATGTCGGATCGAATGTGCCGCCCACCGACGGATCCAAAGAGGTCATCTCCATGGGCATGCTGAGCCATAAAAGACGGTTTGAATTAGACGCAGATTACTTCGGCGTGCAGTACGTCTTCAAGGCTGGCCACGATCCGGAAAGTTTCGTTCAAGTTATACAGCGAATCGGACCTGTGATTGAACCAACAGCGCAAGCGTTCAGTCCATTTCCCCAAACTTCGGTCCGCTTGAAGGCGCTGCACGAAGAAATCGCGGACGTGTTACCAAGACGAGATGCTCAGGTTACGGCATCGCCGGAGTTCGAGGAATTCAAGAAGCGCATCCGCGACTGGAAACCTGCAGGCCCCATGCCTACACCAAATGAGGAGAAACCTTAGATCGAGCCACGTTGCCGGGCTTTGCTTGCCTTTCCATTCATTCCCGCAAGCCGCGCATTGTCGATCTCAATCACCTCGGCGGCCCTTCGCATAACTCTTCCGTGTTCGCCGCGATATTGTCGCTGAATTCGCGCCACGGCTCGATCCACAATTTGCGCGAGATCTTCGCCGTAGTCGTCAGCACGCTCCTCACGCAAGCGACGCTTGGCCTTTTCCGCGGAAAACCAGGTCGGCTCCCGATCTTTTTCTTCGGGCTTCCCGAGCCGACGGACTTCACACAAATGCGCGTTGATGACGACTTCGATCTCGCTCGACAACGGGTCGCGACCCGGCTTTACGCGCACGTAGCGCGCAAACGCGGATTCCTCGATGCAGCCGTGAACTCCCGCTTCCTCGAACGCCTCAAGCGCCGCCGCCTGAGCATTCGTCAGTCCCGACTCGATACTGCCCTTGGGAAATGTCCAGCGGCGACTGCGCGTGCGCACCAGCAGGAACTCAATACCACGCTTGCCCAGTCGGTAGCAGATGGCGGCCACCTGTTCAGACCCGCGCAAACGACGGAGATGCTCGAGGCGCACGAAATTCCGAGGCCGTTCCGGCCCCCGGCTCTTCGACAATACGATCGAGAAGTGATCGCCCGTGGTCATAGCAGCAGACTGCCCGAACGTGGCGGTCCCTGACTAGAGCACACCTTGGTTCAGGCTGGACAGCGAACCATGCCGCGTGAGCAAACAATGGAGCGGCGGGCGTCCTCGCCCGCCGATGCGACGCTGCCCGCCGCTTCCCAAGGTTCCTGCATGCCTTCTCAGGCGAAAACGTGCGTCTCTCCGCAGGCCATGGAATCTCCCTTCGTACTTGCGGCTGGACCCTTGCTGGCAACATTATTTTTGCAGGGTGAAGATTTCCTAGGGGAGAACTTTGGAGAACGTTTACTGTCTTCGCTGCAATCGTGAGCTTGAGGCGGGCGACAAGTCGGTCGCGGTGTACATGTTCGCCCAAACCGTGGGCGTCCGGCCGCGCCAGAAATCAACTTCGCAGCGCATCTGCTTCTGCTCGCAGTGCTCGGTGTCGCTGGCCATGGGCCCCGCTCCTGAGGGAGCGCTCAACATCGCGGCCTGGCAGATGATTCGCGACCTGGTAGGTGCCGATCCTGCGCTCAATCAGGCTGCTTGGGAAACGCTGCGCGGCATCGTAGGATTGCTGCCGGCCACCGGCACAGAAGGCAACGAGCGCACTTCACGCGCGGGCTACTTCGAGTTCTAACTCACCCCTGAACCAGCGGTGCCCCAGGTTCGAGCCGGTTTGTGGCGCTAACCTGGGAACTACACGCCTCACTGGAATCGCGACATCCCTGGCATGTGCAGCCCAGGTTACCGTCCAAAGAATGGACGAGAACCTGGGGCACCATCTAGCTTGCCAGGTTGCGGCCTTCCGATCGAATCAGACTCAACAAGTCATCCGGATGCGCCGCATAGAGTAGTGCTTCCTCGCGGTCAACGTCTCCCTGCCTTACCAGTTGCTGCAGCGATTCTTCCTGGCTCACTGATCCCTTGTTCTTGGTCATCGTGATTTCCTGGTGCAGGTGCTGCAGGGCATTCCGCCGGATGTGCTGGCGCGCACCATACCCAATCATCAGGAGTTCCGCGACCGGAACTCGGCCTCCGCGCTTGCTGGGCAGCAAAATCTGCGTGAGCACGGCGGAGATCGCCATCGCCAATTCCTGGCGAATCGTAGGCTGGCGCTCGGGTGGGAAGGAATCAGAAATCCTGGCGATGGTCGAGGCAACATCAGTTGTGTGCAGCGTCGAGAGCACCAGGTGCCCGGTCTCAGCCGCAGCGACCGCAATGCGCATGGTTTCTGGATCGCGCATTTCTCCAACCACAATCACGTCGGGAGCCTGCCTTAAAGCGGCTCGCAAGGCGGTAGGGAAGTCGGGTGCGTCCACTCCGATTTCCACCTGCTCCACGATGCTCTGCAAGTGCTGGTGCTCGTACTCGAGCGGGTCTTCAATCGTGATGATGTGCCGCGCCTCGCGGCGATTGATCTCGTGAACCAGGGCGGCCACGGTCGTGGATTTTCCCGAGCCTGCCGGTCCGCCAATCAGAACCAGGCCGCGCGGCAAACGCGAAAGGGCTTCCACCGCGGGCGGCAGACGAAGCTCCTCCAGCAGCGGAACCCGCACCGGCAGCGCGCGTACGGTCGCCGCCGCCATGCTTTTTTCCCGGTGAAGATTGATGCGAAACCGCCCGACACCCTCCAGCCTGTAAGAAGAGTCCGAAATCTGACCCTCCTCATACTGCCGCACCGCACGCGGGATCAATGCCGGCAGGACTGCGGCCTCGATCTCCGCGCCGGAGAGCTTTTCTGATCCGATGGGCTGCACTCGCCCTTCGAACCGGATCGACGCCGGCACTCCCGCCACCAGCAATAGATCGCTGCCGCGCCCAGCCACCAGCGCGGAAAGCCACTTGTCCAGTCGCTGGGTAGGCGCATTGCCCCGCTGGCCCTTACCGCCGTCGACTCCAGCCGATTCGCGTACTGAATCACTCATGCAAGGTCCCTGAAATCATGCGTTCCTTGGGAAGATACCAAACCCGGGAGGAACGAATGAAACCTATAAATCTGGAGCGGAACAAATTAGGAGGGAATGGAGGTATCAACCGGGGAACCAAAGGGCTAAATCGGTTTAATCGCGGACCGGAAGGAAATCCTTGACGTTGCGTCTTTTTGCCATTACATTAGCGCGTTCCGAAGGATTTGCTAGTCGTTCGCGGTCCAAGCTGGACGTTGCCCCTGCGTCGAACCAGGCCATAAACCCAGAAAAAAGCAACTTTCAGGGTAGGTGGAGCATCTATAGGATTGACCCGTTCAATCCGTGTAAACCCATCTTAAATAGTGACTTACGCCTAGCTGAAGGCGTCTCTATTGGGTTGACCAGGTAAAGGGTCTCTGGCGAACAAACGTAAAAGGAGAAGTTTACAGCCATGCGCTCTGATCGAGTTTTTGAAGCTTTACATACTTTGCGGAACCGTTATATGCTCTGTCAGCTTGCCTCCAAGGCCACGCGGAAGTTTCATCGGCCTAGCACCCGCATTCAAGAAACCATGAATCAGGTATTGGACCGGATCGCTGGCGCGGAGCGGCAGGCCGTTCTGTCAGAGCCGGAGAATTTTGCCGAGGCGCAACGGCGGGCTGCTTAAAACAGCCCCGCCTCCAGCCCCGCAGTTGCAAGTCTTCCAGCCGCACCCCCCTGTAAATTTCCCGTAGGTGATCAATGACCATCGCTGAACTCAAAGAAAAGAATATTACCGAGTTGACCAAGATCGCCCGATCTCTGGATCTGCCCGGGGCCAGCGGCCTGCGCAAGCAGGATCTGATTTTCAAGATCCTTCAGGCGCAGAGCGAAAAGGAAGGCCACATCTTTGCCGAGGGTGTACTTGAGATTCTGCCCGACGGCTATGGCTTCCTCCGCTCGCCGGATTACAACTACCTTCCCGGGCCCGACGACATCTATGTCTCGCCCTCACAGATCCGCAAGTTCGATCTCAAGACTGGTGACACCATCAGCGGCCAGGTCCGTCCTCCGCACGAAGGTGAAAAATACTTCGCGCTGGTCAAGATCGAAGCGGTCAACTTTGAGTCGCCCGATGAAGCCCGCAACAAGATCTTGTTCGACAACCTCACGCCCCTGTATCCGCAGGAGCGTCTGAAGCTCGAAACCACGCGCGAAAACGTTAGTGCCCGCGTCATGGATTTGCTGACGCCCATTGGAAAAGGGCAGCGCGGTCTGATCGTGTCGCCGCCCCGCGCCGGCAAGACGATGCTCTTGCAGAACGTCGCGAACTCCATTACGACCAATCACCCGGAAGTTGTGCTAATCGTCCTGCTGATTGACGAGCGTCCGGAAGAAGTTACCGACATGCAGCGCTCGGTGAAAGGCGAAGTTATCTCCTCGACCTTTGACGAGCCCGCTGCCCGCCACGTGCAAGTTGCGGAAATGGTGATCGAAAAGGCCAAGCGTCTGGTCGAGCACAAGCGCGACGTGGTGATTCTTCTCGATTCGATCACGCGCCTGGCGCGTGCCTACAACACGATCGTTCCGCCCAGCGGCAAGGTGCTCTCGGGCGGCGTCGATTCCAACGCGTTACAGCGTCCGAAGCGCTTCTTTGGATCTGCTCGTAATATCGAAGAGGGCGGTTCGCTGACGATTATTGCGACCGCGCTGATCGATACCGGGTCACGCATGGATGACGTGATCTTTGAAGAATTCAAAGGCACGGGCAACATGGAAATCATTCTCGACCGCAAGTTGGTCGACAAGCGCACCTTTCCGGCCATCGATATTCAGCGCTCGGGCACCCGTAAGGAAGAGCTACTGATCCCGAAAGAAGACCTGACCCGCATCTGGGTGCTCCGCAAAGTGCTGAACCCGCTGAGCCCGGTCGAAGCCATGGAGTTGCTCATTGAGCGGTTGGCCAAGGCGACCAGCAACAGCGAGTTCCTGGCCAAGATGAGCCAGTTGTAAATCAGTCTGCAGCAAGTGAGATATCCGAGGCGAGGATTTGAATCCTCGCCTTTTTATTTGTGCAGAAGACTCTGCAAGAGCCGGCGGTGCCCCAGGTTCGCGCCCGCTCTTTGGGCGCTAACCTGGGCTACACCACGAGTGCCTGCTAGGAAATTCGCATCAGCGGTAGGAACCCACGTTAGCGCAAAGGGCGCGCGAACGTGGGGCACCGTCGGTTGGAGAAATTCCGATCGATTCGCCACGATGACTTTTTGCCGCACCGTGTCGAACGCCTGGCGACTTAGCGGAACTGCGAAACGAGCTACTCTCCACTTATAATCAACACAAGTTCAGTGCATCTCTGCCGTGGAGATTTCCGGTGAAACTAAGTCATTGCCTCTTCGTCTTCGTGTTGACGGTGAGCTTCGGATCGCCCTGTGTGCTCGCCCAAAATCCCAAGTTCCCGCCCATGCCGGACCCATCGCAAACGCAGCCCCCCTCGCTCGAGGACCAAGCGAAATCAAAGCTCGAGCGCGACATGCAGAAGAAGGCCAATCAGGAGCGCCAGGCAGCGTTAAAGCGGGATACCGAAAGGCTGCTCAAACTGGCCACCGAACTCAAGGACTACGTCGACAAAACGAATGAAAACGTCCTCTCCTTCGACGTAGTAAAAAAAGCAGAAGAAATCGAAAAACTAGCCCACAGCGTAAAAGAAAAAATGAAAGCAAACTAGAGGGCAGGTCTTAGATCTTGTGTCTTAGGCCTGGGGGCTTGGAGAGTTGTGCGCTGAGGCCCAGAGCCCTAAAGCCCAAAGCCCAAGGACAATACCTAAAACCCAATGCCTGCCCACGCTATAATCCCCTAGCCCCACATGCCTCTTTCCAGCGGCACAAAACTTGGACCTTACGAGATCCTAGCGCCCGTCGGCGCGGGCGGGATGGGCGAAGTCTATCGCGCGGTCGACAAGCGTCTCGATCGCACGGTCGCCGTCAAGATTCTTCCGTCGCAATTCGCCGAGAAGCCGGCGGCGCTTGAACGTTTTCAGCGCGAAGCGCGCGCCATCTCGCAACTTAGCCATGCCAACATCTGTCAGCTCTACGACCTCGGCGAGCAGGACGGCGTTCACTTCATCGTCATGGAGTTTCTGGAGGGCGAAACCCTCGGGGCGCGCCTCACCAAAGGCCGCTTGCCCTTGGAGTTGGTGCTCCGCTACGGCGCCGAAGTCGCCGAAGGGCTCGAGCAGGCGCACCGCATGGGCGTAGTGCATCGCGACCTGAAGCCCGGCAATATCATGATCACGCGCACGGGCGCCAAGCTGCTCGACTTCGGACTCGCCAAGACGGCCCAGCCGGTCGTGCCGCAATCCTCCGGATTGTCGGCCACCATGACGTCGCCGAACTACTCCCAGCCACTTACCGCCGAAGGCACGGTGATTGGCACGTACCAGTACATGTCGCCCGAGCAGATCGAAGGGAAGGAAGCCGACGCGCGCAGCGACATCTTTAGCTTCGGCGCCGTGCTCTACGAGATGGCCACCGGACGCCGCGCGTTCGAAGGCAAGAGCCAGGTGACGGTCGCGTCGGCAATTCTAGAGAAAGATCCCGAGCCGGTTTCAATACATCAACCCCTGGCTCCGCCGTCTCTGCAGCACGTCATCCAGGGTGCGCTGATGAAGGACCCTGATTCCCGCTGGCAGAGTGCGGCCGATGTTGCTCGCCAGTTGCGCTGGATCAGTTCGGTCGACAGCACCTCGGGTGCGCAGCGCATCGCGCTGCCCCATCCGCGCTGGCGTGAGCGTGCGTGGTGGATCGCGGCACTCACCGCTCTGCTCGCTCTTGTTTTGTGGTTTGCGTTCTTCTCGCGGCCGCACCCGCGCGTGATTCGCGCTTCCATCATGCCGCCCCCGGATGCCGGATTCGATTTCGTGGGTGACTTTTCCGGTCCGCCCGTGCTCTCGCCCGATGGCACTCGTGTCGCCTTCGCTGCCCGCACGGGGAAGGAAGGGAATTCGATCTGGGTTCGCCGCCTCGACAGTTCCGCGGCCGAAAAGCTTGCCGGCACCGATGGAGCGTTCGCGCAATTCTGGTCACAGGACGGCAAGTACCTGGCGTTCTTCTCGAATGGCAAGCTGCGGAAGATCTCCGCCGGCGGTGGCCCGGCCACCGTTTTAGCCGACGCCCCCAACGCGCGCGGCGGCGCCTGGAGCGCAAACAACGTTATTTTGTATGCGCCTGACTATCGCGATTCGCTCTGGAAGGTCAACGCTAACGGCGGGACACCCGAGCGTGTCACGAAACTCGATCTCAGCAAACACAGCACCCATCGCTGGCCCACGTTCCTTCCTGACGGAAAGCATTTCCTGTTCTATGCCACCAATCACGCCGGAGGGCGCCGCGAGGACAACGGCATCTTCATGGGCTCGCTCGACAGCGATGCCACCCGGCTTGTGCTCGCCACCGATTCTGGCGGGCTGTATTCCTCGGGATACTTGCTCTACCACCAGCAGAACGCGCTGGTAGCACAGAAATTTGATCCGGACCGCGGTACGCTCTCCGGCGACCCTACCGTGGTGGCGAACGATGTGCAGCACGACAGCGGCGTCTTTCACACCGTCGCTTCGGTGGCGGATCGCGGCGTGTTGATCTACGAACCGGGCTCGGAAAACGGATTGGGAGACACCGACCTGTTCTGGATGGATCGCAGCGGGAAGGTCCTGAGTCGCGTCGGCGAACGCGCGGGCTTTCGCGGAGGTCGCCTTTCTCCCGACGGCAAGCGCTTTGCCGTCTCGCTGGGTAATCCCAAGTCCGATATCTGGGTGCTCGATCTCGAGCATGGTTCGCGCGCGCGGCTCACCTTCGACGATGGCACTCACCTGATGCCGTCGTGGTCGGCCGACGGACAGCGCGTCGCTTACATGGTTCAGTTTGGCCCCACGGTACTCGGTGGAACGTCGCTGCATGCGCGCCTTTCGAGCGGCGGCGGAAAGGACGAGTTGCTGCTCTCACCTGAGAACGATCGGGGATTGCCGGTTTCACTGACTTGGCCAGAATGGTCCCCGGACGGTCGCTACTTCCTCTACATCCAGCAGTCTGGCCCCACGGGCGCTTCCGTCTGGGTGAAGCCGGCTTCCGGCGGAGGCCAGGCGCAGATGATCGTGAAGCCCGAAACGCCCACCGGCAAAATTGCTTTCGCGCGCATCTCTCCCGACGGCAAGTGGCTCGCCTACAGTGCGGACGACGGTGGAAGGGAAGAGGTCTACGTCACGTCCTTCCCGAACGGCAACGGTCGCTGGCAGATCACGCGAGAAGGTGGGACCTTTCCGGTATGGCGAGGCGATGGCAAAGAGGTCTACTACGTCGGGTACGACTCCCATCTCTATGCTGTAGAGGTGAAATCGCGCGCGGGTGAGTTCGAGGTGGGAAATTCCCAGAGCCTGTTTGACCTGCGAAATGTCTTCGCCTTAGGAGCCCCGTTCGACGTGGCGCCCGACGGCAAACGATTCCTCGTGCTCACCCAGCCTCCAGCGTCCGCCCAACCCATGACACTCGTGTTGAACTGGACCGCCGACCTGAAGTAATAGTCGACAGTCGTCAGTCACAGTCGCTAGCCGCTCGGGTTGGCGTCTATATGTTAACTAAAAGATACACTTGGCGATTGCAGCCCCTGTGGCGGGTCGATTGGAGGGCCGGATGACGTGTTGGGTATGGGGACGGCCCCAGAACGCACCCAGCGGGCACCAGAACGCATTTAAATGGCATTCTGCGCAATGGTCGTTGGGTGCTTTGTCGCCGTGCGGAGCTCAAGGACGAGTTTTCAATAACTTAGCTATAAGAGAACCAAAGAAGCCACTTATTCAAATGATGATCGAAAGTTGACCTTCCACCGAGAACCGAGAACCGAGAACCGAGAACCGAGAACCGAGAACCGAGAACTAACGACTGACGCCCTACTTCTTTCTCTCCACCAGATACCGCGCAATCTCCTTCAGAGTCGCCGCTCGCTCTCCGAACGGATCCAGTTGAATGAAGGCGCTCGCAACCAGTGCATCGGCCTTCTTCACCGACTCGTCGATCCCGAACAGCGCAGGATATGTTGTCTTCTCTGCCGCCGTGTCTTTGCCCGCGGTCTTGCCCAGTTGTTCGGATGTCTGCGTTACATCAAGCACGTCATCGACGATCTGGAACGCCAGCCCGACTTGTTGGCCGAACGAGCGCAGGCACTTGATCTCTTCCGCTTCGCCGCCCGCATAGATGCCGCCGCTCACCAGGCTCGCTGTGATTAGCGCGGCGGTTTTGGCGCGGTGAATGTACTCGAGCGTAGGCAGATCGGGCTTGGAGTGTTCCGCCTCAAGGTCCACCACTTGCCCGCCGATCATGCCGTCGATGGTCCCCGTGCCATGCGCGATCTCTTCAATGATGCGCACGCGCGCCTCCGCCGGACACTGCAGCCGCGAGAGAACTTCATAAGCCTGCGTTTGTAGAGCATCCCCCGCCAGAATCGCAGTCGCCTCGCCGAACACCACGTGACAGGTGGGGCGGCCGCGGCGCAGGTCGTCGTTGTCGAGCGCGGGCAGATCGTCGTGAATTAGCGAGTAGGTGTGCAGCATCTCGAGCGCCGCGCCCAGTTCATCGATGCCCTCGGGCAGCTTACCGTCGATCATGCGTCCGGCTTCGCGGCACAGGATGGGACGTAACCGCTTGCCGCCCGCGAACACGCTGTGGCGCATGGCCTTGTGAATGGAAGCTGGATGTTGTGTTTCAGCCGGGATGAGACGCTCCAACGCCCGATCAGCCGCCACCCGACCTTCTTCCAAAGTGTCTCGGAGCATGGAGTGTGAGTATAACAAGGTGGACATCGGGTCTCAGGCCTCAGCGGCCAGGTCTCATGTAACTCGACTCTGGCCCATTAACCTTTTCCATTCTTGACGTTGCGTGTGCGAAGCCGCAGAGGATATCGGAAGGTCTCGCAAGCTGACGCGAACGGGGCGATTCAAGTTTGAAGTTTGCTTTGGCGCCGGGCGCTTTGAGCGTAGCGAAAAAAAGACTTCGGCCTTACACTGCTTTTTGCGCCTGCGGCAAAGGCTTCTTCCGGCGAAATCCAGTGAAACGTACTTCGGCGAAAAATGTCCTGGCACAATTCTTCCAGTTGGAGGAGACAGCCAGCGGCTACATTGCGAGTTGTCCCGATTTGCGGGGTTCGCTTCGCCGTAAATGTGAAGCGCGATGTCGTGGCCGACGAGTACCTGCGGCTGCTCACGCCACCGGCGAGCAGGTTACGCGGACGAGCGACGAGGAAATACAAGATTGGCTGCGTAGCGGCGAAGCGAAGGCGAAATCCTTCTTGAGCACGCTCGAGACTTCAGTTGCCCACGCGGACCGGGCGAATACAAAGTGCTGCGTCCCCCCACTTTTCGATTTGAAGGAGAAGTGTTCGACGAAGGCATCTTCCGAAGTCTCCTAGAGTCCCACAGAGAGCCGTCGCTTGCCCGTGACCACGAAGTCGTAACCGGATGTAAACCTGCACTTACACAACCGATTCTCGTACCGGGATGAAACGGATAACTCCTGCTCCTCCAAATGCCACGTCCCGCCTGCGATGTGGGGGATTTTGTAAGTGAAAGTTTACTTGCCCTTTCCGGCGACCCGCGTATGATAGCGATCGTTTTGGCCGGGCCATCGGTCTCCGATGTGGTCTCGTGGGGGAGAGCACACATTCCGACTTGGGCCCGGCCGTTTCTTTTTTTGGCCGGGCGATAAAATCCCCTGCCGCGGGCTCGCAAATCCTTACTCTTTCCAGAACCCATTGCGACTGCTACTATCGCACCGCTTCCTTCTCAGGCTCTTGTTGAACCTTCGGCCCTGAACCCCGCATTCCTATCTCAAAAAGGGAGTTACACCATGAGCATCGGCAAGCGCGCAGCAGCGGAATTCTTCGGAACCTTCTGGTTGGTGTTTGGCGGATGCGGCAGCGCGGTACTGGCCGCGGCATTCCCCAACCTGGGGATCGGATTTCTAGGTGTCGCTCTGGCTTTCGGACTCACAGTCCTCACCATGGCCTTTGCGATCGGGCATATCTCTGGCGCCCATCTAAATCCAGCCGTGTCGGTTGGGTTGGCGGCCGGCAAGCGCTTCCCGATGTCGGAGCTTCTGCCTTACGTGGTGGCGCAGGTGATTGGGGGCATTGCCGGGGCAGGGGTCCTCTACATCATTGCCAGCGGAAAGGCAGGCTTCGACGTGAGCGGGGGCTTCGCGTCAAACGGCTATGGCGTCCATTCTCCGGGAGGCTATTCGCTGCTGGCGTGCTTCGTGGCCGAGGTAGTCCTGACGATGTTCTTTCTTCTCATCATCATGGGTTCGACCGATCGCCGCGCACCGGCGGGCTTCGCTCCGATTGCGATTGGCCTTGGGCTAACGCTGATCCACCTGATTGGGATCCCGGTCACGAACCTTTCGGTGAATCCGGCGCGCAGCACGGGGCCGGCGATCTTCGTCGGAGGATGGGCGGTAGCACAGCTTTGGATGTTCTGGATTGCGCCGATCATCGGCGGTGCGCTCGGTGGAGGTGTCTACCGCGCTCTGTTCGGCGATTAGTTCTGCGGAGACCCGGGTCGAGCACAACCGGACACGCGATTATTTTCATGCATGTTCCGGCTCCAGACACGCAGGACTCATGTCAATCTTCATCTTTGTGACTCATGGGTAAAACTTTGTAAAGACAACCTGTTAGTCGTCTCGGCGATGCTAAATTGGTAGGTATGGATTTTGGCATTT
>Ga0207665_10000354_pt1 | contig 31781 bp, 25 predicted proteins | sample LARL112metaG_FD_184351 | JGI IMG/M metagenome (GOLD analysis project Ga0207665, IMG submission 184351) | Corn, switchgrass and miscanthus rhizosphere microbial communities from Kellogg Biological Station, Michigan, USA - LAR L11-2 metaG... | ecosystem: Host-associated > Plants > Roots >... | reverse complement strand
TGGCTGGCGACACACTCAGAAAAGGCCAGTTGGGCGCTGAACATGGCGTCGAGCTGGCGACCAACCGCAGCAGCATGAGCTACTCGCCGACCGGATTGGGCTACGGTGCCGCCAATCTCAGCGTCGTCGTCCGAAAGAGCGCAGCCGCCGATACTGTCGTGGTTTCGCGTCTGGGTCGGGTTCGGCACTGAGATCCTGACTGGCAGGGATATCCGCGAGCGTGGATTCAGCCGTTACCGGCACCACCGCTTCCGTCGTGCCAAAATCGAAACCGGGCACCGAGATTCGTGGAATCTGCTGGCCGATCGTTCGTTCAATTGCACGAACCATCGAGATTTCGTCCGGCGACATAAAAGTGAATGCATCGCCGGTCGCGGCTGCGCGGCCGGTGCGACCGATGCGGTGAACGTAATCCTCTGGTTGCTGCGGCACATCGTAGTTGATGACGTGCGAGATGCCGGAAACGTCGAGTCCGCGCTGTGCGATGTCAGTTGCCACCAGAACCCTTATGCTGCCCGCCTTGAAATCCTCCAGGGCGCGTGTCCGCTCTCCCTGTGACTTATCCGCGTGCATGGCAGTGGCGCTGATACTTTCGTCATCGAGATGTCGAACAACCCGATCCGCGCCGTGCTTCGTCCGGGTGAATACGAGCACCGAGTCCATTTCGGGCCGCTTGAGTAATTGTACGAGAAGCTGGCTTTTCCGATCGCGCGGGACTGGATAGACGGCGTGCGTCACTGTATTGGCCGCTTCACTGCGACGGCCGACCTGCACCACCACCGGCTTGCGCAGATACTTGCGCGCCAGCGCCTCGACTTCGGCCGGCATCGTCGCACTGAACAAAAGCGTCTGGCGATATCGCGGAATTTCGTCCACGATGCGATTGATCTGCGGCGCGAACCCCATGTCGAGCATGCGGTCGGCTTCATCGAGCACCAGAACTTCGAGGTCGTCGAATGTGACGTTGCCCCGCTCGATGTGATCGATCAAACGACCCGGTGTCGCAATCACCACATCCACACCTTTACGCAGCTCCCGCGATTGCGGCTCGACACCAACGCCTCCAAACACCGGAACGACCCGGAGATCGGCGTACTTCGCGTATTTCCGAAAGCTCGCTTCAACCTGCGCGGTGAGCTCGCGCGTTGGAGTCAACACCAGTACGCGCACCCGATGCACCGGCTCACCATCATTCGACGAAAGTGGCGCCGTCAGCAGATTGTGAATGATGGGAAGTGTGAATCCGGCGGTTTTCCCGGTCCCTGTCTGGGCTAATCCAATCAGGTCGCGACCAGTCAGCGCCAGGGGAATGGCCTGGTACTGAATGGGGGTGGGATGCGTGTAGCCGGCGTCGCGGACCGCATCGAGAACCTGGGGGGCAAGCTTCAGATCAGTAAATGAGACCGAAGTTTCCGGTGTTGCTTCCATCATCCTTCAATATAGCCGCAACTCACTAGCGCCCGGCGCGCTTGATCCCTGTATTCTGAGTGCCAGAACTGTCTCGATGCACCCGGTGCAGCAGATCCAGCAGACCGGAATTCACCTCGTGCGGTGTCTCCTCGGTGATTACGTGTCCTGCGTCTTCGATCGGGCGCAGCTCGATTCCCGGAACCAGCGGGACATAGATCCTCATGCCGTCTTTTGGCATCAGATGATCGACAGTGCCCCACATTCCGATCGCGGGCAAGACCGCCTTTCTCAATTCGCGAGTCTTTGCGGCAGTCCAATCGTAGGTGTGGAGGAGTGCGCGCATGGCGCCGGCGTATTCCGGGAATTGTGACGGAGCCAGGTATTCGGCGAGATCGCGTGCGGTAGGACTCCCGCGTTTTCCGTAGACGCGACGCAAGGCGACCTTCACGATCGTCGTCGGTTTTACACGCCGCATTAACGGCAGCATGAATGACGGCGTGAGCAGTCGATAGATCCTCATCAAAGGCACCCCCGTGAGGCCGACCGGAGACAGTAGCGCCAAACCGCGCACCCGATCCGAATGTCGGGAAGCGAAATGATAGGAAAGGGAGCCGCCAAGCGAATGTCCAACCAGCGTCGGTTGGTCCAGCTCCAGAGTACCGATCACTTCGCCAACGTGATCGATGAGCGATTGTATCGTGTATTCGGCCTCGTTCTGCGGCTTGTCCGAGAGTCCATGACCCTTGAGATCGAACGCAATCGCGCGAAAGCCGGCTCTGGCAATTGCCGGCATGTTCTCGCGGTAGATGTACGCCGAGCATCCCCAGCCGTGAATCATCAACACCGGCGGCGCGCCGTGATCACCGCGCTCGACCACTCGAATTCTTATCCCCGAGCGCAATCGCGGATAGCTCACGCGATAGGCAGGGTCACCGGCGGGAAACATCTCGCCGGGACGAAGGTAGTCTCGGCGACTGCGTTCGGTCATCGCGGTCAGATCAATTCAATTTCTCTGCCGGCGAGTCTGGCGATCAGTCCGATGCGGAAGGTGACGTCGGTAAACTTGGATTCGACACCGCTGCCGTCGTCGAGCGGGAATGAAGACCACGCCCATGAGTTCGACGTCGTCGGCCGGTCCATGCCCTTGTGGGGATGCCACACTCCGTTGCGATCGCGGTCATCGACGAAGCGCTCGAAGAGTTTCATCCAGTTGTCGTTGCGGCGCAGGAAATTCAGGCGGGCCATCGTCTCCAGCCACAGGAGCGCCAGCGGCACATCGGCATCGACCGCGTTTCGGTGCGGCAGCACGTCGCCCAGTATCAGGTGCGGCTGCGGCACCATCTTCTTGCCAAAGAGCTGCACGATTTCCTGTCGAGGCAGTGGCTGCGTAATTGAATCGTAGATTCGCTCGACTTCACTGAAGTGCTCGTGCCGAAAGATCGGCATGTAAGCGAGCATCGTCAGGGTATAGATCGAAACAGGGGCTGCTTCGGGGGCGAGCACATGAGAATTCCCGACACGCATCCACGGCTTCTCGCCGAGTGGTGAGTTGAGATAGGAGATCGTGCGCTCGAGGATGCGGCGCGCCGCGCCGCGCAGCCGCGGATCGTTCTCGTAGCCCATCTGCGCGAGCGTCGCCGCCGCGGCCTCGCGGAAAATTCCGCGTGTGCGTCGCGTGACGTCCTCATCCTTGACTTTTGTACCGAGCTCGAAGGTGAACGTGGGATCGTTGTCTTCCGCGAGCAGTCGGAACAGGAGTCGACGCGCGGTGATCAGCGGCGGCGAGTCGTGCGCCCAGCCGTACTCGAGCAGCCGGCGAACGGCCGGAATAGTACCGATGTTCGCGAAATCCGAACCGTGCTTCGTGGGAAGTGAAAGCACCGAGTTGTTCCACATGCCGTCGCGTGATTGCGTAACGGCGAGTCGAATGGCCGGTCGGTGCGCGTACGGCAACGCCGCAATTTCGGGCGCCGACGGGCTGACGGTCTGAGCCACTTCGGTGATGGCGCGGTACTTCAGCGGCTCCGACGCGTGCTCGGTCAGCCAACTCATCGGGAAGAAGAGCGGCTCGGCAGGCGATACGGTTATTGGTGACGCCAGTTCCGGGGTTGTACCAGGTACAGTCACAGGTGGCGCTCAGAACGAGTTGGAGAAGGCTCGTCAAAACCAGCCGCCGCATGAGCCCGGCTGGTTAGCGCGGGGAAGAATAGCAGGTTTTCACCTAGGCGCTAGTAGTACGGGCGTAAGTGATTACTCTGGAATCACTTAGCCGCCTCAAGATCTCGAAAACCAAAGTCGGCAGTTGGCAGACGGACAGGTTGGAGTGTGCAGTTTCCATATACGCGTAATTGGTGACATTCGCTCCGGACGCGTGTATAAGAACTGCTAACTCCAGACGGTTAACTGCGGACTGCCGACTTTGGTTTTGGTGATGTCGGTGTCCAACATGTTCAGTCGAATCCGCGTATAAACCCCGGACAGTTCGTCCACAAACAAATATCAGGAGAGAGGATGAAGGTAGTTCGTATCGCCACGCTGGCTGCTGCCCTTTGCGTTGGCATGACCGCTGTTGCTTCTGCTCAGAGCACCCAGCCGCAGCAGAATGAAGGACGTCGTGGCCGCATGGGCGAGTGGCTGCTCAAGGACATCAATCTGACCGACGCACAGAAGGATCAGATCAAGACGATCCGCGAGAAGTACATGCCGCAGCAGATGGAGCTGCGCAAATCAGCGCAGGCGACTGGCTCGGTGGACGATGCTACCCGCGCGAAGATGGTGGATCTCCAGGACAAGCAGGCCGCTGAGATCCGCGCGATTCTAACCGCCGATCAGCAGGCGACGTTCGACAAGAATCTCGCCGCGATGAAGACACGGATGGCCGAGCGCCGTAACGGCAGCAGCTAACTTTCCGGTCGCGGCTCAAGGGCCGCGATCGTGTAGTTGCTCTTCGGGTTCCAGAGTATCCAGCTCGGGAACCCGTTGTCGTATCCGGCCTTCTTCTGCGCGCGAATGTGTTGCGCGTAGTAATGCGGCGGGCCGAGGGTGAAGTCCTGGTACCACGGAATTATTTTCGCCGCGCCGGCGATGGGCTTCGTGCGCTCGAGCGCATCCTTCAGCGCGTTCGCGATTGTCTCGTAAGGATGCGCGTTTGGGTTCCGCAGTTTGTACGTCCCGCGGGCAAAGTGCGATGGATAGACCATCGGCAGGACCACGTCGACCTGATCGATGAACATCTCCCATTTCTGTCCAATACCCATGTCGGTGGTATCGGTCGCGGTAAGACCAAACACATCCGCGGTGACCCGCATCGGCAGCGGCTTGACGGCCCGCCGAAGGAATCCGAGCTGCTCGCGAATTACCTGCGCCCGTGCTCGGCCGTTGGCCAGCGGATAGGTCGCCTCCCGCTGGAGCCTCTTCTCATCGGGGAAGCGCACGTAATCGAATTGCACTTCACTGAACCCAAGCTGATACGCTTCCCGCGCGAGATCAGCGGCGTACTGCCAGACTTCGCGATGGTGGGGATCGAGCCACGGCCTTCCGTTCTTATCAAGCCACGGCTGGAGATCGACCTTCCGCTTGATGGCGAGATCCAGCTTCTTGCTCGCGAGTAGGGGGTCCTTGGCGACGACGATGCGCGCGATCGGGTAGATGCGATGCGCGACGAGAGTGTCGAGCACCGCGCGCAGCTTCGCGCGGGACATCCAGTGGCCGTCAGCGGTATCAGCTCCGATTTCGTGGGCCAGCGGCACATCAGACGGATAGAGCACGAACCCGCGATCATCCTTGACGTCGATGACTAACGCGTTGATTTCCGTCTTTTTCGCGACGTCGATCAATGTTCTGAGCTTGCTACCGAGCGCAGCCCAGCGATTGACGTAAAGCCCACGCAGTGTGTCCGGCGTCGGGACGTGCGCGACGGTCGGCAACGAGGGTTTCGTTGCCCGCTGCGGAGAGCTGGCTGGCGGCGAAGCGACGACTTGCCTCGCCGGCTGTTGATCTGGCGGTTCGCAGGCGAGGGCAGCCGCAACGACGGTCGCCGCAAGAATCGCCAACGGAATTCTCAGTTTTCTGGCGCAGCGATCTTCGCCGCGACAAGGAAGGCTGAAGGTCAGAGTGCGTTCAGTTCAGCGTTGGCATCCGAGAGATAGCTCATCTCTCTAACCACACTCTGAGCTTGTTGAGTAACCATCGTCAGCCCCGTCGGCTGCGCGTTGAGGCCGCCGGTACGGAAACGCACCAGCTCGAGCCGCATCGAACGGAGCAGCTGGCGACAATGATCGAGCTTCTCCTGTGCCTCTTTCTTTTTGCGCCCGACGTCAGCCAGCGCGCGCCGCTCGCGACGCAACATCGCCAGGCGACGCACCCGCTCTTCACTCGCGCGGTAGTCGAGGGGGTTGGCCTGCGCCTCGAGTGTGCTGATTTCCTTCTCCACCGACTCCGGACTCTCGCGATTGGTGCTCCGATCCAGATCCTGCAGCGACAGCGCGAGCTGTTGCACTTTGCGGAAGACAGCATCGGCCGAAGTCGCCACTTCGGGAATCTGCTCTCTGTCGTCCGGCGGCATGTTGAGCAACTGCCGGTGGATTTCGCGATGATCGCTCTCGGCTTCGCGGATCGCCGAGCCATAGCGGGAGTCACCGAATGAGGGCGGCGCGCCGGCGGGTACCGGACTCAGGCTCGTCGTGGGGCCGCCGGTGCGCGGATACGGTTGAAATGGCTGCGCCGTCGGCAGGGGCGACATTGGCGTGAAGAGTCCCTGGCCGCGCGCTCTCGCCCGGCGGCGGACCTCCTCCCGCTTTTTCTCGTCGAACAGTGCGCGCGCATCATCGATCGTCTCGGCGGCGACGTCGAAGATCAATCGATCGCGCGGCTGACGGAACACGTCGCGCCAGTCGTAGCCGGCTGCCCACAGTTTCGAATAACGAAAGGCGAGGAAAACCGTCCACATCACCGTCAGCGCGATGAAGTCGTGGTTCGAGAACAATGAGATGGGTACCAGGATCGCGTTGACCGCCAGATACGGGGCGAGCTTGCGCCGGAACGAGACCACCATCGGCGCATTCCATTTACTCAACTCTTCGGGCGTCGGCTGCGACCCACCGTATCCGGCAGCGGCCGATCCGGTTCGACCGTAACGCGAGTTGGCGTAGTCGCGAACGCCCTGCTCGGCGTAGTCGCGAAACGTCGGAGGAGATCCCTGATCGACATCGCGGGTCGACTCCCGCGACGCAGTGATCGAGGCACGCGTTGCGAGAGTGGGCATTGAACCGCCGCTCAACGCCTGGGCAAACGCAGCCGCATTCGGGAATCGGTCGGCCGGATCCTTCTCCAGGCACATCATCACCGCGCGGCCAAGGTCCGGCGGTATGTCCGGCCAGCGCTCATCGACCGGAATCGGACGTTCCGACAAATGCTTGACCAGCATCGATGGCGTGTTGCTGGCGACGAACGGCGTTTGTCCGCACAGCATTTGATAACCGACGACACCGAGCGAGTAGAGATCGCTGCGACCATCGATCGCGCGGTCACCCGCGGACTGCTCGGGTGACATATATGCCGGCGTTCCGATCGCCATGCCGGTCGCTGTCAGTCGGGAGTCACCGCTGTCGGTTAGCGCGCGCGCGATGCCGAAATCCGTGACCATCGCTCTGCCGGTCTCTTCGTCGATGATGATGTTGTCCGGCTTGATGTCGCGGTGGATGACGTTGCGATTGTGCGCGTAGGCGAGTGCTTCCGCTACTTCCTTGAGGATGCGCCGCACTTCAACCGGTGGCAGCGGACCGTGCTGCTGCAGCCGAACGCCCAGGTTGTCACCCTTGATGTACGCCATCACGAAGTAGACGAGATTGTCCTTCTCTTCGACGGTGTAGATCGGAACGATGTTCGGGTGATTCAGCTGCGCCGCGGTTTCGGCTTCGCGAAGAAATCGCTGGCGAATATCTGCGCGGAAACTCAGCTCGGGAGGCAGGACTTTGATCGCGATTTCGCGCTTCAGCCGTCGGTCGCGCGCGCAATACACGATGCCCATTCCGCCACGACCGACCTCGTCCTCTAGCTCATAGTTTGCAGAGAGGACCTGCGCGACGTGGGTGCCAAGTTCGTCTTCTGGCTTAATTGGCATGTTGCCGCGTCGAATCAGCAGTTTCCGTGTTGCACTTCATGCCTGGCTGGCGTAAATCCACGAGAGCAAAAGATGCAGTAAGGGAGGGCCGGACAGTAGTATCTAAATAAGGTCTTTGGCTTCGGAAGGACAATGGCACAACGTCAAACACTTCCCGTTCTCCCGCTAAGGGGAACGGTAATTTTTCCCGGTTTAACCCAGCCGATCGCGGCAGGACGCCCTTCAACACTTCGCGCGATCGAAGCGGCGCTCAAAGGCGATCGTGTCGTCTTTGCGGTTGCGCAACGTGACAATACCGAAGAGCCGACGGCAGATATCCTGTATTCGATGGGCGTCATTGCGCGCATCGGTCAGATTCAGCGTGGGCTCGGTGGTGTCCAATTGCTGCTGCAGGGTGAACAGCGGGCGACCGCACTTCAATACTCGCAAGCTGACGGATACCTGAGCGCCGTAATCATTCCGGCGGAGGAAATGACCCCTCAAACGGAAAACGATCCGGCGTTCACCGCGTTACAGAAAGAGACACGCGAGCGGGCAGCAGAGCTCGGCGAACGGCGTGGATTACCTGAGGAGGTCGTTCATCAGGTGCTCGATTCGGTAACTGATCCCGGTCGTTTCGCGGATCTCGTCGCCGGCTACATCGAGCTACCGGTGCCCGAAAAACAGGGACTGCTGGAGACACTGAGCGTCGAGGAAAGACTCCGTCGGGTGCTCGTTCACGTGCAGCGCCAGGTCGGCCTGCTCGAGGCACAGGAAGACATCAAATCGCAGGTGCAGGAAGAGCTCGGTGAGCGCCAGCGCGAGATGTATTTGCGCGAGCAACTCAAGGCGATTCAGAAAGAGCTCGGCGACGATGACGCGAGCAAGGAAATCACCGAGCTGCGCGACAAGCTGGCGAAGCTGGAGCTGCCGAAAGAAGCGCGCGCCGAAGTCGAGCGCGAGCTGGGTCGACTGGAGCGTTCCGGGCGCGAATCAATGGAAGCGCAGGTAATCCGCACGTATCTGGAATGGATTGCCGAGCTGCCGTGGAACAAGCGCTCAGATGATCAACTCGATCTCAAGCACGCCCAGACGGTGCTCGACGAAGATCACTATGGACTCAAGGATGTGAAGGATCGCGTGCTCGAGTTCCTGGCAGTGAGGCAGCTGCGCGCGTCGCAGCTCGCTGATGAAGTCGAAAAATCTGGAGAAGTTCCGGCCGCCAGGCTGTTCGACGATCGCGATGAGGCAACTCCTGCGCTGATGGTTGGTGAGAAAGCAGACAGGCCAATCACCGACAAGGCTGAAGCCAAGTCGCGCGCGATGGCAAAAGGGCCGATCCTCCTGTTCATCGGACCGCCCGGCGTCGGCAAGACATCGATCGCCAAGTCGATCGCGAGATCGCTCGGGCGCGAGTACGTCCGCGTCGCACTTGGAGGTGCACGCGACGAGGCAGATATCCGCGGTCACCGCCGGACGTACGTCGGCGCGTTGCCTGGTCGCATCATCCAGGGGATGAAGCAGGCCGGCACAAAGAACCCGGTTTTCCTGCTCGACGAAGTCGACAAGCTGGGCACGTCGTTCCAGGGTGATCCCGCCAGCGCATTGCTCGAGGTGCTTGATCCCGCGCAGAACGACACCTTCACCGACCATTATCTCGGCATTCCGTTCGACCTGAGCGAAGTGCTGTTCATCGCCACCGCGAATTTCGTTCAGAACATTCCTGGTCCGCTGCTCGATCGCATGGAAATGGTGGACTTCGCCGGCTACACGGAGAAGGAGAAGGCTGAAATTGCCAAGAAGTATCTCCTGCCGCGCCAACTCGAGGAGTCGGGACTGGGCGACAAGGACATTACGTTCACCGAAGACGCAATCATGTCGGTGGTTTCGAACTACACCCGCGAGAGCGGAGTCCGGCAGCTGGAGCGTCAGATTGGTGCGGTCGCACGCAAGCTCGCGCGCAAGATCGCCGCGAGCGAAGAGGTGAAACACACCGTCGACGCCGATACCGTTCGTGATCTGCTCGGACGTCCGCGTGTTCATCCCGAGCACGCGCTGGCGGAGAGCGAGGTCGGCATTGCGACTGGCATGTACTACACGCCGATGGGTGGCGACATCATGTTCGTCGAAGCGTCAATTCGGCGGTACTACGGCAATCGTCAAAGCGATGGGCCTGAGACTGTTGGACCGGGTGGCGCCGTGTCGCTGATCCTCACTGGTCAGCTCGGCGACGTCATGAAGGAATCGGCGCGCGCTGCATTTACGTACGCGACGAACAATGCCGCATCGCTGGGCATTCCGCGCGACAGGCTCGGCGCGATCGAAGCGCACATCCACGTGCCGGCGGGAGCGATCCCGAAGGACGGTCCATCAGCTGGAATCGCGATTGCGACCGCGCTGGTGTCAGAGATGTCCGAGCGACCGGTAAGACAGGACGTTTCGATGACCGGCGAGATCACGCTGCGCGGACGAGTCCTGCCGATCGGCGGATTGAAGGAGAAAGTCCTCGGCGCACACCGCGCGGGGATCAAAACCATCATCCTGCCGAAGGGGAACGAAGCCGATATCGAAGATGTGCCGGAAGAAGTACGGAACGTGCTCGATTTCCATCCGGTAGAGACGTTAAAGCAGGTGCTCGATATAGCACTCGTTCCAGCCGAACCAGGCGAGAAGGCGGCACCGCTAGAGATGGCGGAAGTGGCGTAGCTGGAGGCGCGGAAGACAAGCAAAAAAAGGGAGCCGACTCGGCTCCCTTTTTTATCCGGTCGTTTAGCGGTCCGCTGCGCCATCGTTTTCTTGACGAAAGCGTAGTTCGGTTCGAGTGAGAGGCCTCCCTCAGAAGATGACCGGCCCCCAACTAAATAGTTTCCACGGATCGGCCCGCAAGGGCGGCGGTTCGGTTCCTTCGACGAAGTACTCGGTGTAGCGCTGGTCCGCCGGTGTCTGATCAGTGGCGAGTTTTCCAGTCTCGCGATCGAAGTCGCCGAAAATCACGCCAACGGGCGGCACCCACTGGTCGGTGGAGCGTGTGAGCAGGTCCGGTTTGGAGGCGTAGTAGCGCGCGACCATTTTCCCCCACACCGGCGCCGCTAGCGAACCGCCGGCGGCGCCCGGCGCAATGGAGGTCGGTTTGTCGAAGCCGAGCCACACGCCAGCAACCACGTCGGGAGTGAGTCCGACAAACCAGACATCGGAATTGTCATTGGTCGTTCCGGTTTTCCCCGCCGCGGGAATGGAGCGCGGAAGGTACCTGCGGATGCTCGCCGCGGTACCGCGCTCGACGACATCGCGCATCATGTCACGCACGACGTACGTCACACGCGGATCGAGTGCGGGCGCCAGCGCGCGAACTTCGCGCGAGAACACGATTTTGCGATTGCGATCTTCTATACGGTATATGAACCGCGGCTCGACTGGCGTACCGAGGTTCGCGAAGGTCGTGTACGCCGCGATGAGATTGAGCGGCTGAACGACCGACGCGCCGATCGCGCTCGAAGGGTAAGGCGCGATTGGCGTCGTGATCCCCATTCGGTATGCCACCTGCGCTACGGAATCCATGCCAAGCTTCATCGCGACCTGCACTGCCACGACATTGCGTGACAACGCCAGTGCGTCACGAAGACTTATGTCACCGAGGAACTTGCTGTCGGAATTCTCCGGCCTGTAGATCGTTTTGTTCGGCAGAGTGATTGCGAGCGCCGTGTCCGCGAACATCGCGTTAGGCGGAATGCTATCCGCAATCGCGGCTGCATAAACGATCGGCTTGAATGACGATCCAGGCTGGCGTAATCCGTCGATCGCGCGATCGAATTGCGAGTCATTGTAATCGCGACCGCCGACCAGGGCGCGAACATCGCCTGACGCCGGATCGAGAGCGACGACCAGCCCCTGCAGATAATCCGTCGGCTTGTTGGAGCGAGTCAGGCCCTTCGGCGGAACGTATTTCGGGTGCGCGTAGTCGGGGTCGGCTTCGAGCGACGCGGTTTCTTCCTGTAACGCGCTGACGGCCGCATTCTGCAGGACGGGATCAAGGCCGGTGTAGATGCGATAGCCGCCCTGCATCACCGGAATGCCGGCGCGCGTTGCCTGTATGCGAACAACGTCGATAAACCACGGTGACGGCGCCGAGTATCCGCCGTTCGGCTGCGTGACGAGCGATGCTGCTTGCGCCGCTTTTTCCTGCGACTGGGTTATGAAACCCTGATCCGCCATCAATGAAAGAACGACGTTGCGACGCTGCCGCACGCGATCCGGATACTTCAGCGGATCATAGAGTGCCGGCCCCTTCGGCATCGCAGCCAGCGCGGCTGCTTCGGCCAGCGTGAGCTTGGCCGCGGGTTTGCCAAAGTAGTGCCGCGCAGCGCTCTCGATACCATACCAGCCGTGCCCGAACGAGATCTGATTGAGGTAGCCCTCGAGGATCTGCTCTTTGGTGTAATGACGCTCCATCTCTCGCGCCGCTGCCTGTTCGTCGAGCTTGCGGCCGAGGCTGCGATCGGTGCGATCGATAAGCGTCGGATGCATGTTGCCAACGAGCTGCTGGGTGATGGTGCTCGCGCCGCGTCGTTCGCCGAAGATGTTGTCCTTGAGCGCGCCGGCGATACCGACGACGTCAACGCCGTCGTGTTGATAGAACCGGTGATCTTCGACGGCGATGAACGCTTGCCCGACGTATTTCGGAAGGGTGCGGATGGACACGCTGGTGCGAATCTCCTTGCCGATCTCGCCGATCAGGGAGCCATCACGCGCGTAAACGAGCGACGCCTGCGGCTGCGGAACGATCGTCCACGCAGCAGTGTCGGCCGGAGCTGCGGCCTGCGCCACGCCCAGCGAAGGGGTCAGAATCGAGAGTGCAAGCAGCAGTCGGCGCAACGGTTGATTGTACCTCAGCGCTATGGCAACTTCAGATAGATGGATCGTCTCGTTCATCTCGTCGTCGTTCAGTTCAAGCCGCGCAAAGGCGACTATGCCACCAACCTCGCCCGCCTGGCCGGCATCTTCTCACAAATCGACAATCTCGATCCCCGCCCTGACGTAGCGGTTTTCGCCGAAACGGCGCTAACCGGCTACTTCGTGGAAGGCGGTGTTCGCGACGTCGCGATGACCGCCGGTGCGCTGGCTCGTGACCTCAACGCGCAATACCTCGCCGCAGTTAATACACCGCGACCCCTCGATGTTTGCATCGGGTTTTACGAGGTGTGGAACAACGCATTCTATAATAGCGCGCTCTATGTGACGCTGGGAACCGACGAGCCTGTGATACGGCACGTTCACCGGAAGTTATTCCTGCCGACGTATGGGCTGTTCGACGAAGAAAGGTTCGTCGATCGCGGATTCGAAGTGCGGGCGTTCGATACTGATTGGGGACGCGCCGCGATGCTGATCTGTGAAGATGCCTGGCACAGCCTCACCGGAACTGTCGCCGCGCTCGACGGCGCGACGATGATCTTCGTGGTCTCGGCTTCTCCCGGTCGCGGAGTCTGGCCGCGGGAAGGCGAAGGGCCGGTGCCGGCGAATCTCAAGCGCTGGGAACGATTGGCGCGCGACATCGCCGAGGAGCACGGGGTGTTCGTGGCGCTCGTGAATCTCGTTGGAACCGAAGGCGGGAAAACCTTCGCCGGCGGTTCGATCATCTGTGGTCCGCACGGTGACGTGCGCGCGCAGGCGCCGCTATGGGATGAAGCGATACTCACCATCACGCTCGATCCACAGGATCTGACGCGCGCGCGGTCCGACGTGCCGTTGCTCACCGACCTCCAGACGATGATGCCGCACTTAATGCGGAACGTGGATCGCATCCAGGCGGGCGAGCAGCGAGAGCTCGGTTACGATGAAGAGCGCAAGGATCCTGGCCCGCTCGCACTGGAGCCGCGGCCAAAGTCGAAGTCAAAGAAAACCGCCGCTGCGAGCCTGAACGGAAGCGAGCCGATTACAGTGCTGCGCGCGCCCTCGACACAGGCTGGCCCGCCACCGATCGACATCGATCCCGAACTCACCGCAAAGTGGCTCGTCGCATTCCTGCGGGAGGAGTTCGAGCGCAGGAATTTCAGTCGAGCGGTGGTTGGATTGTCGGGTGGCGTCGATTCCGCGGTTACCAGCTTTCTCGCAGCGGAAGCTCTCGGAGCGGAGAACGTGCTCGCGGTGAGAATGCCTTATCGAACTTCCAGCCCTGATTCGCTCGCGCACGCACAGCTGGTCGTCGATGCGCTTGGTGTGAAGTCGCGCACCATCGACATCAGTCCCGCTGTCGATGGTTATCTGTCAAATGAACCGGATGCGGATCCTGGCCGACGCGGCAACGTGATGGCGCGCGAGCGCATGATCATCCTGTTCGATCAGTCGGCCAAGTGTCACGCGCTCCCTGTTGGTACAGGCAACAAGACCGAGCGATTGCTTGGCTACTTCACCTGGCACGCCGATGATTCACCCCCAATCAATCCACTCGGCGATCTCTTCAAGACTCAGGTATGGCAGCTGGCAAAATTCCTCGGCGTACCGGAAGTGATCGTGAAGAAGCCGGCATCGGCCGATCTTATCGAAGGGCAGACCGATGAAGGAGATTTCGGAATCAGCTACCCCGAAGCCGATCAAATTCTGAATTGGCTGATCAGCGGCTACAGTCCGGCGGCACTGGTCGCTCGCGACTTTGATCCGAACAAAGTCGAGATTGTCCGCAAGCGGCTCGCCGGGACGCACTGGAAGAGAAAACTGCCGACGGTAGCCCTATTGAGTCCGACGGGAATCGGCGAATCGTATCTGAGGCCGGTGGATTACTAGCGACAAAAGAAGACTACAGCCGGCAGCCGGCGGCCTAAAGCCTGCTGCCCCGATCTACTAGCAGCTATTTTCAATTGATATGGCTACCCGAACCATTCCAGACCGCAAGACCGCCGGGACACCAAGCGCGCGGCTGTCGCCCCAACAGCTGGTGGCAGCCTACCGCAACATGCTGCTGTCACGCCGGCTGGACGACAAGGAAGTCCAGCTGAAGGGGCAGAACAAAATCTTTTTCCAGATATCGGGGGCAGGCCACGAGGCAGTGCTGACCGCCGCCGGAATGGTCTTCAAGTCGGGCTACGACTGGTTCTACACCTACTACAGGGATCGTGCTCTCTGTCTGGAGCTGGGCGTGACCCCGGCGGAGATGCTGTACGAAGCAGTCGGCGCGGCGATCGATCCGGCGTCGGGTGGGCGGCAAATGCCGAGTCATTGGGGTCATAAGAAGTACAACATCGTTTCGGCGTCGTCCCCCACCGGTACTCAATTCCTGCAGGGCGTTGGATCGGCGGAAGCCACGTTGCGGGCGAAACTGCTCGGAATCACAGAAGGATTTCAGAAAGACGAAGTCGTCTTCATCTCGACCGGCGAAGGTCAGACGAGCGAAGGTGAATTCTGGGAGTCGCTTAATACCGCCTGCAACCTGAAGTTGCCCGCTGTTTATCTGGTCGAAGACAACGGGTACGCCATTTCAGTTCCCGTCGAGGTGAACACCGCCGGCGGCAGCATTTCCAGGCTCGTGCGGTCGTTCCCAAATCTCCTCGTCGAGGAGGTCGATGGCTGCGACCTGCTTGCGAGCTACGATACGATCCAGCGCGCAGTGGATTACGCGAGACAGAGAAAAGGGCCGGCACTCGTGCATGCAAAGGTGATCCGGCCCTATTCACATTCGTTATCGGATGACGAAAAGCTCTATCGCCCGCCGGCCGAGCGTGATGCTGATGCAGCGCGCGATCCGGTCACCCACTTCCCGAAATGGCTGGTGAGTGAAGGGCATGCTACCGAAGACGAGATCAAGCAGATCCAGGAAGAAGTCGACAAGATCGTGCTCGCCGCGACCGACGACGCCCTGACGCAGCCGCAGCCGGGTCCTGAGACCGTGTATTTCGGCGTTTACTCGCCGGACGTCGATCCGACCGGTGAGCAGTTCGACACCGAAGATGATCCGCAGTTCTCGGGTGACCCGACGACGATGGTCGATCTGCTCAATGCCTGCATGCGCGACGAGATGCGGCGCGATCAGAAGATTGTCGTCTTCGGCCAGGACGTCGCTGACGTGTCGCGCGAGGAGCATCTCGACAAAGTCAAAGGCAAGGGCGGGGTCTTCAAAGTGACGTGGCGCCTGCAGAAGGAGTTTGGCAGCGCTCGCGTTTACAACTCCCCGCTCGCGGAAGCGAACATCGTTGGTCGCGCCATCGGACTGGCGGTGCGCGGATTCAAGCCAGTCGTCGAAGTACAGTTCTTCGATTACATCTGGACTGCCTACATGCAGCTGCGCGACGAGCTCGCGACGATGCGGTGGCGCTCGAACAACAACTTCTCAGCTCCAGTCGTCGTTCGCACGACTTACGGCGGCTACATCCGCGGCGCGATCTATCATTCTCAGACCGGCGCGACTTTGTTCACGCACTGCCCGGGTTTGCGAGTGGTGTGTCCCGCGACAGCGCTCGACGCGAACGGACTGCTGCGTACGGCGATTCGCTGCGATGATCCGGTGCTTTTCCTCGAGCACAAGCATCTCTACCGCCAGACCTACAACAAATCGCCGTATCCCGGACCGAACTTCATGATTCCGTTCGGCAAGGCAAAGGTGGTCCGTGAAGGCAGCGACGTCACCGTCGTCACCTATGGCGCGACGGTGCAGCGCGCAGTGGTTGCCGCCAATGCGATGGCCGATCAGGGAATCTCTGTCGAAGTCATCGATCTGCGCACGCTCAGCCCGTGGGACAGAGAGACCGTTTTCGATTCGGTCAAAAAGACTTCACGCGTCATCGTCGCGTACGAGGACTCGAAATCGTGGGGTTTCGGCGCCGAGATCTCGGCGTCGATTGCGGACGAGTGCTTTGCCTGGCTCGACGCGCCCGTGAGGCGGATCGCGTCGAGCGATACTTTCGTCGGCTACGCCCCGCGCCTGGAAGACGCGATTCTGCCCCAGGTCGACGATTTCAAGAAAGCGTACGAAGAGATCGTGAAGTTCTAGTTGGGCGGAATCGCGCCGCCTGACTGAGGCTGCTGGACGTTGAGGCTCGACATGTCGAGCGCCTTGTAGCCCGCCGGCACCTCGAACGCTTTTGGATCGGCAGCAACCCACTTGATGCCGGTCACCACTGCGTCGGTATTGGTAACCCGTGACGGCATACCAGCGATCGTCATCGTTGCCGAGCTCGTTGCCTTGAGTGGCGTCGCTTTCGGCAGTTTCGCCTGCGCGGCTTTCATCTTCTCGGCGAAATCCTTGTTCGAGCCGGTTAACGCGGATGCCATGTCCGCGCCACTGAAGCTGGAGAACGGATTGACTGAGCCTTTTATGTCCGTGGCGTAGTAATAGTCCGACGTGGTCGCGATTGTGACGGTCTGATGCTGACCCATCGCATCGACGTTCATCGTCATGCCAGTGCCGATTCTGTAATGCGTGGTTGGATGACCGAGAATCGCCGGGCCGGTGCCGAGACTGTCCACGGTGGCTTTGGTGTTGGAGAAGTCCATCTTCACACCCATTTGCTGCGACTGCGCGAGCATGTCGGCCGGCCGCATGCGGATATAGCGACTGCCTTTTGTGTCGAGATAAGTGACGGTCTTGCCGCTATCGGTGAGAATCATCGACATGGTTCCATCGGCAGCCAGCGGAGTCGTCTGTGCGCCGGCGCCTTTCATCGTCAGATCCATACGCACCTTGTCCGCGCTGCCAACGGCGTGGCCGACGATCACTCCGGTGTCGGGCCCATCCGAGGTTGTGATCGTCGTGCGGAAATCAATCGCCAGGTTTTGACTTTGTGCGCCAGCTGCAATCGGCGCCAGCGTGATCAATGCACAGGCAAGCGCGCGCGATGTAAAGCTCATTCTGTAAATCCTGATTTGGTGTTGGGCATTTTTGCGGAATAGCCGTCGAGAGACGTTCTGCTCACACTAAGGGTAACCCGCAGGGGCCGATTAGTGCCCGGTCCGCGGCCATCTGATCGACGCCACGATCGAGGATGCGAGAACGAGGGCCACAACGCCCAGGGAAATTCCAATCGGGATGTGGAATACGCCTTCCAGAAGCATCTTCGCCCCGATGAAAACCAGGACCATCGACAGGCCCAGCTTCAAATAGACGAATTTGTCGACGATGCCGGCGAGCAGGAAATACAGCGCGCGCAATCCGAGCACGGCGCAGATGTTCGATGTGTAGACGATGAATGGATCCCGCGTAACGGCGAAGATTGCGGGAATGGAGTCAGTCGCAAAAACAATGTCGGTGGTGTCAACGATCAGCAGCACGATGAACAGCGGGGTTGCGGCGAGATGGCTCGTGCCGTCAGCGCGCTCTTCGCGCACAAAGAATTTCTTGCCGTGGTAATCCTTCGTAACCGGAAGGATCTTGCGCGCCGCCCGTAGCACCGGATCCCGTTCGGGGTTGTACGCGGATTCGTCCTTCTGCAGCGCCATCCGGATGCCGGTGAAGACGAGAAATGCACCGAAGATGTAGAGCGTCCAGGCGAAGCGTGTCACCAGCGCCGAGCCGGCGACTATCATCACTCCGCGCAGAACGAGGGCGCCAATGATTCCCCAAAACAGCACCCGGTGCTGGTATTTCTCCGGGACGCCGAAGTAGGTGAAGATCAGTACGAAGACGAAGATGTTGTCGACCGACAGTGCGTACTCGATCAGGTAGCCAGTGAGGAATTCCAGTCCCGACTGTTTGCCCATCGTGAGATAGATCGCGAGGGCGAAGCAGAGCGAGAGCGCCACCCATATTCCGCTCCAGACGGCGGCCTCACGCAGCGATACCTTTTCCGCTTTCCGATGAAGAACGCCGAGGTCGAGCGCGAGAATGGCGAGGACGACGACGTTAAACCCGATCCAGCCATAGATCGAGTTCACAGCGCGACGCAGCGAACGTCGTAAATCGCCGGTCGACTAGCGACGCTCAAGGGCGTCGCGCACGTCGAGAAGGATCTCGAAGTAGAGTTGTTCTCTGCGGTAAGCGAAATCGAGCGTCGCCATCTGAGTCTGATCTCCCGTGGTTTTCGCGCGCTCGAATGCTTCACGGTACATCTCGTCGAGATTGTTGAGGATCGTGGTGCGACTGCGTGACATTGCATTGCTCTCCGGGCTCGATTCGCTGCGGTTGTCCACCGACAGGTTGGCGAGACGCTCGAGCGCCGTCTCGGGGTCCTGACCTTCGAAGATCAGTTTTTTCGCGGCGCCGAGTGCGAGGCGGCGCGGATTGAACGGGTTCGAAGGCGGGGGCGGTGTCACTGCGACTGATGCTGGGACGAATGGGCGTGAAAGTTAAAGCAATGCGATGAAATCGCGCTAATCGTGAAATGCCCCTGAAATACAAATGGGGCGGAGAAACCTGGTCTCCGCCCCATTCGCAGTTTGCAGCGTGAATCTAGACGTTCGATCCGCCGCCTGAACTTCCAGAGCTGCGCCCACTGGAGCTGGAGTCGCCGGTCCCACCGACGTTACCGCTCGAGGATCCGCCGCTCGAACCACTCATGCCGCTCGAACTACCCATGCCACCCGAGCTGCCGCCTGAGGATCCACCACTGCTTCCACCAAGACCGCCACCGCTGCTGCTGCGTCCTGCGTCACTGCTTCCACCATAGCCACCGCCGCTGGAGCTGCCCTTGTCGGAGCTTCCTCCAAATCCCCCGCCGCTGCTGCTGCCACCGGATCCACCGAAGCTGCTGCCACTTCCGCTGCTGCCACTTCCGCTGCTGCCGCTTCCGGCGCTGCCACCCTTGCCGGATCCCGAAGTATTAAGGGAATCGGGGTTGTTGGTGCTCTTGTCGTTCTCTGCCATGGTATCCTCCTTCGTTGGCAGGCTACAAACGCATGTCGCATGCCCGTGAATTGCTGTTTTCCTTAGAGCCGATGGAAGATTGCGTCCTCTACCGGACGCCCATTTTTCAGGTGCTCGACGACTATTCTCTCGAGCAATTCCGGAGTCACGTTCGCGTACCAGATCCCCTCTGGATACACAACCACAATCGGACCGCTGCTGCACACTCCGAGGCACGGTGTCTCGCCTCTTTTTACGCGATCAGGGCCAAACAGCAGGTCCTCGCGCTGCAGCAAGTCCGCGAGTCGCGAATACAATTCGCGTCCACGACGATCGGGCGAGCAGAAATTACCGGTGCAGATGAGAACGTGGTGAGAGTAACGCTCCATCTGCGGCTTCGTTGACGAAGGCACCCGGCAAAGATACTTGCATGGCGGAGAGCGGACCCTGATTATGCTGATAGCTCTCCTTTTTTCAGGAGTCAACAATGGGGGCGACAATCACATCCAAGGCATCAGCCGTCGATCCAGCGATCGCCGGCAAGGGCTACGTGCACCCTGAAGTTCTCGTCAGCACGGACTGGCTCGCCGAGCATCTCGACGATCCCAACATCAGAATCATCGAGAGCGACGAAGACGTTCTCCTTTACGACACCGGACATATTCCCGGGGCGCAGAAAGTCGACTGGCACCTGGATCTGAACGATCCAGTGTTGCGCGACTACGTATCGCCCGAGCAGTTCGAAAAGCTTCTGCGCGAGAAAGGCATCGACGACAACACGACGGTGATCTTCTACGGCGACAAGAACAACTGGTGGGCGGCGTACGCCTTCTGGGTGTTTCAGCTCTTTGGGTTCACCAATGCCAAGCTGCTCGACGGCGGCCGCGTGAAGTGGCAGCAGGAAGGCCGCGCAATGAATACCGACGTGCCCAGATTCACGAAGACCAGCTACAAGGCGCCGAAGCGCTCGGACGAAAAGATTCGCGCCTTTTTTCAGCAGGTGCGCGAGCACTCGACAGCGGGCAAACCGCTGATCGACGTGCGTTCACCCGAGGAATTCACTGGGCAGCGTACGCACATGCCCGACTATCCGCAGGAAGGAACGCTGCGTGGCGGACACATCAAGGGAGCGCGCAGCGTGCCCTGGGCACGCGCGGCGAATCCTGATGGAAGCTTCAAGGACGCTAATTCGTTGCGCGCTATATACGAGCAGGAGAAAGGTCTGAAGAAGAACGACGACATCATCGCTTACTGCCGGATTGGCGAGCGTTCTTCGCATACGTGGTTCGTGCTCACCTACCTGCTCGGCTACGACAAGGTGAGGAACTATGACGGCAGCTGGACGGAGTGGGGCAACGCGGTGAGGGTTCCGATCGAGAAGGGGCCGGAGACAACGTGACAGCTCCCGTGGCAGGAGTGAGGGCCAAGCCATCGCTGATTCATGTAACCTGGGCCGGCGGCCACCAGTTCGATGCGGGCCGGCCCGGTGGGCCAACTGCGCACATCGATGGAGATGGGAAGACGGCGCAATCTCCGCCTGAGACTCTGTTGACTGCGCTGGCGACGTGCGTGTCATACGACGTTATCGACATCCTCGCCAAGCAGCGCACGCCGATATCGGCCCTGGAAATCGATGTTGTCGGTGAGCGGGTAGATACCGTTCCGCGGCGCTACAAGCACATCACGATGAATTTCCGGATCGGCGGCGCGGGGATCGAGAAGGAGAAAGCGCTACGCGCGATCGAGCTGTCGGCAAACAAGTACTGTTCGGTGAGGGAGACGCTGCGACCGGATCTGCAGATCGAGTGGACGGTTGAGATTGCGGAGTGAGGACTCAACAGCTCACTACCTCGCTGTTAGCTGATAGCAGCACGCTGATAGCTGATCGCTGCCCGCAACGGGACAGGTCGCGATCGATAGAGAGGAAACCAGAGTTGTAAATCAGAAGGCGACGGGGTTCTGTCCCGTCGCCTGCAGCGGATAGCTATCAGCTAGCTGCTATCAGCTAATAGCGAAGTAGTACGCTTTGGAGTCCTCACTCCGCAATCATCGTCGCTTTCCACGCGCACCCTTCCTCTCCTCCTGCTCCATTTCGTCCCTCAACCGCAAATAACTGTCGTAGCGCTCGGCGCTGATTGCGCCTGAGTCGACGGCAGCGCGGATGGCGCAGCCGGGTTCAGCGCGGTGCGTGCAGTTGCCGAATCGGCAAGATGGGATGAAGGCGCGGAATTCGCGAAAACAGGAATCGAGCTCCTCGGAGGCGAGGCCCCACGTCGCGATCTCGCGCAGGCCGGGAGTATCAACGACGAAGCCGGAATCAGGCAGAGGATGGAGGAGCGCACCGACAGTCGTGTGCCGTCCCTTGTTCACCGATTCGCTGATCTCGCCGACGCGCAGATCGAGACCGGGATACATCGCATTCATCAACGATGATTTGCCGACGCCAGACGGGCCCGTGAGTGCCGACGTCCGGCCGGCAAGCTGGTTGTGCAACTCATCGAGGCCGAGTCGCTGCTTCACGCTCGTGAAGTGCACGGGAAAGCCGGCGCGAACGTAATCAGCGAAAGCATGCTCCGTCTGCTCGCGGTCGACCAGCTCGATCTTGTTGATCACGATCCGCGCATCCAGCGAATTGGCGTCAGCGATCACAAGGAAGCGATCGAGCATGCGACGATGTGGCTCCGGCCTCGCGGCGGCAAAGACTACAATCACCTGATCGACGTTGGCAGCGACAATCCGCTCGCCGTGCCCACCGCCCGGTGCGCGACGCGCGAGCTGGGAATGGCGGGGCAGAATCTCTTCAATCGCCCAATGGCTGCCGCGGGAATCGACGTCGAGCATCACGCGGTCGCCGACGGCGAGCTTGCGTGATTCGTCGGATTCTTTCTTGAGCCGACCGCGCAGGGATGCTTCGTGGGTTTCACCCGAGCTCGCGCGAACATTCCAGATTCCACCCGTACCGTTGAGGACCACACCTTCAGTGCGGGTCAACTGCTACCCTCTCGGCGCATCGCATCCCACCAGGTGGTCTGCCCGCCTTTTTCGCCGCGAATCAATGCATCGAGCTTTGCCTTCACATCGTTCAGGCTCATCTCGCCAACGATCCGACCTGCTTCTTCTTCGGTCGACGCGTAGGCGAGGAATTCGGTCTCGAGATGGCCGCTGGCAACTGGATCGCCATGACCCCAGCGCACGAACAAGAGGTAGCCAGCAAACGGCTGCGTCTTGTCACCGCTTTCATCGGTGACGATTTCGACGCTGTAGGAAGCGCCATCACTCCCTTCGAACGCTGCCGGTCGATCGTGGACCGCGCGGTACCCGCCGATCGTGTTCGGATCGCCCTTGGAGTGATCGGGAGGTATGAATCTGCCCATCTCAACGCCGGCGCTTGCCGACCATTTCCTTCACCACATTGCCCGTGATGAACGCGACGTTCGCCGGGCGCTCCGCCAGTCGACGCATCAAATACGGATACCACTGCGTTCCGAATGGAACGTACACCCGCATGCGGTAACCTTCGCGCACCAGTCTGTCCTGCAAGTCCCTGCGGACTCCGTACAGCATCTGAAACTCGTAGCGATCGGGCGCCAGCTTCTTCTCCCTGGCGAAACGCTTTGCTTCCCTGATGATCGTCTCGTCGTGAGTCGCGATGCCGGGGTAGTTTCCCTTGAGCATCAGCTCGTGCAGGCAACGCACGTAGGTCGCGTCAACATCCTTCTTGGCCGGATATGCGACGGTCTCCGGCTCCTTGTAGGCGCCTTTGCAGAGCCGCACCCGGGCCTTCATCTGAATGGCGCGCTCGACATCCGCGAACGTTCGATACAGGTAACTCTGTAAAACGATGCCGACGTGGTCGCGGTACGCAGGATAAAGCCGCTGCTCGAACAGATCGAGAGTGCGCTGGGTGTACTCACTCGACTCCATGTCGATGCGCACGAACGAGTTGTAATCGCGCGCGCGCTGGAGGATGCGATGCATGATGGAGACGCACAGGTCCTCGGATATGTCGAGTCCCATCGCCGTCAGTTTGACCGAGACGTTGGCGTCCGCTTTCTGCTGGTGAATACGGTCGAGCATTTTGACGTACGAATCGCCGGCTGCGCGTGCCTCAGCCTCGTTGTGCACACTCTCGCCCAGCAGGTCGAGCGACGCGGTTATACCACGTGCATTGAGCCGGGCCACAGCCGCCAACGCTGTGTCCAGTGTCTCTCCCGCGACGAACCTGTTGGCGAAGCTCTTCGCCATTTTGTTATTGCGAACGAACTTGAAGATCCTTGGTTGTTCAGAGAGGTATAAGAGAGCGCTGCGAAGCATTTAGTTCTGTAGGAGTGGTTCCGCGGCGGCGGACGAGCGTCGATTCACAGTACGGCCGCGCCGAGAAAGATCAAAAACTCTGATGACTGGATAGCGGCCGCCTTTTTTCAGATCCTGGTCGAAGAAATTCCAGGTGGTGAATCCATCATCACTCTCCGGCTCGAGCAGGTAGACGGCCAGCGCCCCCCTCGGCTGAGCGGTCGAGACAATGAAAGATCTGGGCGCCAATCCCTGTATGCCGCGCTGCCACGTTCCCTTGAGTCGCACTTCGTGATGCCCCTGAAACACCCGGGGTGAAGTGATTATCGAATCGACGGTGAAGGATTCACCCCGAGCGATCCACGCTGAATCTGAGCGATCCACGCGAATTCCGTGCAGACGCAACAGAGTTACGACCGCGGTGTCCTGAGGAGCGATGACGTACGCCGCCGGAGGCACGCGGTCGAGCGTTGAAGTGAACCGATCGTACACAGGCATCCGAATCGTGCGATAGTGCCCCGTCCTCCGCTCGCCGCGTGGTACTCCCGGTTGAGTGATGGTCGAGTCACTCGTCTTATCGATGTCTTCCTTGATCACGTCCAGAGAGCGGGGGCTCGCCAATTCTGATCGCACCGCCACGATCTGGACTGAATCCGGCGAACGTCCCCACGCCAGGGGCAGACTATCGGCGCTGGCGCTAAGCGATCGGATCGAATTCGCCCGTTCCGCCACCAGCGACAGGATCTCCGACACAAACGCGTAGGTCGACGCAATCCGCCTCGACAGCGTGTCGTGAGAGTAGGCTTCGCTGAGAATCGCGATGCGCCCCCGGATCCCGAAGTAGTTCGTGCCAAACCGTGGCCGCGAGTCGTACGTCGCCCATCCTTCGTGAAGCGAGCTGTCGGCGACGAGACCGCGCTCATCCGACACGAAATTCCCGTAGTCGAAAACCTCGAATCCGTGCCGGGCGCGCATCCGCTGGCGCAGCACAGGCAGCAGCGAATCGCGCGCGTATACACCGCCAAACACCGCTGCCGGACTCAGCGACGGTGAATACGTGAGTGCGTAGCCGTGAAAGCTGCCGTCGGTCGTGTGGAGATCTACGAATACATCCGGATCCCACGCATTGAACATCGCCAGTGATGCACGCGTCTCCGGCGCTTCCGCCTTCACATAGTCGCGATTGAGATCGAGGCTCTGGGCGTTCGCTCTGGTGCCGACGAGCTCTGGACCATTCTGCTCGGTGCGGTTCACGGCCTGGGACGCGAACCGCTCGTTGCCATCGGCATTGTAGATCGGCACCGCAATCAGCACGATCGAGTCGAGCACGTTCGGCTTCGGCGCGAACGTCAGATCCCGAATGAGGGCGAGCAGAGCGTCTTTGCCTTCAACTTCTCCCGCGTGGATGTTTCCCTGCACATAAACGATCGGACGCCTCAGGCTCTTTGCTTCCGACGGCGTCGAAACCTTTGGTCTCGATGCAACGACGAACGGAATGAGTCGCCCCTCCGTAGTCTTGCCGATCGACCCGAACGTCAATGGCGCGCCGAGCTTGCGCAGTGAATCGAGAAATTGTCGCACGTCCCCATAGTGCGACGTCTCGCGATACTGTGTGAGCTCGGGGCGCGTACGCGGGTAATCACCCGGCGTGAGCGGCCGATTGATTGATGGAGCGCACGAAGTCGCCAGCATCGATACGACTAGAACAGACGCGGCCGACCGCCCCGGCCGCACAACCCAGCGCACTACCGTTCGCCTGGATAGAAGACTTGTCGACGCCGCGCCATCTCGAGCAGCAGATCGGCCGGCTCAAAACGGCCGGGGAACCTCGCGTTCAAATCCTCGAGGCGCTGCACTACGATCTGGACGCCGAGTGTGTCCATGTAGCGGAATGGCCCGCCGCGGAAAGGTGGGAATCCAATACCAAACACCGCGCCGACGTCGCCGTCGCGTGGTGACTTGATGATTCCATCGCTGAGACAACGCGCCGCTTCGTTGAGCATCGCCAGTACTGTGCGCTGCTGGATTTGCGCCGCCGGCATATCGTCGGGCCGTGTGACATCGGCCGGCGTCGGCGGCGCGATGGACTTCGCCACCGGAATGCTGCCAGGCGCAAGAAACAGAGCATAGACGGAGGGGTCGACGTCGCCCTTCTTCCCTTCCTTGTCGTAGGTATAAAAACCCTTCTGCGATTTCCGACCGTAACGACCGGCCGTCACCACAGCTTGAATCGAATTCGCCGGCTGCATCCGATCGGGGAACGCATCAGCCATGATCTTCCCGGCTTTCACCGCGACATCGAGTCCGACTTCGTCGATCAGGGTGATCGGCCCGACGGGGAAGCCGAAATCAACCAGCGCCTTGTCGATCAGATCCACGGCGACGCCCTGGTCCATCAGGATTCCAGCTTCGTTGATGTACGGCGAGAGAATGCGATTCACGTAGAAGCCGGGACCATCGTTGACGACGATCACGGTCTTTCCGAGCCGCTTGCCATATGCGACCGTCGTCGCGACGACCTGAGGATGCACCTGCTCCGTGGTTATCACCTCGAGCAGCGGCATCTTGTGCACCGGAGAGAAGAAGTGCATGCCGAGCACCCGCTCGGGTCTGCTCGATGCCTGCGCAATCAACGCAATTGGAATCGTCGACGTGTTGCTCGCAAAGATTGCGTCCTTTCGAATCGCAGCTTCTGTTTCGCGCAACACCTGATGCTTCACCGCCAGATCCTCGAACACTGCCTCGATCACGAGGTCGACGTTTCCGAATCCGGAGTAGTCGACCGTCCCGCCGAGCAACGCCATATAGTCGCTGTACTGGACTTTGGTGATCTGCTTTCTCGTCAGGCGTTCCTTCAGAACATCGCGGACTGCTGCGTAACCCTTGGCGACTCGCGAATGATCTGCGTCCTTCAACCTCACCAGGCTGCCGTGCTGCACCGCGATTGACGCGATGCCAGCACCCATGAATCCGGCGCCAATGATCGCGATCTTGTCGACTGGCAGCGGCTCGAACGACGATACCGGAAGATCCGGGTACTGCAGTGGGTCGATGCCCGGATCCTTCTTCAGCTCGTTCGTCGCGAAAAACAGGAAAATCAGCTGGCGTGACACATCGGTCATCGCCATCTCGCCGAACTTCCGCGACTCTTCGCGATAGCCCTCCGCAATTCCCTTCTCGTAGCCGGTAGCGACCGCTTCGATCGCGGCAATCAGCGCCGGATAATTCCCACGCGATTTCGCCAGCGTTTGCTCGCGAGCTTTGCGCAGCACGATCGCCCGACCCGCCGGATTCCGGTCGAGCAGCACGCCCTTCAGTCCGCCCGCGTGCGACTCACTCTTGCGCCTGCCTTCCGCGACTTCCCGCGCGCGCTGAATCGAGATCGTTCGCAAAATCGACGGGTGGACGAGCTCGTCGATCAATCCGAGCTGGAGCGCTTTCTTCGCGCGTACGTGCTTGCCCGTGAGAATCAGATCGAGCCCATTCGTCAGTCCGATCTTCCTCGGCAATCGCTGGGTCCCACCCGCACCGGGAATCAGACCAAGCTGCACCTCAGGCACGCCGAGAATGGTTTTCGAATGATCGGTGCCGATGCGGTAGCGGCAGGCGAGCGCGGCTTCAAGTCCACCGCCGAGGCACGCGCCGTGGATGGCAGCGATTACGGGAATGCGAAGACGCTCCATCGAGTCGAGCAGCATTTGCCCGTCACGACTCAAACGCTCGGCGTCGGTCGCGGTCTTGAGCTGGAGAAATTCCTCGATGTCGGCACCAGCGATCCACACGTCCGGCTTGCCGCTGATCAGAACTGCGCCGTGAACGGTGGTGTCCTGCTCCAATCTGCTGAGCAGGGCGACAAACTCGTCTTTCACCGCGCGACTGAGCTTGTTGACCGACTCGTTCGGCAAATCGAACGTGATGACGGCGATCCCGTCGACGACTTCGACCGACAACGCCGGCTTCCAGCGTGTGCCGACCAATCCGCCGATGGTCACTTCGGATGTCGAGCTCATTCGGTTCTCTCGACCACCATTGCGAAGCCCATACCTCCCGCGGCACAAACGGTCATCAGGCCAAACTGCCCACCGCGTCGACGCAGCTCATTGAGCAGGGTCGTTGTGATACGTGCACCAGTCGCACCGAATGGGTGACCAATCGCAATCGACCCACCCATCACATTGAGCTTCGCGCGATCGACTTCGCCAACCGGTTGGGTGAATCCGGCGCGCTCGGCCCAATACTGCGATTCGAATCCCTTGAGATTGGACAATACCTGTGCGGCGAAGGCCTCGTGCATCTCTACGAGATCGATGTCCTTCAGTGTCAGTCCGGCGCGCTTCAGTGCTACGGGCGCGGCCAGAACCGGTGCCTGCAGTAATTGCTCACCAGGATCCAGTGCGGCATAAGCATACGATCTGATGATGCCGAGCGGCGGATAGCCGAGCGATTTCGCCTTTTCCTCGCTCATCAAAAGCACGCACGCTCCGCCGTCGGTGAGCGGCGATGAATTCCCCGCGGTGACACTGCCGTACTTTCGGTCGAACACGGGCTTCAGCGCCGCAAGCTGCTCATAGCTCGTGTCTTCACGAATTCCGTTGTCCGATGTGAGGACGCTGTCGAATTTCGGTGGGACATACACTGGCATTATCTCCGCCGTCAATCTGCCATCGGCGGTCCCCGCGGCGGCGAGGCGGTGTGAGCGAAGCGCGAAGTGATCCTGCTCCTCGCGCGAGATGGTGTTGAGCTTCGCCATCTTCTCCGCGGACTGCCCCATGGTCTCGCCAGTCGATGGCTCGGCGATCGCCGGCGTGATCGGCACCAGATCCTTCGGTCGAAGTCGCATCAGCGTCCTGATCCTTTGCGGCAGCGATTTCGCTTTGGAAGCCAGCACCAGAGTTTCCGCAAATCCCTGGGAGTGCAGGATAGGAATGTTGGACAGTGATTCGGATCCGCCTGCGATCGCGACTTCCATGTGACCGAGCGCGATTTGATCCGCTGCGTCGGTGATTGCCTGGTTTGCGGAAGCGCACGCGCGGCTGACGCTGAAGGCCTGCACGCCTTTCGGAAACACGGGTAATAGCGAAACCTCGCGCGCAATGTTCGGCGCGAGAATCGAGGGTATCACCGTACCGAAAACTAGGCCGTTGACTTCATTGCCGTCGAGGTTCGTGCGCTGAAGCAGCTCCGCTACGCAGAGCTTACCCAAATCGATTGCCGACAGCGATTTAAGGGCGGTGCCCGCTTTTGCGAACGGCGTCCGGACGCCCGCGACGATCGCCACGCGGCGCCCGTTCCCGAATGTTGCCATGCACGGAAGTTAGACGGGCGCCAACCTTCTTTCTAGGACGAAAGCTCGTTACCGAGCAGCGCGTTCCTTCTCGAGTAACCGCTTTTTGCGATCGAGTCCCCAGCGATATCCGCCGAGGTCCCCGCTCTGGCGAATCACGCGATGACACGGAATCAGCAGCGCGACGCGATTGTTGGCGCAGGCTGATGCGACCGCGCGGACTGCGCGTGGAGCGCCGATCGCTTCGGCGATATCGCTGTACGATCTCGTCTGGCCAAGCGGAATCTTTTGCAGCTCGCGCCAGACTTTCCACTGGAATGCGGACGCCTGGACATCGATCGGCACATCCGTTGGAATGCGATCGCCTTCAACCGCGGCGACCACAGCCTGGACCCACGCGTGTAGATCACCTTCCGCTGCGCCAACGCGTCTCCGCTCGGCCGCGGGATATTCGCTCGCCAGCGCATCTTCGACATCTCGTTGTGTGTCACCGAGTGTGACGGAACACACGCCACGCTCGGTGGCGCCGACGAGCAGCACGCCGAGAGAGCTCTTCGCCGTCACATAGTCGATGCGCGTGCCAGCTCCGCCGCGCTTATAGGTGGCGGGCGTCATGCCGAGGCGCGTCGCCGCGTCTTCGTAGGCGCGGCTGCTGGAGCCGTAGCCTGCGCCAAAGGACGCTCTGCTCACCGTCTCGCCTTTCCTGAGCTCCGTCTTGAGCTTTTCACTTTTTTTCGCGCGAATGTATTGCGCGGGAGTCAGTCCGACGGTTTGCTTGAACTTTCGCTGCAGGTGGTAGGGACTCAGACCGGCCTGATCGCTGAGCACAGACAGCGTAATGCGTTCGTCGAGATCGCCGGCGTGCTCGTCGATGTAGTCACGAGCACGCTGGATTGCGCCGTTTGGTGATTTGGGTTGATTGGGACGGCAGCGGAGGCAGGCACGGAAGCCAGCGCGCTCGGCTCCTTCGGGAGATGAGAAGAAGGCGATGTTCTCGCGCTTCGGACGACGTGAAGGACACGACGGACGGCAGTAGATGCGGGTCGTCGTGACACCGTACAGGAAATCATCGTCTGCAGCGGAATCGCGGTTGAGCACGGAATTCCAGGCGGTCGCTTCGTCCACAGCTCGCCGATTCGACACATTCAACTCTGTTGCGGTATTTGTCATACGCTCCGTCTCTGAAAGAATCTTAACTGCGATTAAGGATGTCCGCCCCGGAGCAACGTCGATATCCGAATCTTGCTGTCAAATTCGGCATCTTGAGTCACTGAAACGTCCAATCCCGGGCTATGCGCGAGCTGTTTGATCGGAACTTCGACGTCCTGGTGATCGGTGGTGGCATCACCGGTTGCGGCGTAGCACGTGACGCCGCGATGCGTGGCCTGTCCGTGGCGCTCGTCGAGCGCGACGACTTTGCGAGCGGAACCTCCGGCCGGTCTTCGCGACTGATTCACGGCGGAATCAGGTACCTGGAGCAAGGTCGACTGCATTTGGTCTACGAGTCGATAAGGGAGCGGCAGATCCTGCTGACCATCGCTCCTCACCTCGTAAAGCCGTTGGCGTTCACCTGGCCGATTTATCAGGGTGCGCGAATCGGGCGATTGAAGTTGAGCGCCGGCCTGGCCCTATATCAGCTGATGGCGCTTGGGAGATCGCACCGGCCTTCGCTGCTGAGTCCGGGGAAAACACTCCGGCGTGAGCCGGCGCTGCAGAAGGCCGGCTTGAAAGGCGGCGCAGTCTACTACGATGCAGCGACGGATGACTGCCGCCTGACCGTAGCGACGGCGATGTCGGCATCCGACAATGGTGCTGTTGTCGTCAATCACGTGCGCGCGACGCGCGTACTTCGCGATGCGGGTCGGGCGATTGGCGCGGAAGTGAAATCACAACACACCAGCGACGCTGGCGAAGTTCGCGCGCGTGTAGTCGTCAACGCAACCGGCGTCTGGCAGAATGCCGGCAATGCGATCGATCACGGTGCCCGTTCGCGCGGCAGTAAAGGCGTGCACATCGCCGTGCCGCGAGAGCGAGTTGGTAATAGAGATGCGATCACCATGATTTCTTCGGTAGATGGGAGGGTGATGTTTTGTCTTCCGGCGGGCACACAGGCGATCATCGGCACCACAGACACCTGGACTGACGAATCACCGGAAGACGTTCACGCATCAAGGGTCGATGTCGAGTATCTGCTGCGCTCGGCGAATTCGTACTTTCCGGAAGCACGGCTCACGTTCGACGACGTCGTCAGTGCGTGGGCTGGCATTCGGCCGCTGGTTGCGACGCAATCGAACAACCCGACCTCGGCGTCGCGCGAGCACAGCATCGTCAGCGACGAATGGGGTGTCATCAGCGTGACTGGCGGGAAGCTGACGACGTATCGGGCGATGGCTGTCGAAATAGTGGATCGCGTTCAGCAGGCCCTCGGGCAGAGCGTCAGACATGCGCCAACTGATAGCACGCCACTTGGCGCAGAATTCGGGAGTGACGGGATGGGCGGCTTCGCGGACGGGGACCCGCGCCACTCAGAACCGCTCGTGCCCAGCCTGAGATATACCGGCGCGGATTTGGTCTACGGCGTCAAACGCGCCAGGGCAAAGACGTTGAGCGATCTTCTCATTCGCCGACTGCACGTGGCGTTCGAGACGCGCGACCACGGCAAGAGCGTAGCTGCGCGCGCGGCAGAGATAGTTGCTCCTCTGCTTGGCTGGGACGACGCGACAAAACGCGCCCGGATCAGCGAATACAACGCCGATGTCGAGCGCATGTTCGCTATCTCGTGATCAGTATTGAGGGCCGCCCTGGGAATGGGCCAACCGCAGAAACTCGTCGCGCGTCTTCGGATCTTCGCGGAACACTCCACGCAACGCCGAGGTGATCGTCTTCGAGTTCTGCTTCTGCACCCCACGCATCATCATGCAGAGGTGGTA
>Ga0207665_10000353_pt1 | contig 31856 bp, 29 predicted proteins | sample LARL112metaG_FD_184351 | JGI IMG/M metagenome (GOLD analysis project Ga0207665, IMG submission 184351) | Corn, switchgrass and miscanthus rhizosphere microbial communities from Kellogg Biological Station, Michigan, USA - LAR L11-2 metaG... | ecosystem: Host-associated > Plants > Roots >... | reverse complement strand
TCACTGAGCTACGGTCGAGCTCAGAATTTCGGCCGCTGTTCGGTTCGACGTTTACATTTCGACTGTGAAAGACAGTCTGATCGTCCGCGGAGCGCGGCAGCACAATCTCAAGGGGTTTGATCTCGAGATCCCGCGTCGCACGGTGACGGTAGTCACCGGACCATCGGGATCGGGAAAATCATCGCTCGCGTTCGACACCATCTACGCCGAAGGTCAGCGGCGCTACGTGGAATCGCTGTCGTCGTACGCCCGGCAATTCCTGGAGCGGATGGAAAAGCCGGACGTAGATCTGGTAGAAGGCTTATCGCCCGCGGTCGCGATCGAGCAGAAGAATCCGACCAAAACTTCGCGATCCACCGTCGGCACTGCCACTGAGATCTACGATTACCTGCGTCTCCTTTGGGCGCGCGTAGGTCATTCCTTCTGCCCGACGTGCGGACGCGAGATCAAGCCGGACACCGTTCAGTCTGTCACCGACACGGTCATGAAGCTTCCGGAAGGGACGCGGTTCTATCTTACCTTCCCGCTGCGGCTATCGAACAAGGTCACCCACGAAGTCGTCGTTGAGAACCTTCGCGCTCAGGGATTCCTGCGGGTCGCGCTCGACAATGTCGTGTTCCATCTCGACGAGCTCGCGCAATCGAAGCGGGACATCACCCGCGCGAATGAAGTACTGGTCGTCGTCGATCGGCTTTCCGTTTCTCTGGACACGGCGGGCCGCCTGAGCGATGCTGTCGGCACCGCGTTCGCCGAGGGCGAGGGCGACTGCGTGGTGCTGCTGACGGACGAAGTACTGTCGCCCATCGATGGAGCTCCGGTTTCGAAGCTTCGGTTTACAGAGCGGTTCGAGTGTCCGAACGACGGCTCCGTTCTTCCAGCTCCAACGCCGCAGCTTTTTTCATTCAACAACCCGCGCGGTGCCTGCTCCCAATGCAACGGCTTCGGCGCGATCCTCGAGTACGACGAGACTCTTGTCGTGCCGTACCCGACTCGCTCACTGCGCGACGGGGCGATCGATCCCTGGACGAAGCCCCGCTATGACAATAAGCGTCGGCAGCTGGCCGAATTCGCAAAGCGCGAGCGGATTCCGATGGACAAGGCGTGGGAGCAGCTGAACTCGCAGCACCGGCAGCTGCTGCTCCATTCCCGGACACGCGGCTACAAGGGAATCTTTCCTTTTTTGAAGGATCTGGAGGAAAAGCGTTATAAGCAGTACATCCGCGTTTTTCTCCGCCAGTATCAAACAGCGCAGGAATGTCCCCGCTGTCACGGCACCAAGCTCCAGCCCGAAGCGCTCAACGTTCGTGTCGCTGGTCTCAACATCGCCCAGGTCGCGGACATGCCGGTCGACAAGCTGTTGCTCTGGCTGAGCGAGCTGAAACTGACCGCATTCGAGCGGCAAATCGCCGAGATGATTCTCAAGGAAGCCCGCGACCGCGTTGCATTCCTGTGCGACGTGGGTTTGAGCTATCTGTCGATGAATCGCGCGACACGAACGCTGTCTGGGGGCGAGGCGCAGCGCATTGGGCTCGCGAACTCACTCGGCTCGCAGCTGGTCGACACTCTTTACGTGCTCGACGAGCCTTCGATCGGATTGCATCCGCGCGATATGGACAGATTGCTGAGGCTGCTCAAGCGGCTGCGGGATTCAGGAAACAGCGTTCTGGTCGTCGAGCACGATCTCGCCGCGATCGAAATGGCGGACTACATGGTGGAGCTCGGACCGGGCAGCGGTGAAGCGGGTGGAAATGTCGTCTTCGCCGGACCAATGTCGCGCATCGCAGAAAGTCCGCTGACGGGACAGTACGTCACGGGCAGACGCTCGATTCCGCTACCTGAAGATAGGCGCCGGCTCGGGCCCCGTTGGATCACACTGAGCGGTGCGCGCGAGCACAATCTCAAGAATGTCGACGTGCGGATTCCGATCGGCGCGCTCACCGTCGTTACGGGAGTATCCGGTTCCGGAAAGAGCACGCTCGTGCACGACGTTCTCTATCGTGCGCTGGAGACGCATCTCGTTGGTGAGCATAGCGCAAAGCTTCACCTGGGTGAGCGCGTCGGCGAGTACGACACTATCACGGGCTTCGACGCGCTCGAGGACGTCGTCCTGATCGACCAAAGTCCAATCGGCAAATCGCCGCGCTCAAACCCGGTGACGTATGTGAAAGCATTCGACGAGATCAGAAGCATTTTCGCCGACACTCCGCTCGCTCGTCAGCGGAAATACACCGCCGGGACCTTCAGCTTCAACGTCAGCGGCGGCAGATGCGAAGCTTGCGAGGGCGCCGGAGCGCTCGAGGTGGAGATGGTCTTCATGGCCGACGTTTACGTGCCTTGTGAAGATTGCGGCGGCAAGCGCTACAAACCTGAAGTGCTGGATGTCACGGTTCGGGGAAAGAACATCTACGAAGTGCTCAACCTGACCGTCGATCAGGCGATTCGTTTTTTCCCGCGCGAAGAAAAACTGGGCCAGGCACTTTGGCAGCTGCAGCAGGTCGGACTCGGCTACCTGCGCCTGGGTCAGCCGGCAACGACGCTTTCCGGCGGTGAAGCGCAGCGAATCAAAATTGCGCGCGAGCTGACTCAAGCCGGGAAGAAATCAGGCCGCAGGATGTACGTGATGGACGAGCCGACGACGGGACTTCACCTCGAAGACATCCGCAAGCTCGCGAAAGTATTCGATCGCTTGCTCGAGCAGGGGCATACACTGGTGTTGATCGAGCACAATCTCGACGTCGTCAAGCTCGCTGACTGGATTGTCGATCTTGGACCGGAGGGCGGCGTTGGCGGCGGCGAGGTCGTCGCGATGGGTCGGCCGGAAGACATCGCGAAGCTCGAGGAGTCGCACACCGGGCGCTGGCTGGCGCCCCTACTCAAGCGCCACAGGAGCGCGCCTGCGATATCGCCACTCGTCGACTTCGATCACACGGGGGTCGACGCAGGTCGACAGCTGGCACTCTAGGTTTAGCGACTCTCCTGCGCCATGCGCGCGACTTTGGTGACGAGTCCGCGTGGAAAGAAACGGTGGCTGGCCGCGACCAGTTTGTTCCTGGCGCCTGGGATTGCGACACGTCGTCCCTGCATCATCGCCTGAAAACCGAACTCGGCAACGCTGGCTGCATCGGCGACACCAAATAGTGTAAACAACCTCGATTGGCCAACGTGCGCCGTCGAGGCAAAATCCGTTTTGGTTGGTCCCGGGCAAAGCGCCGTGACCGTCACCCCGCTATCGCGCAGCTCCTCGGCGAGCGCTTCTGAGAAGCTGAGGACATAAGCCTTGCTCGCGTAGTAGACCGACATCAGTGGTCCGGGTTGGAACGCCGCAGTCGAAGCGACGTTGAGGATCTTCCCCGATTTGCGCTTTATCATCGCGGGGAGAAACAACTTCGTGAGCTGAGTGAGTGCTGCGATGTTGACCTGGATCATCTCGAGCTCGCGATCGAGATCGGTCTCCGAGAATTCGCCGCCGAGGCCGAAGCCGGCGTTGTTGACGAGAATCTCGATCGGGATGTTCTCGTTGCGCAGGAAATCGAAGATCGCTTGCGGCGCGTCCTGGCGCCGAAGATCGGCGGCGAAGACGTGGGCTTTGATCTGGAACTTCCCTTCGAGCTGTCCGGCTGCCGCTTCGAGAGTGTCCCTTTTTCGGGCGACCAGAGCGACATCGAAACCGTTTCGAGCGATGACTTTTGCGAGCTCCAGTCCTATTCCGCCGGAGCCCCCGGTTATGAGCGCGGTTCGTTGCGGCGCGCCGTTCGTCGTGGAGAGCATAGGTTGTAGAATGGCCGGAAATTTTGGAGAAGCAACCTGCGAGCGGCGCGTTGGCTCGGTTGATTCGAGGGTCTTCCTCGGCTAATTTTCGTTGCTATTCCCGAGTAGCTCAGGTGGTAGAGCAGGTGACTGTTAATCACCGGGTCGGGGGTTCGAGTCCCTCCTCGGGAGCTGTTATAGGACAGAACATAACTGTTGGAATGCAACGGGTTAGCCTCGCGGCTAGCCCGTTTTGCTTTAGTGCGGTGATTTGTTGACTGCTGTTGTTACGTGAGATGTTTGGGCCTGTTGGGATAGCTCGCGGATAACTTTTCTCAATCTCGACTTGTAACAACTCAGCAGAACGCACCCCACATTTGACGGCATGCCCCCACGAAGCACGTCGAGCCAACCGATGGAATTGGCAGTGAGTGAGAGGCAACAACGCGCGAAAGCTCGCGCGATAGCAATGGCGCTCGTGGCCGCTCTTCTCTTCGGCGCCAGCGCACCGTTCGCCAAGTTGCTTCTGGCAACCGCGAGCCCTCAACTGCTGGCCGGCCTTCTTTATCTCGGTTCCGGGATTGGTCTTGCAACCGTCTGGCTGGGTAGACGGCAATCCGCCGAGATCGTGCGCGAGACCCCGGTGGCGCGACGCGATGTGCCTTGGCTGGCGGGAGCCATTGGCTCCGGAGGAGTGATCGGTCCGTTGCTGCTCATGATCGGACTGGCTCACACGCCAGCGTCGGCCGCTTCCCTTCTGCTCAACCTCGAAGGTGTGTTGACCGCGCTTCTAGCGTGGTTCGTGTTTCGCGAGAATGTCGATCGCCGTGTGGCGCTGGGGATGTTGGCGATCGTCGCTGGTGGTGCGGTGCTTTCGTGGGCGGGCCGGCTTTCATGGGGCGGAATTGCAGGACCGCTGGCGGTCGCGGGCGCCTGTCTATGCTGGGCGATCGACAACAACCTGACGCAGAAAGTCTCCGCTGGAGATCCTGTGCAGATCGCCATGCTGAAAGGCCTCGTCGCGGGGAGCGTCAACACCGGTATCGCGTTCGTCCTCGGCGCGAGCTTGCCGACCGCGACGCGCTTGATCGCGTCGCTGGTTCTCGGCTTCCTGAGTTACGGAGTAAGCCTGGTGGCGTTCGTGCTAGCGCTTCGACAACTCGGCACTGCGCGCACCGGAGCATACTTCTCCACCGCACCGTTCGTTGGCGCCATGCTCTCTCTGATCATCTTTCGCGAGTACCCGACGCCACCGCTTCTGATTGCTGGGGCGCTGATGGGAATTGGAGTCTGGTTGCACGTCAGCGAGCGGCACGAGCACCCGCACCGCCACGAAACGATGGAGCACGATCATTCGCACGTGCACGACGAGCATCATCAACATGTCCATGTTCCGGGCGATCCGCCGGTGACCGATCCGAAACCGCACACGCATCGACATCGCCACGAGGAGCTCGTTCATGCGCACGCTCACTATCCTGACATACATCACCGGCATTCGCACGACTGAGGGCGTTTCGCTGATGCGATGCGCAACGCTCCTCATTGCGCTGACGCGCGTCGTTAATGCCGGCGCGCAGAGCCAGACCGCATGCGTCGCCACCGCATCGTCGCTAACACCTGCGGGTTGGAAGCTGGCCTCGACCGGTTCGGCAACACAACCAAAACCCGGGCTCAGACTGGTTCGCGAAATTCCTCTGCCCGGACCGGCGAATCGATTCGACTATCAGAGCGTCGAGCCCGCGAGCGGTCGGATTTACATGAATCACATGAACGCCGGGCGCACTATCGTCTTCGATGCGAATAATGGAAAGATCCTCGGCGAAGTAATGGATGTCCCGCGTGCCACCGGGGTGTGGGCCGTCCCTTCGCACCACCAGGTGTACGTTTCCGCAGCGGGCAATCATGAGGTCGCCATCTTCGACGACCGGACGCTGAAGGTGACGGCGCGAATTGGCGGAGTCAGATTTCCGGACGGGATCGCTTATGCGCAGGGTGCGGACAAGGTGTTCGTGTCCGATGAATCGGGGGACGCTGACGTCGTCATCGATCCGAATACGGTGAAGAAACGGTCGACCATCGTCCTCGGCGGCGAAGCTGGAAACACTCACTACGATTCGGTCTCGCACTGCATTCTGGTCGCCGTCCAGACGCGAGATCAACTGGTGGCGATCGATCCGGTGAGTGAACGAATCATGCGGCGCTACGATCTGCCGGGCTCGGACGGTCCGCACGGTTTCACACTCGACGAACCGGACCGGCTGGCGTTTGTCACCAGTGAAGGCAACGGGAAATTGCAGGTTGTCGATCTCCGCACGGTGCGGATCATTCAGACTCTCAACGTGCCGGACGATCCGGACGTACTGGCGTGGGACCCGTCGTGGCGCAGATTGTACGTCGCCTCCGAATCTGGCGCGCTATCCGCGTACTGGCTGGATGGAAAAATGCTGCGACCGATCGGTGAAGTAAGCGCGCCCCACGCACACACAGTGTCGGTTGACCCTCGTACGCACCTGGTCTATCTGCCACTCGAAAACATCAGCGGGCGCCCAGTGCTTCGCATCTACGAGCCCATCCGCTGACTTTGTCACCGCAAGAGCAGTGTTGAATGTGCGCTGGGTTCCCGTGATGACATTGGCGGCACTCCGACTCACCGCCCAGGATGTAGCGCGGCCACAGACGGACACTCAGCGCTCCGCCTATCGTACTCACGATTCAAAGGAACAGATCCGGCTCAACGCGAAATTCGCCGAGCCTATCTGGCACGACGTCGATTCGATTACCGATTTCCATCAGCGTGAGCCGCTCGAAGGCGCACCCGCGACCGAGCGCACAGTCGTCAAGATCGTTCGCGATGCCGGGCGACTCTACATCGGAGTCCGCGCCTACGACAGTGAGATGCGGAGAATTCGTAGCGTGCAGTTGCGACGCGATGCAGATCTTTCCTCAGACGACAACGTGACGGTGCTCATCGATAGCTACCGAGACAGACGGGGCGCATTCCTTTTTCGCACCAATCCCAACGGCGCGATGTGGGACGCGCAGCTCGTCGGGCTCGACAACGTGAACGACAACTGGAATGGGATATGGGAAGTTGCGACACGCCGTGATTCCATCTCGTGGTCGGCGGAGTTCGCGATCCCTCTCAGCACATTGCGCTTCAATCCCGGCAAAGACGTAATCGGTCTCAACATTCGCCGAATGATTCGGCGAAAAAACGAAGAGGTCCTGTGGCGGTCCTGGGGACGGTCCGAGGGTATCGAGAACCTGCTTTACACTGGTGACATCGCGGGATTCGGCGACATCCGAAGCGAGCGGCCGATCGAGCTGCGCCCATACGTACTGGGACGATTGGTCGCGCCATCATACGACGCCAATGGCGAGCGAATCGATGCCTCCAATACAGCAGGCAAGGTCGGACTCGACGCGAAAATCGCACTCGCGCCAACTCTCACCTCGGACCTCACACTCAACACTGACTTCGCACAGGTCGAGGCCGATCAGCAGGTCATCAATCTGACCCGATTCCCGACGTTCTTTCCGGAGAAGAGAGAATTTTTCTTGGAGTCGAGCGGGGTCTTCGATGTAGGAACTCCGCAGCGGACTCAGCTCTTCTACTCGCGACGCATTGGACTCGACTCGACGGGGGCGCCAGTACCAATCCTCGCTGGTGCGCGGGTCTACGGTAAAGTGAGTCAGTGGGGCATCGGACTGCTCGACGTGCGAACGGGTGGTGCAGAGCAGGCCAACGACGCTGTGATTCGAGTGGGGCGTGATCTGCTTGATCGCTCGACAGTCGTCGGCATGCTTGTCAACCGATCACGTCCGGGAGCGGGCAACGAGAGCGGCGCGGGTCTCGATATCGACCTTCCGCTGCTAGTGAACGGTTACAACGTCGAGCCGCATTTCTGGTTGATGGGAACGAGGACGGGCGTTGCCCAAGGTACACCCCTGGCCTGGCGAGTCTCGACCGATGTGCCGAACGATCTCATCGACGCTTTCGTCTCGCTCTACTCGATCGACTCCGGTTTCAACCCGACGATCGGTTTCGTGCGCAGGACTGGAATCCGGGAGACAACAGGGCACATCGACTTCCAGCCGCGGCCAGGAGTGCTCGGAATTCGCCAGCTCGACCTGACGCCGATTCCGAGCTGGGACATCATCACAGATCGGAGTGGAATGCTCGGACGCCCTTCGACTTGGCAGACAGCGGACTTCGAATCACACGTGCTCGCGGGCACACTCGAGTCCGGGGATCAGTTTGAGGTCAACGTTCGCCGGGAGCTCGATGCGCCCAGCGAGCCGTTCGAGATTTTTCGCGGCACGACGATCGAGCCGGGCCGCTACTGGTGGACGACCGCCGACGTGCAATACCAAACGTCGACCGGACGCCCCTTGAGCGGTGAGGCGGTAATCAGCAGCGGACAATTCTACGGCGGCCACAGCACCACCGTGGAGCTAGGTGCGACATTCCGTGGTGGCGGGCATCTCATCGCTGCGAGTACGTATTCAGTCACAACTGCGCGGCTTTCAGGCGGACGATTCACCGCTGCGGAAGCGACCAGTCGCGTAGAGTATACGTTCAATACGCGGACGGGCTTCCTTGGGTTTATGCAGTTCAACAACGAATCTCAGCGCATCGATTTCAATCTTCGTTTTCACTGGATACCAACCATTGGCGACGACGTATACGCCGTGTGGAACTCGGGCTACACGACTGACCCTCTGGTACCGAGTCGCTTCCCCTCGCGTCGAGTCATTTCCCACCCGCTAAATGGAGCGCTAATCCTTAAGGCGGTGCATCGCTTCTCGAGCTAGACGAACTTAGCCCGCGCCTTACGCAACGCACCCAGCCGAAGTGCCACTGAGTCGCGGTTACTGCCGAACGAGGTTGAAGTTGATCTCCAACTTGATCGTGTCCGCGACGCTGAGCAGCACCGGCACCCGTGGCTGGTCCATCTGAATGTCGTGGAACGTGAATGACGTCGACGCCGTTCCCGTCAAACCCGAGTTGTTGAATTCAACGTTTCCATTCCACACGGTCGGGCGGGTGACGCCGTGAACGGTGAGGTCGCCGAGCAATTGGATTTGCGCCGATCCTGACTTCGGCACTGGCGGCTTCACCCCGCGTACTTCGGTCGGCACGAAAGTAATCGTCGGATAGTCGTCGGACTCGAGCAATCGCCCGCGTACATAGCCGTCGCGGCGATTCTGGTCGCTGACGAAAGTGCCCGCGTCGAGTGTGAATTTCGATTCGTCACGGATGACTTTTCCGCTGGCATCGAAGGCAATGGCGCCGGTCAGACTCTTGGTCTCTCCAACCGCGTCATTCGGAAAGTCGTGACCCATCAGCTGCTCTCTCACACGATATCGGGCTGCGCTCCCCTCCGGAGCCAGCACGAAGCGAATTGCCGCCTTACTCGGGACGCTCTTTACCGCGGTGGTACCCTGGCCGACGGTGGTATCGGCCGATCGGGCGTACGCGACTGCCGATCGTGCGTACGCGACTCCCGACTCTCCGCTCGTGCATGCGGCGATCACTGCCACCGAGATCGCGGCGATCATCGTTACGCGCCTGATCGATTTATTGTTCATGAAGATCCATTCCTCGCTGGTTAGTTCAGATGCGACCGACAATCGTCGCCGGTGCTACCAGCTAGATACGGAAAACGGATCGCATTTGTTGTGAGATGCACTGGACAGTCATGAACTGCGCCAGCGTGCTCACGAGCGGCGGGCGCCGAGGCCGGCCACGACCCCGCGCATGAACGAAAAGGACTGCCGCATTCCCGGCATCGGGTTATCGGGGTCGATCTCGTACTCGAGGTTTACATACCCGTTGTAGCCAACTATCCGCAGCTGCTGGAAGATCTCCGCGATCGGGATCTTCCCTTCTCCTACGATGCATTGGCTTTCGGCGCTCTTGAAATCACGCAGATCCTTGGCGTGCATGTCGTGCACGCGCACGCCAGCGTCGGCGATCGCCTGGACTGGATCCGTGCCGGCTCGCACGGTGTGGCCGAGGTCGATGCACAGTCCCATGCGTGGGTCCATCCCCTTTACCGCTTTGAGAACGTCGTATGGCGACGGAAAGTTCGCGTCCTCCGGGCCGTGATTGTGCACCGCAATCTTGATGTCGTATTGTCGGGCGAATTTTTCGATCCGCGGCAGGACCCCGGGATTACACGTACACACGATGGTCGGCATGCCGGCCGCTCGCGCATAGTCGAAATACTTTTTTACTCCGTCGTCGGTATCAGTCTCGAAGGTGATCGTTCCACCACCCACCAATTGCAGGCCCGCTGTCGCAAGCTCTGATCTGGCCGTCGCAAATTCAGCGGGGGAGGCGTCGTACGGCAAATGGACCGATTTGAAGTTGATGTAGCGCGTGCCCAGCGAGCGCGTCATCTCGATCGCCTGCTCCCGCGTGAAGTTGCGGAGTGAGTAGCTCGCGACGCCAAGTTTGAGGGGTTCGGCCTGAGGATTCGCGGTGGCGAGCGAACGAATCAGCCTTTGTGCGGACGCCGTCGTTGTCCCAGCCAATACCGTCACAGCAGTCGCAGTTGAGATGAACTCTCTGCGCGAGATCGTGCGATCCGTCATTTGCTTTTCGTGTCCTCATCGATGCGGTATGCGCGCTTCGCCAGATCGTATGCGAGTAAACGAGCCATGTCGCGAGCCTCAGCCATACTTATGATGTGCCTCGCAACCAGTCCGGCCAGATAGTTCGCGTCGACGCGTCGCGAAAGATCGTGTCGCGCGGGAATCGAGCAGAAGGCGCGGGTGTCATCGGTGAATCCAGCGGTGTTCTCGATTCCTGCCGTGCCGGTTGTCTCGCGGCGGAAGCGCGTCATCCCCTCGATCGAATCGTGGAACCACCACGGCGCCCCGAGCAGCATTGCGGGATAATGGCCCGCAAGCGGAGCGAGCTCGCGGCCGTAAGCGGATTCGTCGAGCGTGAACACGATCAGCCTGAAGCGCGGATCATTCCCGTACGCGTTTAAGAGTTGCCGGAGATTGCGAGTGAACTCGGTGGCAACCGGAATGTCGCCACCTCGATCGGGCCCGTACCGTTTATAGACCTGCTCATTGTGACTCCGTAGCGCGCCAGCATGCAGCTGCATCACCAATCCGTCTTCGGCCGACTGCGCTGCCATCTCCATCAGCATGTGGGCCTCGAAGCGTGACTGGTCGTGCCGATTCGCCTTTCCCTCGATTGCCCGGGCGAAAATCCGCTCGATGTCATTATCGGCCAGGCGCTCGGAGTGTGGAGTGATAACGGCGTGATCGGTAGCCGTCGCGCCGACAGCCTTGAACTCGGCTCGGCGTTTCTTGATCCCGTTGATGAAATCCGCGTGCGTCTTGATTTCGCCGCCGGTCACGCCGGCGAAGCGCTTCAGCTCCTCGGTCCATTCGCCGGACGCGATCGCGAATAAGGCGTCCGGACGAAACGTCGGGACGATGCGGGTGCCGAGATCCGCCGTGCGCAGGCTCGCGTGCGATTCGAGTGAATCGCTCGCGCCATCGGTCGTCGCGAGAAACTCGATATTGAACCGCTTGAGCAACGCCTGGGGTCGGAACTCAGGAGACTGCAACCGTTCCGCGATGGCGTCGTAGACATCTCCGGCGGTCTCGCCATTCAGCGATTTGTCGATGCCGAACACTTCGTGCAGCTCGTACTCGACCCACGCCCTCGTTGGCGTCGCCCGGAACAGCTGCCAGTGCTCGGCGAAGGTTCGCCAGATTTTTTTTGAATCCGATTCGACGTCCACCTTCTCGTCATCGATTCGCCGGACGCCGAGTGACTCCAGCGATACCCCGCGCGAGTAGAGCAGCCGCAGGATGTAATGATCGGGTGTGACGATCAGAGACGCCGGATCCGCGAACGCTTCGTTGCACGCCAGCATCGCCGCGTCCACGTGCCCGTGAGGCGACACGATGGGGAGCGCGCGGGTACCGTCGTACAGCTCGCGCGCAAGATTCCTGGTTGTTGGATCAGGATCGAAGTAGCGATCCTCGTTGAATTCGGTCACACCACCGGCTTCCACCGCGGATCGTATTCGCGACTCCACAGCCGCGACGCCTCGGCGTCGTTCAGGATGTGCCCGTTCTTCGGATCGGTGGTCAACTTGCGACCGACCTGCTGCGAGATGGTTCCGAGGTGACAAAGCGTCCCGGTCTTCGCGCCATCCTCTATCGGCGCAGATAGCGGCGTGCCGGTCCGCACGGCGTTGGTGAAGTTTTCGATGTGGAGCGCAGTCAGCCAGTCATCGCCGATCGTGTTGAGCGCGTCACCCTTCGGGGCGGCCTTCACCTCTTTGACCACTTTGTTCTTGAGATCGTAGTGGACGTAACCGTCGCGATCGACAACGACGCTTCCGTTCGTGCCGAGAACCGTGGTACCGCTCGAGCGTTGATAGAGCTCGAGTCCATTGCAGCTCTGACCCTGCCACACAATGCTCTTCCCGCCGGCGAAGACGAACGTCGCTTCCTGAGTGTCGGGAAACTGCCAGTCATCGGCGAAATGAAAACGTCCACCGGTCGAGATAACGCTCGTTGGATAATCGACACCGAGCAGCCAGCGGGCAACGTCGATCTCGTGCGTGCCGTTGTTGCAGATCTCGCCGGTTCCCCAGTTGGTGAACCAATGCCAGTTGTAATGAATGACGTTGTCACGATACGGCGTGCGCGGGGCCGGGCCCTGCCACAACTCGTAATCGAGATTCGGCGGCACCGGAACGATTTTGCCGTGGCCAATGCTGGCGCGGGTGTTGGCGTACCAGCCGCGTGCGAGATATGGAGTCCCGATCAGCCCATCGCGCACGATGTGAAGTGCTTCGATGAAATGAGGTCCCGAACGCGCCTGAGTACCGAGCTGGACTTTCAGCCTCGAATGCTTCCGCGCAGCGGCAACAATCAGCTCGTCTTCGCGCGGATCGTGACCACTCGGCTTCTCGACGTAGACATGCTTCCCCGCGTCGAGGGCGAGAATCGTAGCAGCCGTGTGCCAGTGATCGGGGGCGGCGATGACCAGGGCGTCGACGTTCTTGTCCTCCAGTGCCCGACGAAAATCGCTCACCAGTTTGGCGGGGGTAGTCTGAAGCGGCGTCGTTTCCGCCGCGGCTTTCGCCAGCACGGTCGAGTCAACATCGATCAGGTATCCGACAGTGGTGTTAGCGCCGCGGGCAAAGCCGTGCGCGTGAACCATCCCGCGTCCATTCAGACCCATGACTGCAACTACCATCTTCTCGGCGGGCGATCCCTCCATCGCAAACAGCGGCGAGGCGCTGCGGGACGCCGCCAGTGCGCTTACGCCGACTGCAGTCGCCTTCTTGATGAAATCGCGTCGATCGAGCGGACCGTTCGCCGTCATTGCAGCTCCAATTTTACAGAACGTGAATCTTGATGTTGCGGAAATAGACTTCGTCAACGTGATCCTGTAGAACGATATGTCCCGCACGACGCTGAGCGAAATTGGGGATACTGTGGTACTTGCTCGCGGCGAGCAGAGAATCCATCCGCGGCGTGCCGAGGTCATAGTCGACGACCTTGGCTCCGTTCAACCAGTGCTCGCCATGATTGCCGCGAAAGACGATACGGGAGGTGTTCCAATCGCCTACCGGATTCAAACGCTTATTGGAGTTTGGCGGAATGAGATCGTAGAGAGCGCCCGCGCGGTGCGAAGGGATTTTGTTGTCTTCATGGAGATCGTCATCCAGCACCTGGTACTCGAAGCCAAGCGCGGCATGATTGGGCGCGTAAGCCATCGATAACTCTTCCGAGACGTTGTATTTGACGCCGCTGTTGCCAGCGCGCGAGATCTTCCAGTCGAAACTCAGCTCGAAGTCGCGGAAGGTGTCGATTGTCATCAAGTCGCCGCCCGCCGCCGGCTGTCCATCAGGCAAGCGCGGGACATCGCCGTCGGCGATTTTTCTGATCGCGCCGTTCTCGATCTTCCAGTGAGCGGTGGGAACGGAGTCATAGCCGAGTCCGCGCCAACCATTGAAGGTTGAGCCGTCGAACAGTAGGCGCCAACCGGCTCGACTCTCACCGGGAGAAAGGACATTCAGGGTGGCGGCATCCCGCACGCCTGGCAGCGACACTCCTCCGGGCTGTGGCTGCGAGGCGCAGGCGAGGCTCAAACAGGCGCAACCAAACGAAAGACGGGTGTGCGACTTCATCTAATCTCCGACCTAGAGGCGCGCCGGCTCCAACCGCGGCGCCAGCAAATGAATAATCAGCCATGCAGTCACGTAGGCAAGACCGCAGGCGATGAAAATCGGCGTGTAATCGCTTCCGTTCGCCTGCAGGACACGACCGGTGATGCGCTGAAACAGAACCCCTCCCATCGCGCCTCCGAAGGCGCCGATTCCAACGACTGAGCCGACCGCATATTTCGGGAACATGTCACTGGCAAGCGTATAGACATTTGCCGACCACGCCTGATGCGCCGCAAGGGCGACGCCAACAATCAGCACGGCTGTCCACATCGTGGGCGCTCGCGAAACCAGCGTCGTCGGAACGATCAGCAACGCCATCGTCAGCATCGCCGTTTTGCGCGCGCGATTGACGGACCAGCCCCGCTTGATCAATGCACTCGAGAACCATCCACCGCCAACTGAGCCACCATCAGCGATCAGATACACGACGATCAGCGGCGCCGCCACCTGAGCCAGCTTAACGCCGTATTTAGCGTCCAGAAATTTTGGCAGCCAGTACAGGTAAAACCACCATACAGGGTCGGCCATGAATTTCCCGACGATGAACGCCCAGGTTTGCCTTCGGGTAAAGAGTTTCGGTATCAGACTTCGTTGCAACGGCTGCCGATCATCGCGTGATGGAGTAGCATCGCGATAGAGCGGAATCCATAACACCAGCCAGACCAGGCCCAGGCCGCCCGTCGCAACGAACGCCCACTGCCAACCCCAGGTGAGTGCAATCCACGGAACGAGTAGCGGTGTGAGAATCGCCCCGGTGTTGGTTCCCGCGTTGAAAATTCCGGTCGCCAGTGCGCGTTCGCGTTGTGGAAACCATTCCGCGATCGCCTTGATCGAGCCCGGGAAAATCGCGGACTCGCTGACGCCGAGCAGCGCGCGCGCGAAAGAGAAACCAGTCGCGGTGCGCGCGAATGCATGTGCAATGGCGGCCAGACTCCAAGCCACGACTGCCCCGCCGAGTCCGCGTCGGACACCAACCCAGTCAACGATCTGGCCGGCGAAAAGAAATCCAAATCCGTACGCGAAACTGAACCACGATACGATGTTGCCGTAGTCCGTCTCGCTCCAGCTGAGAGCGTGCTGCAACGTCGGCGCCAGAACGCCGAGCACCTGGCGGTCGATGTAGTTGATCGTCGTTGCCACGAACAACAACGCACAAATCGTCCAGCGGTAGGACGAGGGGCGATCCATTTCAGGCGATGCCGAGCTAGCGGGCGGAGTCGGCAGTGGAGGTTGTTCCCTAGCTGCCACCGGTTCCCTCCCACAGGCCGTGCAGATACGCCGCGCCCAGCGCGCGATCGTAAAGACCGTAGCCTGGCTGCCCCGTCTCGCCCCAGATCATGCGGCCGTGATCGGACCGAATCGGGCCTTCGAACCCGACCTCGCGCAGCGCATTGGCTACGGCGCGCATGTCGACGTCGCCAAACTCGGATGGATGCGCTGTTTCCTGAAACGAGTGCGGGCCGGTGCGCTTGATATTCCGCAAATGCACGAAGTGAACTCGCGGTCCCATGCAGCGGACGATCTCTACGAGGTCATTGTCTGGATCCGCCGCGAGCGAACCCGCGCAGAACGTGATGCCGTTCGCGTCTGCATCGACCATTCCGATCACGCGTTCCAGCGCTCGACCGCTCGTGATTATTCGCGGCAAGCCGAATATCGACCACGGCGGATCATCGGGATGCAGCGCCATCGCGACATTGGAGTCCGATGCGACTGGAACGACGCGCTCGAGAAAATATGAGAGGTTGTCCCACAGCTTCTCGGGCTCGACGTTCCGATATGCCTCGAGCAGCGTACCGAGCTCGCTCGCCGAATAGCGGGTCGCCCAGCCCGGTAGATCGGCGGTGCCGCGAGAGAGATCGATGCGCGCGAGCGCGCGCTCGTCAAACGCAAGCGCATTGGATCCATCGGGCAGCGCGAGAGAGAGATCGGTTCTCACCCAGTCGAAGACTGGCATGAAGTTGTAGCACAGAACCGGCACCCCTGCGCGGCCAATGTTGCTGATGCTCTCGCAGTAGTTGTCGATGTAGCGGTCACGTGTCACGAGCCCGAGCTTGATGTCTTCGTGGACGGGCACGCTCTCGATCACACTGAGCGACAGATCAACACGCTCAACTTCATCCCGCAGTCGCTCCACGCTTTCGAACGACCAGACATCTCCCACGGGGATGTCGAACAACGAGCCGACAATGCCCCGCACCGCCGGTATCTGACGGATCTGGCTGAGTGAAACAGGGTCGCGCGGTCCGAACCAGCGGAAGGTCAGCACGCGATCGAGTTAACCCAATTACTCATCGCGCGACGCGCAGGCTACCGCCCTTGAGTAGCTGCTCAACCTCGTCGGGCGTGACGAGACAGAAGTCGCCGGGAACACTGTGTTTGAGCGCGGAAGCCGCGGTCGCGAACCGCAGCGAATCCTCCCAGTTTTTGTTCTGGAGCCGTGAAGCAATCAATCCGCCGGTGAAGGCATCGCCCGCGCCAATGCGATCGACAACTTCGACTTCATATTTTGGCGCGCGATAAACCTTTCGCTCGGCGACCAGCACCGCGCTCCAGGTGTTGAGGAGCACACGCGGATTTTCACGCAAGGTGATCGCGGCAGCGTTCAGGTTGAATCGATCGATCAGCTCTCTCGCCACGTTTGCGTACGCGTCCGGGTCGACCTGGTCGTAGGTCTGCTGCTTTCGTCCGCCAATGCCGAACACGACGCGCGTATCTTCCTCGGTCGTGATCAGAACGTCGACGTAACGCATCAGCGGCTCCTGCACGTTACGCGCTTCGTCGGGCTTCCAGAGCTTGCGGCGGAAATTCAGATCGTAGCTTACCGTGAGGCCCGCTTTCTTCGCGGCCTGCAACGCCTCCGACGTCACCTTCGCAGCAGATTTGCTGAGCGCGGGAGTGATTCCGCTAATATGAAACCATTGAGCGCCGGCAAACGCGGATTTCCAGTCGACGCTTCCCGGCTCGATTGCGCTAATGGCGGACCCTGCGCGATCGTACAACACACTGCTTGGCCTCGGCGCGGCACCCAGCTCCGCAAAGTACAATCCTGCTCGATCCCGCTCCGACCACTCAATCTGTGTTTCGACGCCGAGCTCGCGCGCTCGGTTGGCGATGACATGACCGAGTGGATTGTCGGGGAGTCGCGAGATCCAGAGCGACGACGCTCCGAACCGCGCGGCGGCCACTGCGACGTTCAGCTCGCCGCCGCCAATGTACACGTCGAGAGAACGTGCCTGCTCCAGCCGCTGAAAATTGGGCGGAGTCAACCGGACCATCGCTTCGCCAAGCGTCACCAGGAGCATGCGAAATCTTACGAACTGCGCTGCGAAGCCACCAGCGGCGGCGCACCTCGCTTCCGCATATTCGCCAACGCGGTAGAATTGTACGCCCCGATGTCTTTCTCCGCATTCGATCTAAAAGACCGCGTCGCTGTCGTCGTTGGTGCCACTTCCGGCATCGGCAAAGCAATAGCGCTCGCGCTTGCCGATGCCGGCGCGGACGTCGTCCCGACCGGGCGCCGCAAGGATCTGGTCGAGTCAGTGGCGCGGGAGGTTGAGAAGCGCGGCCGCCGCTCGCACGTCATCACTGCCGACGTGACGTCGACGAGCTCGATCAACGATCTCGCACGCATCGTCATCGAGGAATTTGGCCAGGTCGACATTCTGGTGAATGCAGCGGGAATTACGGTGCGCCGCCCGACCGTGGAAGTCCCCGACAGCGAGTGGGAGGCAATCCTCGACACAAACCTGAATGGGATGATGCGAGCGTGTCGCGCTTTCGGCCCGCACATGATCGAACGTCGTTATGGGCGTGTAATCAATATCGGCTCTCTGACTTCCGTCGTCGCGCTGCAGGAAGTCGCGGCGTACGGCGCCAGCAAAGCGGGCGTGGCCGCGCTAACCAAGTCGCTCGCCGTCGAGTGGGCGCCCTACAACGTCTGCGTCAACGCAATTCTTCCAGGCGTGTTTCGCACCGCCCTCAATGAAGGTCTCCTCGACGGCACCGACCGGGGACGGGAGCTGTTGATGCGCACACCGATGCGTCGGTTCGGCCAGCCCGAAGAGCTGACAGGCGCCGCAGTTTTTCTGGCGTCGGATGCGGCGAGTTTCGTGACCGGACACCTGCTCGCCGTGGACGGTGGCTTCCTCGCCAGCGGGGTGAATCAGTAAGCTCTCAGGCGGCTGCCAATGATGAGCTGATATTTGTGATGCCTTTCGGCCCCCTGTTTGCAAACAGTGCGATTGGCCTGACTCACCGACGAGGCCACCCCACCCAGTTCTCGCAGGAGCGAAAATGAACACATCCAAAACCATCAACGGGATCGCGCTCGCGTCCGTGCTCGCCCTCGGCGCGGCCTGCGCCGGCGTCAGAAAAACTACGACCAACATCAACCCGGCGATGAACCGCGCGCCGACGTGCGCCCAGGCAATCGCGGTCTACAACAGTCGCGCTGACGTTCCGTACGACTACTACGAGCTCGCCTGGATCCAGGCCGAAGGCAACTCGGTATGGACAACCGACAATCAACTTCAGACCCAGATCCGGAACGGCGCCGCGAAGGTCGGAGCCAACGCAGTGATCGTGAATCCGGTGCAGCAGTCGAAATCGACGGTCAAAGTTCTTGGCGAAGCGATCGGCACCAGCTCGGCCACCCAGAAAGCCAGTGCGCTCGCGATCTACATGCCCGGTGATGCCGCTCGTGTCAGATCAACCTGCGGTTCCTGATCTCGCGTGTAGCAAAAGAAAAGGGCCGGCGCGCGCCGGCCCTTTCGTATTTCATGGGCGCGTAGCTAACGAAGCTCTGCGTGCCCATTGGTGGTTGGAGCTTCCCGTGCCGGCGTTGGCGCCGCAGCGAACTCGCTTCCCTTCGCAAAATTCTTGACATACTCGCGCGGTGAAGTTGCCTTCACCTCGAAATCAGCGAACGGCGGCTGCATTCCTGAGTCGAAGCCGCGCGCGACACCCAGCATCAAGCCCGAGAAAGTTTTGTCGAACGGGTTCTCCGCGGTACTCCATTGGGCTTCGAGAATGTCTTCCGGTACTTCGATCACGTTGAACTTCCGGCCGAACGTCTCTTCAAAGATCTGTACCGCGTCGCGCTGGCTTATCTCCTCCGGTCCGCCAACAGGAATCACTGCATTGTGGGCAGAAGGATTCGTTAGTGACTGTACGGCGAACTCCGCGACGTCGCCAACTGTAACATACCGAAGTTTCTCTGTTCCCTTGCCATAGACTTTGATCGTACCTGCCGCGGGGTCGCAGAACAGCATCGGCCCGAGCCAGCTTTCGCAGAAAAGCGTCGGATGCAGAATAGTGTAATCCAGACCGCTTTGCTTTAGATAGTCTTCAGCATTCTGTTTGGCGCGGGTCAACGGATTGTCGGCTGATTTCGAAGTGTCGAAGGACACGAACACGAATTTCCGCGCTCCGGCCTTACGCGCCGCATCGATCAGTGACTTGTTTCCCTCGGCGTCAGTCGCTTCGAAGGAGTCTCCCGGCTGCGAGGTGAGAATGGTGGTGACAGTCGAGATAACGCCATCCACTCCGGCACAAGCGGCGATCAGCGAACGCGGCTCGCGAAGATCGCCTTGCACGATTTCCGCGCCGAGTCGCTGCAACCGCAGCACTTTTTCCGGGGCCGATGTGACGCGCGTTAGTGCGCGAACCTGTTCGCCACGGGCGGTGAGTCGCCGCACGATCTCTGAGCCCAGCACGCCAGTGGCGCCAGCAACGAGGATCATAGGACCTCCTTCGCAATGATTTGGGCCGCTGCGAATTTGGCTGGTTTCGAGCGATCCGGCAATCGGTGTGAGACTTGCCGAAAACCGCGCCGAATCGCCACCATTACTCTCATGAAGACAACGACGATTTCTGTGCTGCTGTTCGGTCTTATAACGGGGTTTGCCGGCGCTCAGAGCCGTCTGCCCGCTGGAATGCGTCCACCTGGCTGCTCCTCCGGACTGCAGCTGCCGGAAGGCTTTTGTGCGACCCTTTTCGCCGACAGCGTTCGCGGCGTGCGCCACGTCGTGGTCGCTCCCAATGGAGACGTCATCGTCAATGTCGGTGGAAACTCATCTCCGGGCGTGCTCGTGCTGCGCGACACCAATGGCGATGGCAAGGCAGACATTCGGCAGAGTTGGGGCGGCGAGGGTGGTACTGGAATCGCGCTCGAAGACAACTACGTCTACGCAACGGCAAACAGTTCCATTGTCCGCTACCGCCTTGCGCCAGGGTCCCTAAGGGCGAGTGGTGGACCGGAAACGATCGTCAGCGGGCTGCCGATGTCCGGCTCACACCACTCTCACAATTTCGTCCTGTCCAACCACATCCTTTACGTCAACATCGGCTCTGCGTCCAACGCGTGCCAGCAGCAGGATCGTCGCGCGGCTTCACCCGGCAACAATCCGTGCACCGAGCTCGACACGCGCGCAGGGATTTGGGAGTTCGACGCGAATCGGCTCAATCAACGACCGACAGATGGGCGTCGCTTCGCCACCGGCCTGCGCAACTCGGTCGCGTTCACCCGAAATCCGCTGGACGGAAATCTTTATGCGACTGTGCACGGACGCGATCAGCTGTACGACAACTGGCCGAATCTCTTTACCGCTGAAAAGAGTGCGGAAAATCCGGGCGAAGAGTTTGTAAGAGTCGATCGCGGCGGTGACTACGGTTGGCCGTATTGCTATTACGACGTCGACCGCAAGGCGCTCGTGCAGGCGCCCGAGTACGGCGGCAACGGCCAAACCAGAGGGCCGTGCGACAAGAAAGTTCAGCCACTGATGGCGTTTCCGGGACATTGGGCGCCCGATGGAATGGTTTTCTATACCGGTAAGCAGTTTCCAGCTGCGTATCGAGGCGGAGCGTTCATCGCATTCCACGGTTCATGGAACCGCGCGCCACTTCCACAGGCCGGCTTCCGCGTCGTTTTCGCGCCTTTCCGCTTCAATCGCCCGGTCGGAACCTTCACGACTTTCGCCGACGGATTCAATCCAACCCCGAGCCCCGGACGCGCGACTCCGGGGACCAGGCGTCCCACGGGTATCGCCCAGGCGCCCGACGGATCCCTCTACGTCACGGACGACACCGGCGGCACGATTTGGAAGATCACGTACCGCGCGACATCGCGCTGATCGTAGCGTCGTGCTCAGCCCCCTAAAGCCGCTCGCCATCGGCCTCCGAAAACTCCTGGGGAGATCTCGCGCGAAGACACCGCCTGCGCGCGAGTCCGCGGCTGCCCCGAGCCTCGACACCGAGCGCCGACTCAGTTTCATGCTCGAGTCGGTGCCGGTGAATATGTGGTCGACTGACGCGCAGCTTAACATCACGTTCTCTCAGGGAGCGGGGCTGCACCTGATCGGCGCCAGCGCCAACGAGCAGGTTGGAATGACGCTGTATGAAGTCCTGAAGACGCGCGACCCGGGCACCACTCCTCTCGCCGCGCATCTGCGCGCATTGCAGGGCGAGCTCGTTCGTTACGACATCACCTGGCGTGGTCGGTCATTCGAGACCCGCGTCGAGCCGCTGCGCGGACCTGATGGGCGGATCACGGGCACGGTCGGCATCGCCATCGACGTCACCGACCGAAAGAGTCTCTACGATGCACTGCACACCCAGAACGTCTATTTCGCCGCGCTGTTCGAGAGCGCGCCCGAGGCGATCGCGATCCTCGACGAACAGGATCAAATCATCCGCGTCAACGGTCAATTCACCGCGATGTTCGGCTATACGGAGGATGATGCGGTCGGTCGCAACATCAACGACCTGATTGTCCCGCCAGCACTGGTGGAGGACGCCGAGAGGCTCACCGCCCGTGTTGCGTCCGGAGAAAAGCTCACCACTGAAGCACTGCGCCGTAATAAAGACGGCCACAGTATCTGGGTCTCGATTGCTGCCACACCGTTTGGCGTCGGAGACCAACCGGGACGCGTCTACGCGATGTACCACGACATCTCCGCGCTCAAGCGCGCGGAAGACGAGCTAAAAGCGTTACTACTCGTCGACGAGCTCACTGGACTTCCGAATCGACGCGCCTTCATCACGCTTTCGGAGCAGGCGCTCAAACTGGCAGCGCGACTCGAGCGCGACGTGCTGATGATCTTCATCGACGTCGATCATCTGAAGTACATCAACGACACCTTCGGCCACCTTGCCGGTGATCGCGCGCTGATCGACACCGCTCGTGTCCTGCGCGAGAGCTGCCGCGAGGCGGACATCATCGCGCGACTCGGTGGTGATGAGTTCGTCGCACTGTTGACGGTGAATTCCGATCAGACCGCCGAGATCGTTTGCGATCGCATCAAGAGCCGCGTCGACTTGCACAACGGCGAAGCCGATCGCGACTATGAGTTATCGTTGAGTGTCGGAGCGAAACGATCGAGGGCGGAAGGAACGATGCTCGCCGATCTGCTCGCTCAGGCGGATACCGCGCTATACGAGCAGAAGCGCGGACGGAGCCGGCGTCAGGCGCTCTCGCGATAGTATTCGGCGAGACACCACGTGACCATGTCCGCCAATAGCACCTGAGTTCGTTCGGAGCTCGGGAACCGGGCGCCGATCTCTCTGACCATTCCCTGCGCGGCGCGGACCACGCCATCGCCGGTCTCGCCGCTGCTCTTCATCTCCGCGACAAAGACGCAGACCGCGGCTTGCAGTTGTTCTTTGTTGTAGACGCCGGCGGCAAATACCGCCGCCAGCGCCTTGGCAAGATTCATCTGGGCTTTGCTTTGCGCATTGCGCGCAACGCGTTTGCTCGTACGCTTGCTCTTGCTGTTGCCTTTGTTCCCCGCGTCCCGCCGCGGTCGACCGCTCATGAGTGGAACGTGCGCGCGACCATTTGACGTGTCAAGTGATACTTGATGCGCGCCGTTCTGCGCTACATCTCAGGGAAGCGCGCGAACCACTCCGCAAGCGATCCTCGCGCCGCTGTTGCCCGACGGATTGGTCACCTGATCGTCGGCCGCCGCATGCACGACAAGTGCGCTGCCATCAGCATCATTGAGCGTGCGCGGGCCAGGCGTCAGGCTCACGCGGTCAGTCGAAAACGAAATGTTTCCAACACCGCTCGCGGGAATGACGATGTTCGGATTGTCGCCAGCATGCGGTCCGCGTGGATTCTGAAGGCCATGCTCCATACCCATCGGGTTGTAGTGGCCACCGGCCGTTGTGAATGCGGGACCCTCGCACTTGCCGGTATCGTGGAAGTGAATGCCATGGGTGCCAGCCGGAAGTGAGATGCTGGCGATCTGGATGTTCACGACTCCACCAGCGTCCTGCCAAAGCTGCGCGGTTCCGATCGGGGCGCCGCTGGAGTTATACATCACTGCTTCCGCGCGCGCCGCGGCGTTGCGCATGCGCGTCGCCGTCGAGCAGCCGAGCGCGCTCAGGATGAGGAGTGCAGCAACCGAGACCAATCCGCTTCGCACTTTCATGGCAGACTCCGGAGTGAAGGTTCAGCAGCGGAGTCCCTGGACACCGCGCTAGCTACGAATCTTGAACTTCGTCCACACAACGATCGTGGTGCACTCGCCTTGCCCACCACGCGTGTACTGAGGCGGTGTTCCCGGACCATTGTAAACCTCAATCCCTACAACTTCGCGGCCATTGACGAACTGATTGACATCGCCTGGCATCAGTGACTGCCATGGTGAGTCATCAACGTAATACTGAACACATGGCGATGCGCCGCTCAGGCTCGTTACGCCACGTGTGCTCGTCACCTCCTCACCCTGCGGGCCGTAACTGACCTGAAGGCCTGGCACGGTTCGTAGAATGTCAGTCAGGTAGTTCGGCGCGAGACGCTCGATCTGTTCGGGGCCGAGATAAAATCCGGTCCCCGACTTTTGTCGCATCGTGAACCCGACTTTGTCGAGACTCGCGGCCCGCTTCGCGGTGACCACTACGGGCTCGATCGTCGCGACGAACTTCGGCAGCTTGACCGAAACTTGCTTCGGCTCGTGCGAGCTCAGATCGACCGGTACCGTCTCCGCGCCAAAGCCAAGGTGACGCGCGAGAAGCACGTGACTGCCGGACGGCAGGTTCCGCATCGTGAACTGGCCCTTGTCATTCGTCATCGTGACGATGTCAGTCCCGACGAGCTCGACGCGGCTACCGGCGTTCGAGGGGGAACCTTCGAGAATTACGGTGCCGCTCACCACCGCGTTTCCGGTCTTCGCACCCGAGTCAACGCGAGACAGCAGCATGTTGCGAAGAAAGAGCTCGCTGTCGTCCGTGCCCAGCTCGATCGGCACCTCCGCGGTCACCGCGCTCCCCAGCCGCGCCTGTAGCGTTGCTTTCATGTCGTTCGGCAGGCCGCAGATTCTGTAATCGCCCTGGGCGTCGGTACTGTCGCGCAACAGATGTGGAGTCCGTCGAACCCCGACTTCCTTGGAGGCTTCGAGCTGAGTCCACGCAATCGAGACTTCAGCCCCTTTCACCGGCAGCATCGATTCTGGATCGGTGACGCGGCCGATGACTGCCGATGTTCCCTGCGCACGCGGACCCAGAGGCGGACACCGGGTTTTGAGCAGCGTCGCCGACGAAGGCACGGCCAGCGTCACGAAGCTCGCGCTGTCCGCGCCGACATAGAATTTTTTGGTCGCCAGGGAGAGGCCCAGCGAGTCAAGGACTGGATGGAATACACCGACCTGATAGGTCCCGGGCTTTAGTCCGCTGATCCTGAACCGGCCAACCGAGTCGCTGGTCGTGGTTTGCTGCGCACCTTCGACGATTACCTCTGCGTGGCGCAGGTAGGTGCCGTGCAAGCTGTCAACGAGCAAACCGGTGATCTCAGCGGTTCCCGTTTTCGTCGGCACGGTGACGACAGTATCCTTCGGCGCTTCCTTCTTGGCAGTTTTTTTCTCGGACTCCTTCCGACCGAGAATCGTCTGGCGCTGCTGGGCGTTGACGGGAATCGCACTGCACAAAATCGCGAGCGACAAAACCGAAATGTGGTGAATCATCCGAAGCTGCATCAGTCTTCCAGCGCTGGCTCGTACGCGGACTCCGCGTGGGGAGCAAGGTGTGAATGTGTGTTGATCAGGCGCGCGCAGGTGTTCCAGCGCAGAATTGCGTCGTCGTTGCCGGCCGGTCGGATCTCTTCAGCTTTTTCATACCAGCCCATCGCGGTCCGCAGAGCATCGTAGGCCATTCCACCGCTGCCCATGCCGCCGCGGTGCAGATATGCCTGTCCGCTGCGCTCGGACGCTATACCAGTGTAGTAGAAGCGCTGGTATGGATCGGAAATCCGGGGGAGAATCTCCTTCACTTCCTTCATGACTGTGGCGTGTCCTTCCGCGAGCTGATCGGTGAGTGCAAGCACGAGCATCACCAGCACCTGCTGATTGTCGCCATCGATCTCGAGGATGTCGCGACAGATGCTCTCGGCGGCCCACGACTGGTTGATCAGTCTGTAGCGCTCCGCCTTTTGAACCGCGCGCGGCACGGCCCCCTTCGAGATCGGCTTCAGTTTGATGTGTTCCCTCACCCGATACCGCCCCCCACATCGCCATCCCGCATCCCGCTATCCCGCATCCCGCCGTCCGCCCTTTTACCCCGGATCAGCCGTACGAGTTTCCGCAGCGGGTCATAGCTGCGATCTACGACCCTCTCTTTCAGGGGGATGATGGCGTTGTCCGTGATTGTTATGTGCTCCGGACACACCTTGGTGCAGCACTTGGTGATGTTGCAATAACCGATGCCGTGATTGTCCTTGAGCTCTTCGCGGCGGTCCAGCACGTCCAGTGGATGCATCTCCAGCTGCGCCGCATGAACCAATAAGCGGGGCCCAACGAACTGCTCGTGCAGCTGGTGATCGCGCAGGACGTGGCAGACGTTCTGACAAAGGAAGCATTCGATGCACTTTCTGAATTCCTGAACGCGGTCGACGTCATACTGCGTCATCCTCCACGTGCCGTCGGGATCGTCCGGCGCGCGCGGCGTGAACTTCCGAATGCGTTTCTTGGCGCGGAAGTTCGATGAGACGTCGGTAACCAGGTCCTTTACGAGGGGGAACGCGCGCATCGGCTCGACGGTGACCGGCGCCGAGAGATCGAGCTCGCTCAGGCGAGTCATGCACATCAGGCGCGGAATGCCGTTGATCTCGGCGGAGCAGGAGCCGCACTTCCCCGCTTTGCAGTTCCAGCGCACGGCGAGATCGGTCGCCTGCTCCGCCTGGATCTGGTGGATTACATCGAGAACGACCATTCCCTCGGAGACCTGCGCCGAATAATCGGTCAGTTTCCCCTGAGCGGCGCCCCGCCACACCCTGAACGTCGCGGTCCGCGCCTCAGTGCCGGCGCTGGTGTTGCTGCGCGCGGCGGCCCGCTGACCGCTCTCGACGACGTTCCGTGCAAGGGTCATTTATTTTCCTCGATGATCTTCTTCAGATTGGCTGGCATTTCCGGGATCTGCTCGCGTATTACCTGCATCTCCCCATTCGATCCGCGCTTGATCACGATGTTGAACTTCGCGTAGGTCGGCTCCTTCTCCGGATAATCGTCGCGGAAGTGCCCACCGCGACTCTCTTTTCGTTCCAGCGCGGCGCGCGCGATGATCTCCGATACCGTCAGCAGATTTTGCAGATCGAGCGCGGTGTGCCATCCCGGATTGTACTCGCGGTTTCCGGTCACCGAAACCTTTGCTGCGCGATCGCGCAGCGACTTCAGGCGCTCGATGGCGGTCTTGATCTCTTCGTCCCGGCGGACGATGCCGACAAGCTCCTGCATCATCGTCTGCAGATCGTGCTCGACCTTGTACGGACCCTCGCCGTCACTCCGGCGATTGAATGGCTCGAGCGCCGCATTGACTACCGCATCAGCCTGCTGCGCATCGATACGCGCGCCTCCCTGACGCGCTGCGAATTCCGCCGCATACTTTCCTGCTCGTCTTCCGAACACCAGCAGATCCGACAGTGAGTTTCCTCCCAGTCGATTCGCACCGTGCAGCCCGGCCCCGACTTCGCCCGCCGCAAAGAGTCCGGGCACCGTCGACATCTGCGTATCACCATCGACGCGAACGCCGCCCATCACGTAGTGGGTGGTCGGACCGACTTCCATCGGCTCCTTGGTGATGTCGATGTCCGCCAGCTGCTTGAACTGGTGATACATGCTGGGGAGCTTTTTCTTGATGTGCTCCTCGGCGTTGGAGAGCTTCGAAGCGATCCACGAGATGTCCAGGAAAACACCGCCGTGTGGGCTGCCTCGTCCCTCGCGCACTTCTTTGATGATCGCACGCGCGACGTGGTCGCGGGTGAGTAGCTCCGGCGGCCGCCGCGCATTCTTGTCCCCCTGCGTATAGCGCCAGCCCTCTTCTTCGTTGTCGGCGGTTTGATTGCGATAGTTCTCGGGGATGTCGTCGAACATGAATCGCTTGCCTTCGCGATTAACGAGTATCCCGCCTTCGCCGCGCACACCTTCGGTAACGAGAATGCCGCGCACACTTGGCGGCCAGACCATGCCGGTCGGATGGAATTGAACGAACTCCATGTCCTGCAGCGCGGCGCCGGCGTTGTAAGCGAGTGCGTGGCCGTCGCCGGTGTACTCCCAGCTATTGCTCGTAACACTGAACGCGCGACCGATCCCACCGGTCGCGAGAATCACTGCTTTCGCGGCGAAGAGCTTGAATCTTCCGCGCTCACGGTCGTAGCCGATGGCTCCGGAAATCCGGTTGCCGTCCTTCAGCAGGGAGACAATCGTGCACTCCATGTGCACGTCGATCGGCTGGTGCACCGCGTAATCCTGCAGCGTGCGAATGATCTCGAGTCCGGTGCGATCGCCGACGTGCGCCAGTCGCGGATATTTGTGGCCGCCGAAGTTGCGTTGGAGAATCCTGCCATCCGGCGTACGATCGAAGACCGCTCCCCAGGCTTCGAGCTCCTTCACCCGATCCGGCGCTTCCTTCGCGTGGAGCTCCGCCATGCGCCAATTATTCAGGTACTGACCGCCCCGCATCGTATCGGCGAAATGAACCTGCCAGTTATCGCGGTCATCGACGTTGGCCAACGCTGCCGCGACGCCGCCCTCAGCCATCACCGTATGGGCCTTGCCGAGAAGCGATTTGCAGATGAGGCCGACCGACGCTCCTTCGTGTGCGGCCTCGATGGCAGCGCGCAAGCCGGCGCCGCCTGCACCAATCACGAGCACGTCATGTTCGTGGCGCTGGAATTCGGCCACTACAAAAGCCTCACGTCGTGCCAGATCCCCATCGCGAGGAGGCGGATGAAGAGATCGGAAAACGCGACCCATACCAGACTCACCCACGCCCAGCGCATGTGACCGCGATTGAGGCAGCTGACACAGTCGTACGATGTCTTCCGGACCGGTGCGCGCGAGAGTTGGTCGAGGTAGCCGCCGATCAGATGGCGCAGCGAGTGGCACCCGAGTGTGTACCCACCGAGGAACACGACGTTGAGCGTTAGCACGATAGTACCGAGCCCGATGCCGAAGTTCTGATGGCCGGTATCGCGATTGTAGAACCACATCGCCTTGTACGCGTCGCTCGCCAGAATCACGAGGAAAATCAGCGCCACGTACAGGAAGTAGCGGTGAATGTTTTGCAGCACGAGCGGCAGATAGCGTTCGCCGCGGTAACTCTTGCGCGGCTCACCGACGGCGCAGTTGGGCGGATCCGCCCAGAAGCTCTTGTAGTACGCTCCCCTATAGTAGTAGCAGGTGAGTCGGAAGCCGGCGGGAAACGGCAGGATGATCAATGCCGGCGAGAACGGGATGAAGCCCGGGAGCCATGCTGGTCGGCCCCCGTGAATCCAGGCGTGCGGCGAGTCGGAAAACAGCAGCGGCGAATAGAACGGCGATAGGTAGTTGCCGAACGCGTAGAACTGGTTCTGCAGCGCTGCCCAGGTGGCGTACACCAGAAACGCCGACAGAATGATGAATACGACCAGCGGTTGGACCCACCACGTGTCCCGGCGCATCGTCTGACCGAAGCCGCGACGGGTGAGCTGCACAACTTCAGAGGCCATCTAGCCGCACTCCGGCGCGTTAGCGCGTGCGTGTGAAGTCAACGAGCCACTTCGCAAACTTAGTTTTGGCTATGGTGCGCTGGAAGCCTTGCGCGGGAAAGCAAAGAGCCTCCGATGCATTGCGCACCGGAGGCTCTTCGTGTGAATCTGGTCGTGATTCTGACGAGATTAGCCGATCAGGCGTTCGCCTTAGGCTCCTTTCTTCTCGCCCTTGTGCTCTTTCTTCCAACCTTTACGGCCCTTCGCCCAGCGATCGCCCATTTCTTTTTGCCGAGCGTCGAACTTGGCCTGCTGCTCCGGCGTCAGAATCGCACGGATCTCGTTGTTCTCCTGGGTCATGAGCGGCTGGGAAAGCGCGCGGGCCTGCTGCATGTTGCTGCGGAACGCCGCGGTATCACCCTTCTGACGCGCCGCGCGTGCGGCATCCATCAGAGGCTTCTGCTGGGTGCGAAGCGACTCGAACTGCGTCTTGTACTTCGCGCGGATCGTCTTGATCTGCGCCTTCTGGGCGTCGGTCAGGTTCAGATCGGCATAAAAATCACGACCGCCTCTGCGAGCGCGAAATTCACCGCCGGCGCGGGGGCCGCGGCGATAAGCGCCACTGTCGGGACGGGTCGGAGCTGCTGTTGACTGCGCCGCTGCAACCCCAGCCGCGCCAACCAGCATCAAGGCGCCAAGCGCCAAGGTACGAACAGACATTAAAACCTCCACAACTGTTAACGGCCGGCCGCGGAGTGCGGTTGGCTCAGCTGAGTTAGACGAGGCTGGGGGCTCGACGTTAATGGGCCAAGTTCGTCTTCTGGATTGAGGACTTTAGAAGCGCACTACCTCGCTATTAGCTGATAGCAGCTCGCTGATAGCTGATCGCAGCCTGCAACCAGACGGATCGCGACCATTCTGAGGAAGAGCAAGTTGTGAGGAGGAATGGCGCGGTTGCGTGTCCCGTCGCTTGCAGCGGATAGCTATTAGCTAGCTGCTATCAGCTACCAGCGGTGTAGTTACCCACAAAAAGGGCCGAGCAAAGCTCGGCCCATACCGAATTCAAGTCCGCAGTTGGCCAGCCCTCAGCCCGCAGCCGCCTCCGGCACTCGACCGTACCTTCTTTCGCGTGAGTTGAACTCCGCCACCGCGGCCGCAAGATCAGCCGGCGTAAACTCAGGCCAGCGACGATCGGTGAAGTAGAGCTCCGCGTAGGCGCACTCCCACAGCATGAAGTCGCTGAGGCGCTGCTCGCCGCCGGTGCGAATGAGCAAATCAACGTCGCGACATTCTCCGTCCCAGCAATCGACATCGCACATCGCTCGTGACAGCGCATCGCGCGTAACGTTGTCGGTGTCGGAGAGGCTTGCCGCGGCACGCACCAGCGCATCGCGAGACGAATAGTCCACCGCGATCCGCAGGTCGAGGCGAGTTCCGTGTTTCGTCGCGTCCTCGGCGGCATTGATCGCACGCAGCAGCTCTGACGGAATCCGATCGCGACGGCCGATGATGCGCATTCGCACATCGTTGGTGACGCAGCGATCCGTCTCCGCGACCAGGTAGCGGCGAAAGAGACGCATCAGTAGGGCGACCTCCCGCGACGGACGAGCCCAATTGTCAGCGGAAAAAGCGTAAAGCGTGAGCATGCCGATGCCGCAGTCAGGGGCGGCTTCGACAATCTTCCTCACGACTCGCGCGCCCGCGACGTGCCCGGCGGTGCGCGGCCGACCGCGTGAGGTTGCCCAGCGGCCGTTCCCATCCATGATGATTGCGACGTGGATGCCCGACTGCGCCCGGGTCGGATGCGCGAGCGTTTGATTGTGGGGATGGGTGTGCTTGTGGTTCTGAGACACGTTCTAGCGCTCCCGCGTGGCGCGGATCAGCGCCTCCATGTGATCGAGATAGCGTTCGAGTGCACGACGGCCAACCGCTGTAAGCCGATACTCAGTCTTGGGCATCCGGCCTTCGAACGACTTTGTGCAAGTGATGTATTCGGCCTCTTCGAGCTTGCGCGCATGCACGCTGAGGTTGCCGTCGGTCGTCTTCATCAGCTTCTTGAGATCGCTGAAGCTGAGCGAGTCGTTGACGGCGAGCGCGCTGACGATGCCGAGTCGAAGCCGTTCGTGGATCAGCCGATCGAGCACGTCGGCGCGCGCCGATGCAGGAACAATCGGCTCGGCTTTTCCGCGCACTGTGCGTAAGTCTCCCATGTTCGGTCGGCGATCGTCGCGAGCAGTGCCGTGCTTAGCCACCGTGTCTCCGCGCGATCGGAACGCCGAACGCGATGTGCAAGCCGCCGAACGCCGCTGCCATGATCCAGTCATTCCACGTCGGCGGAGTGAACAGCGCCAGCGTTCCGGCGAGCATGAAGCAAATGCCCATCACCGGAATCAGCCGCACTGAAAAGGCGCCGCCCGCGACGACTGCGGTTCCGTACAGCAGCAGCCACATGCCCGGAATGGCTGCGACAACTCCTGCGCGATACAACACAATCGTAAGCAGTGCGCCGACGAGCATCGGCGGCGAAAAACTGAGCAAAAATTTCCGCCCCGGGCCCGAAAGGAGGGGCATGTGCGCCCGGCGCGCCTTGCGCCAGATTGCCCACGCACTCACCGCCGGCGCCAGTACGGCCGCCGCAATCCACACATAGATCGAGCGAAGAACGGTGTGCTGTGAGGACGCGATGGTAGCGGCGATTGTGGCGATGATGCCGACCGCGACCATTCCCCAGCCCGACACTGCCGTGAACGATCCCGCCTTCTCCATGGTGTCGCGGATGAAAGCGAGGTTGTCCATCGCGCGCGCGTGCAATGCCGGTGGTTCCGGCGCGGGCTCGCGGTGTAGTGGACGGACTGATGCCATGGACTGCAACCTACGGGTTCAACTGATCGCTGTCAAGTACTTTGCGTTGTAAAGCAGGCGAGGTCAGCTGG
>Ga0207665_10000352_pt1 | contig 31877 bp, 30 predicted proteins | sample LARL112metaG_FD_184351 | JGI IMG/M metagenome (GOLD analysis project Ga0207665, IMG submission 184351) | Corn, switchgrass and miscanthus rhizosphere microbial communities from Kellogg Biological Station, Michigan, USA - LAR L11-2 metaG... | ecosystem: Host-associated > Plants > Roots >... | reverse complement strand
CGACGCCCATGAGGTGCTGCTCTGCGTGCAGTCCGGTAAGACCATGGCCGACCCGAAGCGGTTCAAGTTCGACGGGCGCGACTTCTACCTGAAGTCACCGGCCGAGATGCGTTCGTTGTGGGCGGACAAGTACGACCTTCGGGAGGCCTGCGACAACACGTTGCAGGTGGCCGAGCGGTGCGAGGTGACCTTCGCCGAAGGTGCCAACTACATGCCCCAGTTTCCGGTGCCGGCCGGTGAGTCGGAGCTGACCTGGTTCCTCCAGGAGGTGGAAGCCGGGCTGCGTCGCCGCTACCCCGACGGGATTCCACCGGAGGCACGGGCCCGCGCCGACCGGGAAACCTCGGTCATCGCGCAGATGGGCTTCCCGGGCTACTTCCTGGTGGTCGCCGATTTCATCAACTGGGCGAAAGCCCACCGCATCCGGGTCGGGCCCGGGCGTGGTTCAGCGACCGGCGCGATCGTGGCCTACGCGTTAGGCATCACGGAGCTGGACCCGCTCGAGCACGGGCTGCTGTTCGAGCGATTCCTCAACCCCGAACGGGTGTCGATGCCCGACATCGACATCGACTTCGACGAGCGCGGGCGCGGCGAGGTCATTCGCTACGTGACCGAGAAGTACGGCGACGACCGGGTCGCTCAGATCGTCACCTACGGAACGATCAAGGCGAAGCAGGCAGTCAAAGACTCGGCGAGAGTGCTCGGCTACCCGTTCGCCATGGGAGAGCGGATCACCAAGGTGATGCCGCCGCCGGTCATGGGCAAGGACATCCCGCTGGCGGGCATTTTCGATCCGGCGCACAAGCGGTACGGCGAGGCCGGCGAATTCCGGGCGCTGTACGAATCCGATGCCGAGGTCAAGCGCGTCGTCGACACCGCCAAGGGGCTGGAGGGCCTCAAGCGCCAATGGGGCGTGCACGCAGCGGGCGTGATCATGTCGTCCGAGCCGCTGCTGGACCTGATCCCGATCATGAAACGGGAGCAGGACGGGGCCATCATCACCCAGTTCGACTATTCGGCCTGCGAGACGCTCGGCCTGCTGAAGATGGATTTCCTCGGGCTGCGCAACCTCACCGTTCTCGACGACGCCCTTCGTAACGTCGAGCGCAACCGCGGGCACCGCATCGTCCTGGAGGATCTCGGTCTCGACGACGCGAAAACCTACGAGTTGCTGGCCAGCGGCGACACGCTCGGGGTCTTCCAACTCGACGGCGGACCGATGCGCAGCCTGCTCCGCCAGATGAGGCCGGATTGCTTCGAAGACATCGCCGCTGTTCTCGCCCTCTACCGCCCCGGACCCATGGGTGCGAACTCGCACATCAATTACGCGCTGCGCAAGAACGCGCAACAGGAGATCACGCCGATCCATGCCGAGCTCGAGGAACCACTGCGGGACATCCTGGCGCCGACCTACGGGCTGATCGTCTACCAAGAGCAGGTCATGGAGATCCCGCAGAAGCTCGCGGGATACTCCCTCGGGCGAGCTGATCTGCTCCGGCGGGCCATGGGGAAGAAGAAGCGGGAGGTGTTGGAAGCCGAGTACGAGGGTTTCGAAGCGGGGATGCGGGCCAACGGCTACTCCGCCGACGCCGTCAAGACGTTGTGGGACATCCTCGTACCCTTCAGCGACTACGCGTTCAACAAGTCGCATACCGCAGGCTATGGGCTGGTCTCTTACTGGACGGCTTACCTCAAGGCGAATTACCCGGCCGAGTACATGGCCGCGCTCCTCACGTCGATCAAAGACGACAAGGACCGGTCCGCGGTGTACCTGGCCGAGTGCCGACACATGGGCATCACGGTCCTGCCCCCGGACGTCAACGCTTCGGACGCCGGCTTCACGCCGACCGGCAACGACATTCGCTTCGGCCTCTCGGCCGTCCGCAACGTCGGAGAAAACGTCGTCGCCTCGATCGTGGCGACCCGTGACGCCAAGGGCGCCTTCACGGACTTCGCCGACTTCCTCCGCAAGGTCGACGCCGTGGTGTGCAACAAGCGAACCCTGGAGGCGCTGATCAAGGCCGGGGCGTTCGATTCCCTCGGACACACCCGGCGCGGGCTGGTTCACGTGTACGAGCCGGCAGTGGACGCGGTGCTCGACACCAAGCGCAATGAAGCCAATGGCCAGTTCGACCTGTTCGGGTTCGGCGGACTCACCGACGTGGCGCCCGATCCGGCCGGCGATGTCTTCGCGGTCACCGTGCCGCCGGGGGAGTGGGACAAGTCGGTCCTGCTCGGATTCGAACGCGAGATGTTGGGTCTCTACGTCTCGGACCATCCGCTGTTCGGAGTCGAGCACGTGCTGGTCGGGGCGGCGGACATGTCGATTGCCGCCTTGCATGCCGACGCTGCCGCGGACGGCCAGACGGTGACGGTCGCGGGCATTCTGTCGGGAGTGAATCGTCGGGTGACCAAAGCGGGTGCGCCATGGGCGCAAGCGGTCCTGGAGGACCTCGAAGGTGCAGTCGAGGTGCTGTTCTTCCCCGCTACCTACGCTCAGGTCGGCATCAACATCGCCGAAGACGCGATCGTGGTCGTCAAAGGTCGAGCAGATCTCCGCGATGACACGGTGAAATTGATCGCGAGCGATCTCACTCTGCCCGACCTGTCGCAGGCTCCACGCGGGCCGATCATTGTGTCGATGGCGCCGGCTCGGTGCACGCCGCCGATGGTGGACCGGCTCCGCGAGGTATTGGCCGCCCATCCCGGCACCACCGAGGTCCATCTCCTCTTGGCAAATGGCACTCGGTCGCATCGGCTCAAACTCGACGACGGGTATCGGGTTACCCCGTCGCTGGCGCTGATGGGCGATCTGAAGGCCCTGCTCGGCCCGACCGCCGTCACTCACTAGCGCGCCGCCCGATCGCGGCGCAGTAGGAGCACCACGCCGATCGCGGCGGCGACGATCACCGCGGCACCGCAGAGCAGGGCGACGTGCATGCCATCGACGAATGCCGACTGGGCGTGGGCGCCGATACTTCCGCCGACCCGGTCAGCGAGGGCGAGCGAGTCACGGGCTCGGTCGGCCACGGACGTGGGAACGCCGCTCAGATACGGCGCGAGGTGCTCGCGATACGTGGCGTTGAGGAGGCTGCCGAGCACCGCGATGCCTATCGCACCACCGAGTTCGCGAGCCAGATCGTTCATAGCCGAGGCGACGCCTTGCTCGGAAGCAGGTAGGGCCTCGGTGACCGAGGTCGTCGCTGGCGTCATGGCCATGCCCGCGCCGGCGCCGAGCGGGATGAGGCCGGCGGCGATCAACCAGTACGAGCTATCGGCGTCGAGCTGGGCCAGGACCGTGAATCCGGCAGCGGCAATGACCAGACCGGTGACGCAGACGCGCATCACTCCGAACCGGCTGACGAGCTTGGCGGCCAGCCGGGCCGAAGGCATCATGCACACCACCATCGGGAGCAGGCAGAGCGCTGCGACGAGCGAACTGTCGCCGCGCACGAGCTGCAGGAACTGCAAGATCACGAAGATGAAGCCGAAGAACGCGAAGAACTGCGACGTGAGCGAGAGCATTCCGGCGGTGAATCGCCGATTGCGGAACAGCCGCGGGTCGAGCAGCGGCTGGCGGCGGTGCAGCTCCCAGACCCCGAATACCGTGATGATCACCAGCCCCGCGACGATCCCGCCGAGCGTGCGCGCGGCCAGCCAGCCCGCTTCGGGCGCCTCGATCAACGAGTAGACCAAGACGGCGAGCCCAGCTGCGGCGATGATCGCGCCGACCGCGTCGAGCCGGGCGGCGTTCTTGTCGGCGGACTCGGGGACCACCCGCACGGTGCCGATCACCGCGACGACCACCAGCACCACGTTGAGCGCGAACACCGACTGCCACGACCAGAATTCGAGCACCGTGCCCGACGTCAGCAGGCCGAGAATCGCACTGGCTCCGGCTACGCCAGCCCAGACGCTGATCGCTTGGGGCCGGCGCTCCGGCGGGAACGTCGCGGTGATGGTGGACAGCGTGGCCGGCATCACGAGCGCCGCGCCGACTCCGAGCAGGGCTCGCAACGCAATGAGCGCGTTGGCGTCCGAGACCAGCATGGCGGCCAGAGAGGCAGCGCCGAATATGCCCAGGCCGGCAATCAGGGCCCGCCGCCGGCCGTAGCGATCGCCGAGCGCACCGGCTGGCAGCAACAGCGCCGCGAAGACGAGCGCGTAGGCGTCGACGATCCATGACAGCTGGGTCTGGGTGGCGTGGGTGTCGCGTGCGATCTCCGGCAGGGCCACATTCAACGAGGCGACCGCGGACACGACCGTCGCCAGGGACAGGCAGACGACCAGCAGCACACGGCGGTGGCGGCGTGGACTTTCGGTGGCAGTCGTCGCGGGAGCAGGCCTCAGCGAGGTATCGCGGGACCCGCCTGCCGTGCGGATGGTGTTGGTGGGCATCTCCGGCCTCCGGCCTTCCGGTATTTCATTGCTGATGAATTCACATGATGGCACGAGGCGAGGTATATTTCAACAGTGATGAATAAGTCGTCGACCGAGGCCGGACGTGGACGCCGGCCCGGCCAGCCGAATACCCGCGACCAGATCCTCGCCGCCGCGCGGCACCGGTTTCTCACGGACGGTTACCAGGCGACGTCGATGCGGTCGATCGCTGCCGATGCCGGGGTGGACACCGCCCTGGTGAGCTACTACTTCGGTTCCAAACAAGGTGTTTTCGGTGCCGCTATGGCCTTGACGGCTAATCCGGCCCAGGTGCTCGCGGCGGCATTGCCGGGCGACCTTGCCGGTCTTCCCGAGCGAGTGCTGCGAGCGCTCCTGCGCACCTGGGACGACGAAGAGACCGGCGCGCCGTTGCGGGCGATGGTCGCAGGTATCGGCGAGAACCCCGCCATTGCCCGCGTGCTGCGCGAGGTCGTCGAGCGGGAGATCATCGGCGCCGTGGCAAGCCGGCTGAGCGGGCGCTATCGCGAGGAGCGGGCAGCCGCGTTCGGCGCCGCGCTCGCCGGCCTCATCTTCGGCCGCTACCTGCTTCGGATCGGGCCGCTGGTGAGCATGTCGGTCGACGACGTGGTCGCCAGGATGTCCCCGATGTTGGCTGCGGCACTGCAGCCGGAGGCTGACCCCGAGAGCCTCCGCGCCCGACCGGGCAACCGCCCGGCGCGGTCTCAGCAAGCTCTCGACTAGTCCACGTACGTTCGAGATATGTTCCCCGAGCTCGAGCCGGATGATCCGGCCTCGCCGGCGCCCGAGGTCGGCGAGTTCCGGCAGGGAACCGCTGACAGCCGTCGCGCCTTGTCCGGGTACCTCGTCGGGCGTGCGATCGGCGAGCAGACCGCTGCCGGGCTGATGATCCTCGGGTTCACCTTTCTGGCCCTGGCTGTCGGGGGCTACTTCATCGCACCGACCTGGCTCGCCGTCCTGGTCGGACTGATCGGTTTCGGGCTGTTGCTCGTCCGGGCAGTCGTCGCCGCGCTGATGCGCCGGCTCGCGGGAGTGGGCCGGTTCGGCCCGCACGAAGATCGGATGCGATCTCTCGTAGCGGAGACTCGAGGCGATGTTCGCCGCGAGCTACGGCGGCTCGGCTTGCCTAGCCATACCGCGACGATGCCGATTCTCGCCGCCCGGCTGCTCGGGCGTCGCCGCGGTGAGGTCATCGCTCGGCTGCGTGGCTTCGACATCGATCGCGTCGTGCCTCCCGCGCGAGTCGATGACATGCATCTGGTCATCCAGGCGTTGTCGCAGCGTTAGTGATCGGCGCTGCGCCGGCACGCCCCGGGCCCACAGGACAAAGATGGCGACGTGAGCAGCGTGCGGGCCGTCCGAGGCCGGCTCCACGAGCTGGGTCGCGGCGTCGGTCGCAGCGTGGTCGGGCGGGTTCTCACGAGCAGTGACGCGCTTCGGGCGCGGCGTAACGGGAACGGCCTCGAGGAGGGCGGACTGGCCCGAGGAGCGGTTTTGCTCGGCACGGTCTGGCCGGGCGGAACCGTCGAACCGTTCGCAGGCGCCGTGGTCGTCGACAGCAAGGGAATCGTGGACTACATCGGTCCGGCCGTACCTGGACGCTTACCCGCGGACCTGCAGGTGATCGGTGGCGACGGCTTCTGGATCGGCCCGGGTGTGGTCGACGCGCACGTCCATCTCGCGTTCGGCTCCGTCGATGACTGCCTGTGGCGCGGGCTGGTTGGCATCCGCGACCTCGGCGCACCGACGGAGTCCGCCCGCAGCTGGCGCACCGGGCACCGCCGGCCACCGCGTGGGCGTCCGTTCGTCGCCGTCGCGGGTCCTATCCTGACCGCGCCACGCGGTTACCCCTCGCGCACCGGGCAGTGGGGAAGCGGCGGGTTTGCAACTTTCGTCGAGGCACCCGCGCAGGCGAAGCAGGTCGTACACCGGGTGGTCGCTCATGGCGCCGATGTTGTCAAGATCGCACTCGAGCCGGGTGGCGTCGGCTGGCCGGTGCCCGAGCCCGCCGTCGTCCGCGCTGTCGTCGAGGCCGCGCATGCCACTGGCCTTTCGGTAGTTGCCCACGCCCTTCGCGTCGACATGGTGCGCCGCGCGATCGACGGTGGTGTCGACGAGCTCGCCCACACTCCGACCGAGCGTCTCCCCGATGACCTCGTCGAGCACATTGCCGAGGCCCGCGTCGCGGTCGTCTCGACCCTGCAGACGTTCTTCTCGGCCGGGAGCGGTCGCGCGGCGGCCGCGAACGCCGCTGCGTTGCACCGGGCCGGTGTCGTGCTCCGCTACGGGACCGATCTTGGTAGCGACGGCACCGTGATGGGCGTGGACCCGCGCGAGCTGGATCGTCTCGCCGACGCGGGACTAGGACGGCTTGGCGCCCTGCGTGCCGCCACCGAGTTAGCGGCTCAGAGTCCGGGCCTGCGCGGACGTAGCGGGCACTTGCGAGTAGGCGAGCCGGCGGCTCTGGTCGTCCTTCCCGGTAATCCGGTCGCCGAACCCGGATTCTGGCGGTCACCCGTCGCCGTCCTGGCCGACGGCCGACTCACCCTGAACTGACACACTGGTATTCAGGCGTTCGGTGTTGAGGGAGCGATCGTGACGCAGGAAGTCGGACCGGTCGGGTTGGACATGGCGCCGACGACGCAACGCTCTCGGCGGGAACCCTGGGTGGTCCGGAGAGATGTGTACATCGGTGGCTGGGTCGTTGCCGCCCTGGCCCTGGTCGGTGTCCCGCTCGGGCTCATCTGGCAAGCCGTCAGCCCGCGCAGTGCCGGACTGGTCCTCCAATCCGGCGCGATCATCCCCGACGAGACAGAAGCGCTCATCGGCGCGGACGGCTGGTTCGCGTTGCTCACGGGGGTCGTGGGGCTTATCGCGGCGCTCGTCGTTTGGACCCGAAGGTCGTGGCGGGGACCGGCCACGGTGGTAGCCCTGGCGCTGGGCGGGGTGGTCGGTGCCTTGGTCACGGCCCTGGTGGGACATCTCACCGGCGGTGGGCAGCCGACCGGCAAGGCCGGCGCCTTGATCACACTGCCGGTGTCGTTGCATGCGACGGGTCTGCTGTTCTTCGAGGCTGCCGTTGCCGTACTGGTTTATGGCCTCCTGGTTGCCTTCACCACGCGGGACGACCTGGGTCGGACGGACGCCGCGGCGCATCCAGAACCAACCGACCAACCCGGCGCCGGCGTCGCCGGCTGGGCGGCCACTTCGCATCCGGTCAATTCGCCGCCGGACTGATCCAGAGCGCGCGGGGGTCGATCGGCGCAGTTCGGGTCAGCTGAAGCAGAGTGATCTCGCGTCGCATCAGCACCAGCTCGGCGTGCAACCGGTGAGCGGCGGTCGGCGCGGCCAGCAGATTCTGACGGTCCTGGCGGGTGAGCTGAATCAGCCCGGCCAGCTGATAGCTGACCGGCACGGGATCAGCTGCAAGGGTGCCGTCGATCGTTTCCCCTGACAGCGTGTGGAGGACCTCGACATATCGTTCGAACATCGCGCGAGCGGCGGCGACCAGCTCGCTCGTGACGGTGCCGACAGTCTCCGGGAGCCACTCCACTTCGGCGCGCAGGTACGGCCGGCCCGACCGGAGGACCTCCCGCACGCGGAAGCGGCGGGAACCGATCGTGAGCAGATCCGAGGTCCCGTCCGGGTAGGGCCGCCGGTTGACGATCTCAGCCATCGTCCCCACCGCGGCGAACGCGACGTTCTCGGAGGTCTCGATGCCCCGATGAATCGACAGCACGCCGAACGCCGGCGGGGTGCTCGGCAGCAAGTCGGCGATCATGGCTTGATAACGGGGCTCGAAGATATGCAACGGCAGGGCCGCGCCGGGCATCAGCACGTGGCCGAGCGGAAACACGGCTATGCGCTCGGTCACAGATCGACCGTAGTCACCGGTCTCCCGCGCCGGCAGTGGTAAGCCGGCCGGCCCGTAAGCTGGGAGCGTGCTGCGCCGCATCGACCTGACCGTCGAGGGCGCCGATCCTCGCCAGGTGCTGCCCCGGGCACGGGTGGACATCGGCGCCGCAGTTGGCGCTGTCGCACCGATCGTCAACGATGTCCAGGTAAGGGGTTACCCAGCGGTACGGGAAGCGACGCTGCGCTTCGACGGCGTCGACTTGCCCGCCCCGCGCGTGCCGGCTGCCGCCCTCGCTGACGCGCTGGCCGCGTTGGATCCCAGCGTTCGGGCGGCCCTCACCGAGTCGATCCGCCGCGTTCGGCTGGTCCACGAAGCGCAGCGGCGCCAACCGGTCGACGTCACGGTGGTACCTGGTGGCACGGTCACCGAGCGCTGGATCCCGGTGCGGCGGGTCGGCCTGTACGTGCCCGGTGGGCTCGCCCCGCTGGCGTCCAGTGTCGTCATGAACGTGATTCCCGCACAGGTCGCGGGCGTCGAGTCCCTCGTCGTCTGCTCTCCGCCCCAGCGAGACCGGGACGGGCAACCCGACGCGACGATCCTGGCGGCCTGTGCGCTGCTCGGCGTGGCCGAGGTGTATGCGGTCGGCGGCGCCCAGGCGGTTGCCCTGCTCGCTTATGGCGACTCGGCCGCCGGCATCGCGCCGGTTGAGCTCATCACCGGCCCGGGCAACGTATACGTCGCTGCCGCGAAACGGCTCGTCCGCGGCGTGGTGGCTATAGACACCGAGGCCGGGCCGACCGAGATCGCCGTGCTGGCCGACCGGACCGCGGATCCGGTGCACGTCGCTGCCGACCTCATCAGCCAGGCTGAGCACGATGTGTTGGCCGCATCGGTGCTCGTCACCGACTCAATCGCGCTGGCCGACGCGGTCGAGGTCGAGCTCGCCCGTCAGATCGAGCTCACGAAGCACGTCGAGCGGATTCGGGCCGCTTTGAGCGGGGAGCAGTCGGCGGCGGTTCTCGTCCGCGACATCGAGCAGGGCCTGCAGGTCGTCAATGGTTACGCGGCGGAGCACCTCGAAGTCATTACGGCCGACGCCCGGCGAGTGGCCGAGCGGGTTCACAATGCCGGCTGCGTGTTCGTCGGGCCGCACGCGCCGGTGTCCCTTGGTGACTATTGCGCCGGATCGAACCACGTCCTCCCGACGGGTGGTGCGGCCGTGTACGCGTCCGGCCTGTCGGTGCAGACGTTCCTCAAGGGGGTGCACCTCGTCGAGTACGACTCCGAGGCGCTCACCGAGGTTGCGCCGCACGTGCTGGCGCTCGCGGACGCCGAAGATCTCCCCGCCCATGGCGCCGCCATCTCCGTCCGGCTGCCACGGTGAGCGCGGCGCCGGACGTCGGCACCACCCGCGCGACCGCCGACGTTTCCCTCTCCGAGCTCCCGCTGCGCGCCGAGCTGCGGGGGGCGCAGCCCTACGGCGCGCCACAACACGACGTGTCCGTACGGCTGAACACCAACGAGAATCCATATCCGCCGTCAGCGACCATCGCCCGCGAGATCGGGGAGGCCGCCGCGCGGGCCGCCCACTCGCTGAATCGCTACCCGGACCGCGAGGCCTACGGGCTGCGTGCGGACCTCGCCCGCTATCTCGGCTACGGACTGCACGCCTCGGAGATCTGGGCGGCCAACGGTTCGAACGAGGTCATGCTGCACGTGCTGCAGGCTTTCGCTGGACCCGGCCGGACCGTCCTCTCGTTCGCCCCGACGTACTCGATGTATCCGGAGTACGCGCGGGACACGCACTCCGTCTGGGCGGTTGGCCGTCGGCGGGACGACTTCAGTATCGACTCCGAGCATGCGATCGGGTTGATCGACGAGCTGCAGCCGGCCGTCGTGCTGTTGGCGTCACCGAACAACCCGACCGGCACCGCGCTGCCGATCGATCTGGTCGAGCGCATCTGCGCGGCCGCGCCCGGCATGGTGGTGGTGGACGAGGCGTATGGCGAGTTCCGCCGATCCGATGCGCCGAGCGCACTAAGCCTCCTGGCCACGCAGCCGCGGCTCGGGGTGACCCGGACGATGAGCAAAGCATTCGCATTCGCCGGCGGCCGCGTCGGCTACCTGGCCGCGGCACCAGCCGTCGTGGACGCTCTGCGTATCGTCCGATTGCCGTATCACCTGTCGGCGGTGACGCAGGCGACCGCCCGAGTGGCGTTGGCGCACGCCGGCGAGCTGCTGGCCCGAGTGGCCGAGCTGCGCGAGCGGCGGGATGCGACCGTTGCGTGGCTACGTGGCCAGGGACTGACCGCGGCGGACTCCGACGCGAACTTCGTGCTGTTCGGCGTGTTCGCTGATCGGCACGCGGTCTGGCAAGCTCTGCTCGTTCGCGGCGTGCTGATCCGTGAAGTAGGTCCGGCCGGCTGGCTGCGCGTCACGATCGGCACCGAAGACGACATGGCCGCATTCCGCGCCGCACTAGTGGAGGTTCTTTCATGACCCGCATTGGCCGGGTCGACCGGCAGACGAGCGAAACCAAGGTACTGGTCGAGATCGACCTGGACGGCGTCGGCCGTACTGACGTGTCGACCGGCGTGGGTTTTTACGACCACATGCTCACGTCGTTCGGCAGGCACGGGTTGTTCGACCTGCGGATCCAGGTCGACGGAGACCTGCATATCGATGCGCATCACACTGTCGAGGACACCGCGATCGCTCTTGGGCAGGCATTCGCTCTCGCCGCCGGCGACAAGGCCGGGACCCGACGGTTCGGCGACGCGTTCGTGCCCATGGACGAGGCACTCGCCCAAGCCGCCGTCGACCTGTCCGGCCGGCCCTATCTCGTCCACCACGAGCCGGACGGGGCGCCACCCACCATCGGACCGCACTATGCCACGACCCTGACGCGGCACGTGTTCGAGTCGTTCAGCTACCACGCGGCCGTCGCGTTGCACGTGATCGTCCACGGAGGCCGCGACTGGCACCACATCACCGAAGCCCAATACAAGGCGGTGGCCCGAGCATTACGGACCGCCGTCGAGCTCGACCCGCGGGAGCAGGGGGTTCCGTCCACGAAGGGCGTTCTTTAGTGCCTGGTCCAATCCCCATGATTTGTATGCAGATTCCGTTGCCAGGGCCAGGGAATCTGCATACACAGCTATGGACGGGGCGCTAGATCCCCGGTGAAGAGCGTCGTGGTGCTCGACTACGGGTCGGGCAATCTCCGCTCCGCGCAGCGCGCGCTCGAGCGCGTCGGGGCCGATGTCGCGGTGACGTCGGATACCGAGGCGGCGATTGACGCCGACGGTCTGGTCGTACCCGGCGTCGGTGCCTTCGCGGCGTGCATGGCCGGGCTTGCCGCGGTGGATGGCGGCCCGGCGATCGTCGAGCGAGCGCGTCGAGGCCGCCCGGTGCTGGGCATCTGCGTAGGCATGCAGGTTCTCTTCGAGGCGGGCGTCGAGCACGGCGAGGAGACTGCTGGTCTGGGCGTGCTGCGCGGCCGGGTCGAGCCGTTGCGGGCGCCCGTGCTGCCGCACATGGGATGGAACACGGTAACGCCGGCGGTTGGCTCGGTGCTGTTCGCCGGCATCCCAGATGGAACGCGGTTCTACTTCGTACATTCGTATGCCGCTCACGACACCGGCGGCCTCGTGACGACCGCACGCCATGGCGAGGAATTCGTCGCCGCGGTCGAGGACGGCGTCATCAGCGCGACGCAGTTTCATCCCGAGAAATCCGGCGACTGCGGCGCCACGTTGCTGTCGAACTGGCTGGCCACGCTGTGACCCGACCGCAGCCGCCGCACGCCGTGGTCCGGGGTATTCGATGACCTTCGTGATCCTTCCCGCCGTCGACGTCGCCGACGGGGCGGCCGTCCGTCTCGTGCAGGGCGCCGCCGGTACCGAGACCTCATACGGCGATCCGCTGCAAGCGGCACTCGCGTGGGCGAGAGACGGAGCCGAATGGATCCACCTGGTCGACCTCGACGCCGCGTTCGGCCGCGGCAACAACCGGGAATTGCTCGCCGAGGTCGTGCGACGAGTCGGGGTTTCGGTAGAGCTCTCGGGGGGCATCCGCGACGAGAGCTCGCTCACCGCGGCCCTGGCCACCGGAGCCGCACGGGTGAACCTCGGAACGGCCGCCCTCGAGTCGCCGGAATGGGTGCGGTCGGCGATTGCGCGGCACGCAGAGCGGATCGCGGTCGGCCTGGATGTCCGGGGTCAGACGCTCGCCGCCCGCGGCTGGACGGAGGACGGCGGCGATCTCTGGGAGACTCTGGCTCGCCTCGATGCGGACGGATGCCGGCGATATGTCGTCACGGACGTGCACCGCGACGGCACCCTGACCGGGCCGAACCTCGACTTGCTCAAAGACGTCTGTGCGGCGACCCAGGGCGCCGTCGTGGCGAGCGGTGGGGTGTCCTCGCTCTCTGACCTACGCGCGCTACGGGGTTTGGGCACGATCGAGGGCGCCATCGTCGGGAAGGCGCTGTATGCCGGGGCGTTCACCTTGCCCCAAGCCTTGGCTGCCGTGACCTGATGCAACACAATCGGCCGCCCGGCGTGTCCATAAGGCATGCAGGCCGCCGCGGACGACACCGTGCCGGTGCCGGCTGACGCCGGCGTGGTCGTGGCAATGGAAGACTTCGAAGACTTCGTACGCGCCCACCTCCCGGCGTTACTGCGCACGGCCTTCTTGCTCACCGGCGGCGACGGCCCGGCGGCCGAGGATGCCGTGCAGGAGACCTTGACGAGGCTCTATCCGCGGTGGGCCCGGGTGCAACAGGCCGACCATCCACTCGCCTACGTGCGCCGCAGCCTGATCAACACCTATCTGAACAGCGTCCGGTCGACGTCGGCACGCGAGCTCGTCGCGCTCGACTCAGCGGACCGGGGCGCCGGCGGCGACATGACGCAGGCCGTCGGCGATCGCGACCAGATCAGGCGCCTCATCCGGCAACTGCCGGAGCGGCAACGGGTAGCCCTCGTCCTGCGGTACTTCGAGGATCTGACCGACCGGGAGGTCGCTCGAGCAATGGGATGCCGCCCGGGTACGGCCCGCAGCCTGATCAGCCGAGGCCTGTCGGCCGTACGGGCGACGCTTTCCCCCGCGCAACTCGGAGATCGCGATGACTGAGGACCTCGAAGCGCGGCTGCGCCGGGAGCTTTCCAGCTGGGCGGAGGAAGCGCCCCCGCCCACCGCCGTGAGCGTGCGCACGCTGGATGCCGCGTATGCAGCGCCAGTCGAGCGAAGCCGCCCGGCCTGGTTGCTATCGGCGATCGCCGCCTGTGTGCTGCTCGTTGTCATAGGCGGCACCGCGGGCGGCATTGCGCTCGTCCGGCACCTGACCGAGCCGACTCGGCCGGCCGCGCCGACTCAGCCGGCGTCGCCGGCCCCCCCGACCGGATCGGTGCCGAGCGTCCATCCGACCTCGCCGAGCCCTACCGCGAACCCGACCGCCTCTGCTTCCTCCGCGCAACCGGCACCCGCGGGTGCCACTGGCCCGGTCCCGGCCGGATTCACGGTGCACGACCTGACGTTCGTGAGCGACGATCAGGGCTGGGCGCTCGGCGCCGCGCCGTGCTCCAGCAAGCCGTGCACGTCGCTGGTGCGCACGAGTGATGGCGGCCGCCATTGGGTTGGCATTCGCCCGCCGGTCGTCGGTCTCGTCGGAGTCGACGACTGCTCCACCGCGTGTGTGTCGAATGTGCGCTTCGCAACGCCGCTGGTCGGGTATTTGTTCGGTCCGCAGGCGTTCTATCTGACCACGGATGGCGGGGCGACATGGCAGCGGCAGGCGGGCGGCGCCGCGGCGCTCGAGATCGCTGATAACAACGTGCTCCGGGTTCCGTCCGGCGATGGGCAGGGGTGCTTCCCTGGCTGCCCGGTTTCGGTCCAGGTCTCGACGATCGGTGGGACCGCGTGGCGTACGGTTCTTGCCCTGTCGTCGGCGCAGGTCGGCTTCGACACGGGCGTTCAGCTCTCGCGCACCGGTGGGCACGCGTACCTGCAGGTGTACGGCCATGTCTCCGGGGGCGCGAGCCAGGCGCACAGCGCGCTGTATGTGTCAGCCGACCGCGGTCTGACCTGGACCGATCGTGGTGAACCCTGCCCGCAGGTTTCTCCGGGTGAGGTCGATGCATCTGCCTTGAGCTCGGCGTCCGATCAGTCGGTCACCGTGCTGTGCACCCAGCGGTCGGGCTCGGCGTCTTTCGTGGCCGTCTCGACCGACGGTGGCCGCACGTTCCGGCCCGGAAAGCTGCTGCCCAACCTCGAAATCCAGGTCGGCTCGGCGTCGTCGTCCACCGTGTTCGCCATCGGTTCGGTTGGTGGCCGCGAGTCCCTGGTCCGCAGCGTCGACCGCGGCCTCACCTGGAATGTGGTGGCGCAAAGCGGCCCGGCGACCGGCACCGCTGCGCCGCGCGGCGGCTTCCTCGGCTTCGAGTCGGCGACCACCGGCCGATGGGTCAGCCTGAGCGATCCCCGCACAGTCTGGACGACTAGCGACGGTGGCGCGACCTGGGTCCGGTACACATTCCCCGCCTAGCGTCGCTTCCCGCGCGCGGTTGGGACGGCTGGGGCTGATATGAACCTCAGCCGGTAGCGCTCGTCCCATGAGCGCGCGGGAAGCAACAGCCCCGACTCGCCGGGCTCGGTTAGGTCGAGCGCTGGTAGGTCCGGAAGGCGCGGGTGGCGAGCCAGGCCATGCCGACGGCCAGCAGGGCCAGCGCGCCCAGCCTCGGGAGTACCGCGCCCCAATCCGGATCGGCCGACAGTGCCTGGCGGCTGACCACCACCGCCCAGTCAACCGGGTTGTAGCGAGCGACCGTTTGCAGCCAGTCCGGAGCGAGCGCGATCGCCATCACAGCTGAGGAAACGAACGCCAGCGGCAGGCTCAGGAACTGGCTGATGCCGATCAACGCCTCCTGGGTCCGGGCCAGTAGCGCCACCGCGTTGGACATCGCCGCGAAGATGACGCACAGCAGCGAGGCCGCAACCAAAGTGAGCAGGATTCCGGTTGTGCCGCCGGGGTATCGGGCTCCGGCCGCATAGGCGATCCCGAACACGATCAGGGTCTGGATCAGGGTGGTGATCACCTGGTAGGCCAGCGTGCCGATCATCATGGCGCCGCGCGACACCGGCGAGGCAAGCAGCCGATCCATCACCCCGCGGTTCATGTCCTCGATGTAGATCGTGCCGGCCCAGGCGGCCGAGAACAGCACGGTCATCATGATCACGCCCGGCGAGATGAACTCGAGGTAGGACCCTGACCCGTCCTGGGACGACGCGAAGCCGGGGATATGCACGACCGACCGGAACAGCTGGCCGAACAGCAGCAGCCAGATGACCGGCTGGACGAGGGTGATCGCGGCGTACCAGGGCTGCCGGATCAGTGCGCGGACGGACCGCAAGGTCAGCAGGCCGGAATGCACCAGTAGGTGTGATCGGGTCGGCCGCATCGCGGCCGTGAGGGTAGTCATCGCGAGTTCTCCTCCGTCGCGTGATAGGTGCGGCCGGCGTGCCGCAGGTAGACGTCATCCAGGGACGGGCGAGACACGGTGACCGAAGCCACCGTGACGCCGGTGTCGTCCAGGCTGGCCAGCACGGCCGGGACGGCGGTCGCACCGTGGTCGGCGCGGGCGCGCAGGCTGCTGCCCCCGTCCGAGCTGATCTCGCGCAGCCCCGGCACCCGGCCCAACCGAGTGACGGCGGCAGCCATCTGCGCGGCGGTGCCGAGTTCGACGACGATGGCGTCGCCCCGCAGTTCGCGTTTGAGGTCGTCAGCCGTACCTTCGACGACCACGCGACCGTGGTCGACAATGGCCAGCCGGTCCGCGAGCCGGTCCGCTTCGTCGAGGTAGTGGGTCGTGAGCAGCACAGTCGTCCGCTCGTCGGCGAGCCGTTCGATCTCGGCCCACATCTCGGCCCGGGCCTCCGGGTCGAGCCCGGTCGTCGGTTCGTCGAGGAAGAGCACCTGCGGGCGGTGAACCAGTCCGATCGCGACATCCAGGCGCCGGGCCATCCCGCCGGAGTAGGTCCGGACCAGCCGGTTGGCGGCGTCAGTGAGGCCGAACCGGTCGAGGAGTTCGCCGGCGCGGGTAGCCGCGGCCCGGCGGCTCAGTCCCTGGATGCGGGCGGCGAGCAGCAGGTTCTCGCGGCCGGTGGCCATCGGATCGCTGCTTGCCTTCTGTGCGACCAGGCCAATCTCGCGGCGCACTTGCCCGGGGTGACGGACGACGTCGATGCCGGCCACGCGGGCGTCGCCCGAGTCCGGCCGCGACAAAGTCGTCAGAATCTTGACCGTCGTCGACTTGCCCGCGCCGTTGGGCCCGAGCAGACCGAAGATGGTGCCGGCGGCGACGCGGATGGACAGCTGATCGAGAGCCCGGACCGGCGCGCCACCACGAGGTCCGGGGTAGGTCTTGACGAGATCGCACACCTCGAGCGCGACCTCGCCGGAGTGCGGTTTCGCCGGGGTGCGGGCCGGCAGCATGGCATTGTTGTGCGGAGACATGACGGGATTGACTCCTCGGGTTGATGGGGAGTCGGCGCCCTCGTCACCTATCGTGAGCATGCGCCCCGGGACGATCCCGTGTGCTCAGGCGACGGTGCGTCGGCTCGGCGGTAAGGCCGCGGGCCGGGTGTTGCCGCACCCGGTCCGCGGTTGGTCAGGACCTGGTATCTGGAGCCAGCAGCGCGGCAGCCTCCTCTCCGAGATAGCGAACCGGGTCGGCGGAGATCTCGGCCATCGTTACGCCGTTGCCGATGAGTTCATGCATGTGACGCCAGACGGGCGCGCCGCCCAGCGTTCCCGAACGGATATCGCGCACGAGCTTGGTCACGAAGTCGAGCTCGGCCGTGAGCATCGCCAGCCGATAGAGGCTTTCGACGAGGAACAGCTCCGGCAGGTTGCGCTCGCGGGCGACGTCGTGCATTGCCTCCATCGACCGGATTTCGATGCGCAACCGCTCCGCGCGGTGGTCGAGTAGCCGCGCGACCTCGTCCGGTGGGAGCGCCGCGGCGAGCGACAGTCCGGCCTCAAACGCCAGATACTCCTTGACCGGCGTGGACAGCAGCTCGGCGAGCCAGTCCTCGAACTCCTCGACGCCGGCCGGGGTGATCGCGTAGACGGTGCGCTCGGGTCGCCGACCCTCGCGTGTCGTCTCCTGCGCCTCGATCAAATGGTGCTTTTGCAATGACTCGACGACCGCGTACAGCGATCCGTAGTTCAGCTTGATGCTCCCCTCCTTGCCCCGTTCCCGCAGCGTCGTGGAGATCTCATAGGGATGCATGGGCCGCTCGGTCAGGCAGCCGAGAATGGCAAGCGCGAGCGGGTTGCTCACGCGGCGACGAGTCATTGAATGGTTCCCTTCGAATACTCGGACTAGAGTAATTGTGGAATGGATATCACGCAAGTCGATATATGGCAGCCGTCGACAGCTCGTCCGCAGCCCGGCCGGGGAATGCGGTTTCCGGGCGGTCTTGGACGCGCGGCGCTCCGAGCGCATCAAGGTCGCGATCACGATGGGTCGGGTGCAACAGCTCGCGATCAACTGGCGATGAGCTCGCAGTTATGGTCGCTATACGGCATTAAGGGCAAGATCGCAGCCGAGGTGTCCGGGCAGATCGGAATCAACCGGCGATGACCTTACCGTCGCCCCCAGAGCGATAGATCCAAGATCACGCTTGACAACCTGGAGGCGTCACGATCGGACTCTCTGGCAGGCTTACGCATAGCCGGTGTGACGCCACGCCACCCGTCCCAACGACCGCCGAGGAGGATGCCAGGTGAGCGACGTCCGGCGGCATGGATCGGGCGGCCCGTTCGAGGAGCTGGTCGGCTACAGCCGGGTCGTTCGGGCCGGGGATTTCGTGTTCGTGAGCGGGTGCACGTCTGTCGCAGACGGCGAAGTAGTCCACGCCGGAGAGCCGGCCGCACAGACTCGGCAGGCGATCGAGAACGTTCGTGCGGCACTCGCGCGGGTCGGTGGCACGCTGGCTGACGTTGTGCGCACGCGCATGTTCGTCACCGACATCGGGCGGTGGGAAGAGTACGGGCTGGCGCACGGCGAGGCGTTCGGCGAGATCCGGCCGGCGTCGACGATCGTCGAGGTGTCGGCCCTGATCGACCCGCGCATGCTCGTCGAGATCGAGGCAGATGCCTACGTCGGCGGCCGCCTGTGACCGTGCTGGCCCGCGCGCACCGACCACTGCGGTCCAGTCGTGTCCTCGTGTTCGGTGCGCGCTCGTGACCCTTGCCGTCCGCGTCATCCCGTGCCTGGACGTCGACGCGGGACGTGTCGTCAAAGGCGTGAACTTCGTCGGGCTGCGGGACGCAGGAGACCCCGTCGAGCTGGCCCGTCGCTACGACGCCGAGGGTGCCGATGAGCTGACGTTCCTCGACATCACGGCGTCCTCGGCCGGTCGAGAGACGACATATGCGGTCGTGCGGCGAACCGCCGAACAAGTGTTCATCCCGCTGACCGTCGGCGGGGGCGTGCGCACGAGCGCCGACGTGGACCGGTTGCTGCGGGCCGGTGCGGACAAGGTCGGCGTGAACACGGCGGCAGTACGACGCCCCGAGCTTCTCGGCGAAATCGCACATCGCTTCGGACGGCAAGTGCTCGTCCTGTCTGTGGACGCTCGTCGCGTTCCGCCGGGCGCCGGGTCCACGCCGAGCGGCTTCGAGGTGACGACCCATGGCGGCCGTAACGGCACCGGGATCGACGCGGTCGCCTGGGCGGCTACCGCGGCCGAACTGGGCGCCGGGGAGATTCTGCTCAATTCGATGGACGCCGACGGGACCAAGGACGGTTTCGACCTCGAGCTGATTCGCCTGGTCCGCGCCGCCGTCACGGTCCCGGTGATTGCGAGTGGCGGGGCCGGCCGCGCGCAGCACTTTCCCGCGGCTGTGGCCGCCGGCGCGGATGCGGTGCTTGCCGCGAGCGTGTTCCATTTCGGTCAGCTCACCGTTGGCGCCGTGAAGGCCGAACTGGCGGCGGCCGGCCTGCCGGTTCGGGCCTGACTCACAGTTTGATCGGGGCGCTGACGAGTTGGGCTACGGAGGTCTCGTCGCCGGAGTAGTCAACCGTGGCGACCCGCTGCCGCCCGAACGCCACCAAGGTGAGTTCCACCGGATCGCCGCTCACGACGACGCTCTGACCGTCCACTGGCTTTCGGGCAACCGCCTGCTCGCCGTGGGGATCGACAAGGACAACCCCGACCGGTGCCTGCCGCAACGTCAGCCGAGCCGCCAACCGCAACTGAGACCAGATCGCCATCCGGCGATCGGCCCCTATGTCCCGCGGGGGCGACGGCTCCGGTCCGGCTCGCCGGGCATCCTCATGGTGCACGACATACTCCAAGAGGTTGACTCGGTCCGCCACCGCCGGCACCGCGAGAGGTGACCACCACGGCGGCCCGTCGTGAACGCGTCGCACCAACTCGTCATACGGCACACCCTCGGCGTAGTGGATGATCCGATCGTTCGACCAGCGCCGGGCGGCGTCGACCGGGAGCCGATTCGCGGCCTGCGTCAACGACCGCTCGCGCAGGATGACGTGGGCGGCAAGTTGGGCAGCCGTCCACGGTTCACACAGCGTCGGCGCGTCCGGCTTCGTGTGCGCCAGCGTGTCGGCGAGGTCGAACCGTTCCGCGACGGCATGGGACGTCATAGGGCGACTCTAAGCTGGCATATGGCCGCTCCCAGGCGAAGACAAAGGCTCTTAGTCTTCACACAGCAAGTTCCCACGTTTGGCTCAGTCGGCTCACTCAGGCTGGACACAGCCAATCCAATGCAAGGGAGTGCCCATGACCACCGCCACCGCGGCCAAGCGACGTGTTTTGGTCGTTGACGACGAGGAGAACGTCACCCACCTGGTGTCGTCTGCGCTGCGTTTCGACGGCTTCGAGACAGTGACCGCCGACAATGGCCAGTCCGCCCTCGCCGCTGTCGCGGAGGCGGATCCGGATCTCGTTGTCCTTGACGTGATGATGCCGGGCATGGACGGCCTCGGCGTGCTGCAGAACCTCCGGGCGGCGGGTTCCCAGGTCCCGGTCATCTTCTTGACGGCGCGGGACACCGCGAACGACCGCATCGGCGGGTTGCGCGCCGGCGCCGATGACTACGTCGTCAAGCCGTTCAGCGTCGAGGAACTGCTCGCGCGCGTGCACGCGGTCTTGCGCCGCTCGGCGCCGGACGAGGCCCGCGAGGGTGTGCTGCGCGTAGCCGACCTCGAACTGGACGAAAACAGCCACGAGGTCACCCGCGCCGGTCACGAGATTCACCTCACGGCCACGGAATTCGAGTTGCTCCGCTACCTGATGCGCAACGAGCGGATGGTGCTGTCCAAGGCGCAGATCCTCGACCGGGTCTGGAAGTACGACTTTCAAGGGCAGTCGAACATCGTCGAGCTCTACATCGGATACCTGCGCAAGAAGGTCGACGCGGTGGATCCCAAGCTCATCCATACCGTCCGCGGGGCTGGGTATGTCATCAAGGCGCCCCGCGCCTAACGTCTTCATCTCGGCCCGCCCAGTGCGCTATGCCGGGGTCATTCGTACGCTTGAGCCACGATGAGCCGTGACTATGACCTCGATGGCCGTGACACGCATGTCGAGGTGAGCGAGATACCCACGCCCGTGTCCCACGACGGTCCGTGGGATCCCAACGTCGAGGAGTTGAAGTCACCGCCGCCGACGGCCGAGCCGCCGGCCCCTCCGGCGGCGGCCCCGGCTGAGCGCGTGTCCCGGCGTCGGCGCATCCTTCCGCGCACCCTGGCCGGCCGGCTGATTCTTGGTGTCGTGTCGCTCGTCCTCGTGCTGGTCCTCGCGATGGGCTTCGCTACGTACGCGTTGTTAAGGCCCTTCCTCTACGGCCAGCTGGACCAGCAACTCAAACCTCTAGCCAGCAACAACGCCAGCCGGATCGCCTTCTGTCTGAACAACGGCTCCAGCTCGTGCAACCTGACGAACCGGTACGGCCTGCACGCCGCCCAACCACAGTGGATCGCCGTCTATGACCCGACCGGCAAGCCGCAGATCGACTCGCTGCAGGGCGGCCCCGACTACGTGTTGCTCACGTTGCCACCCTCTGATGCCAACCGCGTGATCAACGATCTCGGCGGGACGCACACCGTCACGTCGTCCGATGGCACCGAGCTGCGGGTGATGGCCCAGGCGTTCACACCCGGTGTGATCGTGGTCACTGGATTGTCGACGGACGAGGTCACGACGACGATGCACCGGCTGGTAGTGATCGAGCTCGGCATCGGGCTGGGCCTGCTGCTCATCGCGTTCGTCGCCACCGCCTACGGGGTCCGGCTCAGCCTGCGCCCGTTGCGCCGAGTCACGAGCACCGCGCGTGAAGTCACGGCCGAGCTGTCGCCGGAGGGCGCCGGCCTGGATCGCCGGGTCCCGGTCGCGCCATCCGAGGTCGACTCCGAGGCCGGGCAGATGGCGGAGTCCGTCAATACCTTGCTCGGTGCCGTCGAGACGCAGTTCGCCGCTCGGGTCGCAAGCGAGGAGCGGATGCGGCAGTTCATGGCCGACGCCTCGCACGAGCTGCGCACACCGCTGACCTCGATCCGCGGGTACGCCGAGCTGGCGCGCATGCGGCGCGCGAACGGCACGGCTGACGTCGACAGCGATGCCGACACGCTGAGCCGCATCGAGTCCGAGGGCACCCGGATGTCCCGCCTCGTCGACGACCTGCTCCTCCTCGCCCGCACCGATCGAGGAGCCGCGCCGCAGCTAGAACCGGTCGACACCGCCGATCTGGTGTCCACCGCCGTCGAGGGTGCTCAGGCGGCGTTCCCGCAGCGCCGCATCGAGGTTGCGGTTGACCCTGAGGTGCCGTTGTACGGCGACTACGACCAGCTCCTCCGCGTCGTGCGCAATCTGGTGACCAACGCCGCCGTGCATACGGCCCCGGGTGGTCCAGTCCGGGTCAGCGCCTATCGGGACGGGTCAGAAAGCGTCTTGCGCGTGGACGATTCCGGGCCGGGACTGCCGCCGGACGAAGCGGCCCAGGTGTTCGACCGATTCTGGCGCGCCGACAAGGCCCGGACACGGGCCCGGGGCGGCAGCGGACTCGGCATGTCGATCGTCCGGTCGATCGTCGAGGCCCACGGCGGGACGGTCCGGTTCGACAGCTCGGTCCGATCTGGAAGTACGGTCACCGTCCGGCTCCCGTCGTCACCGGCCCAGGCCGGATGGCGCGCCGCGACGGTCTGAGCGGTCCGAACCGGCTCCGGACGACCGGGCAGAATCAAGGCATGCCCGCTCGCGCTCCGTCCGACCTTCCGCTCGCCATCGCCGCACGTCTGAAACGCGACGCGGCCGGCCTCATCGTTGCCGTCGTGCAGCAGCACGATACCGGCGAGGTGCTCATGGTCGGCTGGATGGACGACGAGGCCCTGTACCGCACGCTCAGCACCGGCCGAGCCACGTTCTGGTCCCGGTCGCGCCAGGAGTACTGGGTGAAGGGAGCGACGTCGGGAAACATCCAGCTGGTCAGATCGGTCGCCCTCGACTGCGACGGTGACTCTGCGTTGGTTCGCGTCGACCAGATCGGCGCGGCGTGCCACACCGGCGACCGGACCTGTTTCGATCTCGGCGCCCTGCCGGTCTCGACGGCGGACGCGGAGCGGGCGGCATCCTCGACGTCATGAGCGCACCGATCGGCCGCCGCGACCTGCGCGACATAGCCCGTACCCATCGGCTCGTGCCGCTCACCCGCACCCTGTTCGCCGACGCGGAAACGCCGGTAGGTGTTTATCGCAAACTCGCCGCGGACCGCCCGGGCACGTTCTTGCTGGAGTCCGCGGAACCGGGCCGATCGTTCTCCCGGTGGTCGTTCGTCGGAGTCAATGCCGTCGCCACGCTGTCGGCCCGGGCGGGCGAAGCGGTGTGGAGCGGGCAGGTCCCGGACGGCGTACCGACCGACGGCGATCCGCTGGAGGTACTCGGCGCGGCGTGGCGGGCGCTGCGCGGCCCGCGCCTGCCGGGGCTGCCGCCGCTCACCGGCGGCTTCGTCGGCTATCTCGCTTACGACGTGGTTCGCCGGATCGAGACGCTGCCGCAGAAGGCCGAGGACGACCTGGGCCTGCCCGAGCTGACCATGCTGCTCGTCACCGATCTGGCGGCTGTGGACCACCACGAGTGCTCCGTGACGCTCATCGCCAACGCGGTGGTGCACGCCGGGATGTCAGCCGGCGAGCTCGATGCGGCCTACGCCGACGCCCACCGCCGGTTGGATCAGATGCAGGCGGCGCTCGCTACTCCGTCCGCGCCGACCGTGGCCGAGATCGGCCAGCCCGAACCCAAGCCCGCGGTGTCCCGCACGCCGGCAGGGGAGTACCAACCGGCCGTGGAGCAGGCGCTCGAGGCCGTGCGGGCCGGCGAGGTCTTCCAGATTCAGGTTGGTCAGCGGTTCCAGGTCGATACAGACGCGGACGCATTCGACGTTTATCGGGTGCTACGCACCCTGAACCCGTCGCCGTACATGTACGTGCTGCGGCTGCCTGGCCTCGACATCGTGGGGTCCAGCCCGGAGGCGCTGGTCACCGTCGCGGACGGGGTAGCCGTCCTGCACCCGATCGCCGGCACGCGCCGGCGGGGGGAGACGGCCGAGCGCGACGCCGCGCTGGCCGCCGAGCTGGTCCGAGACCCGAAGGAGCGGGCCGAGCACGTCATGCTCGTCGACCTCGCTCGCAACGACCTCGGGCGGGTATCGGCGCCCGGATCGGTCGAGGTCGTCGAGTTCGGATCGCTCGAGCGCTACAGCCATGTCTGGCACATCGTCTCGACCGTGCAGGGCCGGGTCGCCGACGGTTGTGATGCATTCGACGTCCTGCGCGCAAGCTTCCCCGCGGGCACCCTCACCGGCGCGCCCAAGGTGCGGGCAATGGAGCTCATCGAGGAACTCGAGCCGGTCCGCCGAGGGGTGTACGGCGGGGCCGTCGGCTATCTCGACGCGGCAGGCGACCTGGACATGGCGATCGCGATCCGCACCGCCGTGATGACTCATGACCATGCCTATGTGCAGGCCTCGGCCGGGATCGTTGCCGACAGCATCCCCGCGCTCGAAGAGCAGGAAACCCGGAACAAGGCGCGGGCAGTGTTGCAAGCGATCGCAACCGCCGAGACGCTGCGGGCCGTGGCGGAGCCAGACCCGTCTCATCGGATTTCGCAGTGACGCCCGTTGGACGTGTGACGTTCGCCGCGGCCCTGCTCAGCCTCGTTGTCGGTGGCGCGCTGGCCCTGTTCGCCAGTGGCCGAGGATGGCAGACCGTGACCGCGCACCGGGCCCGGCCCCTCGCGGACGACGTGCTGGATGTGAGCGGACGCACGCTGCATCCCGCAGTGACCGGGCTCGCGGTGGTGGCGCTGGCCGGGGTGGTCGGCATTCTTGCCACCCGAGGCATAGCTCGCCGGATCATCGGGGCGGTGCTGGTGGTCGCTGGCGCAATCGTGGGCTGGGACGCCGTGACCGGGTTGCACGCGATCTCACCGGAGCACGCGCGAGCCTTGCTCCGTGATGCCCAAACCGGCGTCGGGCTTGACGCGGGCCAAGCTGTGACCGTCGCCGTGCACCCGATTTGGCCCGTGCTGGCTGCGCTCGGGGGTGTGCTCATCGTCCTCGGCGGGGCCTTGACGATCGCGTGCGGCGCGGCCTGGAAAGGTCTTTCTGGCCGTTACGAGCATCCTCAGCCGGCAGCCGGGCCGCAGCCCGACGCGAGCCTGTGGTCCGCACTCGACCGGGGCATCGACCCGACGGCGGATCCGGCGCCAGACGTCACGGCCGACCCGCCCGAGCCGGCGGCGCGGCCGGCCCGGGATCGGAGCGTCGGCGCACCGGATGACGCCGGGAGCGACTCGTCGACTCGTACCGAACCCTGACCTGGCGGTGACCGTGGACGCCGCCCGGGGACCGTAGATTGCCTGGTGTGCCGACGGATCCGAACGCTGTCCGCGGGCTGATCCTCGTCGCCGAGGACGAGGCTGCGATCGCCGATTTGATCCGGATGTACCTCGCGAAGGCCGGTTACGGCGTCCATATCGAGAAGGACGGAGCGGCGGCCCTCGCGGCGATCCGCCGGCTCAAGCCGGCGGCCGTCCTGCTCGACATCGGCCTGCCCGAGCTGGACGGCGTCGAGGTCTGCCGCCGACTGCGCGCGGAGCAGAACTGGGTTCCGGTGCTGTTCGTCACTGCGCGGGACGACGAGGTCGACCGCGTGGTGGGCCTGGAACTCGGGGCCGACGACTATGTAACGAAGCCCTTTTCACCGCGGGAACTCGTCGCGCGGGTGACCGGCGTCTTGCGCCGGACCAAGGGCGTGCCGGACGCGATGCCGCCGCTCGAAGTCGGAGACGTCCGGCTCGATCCGGTCGAGCGGCGGGTGTTCTCCGGTACCGCGGAGGTGGCCCTGACCGTCACCGAGTTCGATCTGCTGGCGCATCTGATGCGACGCCCGGGTCGGGTGTACAGCCGCGAGCAGTTGCTGAGTGAGGTGTGGGGTTACGCATCAGTCGCTGGGACCCGGACGGTCGACGTGCACATCGCCCAGATCCGGGCCAAACTCGGCGCCACCAGCCCACTACGAACCGTCCGGGGCGTCGGCTATGCGGTCGAGGCGCCGCGCCGGTGATCCGCCGCCGAGGCACTCTGGCACTGCGCATCTCGTTGCTCAGCGTCTCAGTCGCTCTCATCACGGCCGTGGTCGCCGGGGGTATCGCCGTCGGGCTGGTCCGCCAAGCGAATGATCGGACCGCGAAGCAGCTCCTGGCCCGCCTGGCCGACGCCGCGCAAACGTTCGCCGATGCTCCGGGGAATCCCACGGCCGGGGAGGTCAGGGCGCGCAATCTGCTGCGAGCTCTGAAGATCCAGTTCGCGACGATCGACGATGCGGGTCACGTGGTGTCGGCCAGCCGGATAGCACGCGACGCGCTCCGCCCGAACGAGATCGCCGACGTGCTGGCCGAGAACTCGCTGTCCTCCCGGCGCATCATCGATGGCCAGTCCGTGCTCGTCGAGGCTCGTCCCACGAACGCGGGCGGCATCGTGCTGGTCCAACGCCGGGCTGACGCGATCGCGGTTGGCGATGCCGCACTGCGCCGGCTCATCGTGGCCCTGGCCATTGCGGTCGGCATCGCAGTCCTGCTCGGTCTCGTCGTCGCATGGCGCCTGGCCCGTCCGCTCAAGCGCACGGCAGTGGCCGCGCACGCGCTCAACTCTGGCCGCCGCGACGTTGTCATCCCGCCCGAGGGTCCGGCCGAGGTGCGCGAGGTGTCTGACGCGCTGAACCGCCTCGCGGCGGGTCTGGCGCAGTCGGAGGCTCGGCAGCGGCAGTTCTTGATGTCGGTGTCCCACGACCTGCGTACGCCGTTGACGGCGATCAACGGGTACGCCGAGTCGCTCGCAGATGGCGTCGTTCCTCCGGAGGAGACGGCGCGGGTCGGGGCGATCATGCTGAATGAGTCGCACCGCCTGTCCCGCCTCGTTGGAGATCTGCTGGATCTCGCCCGGCTCGATGCGCAGGAGTTCCGGGTCGACCTGGCTGGAGTCGATGTCGGCAGCGTCATCAACTCGGCCGCCGACGTGTGGTCCGGGCGCTGTGCCGCGGAGGGCGTTCGGTTCGTGGTGGAACGACCGGCCGGGCCGCTGATCGCCTGGACCGATGCGTCCCGGCTGCGGCAGGTGCTCGACGGCCTGCTCGAGAACGCCTTGCGCGTGACCCCGTCCGGTTCCCCGATCGTCTTAGCGGCCCGCCTGGAACAGCTGGCCACCTCGCCGCACCTCGTCGTCGAGGTCCGGGACGGCGGCCCGGGCTTGACCGACGACGATCTGGCTATGGCGTTCGACCGATCGGCGTTGTACGAGCGCTACCGCGGCGTTCGCAGCGTCGGAACCGGGTTGGGGCTGACGATCGTTCACGGACTGGTCGAGCGCATCGGCGGGACTATCGAGGCCGGCCACGCGGCGGAAGGGGGCGCCCGGTTCACCGTACGGCTGCCCCTCGGCGGGTGGTGAGACTGACTTGTCCACGGCCCCCGTCACACGATTCACGAACCCGCTAGCTAGCATCGGGTCGAACTGTCATCACGGGAGAGGCGACTTCGTGGGCAACCGCCCAAATGTGCTCGAGGAGATCCTCGTCGGCGTGCGCGCCGACGTAGCGGCACGTCAGCAGAGCCGATCGCTGGCCGACGTCAAGGCGCGCGCGGCCTCGGCCCCGTCGCCGCTCGACGGGCTCGCCGTGCTGCGCGCGCCCGGTGTCGGTGTTGTCGCCGAGCTCAAGCGAAGCAGTCCGTCGAGGGGGCAGCTTGCCAACATCGACGACCCCGCGGGATTGGCTCAGGAGTACGAAGCCGGCGGAGCACGCATCATCAGCGTCTTGACCGAGCAGCGCCGTTTTGGCGGATCACTCGATGACCTCGACCAGGTACGAACAGCGGTGGCGATTCCGCTGCTGCGTAAGGACTTTATCTACTGTTCCTATCAAGTGCACGAGGCTCGAGCACATGGAGCGGACCTCGTGCTTCTAATCGTCGCAATGCTCGAACAGAACGCGCTGGTCGGGCTGCGTGAGCGCGTCGAGTCGCTCGGCATGACCGCGGTGGTCGAGGTTCACACGGCGGAAGAGGCTACCCGCGCGCTCGACGCCGGCGCACGCGTTATCGGCGTCAACGCCCGAGATTTGCGCACGTTGCGGGTCGACCGGTCGCGTTTCGAGCAAATCGCACCTGGACTGCCGAGCGATGTCGTGAAGATTGCGGAATCCGGCGTCCGTGGCCCCCTCGATCTGATCGAATACGCGGCCGCCGGCGCCGACGCGGTGCTCGTCGGCACCGGTCTCGTGACGACCTCCGATCCCCGCGCAGCTGTGGCTGAGCTGGTAACGGCCGGGGCGCACCCCGCGACCCCGCGCGCCTCCCGCTGAGGGCACACAGACCTCGCCGGGGGGCGTGCGCGGTTGCGTAGGCGCCCGCGCATGGCGAAGACCCATCGGGTTCGACGGTTACACTGCCCGGCATGGGTCACGTCCACGGCGCGCGTCGATGGCACGGGTGAGCTGCCTCCCCCGGCAACCGTCGTTCGCTGACCCAGGAGTGCTGTCATGACCACGCAAGTCGACTTGCGCACAGAATCCCCTGATCGGACAGGACACTTCGGTCCTTACGGTGGCCGATTCGTCCCGGAGGCGCTGGTTTCTGCGCTCGACGAGTTGACCGACGCGTTCCATTCCGCGCAGGCCGACCCCCAGTTCGTGGCTGAGCTCCACCGATTGCTACGTGACTATGCCGGTCGGCCGTCCGCGCTCACCGATGCACCTCGGTTCGGCGCCGAAGCCGGCGGTGCCCGCATCTTGCTCAAGCGCGAGGATCTCAACCACACCGGTTCACACAAGATCAACAATGTGCTGGGCCAGGCGTTGCTAACGAAGCGGCTCGGAAAAACCCGACTGATTGCGGAGACCGGCGCCGGTCAGCACGGCGTCGCTACCGCGACCGCGGCCGCGCTGCTCGGTTTGGATTGCACGGTGTACATGGGTGAGGAAGACACCCGCCGGCAGGCGCTGAACGTGGCCCGCATGCGGCTACTCGGCTGCGAAGTCGTGCCCGTCGGCACCGGATCACGGACGCTGAAGGACGCGATCAACGAAGCCTTCCGCGACTGGGTGGCCAATGTCGAGTCCACGCATTACCTGTTCGGCACCGCGGCCGGCCCGCATCCGATCCCGATGATGGTGCGCGAATTCCACCGAGTCATCGGCGCGGAGTCTCGCGGCCAGGTTCTCGAGCGCACCGGCCGGCTGCCCGATGCGGTTGCGGCCTGCGTGGGTGGCGGCTCCAACGCCATCGGCATTTTCGCCGCCTTCATCCCTGACACGTCGGTGCGTCTCGTCGGGTTCGAGGCCGCGGGTGACGGCATCGACAGTGGCCGGCATGCCGCGTCGATCACCGGCGGTTCGCCGGGCGTGCTCCATGGCGCGCGCTCCTACCTGCTGCAGGATGCAAACGGACAGACGATCGAATCGCATTCGATCTCGGCCGGCTTGGACTACCCGGGCGTGGGCCCGGAACATGCCTACCTCCATGACATCGGCCGCGCCGAGTACCGGCCGATTACGGACGCCCAGGCCATGGACGCCTTTCGGCTGTTGTGCCGCGCCGAGGGCATCATCCCGGCCATCGAGTCCGCCCACGCCCTCGCTGGCGCCCAGCAACTCGGGCGCGAGTTGGGGCCGGACGCGATCATCCTCGTCAACTTGTCTGGGCGCGGCGACAAGGACGTCGAAACCGCGTCCCGCTACTTCGATCTCGTCGACCCGTGAGCCAGCCCTCCCGCCCGAACGCGGCCGCTCTGATACCCGACCGATCCCGCGCGCCAGGCGGGCTCGAGGTGACGATCGCCGCGGCGCGGGCCGATCGACGCGCGGCCCTCGTTGGCTATCTTCCGGTGGGCTACCCGGACGTCGACACGTCGATCGCCGCCATGCGCGCGATAGTCGCCGCAGGAGTGGACATCGTCGAGGTCGGCGTCCCCTACAGCGACCCGGGCATGGACGGTCCGACGATCCAGGCTGCCGTAGATCCGGCCGTACGCGCGGGTGTGGCCATGCGGGACGTGCTCCGGGCGGTCGCCGCCGTCGCTGATGCCGGAGCGGCCGCAGTGGTGATGACGTACTGGAATCCGGTCGAACGCTACGGAGTTACCCGCTTCGCGGCTGACCTCGCCGATGCGGGCGGATCCGGCGCCATCACTCCTGACCTCATACCGGACGAGGCGACGCCCTGGATCGCGGCCAGCGACGCTTACGGCCTGGATCGAGTCTTCCTGGTCGCGCCGTCGTCGACTGACGCCCGACTTGCCACCACGGCAGCGGCCTGCCGTGGCTTCGTCTACGCCGCCTCCACGATGGGCGTCACCGGAGCACGGGACACGGTCGGGACTACCGCGCGCACCCTCGTCGCGCGGGTACGGGCCGTCTCGCCCGAGTCGGCGGTCTGTGTCGGGCTCGGCGTCTCCAACGGGCGGCAGGCCGCGGAAGTCGCGCAGTTCGCCGATGGCGTCATCGTCGGCTCTGCGCTCGTCCGCTGCCTGCTGGACTCGCCGGATGCTGCCGGCATCGCCGCGCTCGCCCGGCTCACGGCCGAACTGGCTGACGGGGTGCGGGCTACGGCCGACTAGTCGGCGTCCGTCCGTCAGCGGCCGCCGTTAGCCAGCTCACGAGCCGCACGGTCGTGCCGTCCGCCGACGAGCGGACCTGAACCATGTCGCACAACTGGTTCGCCAACCACAGACCCGAGGGTCGCCCGGAATCGTCGACCTGCCTCCGACGGCCGATCATCGGGTCTTCGATATGCCCGGTATCGCGAACCTCGCAGACGAACGCCTCCGGGTCGTGCCACAGGCGAAGCGTTCCACCCCCGCCGCCGTGGCCAACGCTGTTGTCGAGAATCTCGCGCAGCGCAGTGGTCAGGTCGAGCAGGCGCTTGCTGTCGAGTCCAAGCTCCGCTGCTTCGGCTACCGCATGCTTGACCGCGACGGTCACCGTCATCCCGTCGAAGACGTAGCTGGCGGCGCTGACCGAGGGCTCGGGCAGCGGCTCACCGAACATCTCTTCGGCGTGGACCACGCCGCCGTAGTTCGTGCTGCCCCGATAGTCGCCGGCCTCCACAAGCACCGGGTGACTGTGGTGCGCGGCGTCGACGATCTCGGCCGGTAGTGCGTCCGCGTCGTACGGGCAACGCAGCCAGAACGGCCGATCCGGCTCGACCGCGAGGTTCAGCAATGCCTCGTGCAGCTGGCACTCGGCAATCTCGGCTGCGCGCCGGCCGAACCAGATCGGCTCGCCGACACCGCGAATGGGTTGGTCGTCGTCGTGGCCGTCGAGGAACTCCTGCCACGCCGGGATGATGCGGGCCGGGTTCGCGCCGACGGCAGCCATGTCCATCATTCGGACCCGCTGAGCGTCACGGCCGAGCGCCTCTCGGAGCTCACCGAGCCGAGGTTCGGCGACGACGACCATGACCGGCTGCTCGCTGGCCAGGCCGTCCCGAACAAAGCCCACCGTGCCGGCGAGGAACGCGTCCACGCCGCGGTAGAGCAAGGCTTCGTGTTGATAGCTGGAATGGGGCCTGACCAGGATGGGGCCCTCAGTCATTCCCACCGCCTGGGTCGGGTACGTGGCAGCAGGAACCCTAACACCCCGTGGCGGATATCCTCCCCTAGAACACGGTGAGTGTTCATGTTGCTAGAGAGCAAACGCGCTCCGATGTGGCCCGTGCACGGAGTGCTCACGGCTGGAGGATCAGCTTACCGATCGTCCGGCGGCTCTCCAGGTCGTCATACGCCTGCACGGCGTTCGTGAGTGGGTACTTCCCGCCGATCTCCAGCCGCAGGCTGCCCTCGGCGATGGCCCGCAGCACCTCGGATCCCCGCCAGAGCAGATCCTCGCGGGTCGCAATGTAGTGCGCGAGCGTCGGCCTCGTCAGATACAGGGAGCCACCCGAGTTGAGCCGCTGCGGGTTGACCGGAGCTACCTGGCCGCTCGACGCGCCGAACAGCACCAACATGCCCCGTGGCGCCAATGTC
>Ga0207665_10000351_pt1 | contig 31888 bp, 27 predicted proteins | sample LARL112metaG_FD_184351 | JGI IMG/M metagenome (GOLD analysis project Ga0207665, IMG submission 184351) | Corn, switchgrass and miscanthus rhizosphere microbial communities from Kellogg Biological Station, Michigan, USA - LAR L11-2 metaG... | ecosystem: Host-associated > Plants > Roots >... | reverse complement strand
CGCCCAGTCTGCCTCGGCGGCGACCACTCCATTACCTATCCAATTGTTCGGGCGTTCGGTCGTCATTTCAAAGATCTCACCATCATCCATTTCGACGCGCATCCTGATCTCTACGACGACTTCCAGGGCAATCGCCACTCCCACGCTTCGCCCTTCGCGCGCATCATGGAAGAAAAGCTGGCCAAGCGACTCATTCAGGTCGGCATCCGCACGATGAATCCGCAACAAAAGAAGCAAGCGGCTCGCTTCAGTGTTGAGGTGTACGAGATCGGTCGCAAGCGTGCGCTCGAAGAGGTAAAAACCTGGTGCCCGGTCTACGTCTCGTTCGACATGGACGTACTCGACCCGGCCTTCGCCCCCGGCGTCTCGCATCGCGAACCAGGTGGCATGTCGGTGCGCGAAGTGCTTGAACACCTTCATTCCATCACAGCCACCGTCGTCGGTGCCGACATCGTAGAGTACAACCCGAGCCGCGACATCTCCGAGCTCACCGCCACAGTCGCCGGCAAAATCCTCAAAGAGCTAATGGGCAAAATGTTGATGGCGTGCAACTGTCCGTAATCACGAAAACCATGTCATCCCGAGCAGAGTGAGGCATAGCCGACCGCAGTCGAGGGACTTTGTGTTGCTGCGGGTGCCAAAACGACCGGCAAGGAAGATTTGCGACCGGCTCACGCCCCAACGCTTCTAATGCCTTCAAGGGAGCACCGGATGCCCGAACCCAAAGACGGCCTCACCCACACCTCAAGCCCTTTCTCAGTAGCCGACACCCTGCAACGCCTCGAAACTCTCCTTCGCGAAAAAGGCATGACCATCTTCGCCCGCATCGATCACAGCGGTGAAGCCGCCAAGGTCGGCATGGAAATGCACCCAACGCAATTGCTCATCTTCGGCAACCCGCGAGGCGGGACACCTCCGATGCTGGCCGCGCCCACGCTGGCCATCGATCTCCCCCTGAAAGCCCTGGTCTGGGAAGACGCCGAAGGCAAAGTCTGGATCACCCACAACAGCGCCGAATATCTGCAGCGCCGCCACGGCTTCCCACGTGAATTCCTGCAGAATTTTGCGGGCGCAGCCACGCTGATTCAGAAAGCTGTGGAATAATCATCCGGCATTTTCGCCGGCATGCCTGACAACGCCAATCGAGCTCGCGATCACCTCGCCAACGAACGCACCTTTCTCGCCTGGGTGCGCACCGGGGTCGCGGTCGTCGTCTTCGGGTTCGCCATCGGGCGCTTCTCCATCGCGATCCGCCAGTTCGCCATGCTGCAAGGGCACGAAGTCCGCACCAGCGGCATCTCGGTCTGGTTCGGATTGCTGGCGATCCTGGCGGGAGTCGTGCTCACGGTTGCGGGTCTCCTTCGCTATCGCCAAACGCGCGAGCAACTTGACCAAGGAACTTTTGAGCCTGCCGGCTTCGTCATCGACCTCGTCGCGATCCTGACGGCCATCTTCGGCCTTGGGCTCGGCGGGTATCTTCTCTATATCGAAATGGGGCTTCGTTAATTCATGGCTAATGATGCCGAAAAGCAAGCGGCCGCGCGCGCAAGCTTGAAATACGTCGGTGACGGTCAGATCGTGGGCTTGGGCACCGGTTCCACTGCAAATTTCGCTATTCGTATGTTGGGCGACCGCGTTCGCAAAGGCATGAAAATCCGCGGGATCCCCAGTTCCATCGCGTCGCGCGACCTCGCCAGCCAAGTCGGAATTCCACTTATCACCTTCGACGATGCCCAGCAGATCGATGTCACCATCGACGGTGCCGACGAATTCGACCCCTCTCTCAACCTCATCAAGGGCGGGGGCGGCGCCATGTTGCGCGAAAAAATCGTTGCCTTCGCCTCCAAGCAGCTCGTCATCGTGACCGATTCATCAAAACAGGTCCCGGTTCTTGGCAAATTTCCCTTGCCCGTCGAAGTCATCACCTTCGCCGAGCGACTGATTGCTAAGAGGATCTCCGACCTCGGCGCGCAGGTCGTACAACGCCACGGTAAAGACGGGAAGCCGTACGTCACCGACGAAGGCCATCACATCCTCGACTGCCACTTTGGCAACATTCCGGATCCACCTGCGCTCGGGCGTACCTTGAGCGATATGCCCGGAATCGTCGAACACGGACTATTCGTCGGATTGACAAGCGTAGTGCTGATGGCGAAATCAGGATCCGTCGAAGAATTCAGGCGAAGTTGAGTTGGCCAGTCTCATGATCCAACCGAAAGATCATCAATAGTTCGATTTGTATCAGGAGGGCGTTCCAGCGGTTCGAATCAGCGTCTTCGAGGGTTCGTATCGTGAGAGCTCTAAAAGGCTCGTAGGAGGGAACGCCTTCAGGGGTGCTGCAAACATCGTAAATCCGGAGCGGCTTTAACCGCGGTGCAGAATCACCTTCGCCGACATGGCTATGCCATCATCCACAACTCGTGATCTTATTTCCGACGACACCCTCACCATATGCGCGATCAGCATTCTGGCCGCGATGCTCGCATCGCTACTGCACGAAGGAGTCGGCCACGCCGCGATCGCACTGGCCACAGGAACGAAGTCCGGGCTCCTAACGGCCGTCGCATGGTCCAGCGAATCTGATTCACGACTGGTCGCTGCCGGCGGCACGCTGGTTAACCTCCTCGCAGCCACCCTCTTCTGGGCCGCCTTGCGCGGGGCGCGGAAGCTGTCAATCACGACGCGCTATTTTCTTCTCATCAGCATGGCGTTCAACCTGTTCGACGGTACCGGATACTTCTTCTTCTCCGGCATCACCGACTTTGGCGACTGGGCAAGGGTAATTGAAGGCGTGCAGCCTCACTGGATGTGGAGGCTCTTGCTATTCGCGGTTGGGGTTGTGACGTACTACGGCTCGGTGATTCTGGTAGGCCGGGGCTACGTGCGCGATCTCGGAGTTCGGCTGGAAGACTTCGCCCGCTTGCGCAAACTAAGTCTCCTTCCATACATCTCCGCGATTGTGATTGTGGGGCTGGCCGGGCTATTGAATCCGATTTCGAAAACACTGGTCTGGCAATCCGCGCTGCCGGCCACCGCAGGAGCCCACAGCGGGCTGCTATGGTTTCGATACTACGTGCCGAAGAAAACCAACCCGCGCAACTCCACTGAAGGGATCGAACGAAGTTACAGCTGGATCTGCACCGCGATAGTAACCGCCCTGATTTACATCATCGTCCTGGGCCACGGAGTGACCCTCACGCCGTAAGAGTAGTTCGTAGCGCCGGCGTCCCGCCGGCAGTCCCGAGCGCGTCCTCGCCCTCGCCGCTATGACCTGAACCTCAAAGTTCAAAGTGGCGTGAACTTCGCAGAGGAGGTCTTACGACGAAATGAAGTTGAATTGGGAAGGGCCCGGCTTCAGCCGGGCCATAACGCCGCAAAAAAGCTGCGGCTTTAGCCACTGAGGATTGCTTTTTATCCCCCCACAATCTCCCGCAGCGCCCCCAACAATCGATCCACTTCTTCGACGGTGTTGTAGTGAAACAGCCCAATCCGCAGGAACCCACCATCCTTCTCCACATCCAACTGCTCGGTGAGGTTCAGCGCATAATAATTTCCATCCCACGTAAAGAACCCGCGGTCCCCCAGCTTCGTAGCCAACTCCAACGGAGTGTGCCCCTTGGCACGCAATGCAATCGTCGGACAACGATGATCAAACTTCGCCGGATCCGTGATCCCATAAATCTTCACCATCGGCATGGAAGCCAGCCCCTGTATCAGCCGCTCGCACAACCCGCGTTCGTACTTCACGATCTCTACATAAGCCGCGAGAATCGCCGCTCGTCGCGACGTCACCGCTGTATTCAACTTGCGCCCAAGGCTCGCGATGTACTCCACGCAAGCCGTGATCCCTGCGATACATTCGTGGTTGAGCGTCCCCCACTCCCAGCAATTAGGAATCTCGTTTGTGTTGGCGCGCACCTTATAGGGCTGCAGTTCCTTCAAGTGCTCGCGCTTGCCATAGAGCACTCCCATGTGCGGTCCGAAAAACTTGTAGCTCGAGCACACCAGGAAATCACAATCCAAATCGCGCACATCAATGGGACCATGCGGCGCGTAATGAACTGCATCGACGTAAGCCAAAGCGCCAACGGCATGTGCCAGTCGGACGACTTCCTTCACGTCATTAATCGTTCCCACCGCATTCGACGCATACCCAACCGCCACAACCTTCGTGCGCTGGTTGATCTGCCGCGCCAAATCCTGCATGTCAAGCGTGCAATCGCTTTCCCGAAACGCCACTCGGCGGATCACCACTCCTCGCTCTTCCAGAGCATGCCACGGCGAGAAATTCGCGTCGTGATCGAGAAGCGTGAGCACGATCTCGTCCCCGGCCTTAAGCTCCCGCCCGATCGCCCGGCTCATCGCGAAGGTCAGCGAAGTCATGTTGAAGCCGAACGCGACTTCATCAGCGTCGCAACCGAAGAAATCCGCCATCGCAGCACGCGCGTCTGCAATCACCTGGTTCGTTCGGCGGCTGGTCAGGTACGCGCCGCAAGTATTCGCGTTCGCATGGTTCAGGTAATCGCTGATCGCGTCAATCACCCGCTGCGGCACCTGCGTACCTCCGGGCCCGTCGAAGTAAGCAGCCGGGTGCCCATTCACTTTTTCGGCGAAAGCCGGAAATTGGGATCGTATCCAGGAAAGGTCGAGAACTGTGGCAAGTTCGTCTTGTGTCGTCGGCATATGTTTTCAAAGTTTCGAAAGCTTTAGATTGAAACTTATCGGTGTGCTGTTACCGCTCGAATCAAGTCCGCCAACATCCCGTAGGCGGTCGCATAGATTCCCGGGTTCACCTCGGTGATGCAGAGCCCCGGAAAGATATCCGTTTCAAAATACACGATGGACGAAGTTCCCGCGACCCACGCCAGCGGGTCGCTCAAAGGCAGGCGTTCCGGCGCAACCCGCGCCATCACTCCGCGGTCGGTTCGTCGAGCGCTGCACACCAACTTATATGGTGTTCCCGCGGCCCGCGCCGACCGCACATCTTCGCCGGTCAACTTCCCGATTCCCTCGCGCTGCACATCGGCGGGCCGGAGCGATTGGCCCATCAAGACCAGCGCCAGAGCGGTCACTTTAACAGCCGCGTCCCACCCTTCGATGTCATGACGCGCGTCCGTCTCCGCCACGCCGAGTTCCTGAGCCCGCCGCAACGCCGCGTCGAAGCTTAGCCCCTCTTCCATTTCGCCAAGAATCACGTTGGTCGTGGAATTGAGAATTCCGCGGAAGCCCTTCAAGTGGATCACAGGCAGGTTTTCCTGAAAGAGAGAAAAGATCGGAACGCCGTCAAGCACGCTGGATTCAAACAGAAACCGTTTTCCATGCGCCGCCGCCAATTCGCATAGCTCGCGATAGGCGTAGACCACCGGCCCCTTGTTCGCCGTGATCGCGTGCGCGCCGTGCTCCAGCGCCGCGCGCAAATGGTCGACTGCCGGCTGGCCGTTCTCGACATTCAGCGAAGTCGCTTCAAACAACACGTCCGCACGTGCTGCAGCCAACCACTCGCCGACATTACTCCTCCTTGGTGATGCCTCCGGAAAGTCTCCGGAGACCAAACCCCGCTCCCGGCTCAGCAAGCCTGGGTCGATCCCGCCCGCATCGGCGTTCCAGCCCAACCGGCGCGAGGCCACGCCGGTGATTCGCCACTCGACACCGCGCTCGCGCAATTCAGACTCGCGATCCACCAGCAACCGCACGAGCGCCCGGTTCACATTGCCGAATCCCAGCAGGCACAAATTGTAGGAAGGAATGAGTGTCTCTCCGGCCGTCTAGCCCATCGTGGTCGTGTGCTCAGGCTTGATCTTGTAGATCACCCGCACTTCGCTCGGCTGCGCGTAGGGATACTTGTCCACGCCCAGGTATTTCTTCGCCAGCTTGTCGATGTGAGCATCCGCGCCCTGTTCCGTAATCTCGACGACCTTCCCCCGAATCTCCAGGTACCGGTACGGATTCTCGGGGTCCACGATGGCCAGCGAAACGCGAGGATCCCGCCGCACATTCCGATCCTTCTGCCGCCCTTTCGCGGAATTGAATATGACGTGTTCTCCGTCGTAATCCACCCAAACGGGCGTAACCTGCGGCCTGCCATCGGGCATCAGCGTTCCAAGATTGGCGAATGCTCGCTTTTGAAACAGATCAGTGTATTTCTCGGGAATCGAACCAGCCATGCAAAGCCTCCTGGAAGTCAGACGTCGTTTGCAAATGACAAGGCAGGGAGATTATAGACGGGGAGCCGCCACCTTGCAGTCCGAACGCTCCCGCACTTGCCTCCTACTCTGTCACCGTGAGCGAAGTGAGGCGCCAGCTGAACGCTGTCGATGGGACCCGTGTCACTTAACATGTCCGCCGACCTCCCGAGGAATTCTCTCCCCTTCTCTCCGGTCAGCGCGAACTCCAATCTTTTCGGTACAATACCGACCTTACTGAAATGAAGCAGAGTTTCACGACATCACCTGGCGGGGATGCCATAAACGCGCTCACGTTCGCGAAACTCAAGTAAAATAGTAGACTTTCCGCGGAGACCTACATCTCTCTATGATGAACGCAGCACTTGCCAGGCGGCGATTCTTTCCCGCTCTCATTGCAATCATTCTCCTTCTCGGCTCGCTCGCCATCGCGCAGCAGTCCGCCCCAGCGAAATATCCGCCCACCATCGTCTTCATGACCGACTTTGGCACCGTCGACGACTCCGTCCCTATCTGCAAGGGCGTGATGTATTCCATCATGCCCGATGTACGGGTCGTGGACATCACGCACCAGGTCACCCCGTTTTCGATTCTCGACGGCGCCCGCTTCCTCTATGGCGCGACCCCCTACTTCCCCGCCGGCACTGCCTTCGTCGTAGTGATCGATCCCGGCGTGGGAAGCACTCGCAAAGCCGTCATCATCAAATCCAAGCGCGGCCAGTACTTCGTCTTGCCTGACAACGGCCTGATCACACTTGTCGCCGATCGCGACGGCCTGGAGTCAGCCCGCGAGATCACCAATCCCTCGTGGATGATTGGCAGAGCCCTCTCATCAACCTTTCACGGCCGCGACATTTTCTCTCCGGCCGGCGCGCATGTCGCCCGCGGCGACGACTGGAACGAAGTCGGCCCGGAACTAGATCTGAAGTCGCTGGTCCGTCTCGACCTCGCGGCCCCTACCGTCGACGACAAAAGCCTGCACGGAGAAGTCATCGCCACCGACGGCCCCTTCGGCAACCTGGTCACCAACGTCGAGGCCGAGCAATTCCTGAAGCTCGGCTACCAACGAGGTGACACTGTCCCCCTCATGCTGGGCGATAAAAAGATCGATCTAAAATTCGTGAAAACCTTCAGCGACGTGCCCCTGAAGACGCCGTTGATCTACATCGATTCGCGCGGACGCTTCGCGCTAGCGGTTAACCAGGGAAGCTTCGCGGCAAACTACGGAATCAAACCGCCGGTCAAGTTCACGGTCTCGCGCAAGTAGCGCCGCCGTCCCGGCGGCTGTCCTGAGGGCGTCTCGCCCTCAGATGGCAGAGGGGACGCGAACCGGCAACTGCAGACTTCAACAAGATCGGCGCGACGGCACGATTCGCGTTTGCAACTCTAAGAACCCGGCGCAAGCCGGACAGCATCTTTTACTCTAAATTTTTCGCCAAGCAGGACCGTTTCAGGATTTTCAGGAGGAACCCGTTCATGCGCAGCTTCCAACCGTTCTCATCACCCTGGATAACGGTGTTCGCAGTCGTGCTAATCCCCGCTCTGTTGTTCGCTCAAAGCTTTCGAGGATCCATCCGCGGCAGCGTAAAAGACGCCAGCGGCGCGCTGCTCGCGGGCGCAAAAGTCACCGCCAAAAACGACGCCACCGGCCTCTCGCGCGAAACCAAGACCGGTGAAGATGGCAGCTACGTTCTCGCTGAGTTACCGGCCGGTGTGTACGTCGTCATCGCGGAAGCAGCGAACCTCTCTCCGACGGCGCAGAACATCGTTGTCAATGTTGGTGTCGACAGCGCGGCCGACTTCGATCTCACAGAGATACAGAAACGCGTCGAATCCCTCACGGTGGTCGCCGAAAACCCCGTGATCGAAGCCACGCGCGACGTTCTGGGCGAAGTGGTCGAGCAAAAGTTGGTCACTGAACTCCCCCTCAACGGCCGCGACTTCGGAAAGCTAGTCGCATTGTCCCCTGGAGCAACAGTCGATCCGTCCGGAGTTGCCGGCACGCAGGGCGGCTTCGGACAATTCAACATCAACGGCAACCGCGACCGTTCCAACAACTACGCGCTCGATGGCACCGACAACAACGATCCCTTCTTCAACAACTCAGCGTTGAACCAGACCGGAATCGGCGGCGCCCCCGCGTCCCTTCTACCCATCGACGCGATCCAGGAATTCAATCTGCAATCACAGTTCGCCACCGAATACGGGCGCAACAGCGGTTCGGTGGTCAACATCGTGACCCGCTCGGGTACGAATCACTTTCACGGCTCAGCCTTTGAATTTCTCCGCAATAGCGCCCTCGATGCGCGCAACTACTTCAATACTGAATCCCGAAAGTCCGTATTTCAAAACAACAATTTCGGCGCTGCTCTGGGTGGTCCAATCATAGAAGGTAAGACTTTCTTCTTCGCCGCCTACGAGGGACAGCGCGAACGTGTCGGTTCGGATTTCCTGCTGCAGGTTCCCACCAACGCGCAAAGGGCAACGGCCAAAGCCATCGCAGAAAGCCCCGCCTTCTTAGACCAGCCAGTAAATCCAAGCCTGGACTCAATCCTGAATATTTACCCCGCCAGCGACTCGCCAACCATTCCGGGCGTGGTGCGCGACAAAAACGACGGCAACAACTTAATCGTAAAACTAGACCATGCCGTCACCAACAATGAGCAGATCACGGCACGCTATGCATTTTCGCAGAGCGACCAGGTGTTCCCTTTCGGCTCTCCCGGTGGCTTTGGAACTGGATCGCGTCTGCCCCAATTCGCGCAGACTTCCCCTGCCCGCGTGCAGGTATTTTCGGCAAGTTTGCTCTCAACTGTGACTTCCTCAAAGATCAACGAGATCCGGTTCGGCTACAGCCGCTACCGAACGTCATTCAGTTCGCTAAATGCCAACTTTGACCCCGCCTCCATTGGCTTGAACTTCGGCACCGGGAAGTTGGGCCTTCCAGAGTTTGACTTCACTGATATTGAAAACCTGGGCGCCATCGGCTTCAGCGTCCCGCGCGGTCGCACCAGCCAGACCTACCAGATCCTCGACAACCTCACGTGGCTTCATGGCAAACACACAGTCAAGTTCGGCGGAGAATTCCGGCGAGCCGCCATTCAGAACTTCAACGACAACGTGGAGCGAGGCATCTTCCAATTCAGTTTCGGCAATGGATTTGACCCCGATCACGTCGTAGACTCACTGGTCAACTTCTACACCGGCGGTGAGTTCGACGAGAACTTCGACTCCTTTGTCCTCGCCGCCACCGGCGACACTCACCGCACCACTTACAACAACGGCTTCAGCTTCTTTGCTCAGGACGACTATCGCGTAGCTCAGAATTTCACGCTCAATTTTGGGTTGCGGTGGGAATACTTCGGGCCGATGAGCGAAAAGGACAACCTCATGTCTAACCTGGCTCCCGACGGAACACTCGCCATGGTTGGCACCCACGGCTTGCATGGTCTTTATGAACGCGATCTGCACGATTTCGGTCCGCGCCTCGGCTTCGCCTGGAACGTTCACTCCAACACCGTGCTGCGCGCCGGGTACGGCGTCTACTACGACTACGTTCCGCAAGACTTGTTCATCGCGAACTTCACGTCGTCGGCCGGAGTGGTGACGAACCCGATCGGTCCCAAGCCCGTGTTGCCGATGGATTTCGATTCAGCGGCCTTCAACGGAACCAACGGAACAGCAAATGCTCCGATCCTCACCGCCAACGTTACCGGCCCCTATTCCGTGTTTGTCACACCACGGAAATTCCATTCCCCCTACACGCAGAACTGGAATTTGAACGTCCAGCAACGACTGGCGCAAAATGCGTCGGTCGAAATCGGGTACGTGGGCAGTAAAGGCACGAAACTCGTCCGCCTCACTGACTTGAACGAACCTGACGCCGACGGCAACCTACCCAATCCGAACTTCGGAACCATGGATCAACTGTATCCCGGAGCATCCTCGATCTACCACGCTCTGCAGACCACGTTCCGCATCCAGAACACCCACGGCATTTCTGGCTTCGCGAGTTACAACTTCGCGAAGGCGAGCGATGACGCTTCCGACGGCATCGACTTCGCCCCCGGTGTCGCCTTCCCGCAGGATCCAAGCAATCTGCTCGCGGAGCGCGGACCTTCAAGCTTCGACACGAAACACCGCTTCACGGTCGCCATCAACTACGACCTGCCGGCGTGGAAGTCCGCGGGACGATTCGGTTCCGGATGGCAACTGAATTGGATTGCCAGCTTGCAGAGCGGCCGGCCCATACCGATCGCAAACTCCAGCGACACCAGCGGACGCTTCTACTTCAATCAGCGCCCCAACATCGTGCCCGGTGTGAATCCCATCCTTTCCCACTGGACACCGGCCACTGGCTACCTGAACCCCCTGGCGTTCATCCAACCTGCATTCGGCACCTTCGGAAACTTGGGTCGCAATTCAATCTATGGCCCCGGATATGGCAATCTCGACTTCTCGATCACCAAAAACACGCAACTCAAAGATCAACTCACCCTGCAATTTCGCGCAGAGTTCTTCAACATTCTGAACCATCCCAACTACGCGCAGCCCAACCACAACATCATCCCGGGCTTTGTCGACGACGGCAGCCCGGGAAGCCCGCAGATCGATCCCAATCCTGGGGCATACCTGAATGGCGACGTGAACAGCACACTTCTTCCCATGGGCCTGATCACGCAGACGCCGGATGTAGCCCAAACCAACCCCGGCCTCGGCGGCGGCGGCCCCCGCGTCATTCAATTGGGACTGAAGGTGCTGTTCTAAAATCCGCGGATCTCGATCAAGGCGAGGGAAGGTGGGAGAGCCAAAAAGTAGCGCCGGCGTCCCGCCGGCAGTCGCGAGGGCGTCCCCGCCCTCGCTGCAACTACAACGCTCTCAAGGCTCCTACTCAAACTAAAAGGCCCCAGCCTGAGTTGAAGCCCCAACTCCCCCTGAATCTCGCCCCCGATCCCCAGCATCCGTTATCCTAGTACTGACATCTATGCCTTCCCGAACTCCTAAATCTTCCACCGCCCTGCTCGACGCTCCCAACCTCGAACGCGAACGCGTGTTCGACCTTTTCCGGCACTGGGGATACCTCGAAGCCGACCTCGATCCCCTCGGCCTGCTGCGACCCGTACCCCAGCCCGATCTGCAAATCGACGGCGATTTCGCGCGTGAAGCGCGCAACGTTTACTGCGGCACCGTGGGCGTCGAATTCATGCACATCACCGACCCCGAGCGCCGCCGCTGGATCCAGGAGCGCATGGAAGGCGAACCGGGCACCGTCGATCAGGAACGCATCCTCGATCTGCTCGTGCGCGCCGACGTCTTCGAACAGGTTCTGCAGCAGCGCTACCTCGGCACGAAAAGGTTCTCGCTCGAAGGCAACACTGCCCTGCTCCCGTTGGTCGACGAAATCCTCGACAGTGCCGCCCAACGCGGCGCCATCAACCTCGTCATGGGGATGAGTCACCGCGGCCGCCTCAATGTGATCCTGCACATCGCGCACCGCACACCCGAAGAACTCTTCGCCGCGTTCGAAGACGTCGATCCGCGCAGCGTCCTCGGCTCCGGCGACGTGAAGTATCACCTCGGCGCGACCGGCGAGTACCCCACGCGCAGCGGCGGCAAGGTCAACATCCACCTAGTCTCGAATCCCAGCCACCTCGAGGCCGTCGATCCCGTCACCATCGGCCGCACGCGCGCCAAGCAGGACCGCGCCGGGGAAGGTGGCCGCGAAAAATTTCTCCCTCTGCTCGTCCACGGCGACGCCGCCTTTGCCGGCCAGGGCATCACCGCTGAGACCATGAACTTCGCCGACCTCCCCGGATACACCGCCGGCGGCACCGTGCACATCATCGTCAACAATCTCGTGGGATTCACCACCAACCATCGCGAGGAGCACTCCGAGCGCTTCTCCGCCGACCTCGCTCGCCGACAGTCGATTCCGATTTTCCACGTCAACGCAGAAGACGTCGACGCAGTCGTTCGCGTCGGCCGCATGGCACTCGACTACCGCTACACCTTCGGCACCGACGTCGTCATCGACATGATCGGCTACCGCCGTCACGGCCACAGCGAAGTCGACGATCCAACCGTAACGCAGCCCCTGATCTACAAAGCAATCAAGGCTCACCCGCCTCTCTGGGAAATCTACGCAGAAGACGCCGGCATCGACGCCGAAGCAAAAGTCGCCGCTGTAAAGACCGAGTATGAAACCGGCCAGCAGAATGCCGGAACCATCACCAAGAAGCCGACCATGCGCGCGCTTCCCGGCTACTGGGACGACTATTTCGGCGGGCGTTACAAAGCGGAATACGAAACCCAAACCGGACTATCGACCGACGAGATCTCCGAACTCACCGAAAAGCTCACGACCTATCCGCCCGGATTTCACATCCATGCGAAAGTCAAAAAACTTCTCGAGCAACGCGCCGAGATGGGGGCGGGCGAGCGCGATGTCGACTACGGCATGGCCGAAGCTCTGGCCTTCGCAAGTCTCGTGAAGGGCGGCATCCCCATTCGCATGAGCGGCCAAGACTCGCGCCGCGGCACCTTCAACCAGCGCCACTCCGTGCTTCTCGACATCGAGGACGAAACCGAGTACGTCCCGCTGCGCAACATCGCCCCCGGACAAGCCCGCTGCGACATCTACAACTCAACGCTTTCCGAAGCCGGAGTCATGGGCTTCGAATACGGCTATAGCCGCGACTATCCCGAAGCGCTGGTCCTGTGGGAAGCGCAATTCGGCGACTTCGCCAACGTCGCACAAGCGGTCATCGATCAGTTCGTAAGCGCGGGCGAAGACAAGTGGGGACTGCTCTCCGGCATCGTCCTTCTTCTGCCGCATGGCTACGAGGGCCAGGGCCCGGAACATTCCAGCGCCCGCATCGAGCGCTTCCTGCAACTAGCGGCCCGCGACAATTTCCAGGTCTGCCAACCCTCGAACGCCGCGCAGTATTTCCATCTGCTGCGCCGCCAGGCGCTGCGTCACTGGCGCAAGCCGCTGGTCGTCTTCACGCCGAAGAGCATGCTTCGCCATCCCGACGCCTGCTCTCCGATCGAAGACTTCACCCACCAGCGCTTCCTCCCCGTCGTCCCCGACACGGGATCCGAAAACGCCAAGCGCATTCTGGTCTGTACCGGAAAAATCGGCCACGAACTCCGCGTCGAGCGCCAGCGTCGCAAAGACACCAGCAACGCCATCATCTTCATTGATCAGTTGTATCCGTTCCATGAGCCCGAATTGAAAGCCGCGATCGATCGCCACCCGGAGGCCCGTGAAGTCGTCTGGGTGCAGGAAGAGCCCGCCAACATGGGCGCCCTCTTCTACATGATGCCGCGCCTCCGCCACGTGGCCGGAGACCTCGCCGTCCTCTCAGTGAAGCGCTCGCCCAGCCCAAGCCCCTCAACGGGCTCAGCAGGCGCGCACGAAATGGAGCAGAAGACTCTGATTACCCTGGCCCTGACCGGCAGCAAGAGTTAAGTATTTTTGGAAAATGTCATCCTGAGCGCGGCGAAGGACTTCTGTACTGTTTACGTCTGTACTTTCTTCAAATCTGTGGGTGCCCCGATCTAAATCCCTCCGCTCTATGGAGGGATTTAGGGCGGGGATTTTTCATACTCTCCGCAACGCGAAACTCGCGCCTCAAAATGCTAACCTTACCAACTCTACGATCATGCCTCAGCCCCCATCCACCCTCCGCATCGCCATCGACACCGGCGGCACCTTCACCGATTGCGTCTGGATCGACCGCGGCCGTATCCGCCTGCTGAAAGTTTTCTCGACCCCAGCCGACCCGGCGCAAGCTATAGCAGAGGCCATCCGCCAAATCGCAAACGAATCCCCGGTGACTCTTCTTCACGGCACCACGGTGGGAACGAACTCCATCCTGCAGCGGAAAGGCGCACGCGTCGCGCTAGTCACAACGAAAGGCTTCGAAGACGCCATCGAAATCGGCCGCCAGGCGCGCCCCAGGCTCTACGACTTCTTCTTCGATCGCGTCGAACCCCTTGTCCCCTCCGACCTCCGCTTCGGAATCGCCGAGCGCACCGACAGCGAAGGCACGATCCTCGAGCGTCCCGAGCCGGAAGACCTAGCCGCCCTTCGCAAAAACATCCAGCAGCAACAGCCCGACGCTATCGCCGTCACGCTTCTCTTCTCCTTCGCGAACCCAGACAACGAACTCGCCATCGAGCAGGCATTGCAGCCACTTACCCTGCCTCTCTCCATCTCCCACAAAATCCTTCCGGAATTCCGCGAATACGAGCGCACCAGCACTGTCGTTGTGAATGCTTACCTGCAGCCCGTCATGCAGCGCTACCTCGAGAGTCTCGACCAGCGCCTCTCGCAGCCGTCGAGTCGCAACCGCATCTTCGTGATGCAATCGAGCGGCGGCATCACCACCCTCGCCACCGCCGCCCACGAACCGGTGCGCACCGTACTTTCCGGTCCAGCCGGTGGCGTAGTCGGAGCCTCCGCCACCGCGCGCCTCAGCGGCTTCCGCCAGATCATCTCCTTCGACATGGGAGGCACCTCCACCGACGTAGCCCTCGTGGATGGCGAGGCCCAAGCCAGCAGCCAGTCCGAAATTGCGGGACTCCCGGTCGGCGTCCCCATGCTCGATATCCACACTGTCGGCGCCGGAGGCGGCTCCCTTGCTCGCTTCGACGCTGCCGGCGCTCTCCGCGTCGGCCCCGAATCCGCCGGAGCCGATCCCGGCCCCATCTGTTATGGTCGCGGCGCGCTGCCCACCGTCACCGACGCCAATCTCCTCCTCGGCCGCCTGCAGCCGTATCGCTTCCTCGGCGGGAATTTCCAACTCGACCTCGAGCGCACCCGTCGACTCACTGCCGAATGGCTGAAAAAAAAGAACGTGCGCCTCACGCTCGATCAATTCGCCGCCGGCGTGATCCGCGTAGTCAATGCCACCATGGAGAAGGCCATCCGCGTCGTCTCCATCGAGCGCGGCTTCGACCCGCGCCACTTCGCGCTAGTTGCCTTCGGCGGCGCCGGAGGCCTCCACGCCTGCGAACTCGCCCAATCGCTGGGCCTCCCGCGTGTCCTGGTGCCCGCGCTACCCGGCGCTCTTTCCGCGTTCGGAATCCTCGTGAGCGACGTCATCAAGGATTATTCGCGCACAATTCTCTGGCGCACGACTGCCGATCTTCCGGTTGCCCGGCTGAAACGCGAATTCACGCATCTCACGCAAGCCTCGAGCCGCGATTTCCGCGCCGAAGGCTGGTCCGGAAAGATTCACGAGCAACTCACCATCGACACCCGCTATCGCGGACAAGGCTACGAACTCAACATCCCCTTTTCGCCCAAGCTAATCGCCGACTTCCACCGCGCCCACGCCCAACGGTACGGCTACAGCCACCCCAACCGCGAAATCGAACTAGTAACCCTGCGCCTGCGGGCAACCCTGAAATCGCCCCAATCCCGAATCACGAATGAACGAAAGAAACAACCAGCGAAGTCGAACCCACAGGTCAAAACCGAAAAAGCTTCAGTATTGTTTAACGGGAAGCCTCAATCCACCAGCATCTACGATCGCGACCAACTCACTCCAGGAAAGAAGTATTCCGGCCCCGCAGTCATCACCGAGTACAGCGCCACCACAATTGTTCCCCCAAAAACCCGCTTCTTCATCGATCAAGCCGGAAATCTGCACCTCCATTAAGACAGCACCGAATCTCCTCTGCGTCCTCTGGCGGCAGTTCTCTGCGCCCTCTGCGTTTCAAGATTTGAGTTCTCCGCAGAGCGCACGCTCATGCTCCAGCTCCCTTCGCGTTCTTAGCGGTCCTTCTTCGCGCCCTTAGCGGTTAAAAGCTTTCTCCATCCACGCAGCTGATCCTCCCTCCGTGCCCCTCTATGTCCTCGGTGGTAATCAGGTTTTCTTTGCGATTTGTTACAAGACTGTTACAGAATGAGGTTCGCCGCTCCAATGCAGCTACAATGACTACCGTGAAACCGCACATCTCCGTAGTCGAAGATGATCCGGACATTTCCCGCCTGGTACGCCATCATCTCGAGGGCGCGGGCTTCGCCGTCAAACTCTACCCAACCGGCAACGCCATCCTGGCCGAAGCCGAGCGCCAGCGTCCCGCGCTCTTCCTCCTCGACATCATGGTACCCGGCAAAGACGGCCTCGAACTCTGCCGCCAGATTCGCCAGACCCAATCCCTCGCCATGATCCCGGTCATCTTCCTCACCGCCAAGAACAGCGAAGCCGACCGCGTCCTCGGCCTCGAACTCGGCGCTGATGACTACATTCCCAAACCCTTCAGCCCGCGCGAACTGGTGGCGCGCGTCAAAGCCGTATTGCGCCGCTTCGAGCGTCCCCTCGCTCCCGGCCCCGTAAAGGTTGCCGGCGTCGAAATCGATCCCGCGGCCATGACTTTGCACGTCGACGGCAAACTCGTCACCACCACTGCCACCGAGTTCCGCCTGCTCGATCACTTCGCCCGCCATCTCGGCCGCGTTTTCACCCGCGACCAACTCCTCGACTCCGTCTGGCGAGACACCTCCTACGTCACGCCGCGCTCGGTCGACGTCTACGTGCGCCGCATCCGTGAAAAAATTGAGCCTGACCCGGAAAATCCGCGCTACCTGAAAACCGTGCGCGGCGCTGGATACCGCTTCGAGGCCCCCAAGTGAGAAATCGCATCTTCTTCAAGATGCTGGCGGCCTCGGCGCTCGTCGTTGTTGTTACCGCGATCACCATGGACGTCACCATCCGCCGCGTCTGGGAGAGTTCCCTGCGCGACGAAATCCAGCGTGGCCTCACAGCCCGCACGCGCCTCTTCGCCAATCGCGTCGAAATCGACCACCAGCATTCGCTCGCGGACATCACCGCCCAGGAAGCCCTCGCCGCCGGTGCGCGCGCGACCGTAATCGATCCCACCGGCCAGGTCCTCGCCGACTCCGAAGCAAATCCCGAGTCGATGGAGAATCACCGCACCCGCAAGGAATTCCAGGCCGCCCTTGGCGGCAACGTCGGCGTCGACGAACGCCGCAGCCACACCATCGGCATCCCATTCCTCTACGTCGCCGCTCCCATCTCCGGCGGCGCTGTCCGTCTCGCATACCCGCTCTCCGACGTAGAAGCCGCTTCCCGCCGTGTCCATCGCGCGCTACTGCTCGGCTCGGGCATCGCGTTCATCGTCGTCATGCTGCTCTCTGTCGTTGGTGCGCAATACACGGCTCGCCGCCTGCAACGCATCGTCACCTTCGCCGATCGGGTCGCAACTGGCGATCTCACCGCGCGCATCTCCGCAACGTCCGTCGACGAAATCGGCCAGGTCGCCACTGCCCTCGACAAGACCGCTCGCAAATTGGAAGAAAGCTTTCAAGCTGTGCAGACCAGCCAGCGCCAGCTCGAAACGCTGCTCAACTCCATGCAGGACGCCGTAATTGCCGTCGGTCCCGATGGCCGTGTCCAGTGGGCAAATCGCGGGATGGAGCGCCTTGTCCCCCAACGCACCCGTCTGAACGCACCCGTCGTGGAGACCGTCCGCGATCCACAATTCCTAACCGTTGTCCGCAAGGCCACCGACGGCAAACAGATCTCCTCGGCTCGCGCCATCTCCATCGTTCCCGGACGCACATTTGACGTGACGGCCGCTCCCCTGCCCGGTGGCGGCGCAGTCGCCGTCCTCCGCGACCTCACCGAGACCGAACGCGTCGAAAAAACTCGCCGCGACTTTATCGCAAACGTGTCCCACGAACTCCGCACGCCCTTGACATCCATCCAGGGCTACACCGAAACTCTTCTCGACAGCACCGCCGACAACGGCCACGTGCGCGAGTTCCTCGAAATCGTCCGTAAGAACGCCGCCCGCATGTCGCGGCTCACCGAGGATCTCCTCACCCTCGCGCGCGTCGAATCCGGCGAGCAGCGTTTCGAAGTTGAATCCACCACCCCCGCCGAGCTCCTCAATGACGCCGTCGAGAGTTTTCGCGAGATCGTTCGCGGCCAGGGGATGGAACTTACCGTCGAGGAAGTCGTCGAAACTCCAGTCAACGCCGACCGCGAGGCGATTCACCAGGTATTTTCGAATCTGATCGAGAACGCGATGAAGTACGCAGCAGCGGGAAAGCGCATTGTTCTGGGCGCGCGCCAAGCCGATCACGGCGTCGAGTTCTACGTCCGCGATTTCGGCCCCGGCATCGCGTCCGAACATCTGCCCCGCCTGTTCGAGCGCTTCTATCGTGTCGACAAAGCCCGCTCCCGCGAATCCGGCGGCACCGGATTGGGCCTCGCTATCGCCAAGCACATCATGCTCGCGCATTCCGGCACCATCCACGCCGAAAGCGAGCTCAACCACGGCTCAATCTTCCTGTTCACGCTCCCGGTCGCGGTGGCCGCCTAGAACTAGCGATGGCAAAACGAGGGCGCAGAGGCCGCCGCAGTTTGAGCAACAGTAGCGGGCACTACCTGTGATCCCCGGCCAGCAACCTAAAGCCACAGCAGCGGCGAGCACACCAAGCCGCGGTAGCGGCGACATGTAATAGCCCAGGGCGTAAGCCCTGGATAGGCACCGAGCTGCCCGCAAGCCCCGTAGGGGCGACACCAACGCGACGCGGGCGTAAGCCCGCGAGCCGCTTCCTCTCGTGAAACTCCATGCACCGATTCCGCAGCAGAATTCACGGGGCTGTAACCCGCACACCCGAAAAACAACCTATCTTTCTAATTTGGAAATCCATCTATATAAACGGCGCAATAAGAGTGACGGGACAGCCAACCCACGGCCCCGGAGGAAAGCTCGTATGAGCACGGCCCTCAAGCAACCTTTACCCGAACCGCCCTATGGACACCTGGTGCGGCTCACGGTGAAAGCCTGCCAGGTGGCGAAGGAAGCGGCCGGAGCCGCCGCGGAAGGCATCGCTACCGGCTCAACTGCCCTGCTCAATTCCCTCCGCACCCGCGAAAAAGAACTCGACAAGCTCGATATGGAAATCGACAGCGGCGTGACCGACGCCATCACCCAGGTCACCGCACCCGAGGCCCGCGAACTCCTCGCCTGCATGAAATTCATGATCGGCCTCGAGCGTATCGGCGACCTGCTGCTGAGCTTCGGCAACAGCGCGCATGCCGCGGGCGCCCGCCTCGATCCGCAGGACATTCGCGAACTGACGCAGATGGCGACGGTTCTCGAAAAAATGCTCACCGACGTCGGCGACTCCTTCTCCACCCGCGACGTCAAGAAGGCGATCGACGTCCTCCGCGCCGACGCCGAAATGGACCGCCTCCGCAACCTGATCTTCCTCCGCCACATCGAGAACCCGGAAAACATCGCTCGCCAGGCCAGTCTGCAAGTCATCTTCATGACGCAATCTCTGGAACGGGCAGGCGACCATGCGAAGAACCTAGCCGAAGAAGTCTGCCACTTCGTAAGCGGACACACCGTCCGCCACGTCCTCATGGCCTACGACAAATCCGTAGAACAAATGTTCATCGACTGGCTGCGCGCCAAAGAAGACCAGCCGTAACCAGACTTTCTAGGAGACCAATCGTTACGAAACCCTTGCGGGAGGGGCCCGACTTCAGTCGGGCCGCAACCAGCACAAATTTCTCCCGGCTTCAGCCGCTGAGGTCCTCGCTCAGCCTGCCACAACAAACCCGCAACTTGTTCGTGCACCTTCCCCGTAACTCGTTCATGCCTTCGTGCACAACTCCTTCATGCCACCCTTTTGCAGGAGGGGATTTGTATCAGGGCGCGCCTTCAGGCGCGCCGTTCCCGTCCCAATCAAGTCGCGGCTTTAGCCGCAGTCACGCCGGCAAACCCAAAAACACGTAGCTCGATACAACACCCAAACGAAAAATGCTTGAGACCTAAGGCCCAAGACTTGTCTGTGACCAGTCACCCACCCCCCGTGACCCACATCACAGCTTTCCCGGACCTCCCCGCGCATCGTTAGAAGGAATGCACACGTCCGCCCAATTCACGCCCGCGCCGCCGCCGGCGTGCATCCTGCTCATACCAAATGCCCTAACGTCCGACGCCCAGCTCGCCGTCTACCTCCTGCCGCTGGCCGTCGCCATCGCCACCGTCTTATTCGTGATCTGGCTCCTCCAGCGCAAAGATGTCGCCACTCTCACTGCCGAACTAAAACGAGCGCGCGCCCTAACTCAAGAGCGCGAGCAAGAACGCGACGTAGCGAGGACGAACTCTTCCGCCGCCTCTACAGAGGAACGTGAGCTAAACAAAGACAAAGTCCAATTCCAGTCCCAACTCGCGGAATACGAGAAATACGCCGCCCTCGTCCAGCTTGCCCTCGGCGCCGCTCACGAAATTAACAACCCTCTGCTGGACATCCTCTCCCACCTCGAACTCGAGTTAAAGGTCGCCACCGATCCTGAGCAGCGTCAGGAAATCGAGCAGTGCATTGCCGGCGCGAAGCGCATCTCCTCCACCCTGCACGGACTGGTCAATTACGCGCGCCCCGGCCCGCTCGTGCTAAGTAAAATCAGCCTGCACCGCCTCGTTACCGACACGCTTGCCTTCATCGAGCATCAGCCCATGCTCCGCGGCAAGGAACTCACGAACGACATGCCCCGCGACCTCCCGTACATTCGCGCCGACGCCAACCAACTCTCTCAGGTCTTCATGAACTTGCTGCTCAACGCCGCCGAAGCCACGCCCGAAGGCGGTCGCGTCACCATCTCCGCGAGCAAGCTGACCTATGTCGACAACATCGAAATCCGCGTCAGCGACACCGGATGCGGCATTCCCCCCGACATCCTGGCCCACGTCTTCGACCCATTTTTCACAACTAAGCGCGGACGCGGCACGGGCCTCGGCCTCAGCATCAGCCAGACTTACGTCCGCAGTCACAACGGCGAAATCCGAGTCGATAGCGTCCAACATCACGGCACGACGGTCACCCTAACGCTGCCCATTCGCCAGGAGGAATCCAACGAGGATCAGAAGGAGGAGTCGGAAATAGTTGTGTGATTGAAGAGCCCTCGGCTCTAGGCCCCAGGCTCTAGGCTCTAGTGCAAGGAGCTGAGATTCGAGAATCCAGAAAGTGAGAAGTGACAAATTAGAAATTAGAAGTTAAGCACCGTAACAAGGAGCCAGAGCCTAGAGCCCAAAGCCTAGAGCCTGATTTTCATGCCCCACTCCATCCTCGTAGTCGACGACGAAGACCTGACCCTCCGCACCGTCTCGCGTGGCCTGCGTCAGGAAGGCTTCGAAGTCTTCACAGCCGCTTCCGGCGAAGACGCTCTCACCATCTTCGCCGAGCAGAAGCCCGACCTCACACTGCTCGACATCGTGCTCCCTGGCATCGACGGCGTCGAAGTCCTTCGCCGCCTCAAGCAATCCAATCCCGCCGCCATCATCCTCATGATGAGTGCTTACCACATGGTCGACCGCGCTGTTGAAGCCATGAAGCTCGGCGCTTACGACTACCTCATCAAGCCCTTCCATCTCGCCGACATGATCGCCACCCTCAACCGCGCCTGCGAAATGCTCGCCCTGCGCGTGCGCGTGCGCGACGACGTGGAGCAGGCCCGCGGCCGTTACGACTTCGGCAAGGTCGTCACTCACAACGAAGCCACCTCGCGCATGCTCGAAGTCGCGCGCAAAGCCGCCGAGTCCGATCACACGACGATCCTTCTCCAAGGCGAGAGTGGCACCGGCAAGAGCGTTTTTGCCAAGGCCATCCACTACGCCAGTCCGCGCGCAAGCATGCCGCTGCTGGAATTGAACTGCGCGGCCCTGCCCGACTCGCTCCTGGAAAGCGAACTCTTCGGATACGATCCCGGCGCATTCACCGACGCGCGCCGCCGCAAGGAAGGCCTGCTCGAACGCGCGCACCAGGGCACGCTCTTTCTCGACGAGATCGCCACCATGTCCGCCAGCGTGCAGGCGAAACTTTTGAAGGTCCTTGAAGAGGGAATCTTCATGCGCCTCGGCGGCACTCGGCCAACTAAAGTCAACGTTCGCCTGGTGGCCGCGACGAATGCCGACCTGAAAGAAGCCGTTGCCCACGGCGCCTTCCGCGAAGATCTCTACTACCGACTCAATGTTGTCCCGCTCTTCCTTCCCCCGTTGCGCGACCGCGTCGAAGACATCGTTCCGCTCGCCCTCGAACTCATGCAGCACTTCAACCGCGAACTCAGAAAGAAATTCACGGGATTCACTCCCTCTGCTGCCGAACTCCTCCAGCGCTACACGTGGCCGGGCAACATCCGTGAACTGAAAAACGTTATCGAGCGCACCATGATCCTCACGCCCGAAGGCGACATCGACGCCGTCTCCCTCCCCGAAGAGATCCGCGACTACGCGCGCACAGTTCCCATGCGGCTGCCCGACGGCAACATCCTCGCCGGATCAACGCCAAACGCCCGTCCCTTAATCACCCTCCACGAGCTTGAAGACAACTACATCCAGGAAGTCCTCACAGCAACGGGCAACAACAAGACCCAAGCCGCCAGAATCCTGGGCATCCACCCCACCTCAGTATTGCGAAGATTGAAGAAGGACCAGTAAGGGGATTCGAGCTGAACCTGAGGCATGAGCTTCTAGCTTGTAGCTTGTGGGCTCGTAGCTCCATTGTCATCCTGAGCGCAGCGAAGGACGACCTATGCATTCTGCGTGCGTCACATCGAACCAACGCCACGAGTTTAGAATTGAAAGGTGCCCCTCTCCTTCCGCACCGCCGAGATCTCCGACATCGACGCCATCGTCCGCCTAGTCAACCGCGCATTCGTCGCCGAAAGTTCCTACGTCGAAGGTGAACGCGTCAACCCCGACGCCCTCTGCGAAATGTGGCCACGCGGCACCTTCCTCTTGGGCGAAGACCAGGGCCAACTGGTCGCCTGCATCTTCATCGAGCCCCGAGCAGCACAAGCGCATCTCGGCCTCGTCTCCGTGGAACCCGCCCGCCAGCGCGAAGGTCTGGGCGCTGAACTCATCGCCGCCGCCGAAGCCCGTTGCCGCGCCGCCGGCTTTCGAGAGATGGAACTCCGCTTCATCGACCACCGCGCCGAACTCGAACGCTTCTACCAGCGCATGGGCTTCGTTCGCACCGGCATCACCGAACCGCCTCCGCCAGCCAGAGCCAAAGTCCCCTTCCAATTCGTTCAAATGATCAAGTTCGTCGTCTAGCAGGGCGCTGAAAAACTCTGCCTCAAATCGGCTTTGGGAAGGGCACGACTTCAGTCGTGCCGTTAAATCGTTGAAAATGTGTCCGCGCTTTAGCGCCCGAGGTTGCCCTTCTGCTGCGAAAACGAGTTTTTCAGCAACGTCTATAGGGAACTTCCCTCACGCTGCCTCCGTAAACATCTTCAGGAGATCTCCGCCATGAAGTGCCTGACCCTCCTCGTACTCGCGATGGTCCAGTGCATCGCTGCCTCCGCGCAACCCAACGCACCCACCGGTCCGCAAGCCAGTCAGCCGTTCGCTCCGGGTGGCTTCATCCGTCTACACCTGAGTCCCGGTGGCTACACCATCACCAACACCAGCGCCGACGCGATCCAGATCACCTACACAACTTCGCATCCCGAGGAACTGAAAAGAGTGAAAGTGAAGATTCAATGCAGTACGTCGAGCGCCGATGTCTCGGTCTCCGACACGCCCCACAACAACTTCCAGGCCACCATCGAAATTCCGCACCACTCCAACCTCCGCGTCCGCATGTTCGCGGGCGAAGTCGTCATCGACGGCATCGAGGGCGACAAGGACGTGGAACTTAGCGCCGGTCGCATCGAGATCAAAGTCCCGCACCCCGAAGAATACGGACGTCGCGACGCCTCGGTCCACGCCGGCAGCATCGAAGCCTCCGCCTTCAACATCTCCAAAGGAGGCCTCTTCCGCTCCTTCACCCAAAAAGGCGCCGGCAAATACCGGCTCCACGCACACGTAGCCACCGGCGAAATCGACATCCCCGGCCCGATCTAGATGCCGATGGAGCGACGGGCGTCCTCGCCCGTGGTCGGCCCCGAACAACTTGACGCTTCCCGTTGCCCGTCCTATCCTCCCCAAATGCTAGGCAACCGCTCCTGGGACGACTGGATCGCGCAATACTCCACCAGTCATCAAAACCCAATCAACCGCATCTGCCACACCATCGGCATCCCACTGATTGTCCTCTCGCTGGCCTTCCTGATCGTCACCATCTTCGTACACCGCTTCTGGCCCATCGCTCTTGGATTATTCGTCGCAGGCTGGATCTTCCAATTCGTAGGCCACGCCTTCGAAGGCAAGCCCCCGGAATTCTTTTCCGATTGGCGCTTCCTGCTAGTAGGCACGCGCTGGTGGGCCGCCAAGATTCGCGGAAAGGCATAGGCAGAGTGCAGTCATCACTCGAATCAGTAATCGATCAGGGCTTCGCGATCGTTCCAGACGTATTAGAACCTCGCGAGATGGAACACCTTGAGGCAGACTTGGAAACGCCGATCGTCTGTCGATCACGAGCCGGGATCCGTCACGCCATGAAAGTTCCGGCCCTTGCCTCCATCGCTCGCGATCCGCGCCTGCAGCAATTGGCCCGAGCCGTCCTTGGCCCGTTAGCAATTCCCTATCGCGCCACTCTCTTCGCCAAGTCCGCGGACTCGAACTGGCTGGTGGTCTGGCATCAGGACACAGCACTGCCCTTGCGGCAGAGAGAGGACCGTCCGGGTTGGGGACCCTGGTCCATCAAAGAAGGAATTTTGTACGCACATGCTCCCGAACAGGCCCTCTCACAAGTCGTGGCCTTGCGGCTCCACCTCGACGACTCCACCGAGGAGAACGGGCCTTTGCGGGTTTTGCCCGACACTCACAAACGAGGAGTGCTCACCGACGACGCGATTCACGAACTCGCATGGAAAATTCGGCCACTCGAATGCACTGTTCCGCGAGGAGGAGTGCTGATCATGCGGCCACTCCCTTGTCCATGCTTCGTCGAAATCACAGTCCCATGAACCACGCCGAGTACTCCACATTGAATACGCAGCAGGACCTGCGCTCGCAGGTTTCCAGCTCGCTGTGGCATAGCACAGACGAATCCTCAACTCACCTCTGACAAAAAAGCCGAGTCCCCAGGAATTTCCCAACCCCTGAGTGACTCGGCGAGCTCCATGAAAATCTAAAGCTCAGTGCCCGTCTAAACATCCTCTCTGCCCCGAACTATTGGGATACCCCGTGCCGTTGTTGTATGCGTTGTTCGACCACTCGCCTTGAATCTTCCACCGAGTGCCGTTGCTGAACGTCACCAGCGGAACATTAAATGTCCAGGCGCATTTGTCGCCGTTCTCTTCTCCTTGGCGGTCATACCAGGCACCGGGCGAAGCAGGATCGGTGCGAGCTTCTGAAAGTTCGTGGCCGCTCACGTTCGACAAAGCAGCGAGACCCTGAGAATGCTGCCCGGAACTATCCTGCGGGTCGCAGCCGGCGTCTCCATCGAGATTGAAAAAGAACGCCACCTGCACCCTCACGCCTCCGCAGGAGCCGTAGGTGTGATAGGCACAGTAGCCTGCATTGCCGCGTTTACGATCAACGTAGACTGGGTAGTAGCCGTTGCTGACCGGGTTTGGGATCACTTTGCAAACCTCGGAAACAATCGCCGATGTCGAACTTCCATTTGCCGCCGTCGTGGTGTCGATGAAATGGCCGTGGTGGGTCACCACCGGCCCAACCTGTCCGTTGGAGCCGGTGTATTCGTCGGAAGTCTTGGCATAATTCGAGTTGCTGAAGCCGGAATACCAGGTGTCAAGCCCGCTGATCTTGTCTCCTGCGAATGAGGAGTTGGCCCACGACTGTCCCCAGTAAATGGCTTCACTCGCCGTGGAAGTCATGATGGGGCCACCGTGGTAGGTCATGTTGACGTTGCTTCTCAGCCGCCCTGTGCGCGCTGCCGGGGTGAAACCCCGTGCCCAGTGCAATCCAAGCATAGGAGGCTCAGGCTGAGCATTGAGGATGGAGAGGTCTTGCGGGTTGGAGTCTGGGGCATTTGCATCCTGACCGAAGGCGATTGTGGCAAGGGACAAGAGTGTGCAGAGAACAAGCAACTTCATTTTCATGCTGAGGTCCTTTCGAAAGTGTCTGAGACATTTCGCGTGGGGGTGACACTACACTCGATCCGTGGAGCGCGCGCATTATGTTTCTGGGAAAGCCATGCGGTCAATACAGAACACTACTGATTGACACCGTAACTGTCTTGTCTGGATAAGGTCCGCGAATGAGGTAGGTGACTAATAAGACGTACGAGTCAGGCGCGGCGCGCCTAATCCTTCAAAAATGATGTGCTCCGGATGTGGGCGAGCGGAAAAAGCAGGGGATGCTTTTTCCGCTGCACACCAACGCAACCTGCAATGTGATGCCCACCTATCCCTTGCTCCCAGCTTCCTTGCGGGCTTTTTCCCTCACAAACGCATACGGCAACGCCGGCAACGGATTAAACTCTGCCGTCTTCTTCAGATACTCCGCCGCCTTCGCCGCATCCCCCTGCCCCCTGTAAGCCTGACTCAGCCGGTACAGGTTTTGCGGGTTCTGCAAGTTCGCCTGCTGCAACTCTGCCGCCGCTTTCGCATAATCTTTCTCCGCCAGCGCAATCCGTCCCGCCAGTTCATGCGACTGCTTCAGCTGCGCGCTGTTCTTCGTGGCCTCAGCACCTTTCTGGAACTGCTCTGCATGACTCTTCGCCCCCGCCAGATCCTTCTTCGCGATCGCCACCGCCGTCAGATTGAAATGATGCAGCAGCATCGCATTGTTCTTGATCTCCTGCGACAGGCTCGAATCCTCCACCAGCTTTAGCGACCGGTCAAACGTCTTCGCCGCCTCATCGTACTTGCCCATCTGCATCATGATGTTTCCCTTAGCCTGCAGATCGGCCGCCATCGAAGCCTGATCGCCTTTCTTCTCCGCCACCGCGTATTCCTTGTCCATGGCCGCCAGGGCCTGGTCGTATTTCCCGCTATCCGACGCGAGCACCGCCATGCCGAAATACGCCGTGCGCAGTTCGCCGTCATTGCGCGCCGCATCCGCCATCGCCTGCAACTCCGCCGCCGCTTCCTGCGGCTTCCCGCTGTACGTCAAGTCGGCAGAAATCCCGAAGCGCGAAGGATTGAAGTGAGGATCGATGGACAGCGCCTTCCGGTACTGCGTCACCGACTCGTCATACCGCCCCATCTTCAACAGCAGTTCCGCGTACGAGTCGTACGGGTTCGGATCGTTCGGAATCAGCTCGATATATTTCTTGAAGGCCTGCTCCGAGTCCGTGTAGTCGCCCTTCTGCCGCAGACAATAGCCCATCAGGTTGTAGACCTGCGAATAGTTCGGAGCCAGTTCGGCGGTCTTCTTGTAATGCGTCAGCGCCTCATCTAGATCCTGCTGCCCGAAATAGTAATTGCCGAGTGTGAACTGCGCCCGCTCGTCATTCGGATACGCCGCCACCAGCTGATCCAGATATTCCTTCTGGATCTCAACCACGCCATTCGCCCCCGCCTGATTTGAAAGAATCAACAGTTTTTCCCCATTCGACGCTTTAGGGGCTAGCGCGACCGCTTTCTTCAGATGTTCGAAAAATTCCTTGGCTGTCGGAGAATTATTCGCTCTCCCCAGTTCTGCCGAAGCAAACTCCGGATCCAGCGCCAACGCCTTGTCGAAGTGCTGCAGCGATTCCTGTCCCAGCAATCGCTCCGACAAATCGCGCCCAGTCATGAATTCCTTGCGTGCCTCTTCCGATGTGGTCGTAATCGGAATCTTCCCTCCATCCGACGACGCTGCCACTTTATCCGTCTTGTTACACCCGACAGACACCACCGCGCCTACAACAAGCGCGCTCAACCACATCCACTGCGATGCTGGCTTCAGATTCATGGGAGTTCTCCTCGAGACGAGATCGCTGAGGCAGGAATAGGAAACCCGCGACGCGGGAGCAGGACGCTCCGTTGTAGCTAGACGCAAACCAGTCGCTTTGGATAGCAAAGCGTTCTCGAGAAGCCCGAAATGCTCACCTGCGCGCCACACATAACATCTCAACACGTCCGCCCCACCTCGCTGTCATCGAGTGCGCAGCGCAGGCCCCATGCACTCGAAACTCACCTCCACCCTGCCTTATCCCCACACTCGCCACACAAACAACCCGAGATAACTCACCGCGAGAAAACAAAACAACATGGTCAGCAGTGCATGCCCGATCACGAACATCCTCCCCGGAGGCCAATCCGCATGCGAGAAATAAAACGCGTCCACCAAAATCCTCGCCGTCCAGTAAAGGCCAATGAAGGCCGCCAATCCCATCGCAGCCCGCTCGCCCCGCAGCAACTCACCATGCAGAGCCAGCGTGAGCGACCCGAACGCGACGATGGTCAGCACCGTAAACCCACCCTGCACCCACAGCAGTTTCCGATTGAACGGCATTAACGATCGCAAATCTTCCTTCCATCTCAACCGCCCCGGCACCTGCGCGCTGGCAATCAGAATTACAAAATGCCCCGCGCCCGCCAGCCATAGATCGACATCGAACAGCCGCTCTATCAATGCATTGTTCATATCGCGTGCATTACTCGCATGAAAGGCAGAACCACGTTCCGGAGAAATGGCGGATGAAAGAGCCAGAATGCAGGCCCCGCCGTAAGAAGCGCCATGAAGACCCACCCAGTGACGCCGCCCCGCAGCCCCAACCGCCGCCCGAATTGTGATCTCTCGAGCGCCACACCCGCCCCCTGCAAAACGAAATACGCGGTCGGCAGCCCGTAACCGCCACGTGCTGGCACCGAAATCACGAGATCATGAATCAATCCGGAAAGCACAAACACCAGAAACCCTGCGCGCGCCACTCCGAGCTTGCGGTGCAGCGGCTGGAAGATCCACTCGTGGCCAAGTTGCCGGAAGCCAAGATTCCAGCGCCGTCCCCAGAACTCACTCAACGATGCGGACAACAAGGGCTTGTCCATGATTGGCACCGCATCCACCCCAGCCCTTCGCCACAACAGAGCGACGACATGGAAGCTCCCGAAGTGCGCCAGCAAAACCATCCCCACCAGACCGACCCAGGCCTGCAAAAGCATCCATTCGCCGGGAACAAGCCGCGCGATCACCCACAACATGACCGCGCCAACGCCGGTTTTTCCGATCGCCCACGCCCACTCGCTCGCGCAAGGCGCACCCACTCTCCTGTCTGTCGCGAGAAACGAATCGGCATCCATTCCGGGCCACGCCAGTACATATCCGACAGACCGCGCCGACGGACTTCCAGATCGCATCGGCGATCGCAACCAGCTCGCCCACTTCAGCGACGCATAAATGACGATCGCCAGGGCCCACATGAAAGCCCAGGCCGACATCAGATCACGGACGATGACCACGCCACAGGTCAGAAATATCAGGGGGAAGTAAGCGGTCCAGAGGTCAGCCTGGCTGAAAGAACGCTGAATGTTATCGGCTCCGCTGATTGCCATGTTGGATTACAACGTTCAAATCTACACTGCGCCCTCGCCGAAGTATCTCTGATTCAATTTTCAAAACAACCATCCCCACTGAAACAAATATTCATGAAATGTCATCCTGAGCGAAGTCGAAAGGCTCCCATGCACTCTCTTCCATCCACGAGCAAGAAGAGAACAGAAACAAGCGACGTGCCCGACAACAAGCCGGACGCCCAAGAGAAAACTACTCGTGTCCTGATCACGCGAACGAACCGGAAGAAGTACGATTTCAGAGGCTGCGAAAAAACTCCGCATCACACAGGTCCTGGGAAGGGCACGACTTCAGTCGTGCCACAAGAGCCTCCTAAGAGAGGGGGCTTCAGCCCCTAAGGTGAGCGGCCGAGGAGCGTGCCAAGAGACACTCGACCAGGGCTAAGACCAGGTCGATCGAAGCTCCCAACTCAAAACCCGCAACTCTCTCGCGAAACCAGACACCCCCCCAACTGAACCCCCGTAACCTTCAGCCTCCACCAACCGCGGCATAAACTTGCAACCGTGCAAGCCCTGCCCCCAGTTCCGCTATCCAGGCCCAATTGCCTGATCTGGTTTCCCGGCGACGCCTGTGATCAGCAACTCCAGCAATACCGCCAGGCGACCGACCAGCGCCAGCAACAGGAATGGCAAACGGCGGTGACTTCCCGCTACGATCAACAAATTGCGGATCAGCAAAAGCGAATCACCGACCAGCAGGCTCAAATCAAGACTCTGCAAACGAAACTCGATTCCCAAACCACCGAAGCCCTGCGCAGCGAAGCCCGCACCCAGGCTTTCTTCGACGGCCTCGGCGGCATGATCGGAATCGCCCTGGCCTTCCTCGTCGTCGTAGCCTCTTTTCGGAAACTAACCCGCAGCCCCGAATCTCCTCACCTGACCTAAACGGCGATCCTGCAGCAACAATCCGGCTGAGTCCCCGCAAAGGGCGTACACTTGAGTTGTCTCTTCTAGCATCCCTCCGCCGCGCCCTAAGGGTGACGGTTCCTTGCGAAATCAGACAGCATTTTGCTGCGCAAGGAGCTGTTATGGCGAAAAAGTCACCTGTCCGCGCAAACTCTGTCGCGCCTCCCAACGATGGCGACGGGAATCATGTCGGCAACTTGATCCTGCTGGGCCTTTCGCACGAAGACTACAACCAGGTTTTGCCCAAACTGGAATTGGTGCGCCTGAAGCTTCATCAGATCCTCTACGAACCCGGGGAAACCATCAAATCCGGCTACTTTATGAGTTCAGGACTGATTTCAGTCCTGGCGGTTCAGCCGGACGGAAAAAGTATCGAAGTCGGTCTTATTGGCAAGGAAGGCTTCGTTGGTTTGCCTCTGCTGGTCGGATATCACAGCAGCCCAACCAGAATGGTGACCCAGGGTGACGGACTGGCTTACCGGTGCAGTGCTGAAGATCTCACCAGGCTCATTCAGCAATGCCCAGCGTTGGAAAAGCAGTTGCATCGCTTCGCCTACAAACTGGCGATGCAAACCACGCAGATCGCGGCGTGCAATCGCCTCCATGAGGTGGAAGAACGACTGGCCCGCTGGATTCTGATGAGCCAGGATCGGATTCAGTCCGACCACCTACCCCTCACCCAGGAATTTCTGTCGCAGATGCTGGGAACCCGCCGCGCCAGCGTGACGGTCTCTGCAGGCATTTTGCAGAAAGCAGGATTGATTTCTCAAACCAGGGGAAGCGTCACAATCTTGGACAGGGAAAAACTCGAAGCCGCAGCGTGCGACTGCTATGGAATCGTAAAGCGACAGCTAAGTGATTGGGAGGCGGAAACCGGTCAAGACCCTCGCTAGTAGCTGTCTCGAATGACTGTGTCCCTGGTTTCGTGTCCGTTCTTTGGACGCTAACCTGGGCCGGTCCGAACCCTCCGCGCCCACTGCGTTTTAAGATTTTTCGCCGCGACATTTTCCGACAGGACCGCGCACAAGAAAATGGCGGCCCCTGACTTCGAACAACGAACGTTGGACCCCAGCAGCCGGATCTAGCTAAATTCGTTAATCATCCAGTAGAGCCAACCCAGCGCTCCCAACGCCAGCAGGTACACCAGGAATAAGATCTCGAGGCTTTCCATAGGATCACCCCTGCTTCCAGTAGAAAGCGATGCTCAAACCTGCACAAGACCACGGATCACTTCGAACTGTGACCCGCGAACTGCATTTACAGTCTGCGATTGAGTGGGCTTTCGACGACAGGTTCGCACCATAGTCCGCTAGCTCACTCAAACTCCACTCGCTCAAAACCCAGCCCTTGCAACAGACTCGTCAACGTCGCGCGAGCATTCGTATTCGCCGTCTTCAGAAT